>OGNF01001694.1_pt1 | contig 19077 bp, 12 predicted proteins | sample 1573321 | NCBI WGS metagenome assembly OGNF01 (sample SAMEA2581911, study PRJEB24529) | metagenome | biome: Human gut stool | place: China | collected 2011
ATCGGAGATTCCATGCTGAGCGGATATGGAGAACTCGTGAAATCGGGCTTGAAAGAAATGGCTGTTGTGGATTTCTGGAAAACCGGTCTGCACGAAGCCCATCCCGACCTTTTCCCCCTGCTGGACAAAGTGTCTTCCAGCAGGAATTATGACTTGATTCATTTCAACATAGGTCTTCATGGCTGGGCCAAAGGCCGGGTGGATGAGGATAAATATGTGGAGTTAATGAGTGAATATGTCGACATCCTGAAAAGAAATAATCCGGATGCCACGCTCATATGGAGCATGACCACCCCGGTCCTGTTGAAGGACACCGTGGCGCTTGATCCCGACATTAATCCCATTATCGTGAGAAGAAACAGGAAAGCAGGGCAGGTGATGCAGTCAAAGGGCGTCCACATCATAGACTTATATTCCATCATGCTTCCCCATTGTGAATATACCCGGGGAGATGGATTTCACTGGAAAAAAGAAGGACAGGAAATACAGGCCAGAGCCATCCTGATGAAGCTCAGAGAGGAATTGTAATTTTTTGTGCGGATGGAGCGAGTTCTTCCTGTTCTTCTTTATCTTCACGACAAGGTGTATGTCGTCAACAAAAAGGACCTCAAAAACTTTCCAATACCGAACGCACGTTAAATTAATACATTAAAACGGTAAATCCAAAGGATAACACACACAAGGTTCATTAAGAAAATTTAATCCGGATTCTTCAAACACAGGTGATTGTCCTTGAAGTTTATCCAAATATAGCCTACGTTTAGAGATATCATCAATCTCTTCACGACGAGCTTTACTCAATTCCAAAAACTCCACATTTAGATCTATACCAAGGAAGCGACGACCGAAAAGACTTGCTGCGATACCTGTTGTACTACTGCCTGTTAATGGATCCAATATCCATGCACCGGGAAGAGTTGAAGCCTGAATGATACGCGACAGGACGCATAGTGGCTTTTGAGTAGGGTGTTTTCCACAAGACTTTTCCCATCGTGCAATTGCAGGTAATCGCCAAACATCACGCATCTGAGTACCTCCATTTATCTTTTTCATTAACTCATAATTGAAAAAATGGGAGACTTTGGGCTCTTTACGAGCCCAAAGAATATACTCGGCTGAATAGGTAAAATATTTACAAGATAAATTGGGAGGAGGATTTGTTTTCTCCCATGTAATGCAGTTCAATATTTTGAAGCCCAATTCCGTCAGACATCGGGCCACTAAAAAAATATTATGATAAGTCCCGCTTATCCAAATAGTTCCATTACTTTTTAGTTTTTTTCTACAGGCAGCAATCCAGGATTTATCAAACAGATAATCCTCTTCATATCCTTTGGACTTGTCCCAATCGCCCTTATTGACAGAAACCATTTTACCACTCTGAACGCTTATGCCTCCATTTGAAAGACGGTAAGGAGGATCAGCGAAGATCATATCAAACTTAAAATCAAACGAATTCAGAAGCTCGATACAATCTCCTTTCAAAAGGGTAAAATCCCTATTTCCCGATCTATAGTATGGAGTTAACATCAATGAAATGTTGCAGTTGACACAATTTCAAAAATATTTCTATGTTCCTTTAACCTTTCCAAGAGATTCTTGAACATATAAGCGTCATGTCTATTGGTTTTTTCTTGAACCATCAATAGCTTCGCAATCAATATCAGGAATTTAACACTATATTCTCCTTTTCCGGCTAACTTACTATATTTCCGGGCTTCATTATTTACTTCAGCCAACAAATTCTCCGGAGACAATAAAAGGTCCTGTTCTTCTTTCGATTTCAAAGGAACTGTGCGATTCCATTGTTCTAGTAAACCATCTAGCAATAAGTCCGTCTCATGCGGTTCACTATAATGTTTAATCAACATATCTACAGCCCAATGAATATGCTTAGGTGTACGGATCCGACTCCATTTTTCACCTTCTTTCTGACGATATTTTAGCAGGATATCAAATTCTGACAATGTTCCTTTGTATATTCCTAAAATATAGGTGCCATTAATTGGAATCTCACATAGAGGTTCCTGACCCTTACATACCATTGAAATATTTTGATTTGCCATAATTCTTAATCATTTTAGTTTTTGGGAAATAATACCATTTTCAAGATCTGCAATGTTATACAAGTGCTCCAATACATCAAACGTTTCTTTCAGATTATTCTTTGCACTACGCCAACCACAACCATCAGTAAACCATACAAATTTGAAATACCCCAAATCTTTGGTTTCCATGGTAATAGTTTTGTAACTACGCGCCGTTTCATTCAATTTGGAACCACTACTGGTATAAAAGTTAGTTTCTATTCCATAAATGGTATTCTCTCCTTTTACAACAAAATCAAATCTTTTCTCTGCGCCACCATTATTGGAAATTGAAGACAGATCTATTCCCCATTTGCCCTCTATTTCATGGATATACATTTCTTTGAAATAATCAACGCCCTTCACAAGCCCAGCTTTACAAAGAAAACTCTCTACAAGATTCTCCATAAGATGACCACCACGATTCTTGCGTCCATTGGAGTCAAGCCCCGTTTCTATACCGGTCACGTAATCTACAAGATTGTTGACAATGTGATTCTCCATCAAATCAAAAAGACCTGTCTTCCGCATGAATTTGACATAATCTTCATTCGTGCAATTGGGTTTGTCAAAATGAAAATCAATCTGCCCTTCTTCATCCATAGCCATAATATCAAGCTCACGCTTGGCCAAAAGGATAGGTATACATCTTAGCGTTTCTGGATACTGTACCAAAATCTTTCTGAAATCATCCTCTATATTCTTGGAACCAATAAGCGAATTCAATATGTTAAGCGGAATTTTAATAGCTTCCACATTATTGAAAACCTTATCGAAGTCAACGTAATATTTATAATTGGCAATAGAAGGTCTAAAACCAGCTAGCCAAATATCAAAATCTCTCATATCAGTAAGCATTGGCAACATTAGAAATCATTATCTCGGAAATCGCTCCACGCCCATTTCCTTTTGCATTTATCATCCTCGCAGCAGAAACCCGTTTAATGGAAAATTTCTTGTAAAGATGATCAAAGAAATCATCTTCGCAATTTACATTTTGCGGATCTGAATTGCTTGCAACAAACAATGATTTATGTTTTGCTACCTTCTCACAAAAATCGCGTAGACGAATCTGTTCCGCATCATCAAAACCATCTTTTGCATAAGAAGTAAATGCAGAAGTTTCTGTTAAAGGACGATATGGCGGGTCAAAATAAAACAAAACATTATCACCAGCATATTTACCTGTTTGTGCAAAATCACCACAAAGAATTTCAACCCGTTGTAGGACAGCAGAATCAGACCTTAATGTTTCTTCATCGCAAATTTTAGGATTTGTATATCTCCCGTGCGGAACATTAAACTTTCCTCTAGAATTTACACGATATAGTCCATTAAAGCAAGTTCTGTTTAGAAAAATAAACAATGCAGCTGTTTCAAGTTCTGATTTGTTTTTTTCATTATAACGTTCACGTTGAGATAAATAATAATTTTTTCTTGCAACATCATCCAATACAAGATACTCAGCCTGAATTCGCGCCAATTCAAGAATTAATTTTTCGACATCCGATTTTATTATACGATATGTACAAATCAACTCTTCATTTATATCATTGATTACAGCTTTTGTTATGTTAGGATATTCCTGTAGAATCCAGAACATAACAGCCCCTCCCCCAACAAAGGGTTCGACATAAACCATTTCTCCGCGTTGTGATAAATCACGGGGTAAGGTCTTCTTTATATCGTCAAGAAGTTGAGTTTTTCCCCCGACCCATTTTACAAATGGTTTTGCTGAATATTTATCCATTCTTTTCATACTTGCAAAAGTAATTATAACAGTCCATTTTCCAAATAAAACGAAACAAGAAAACTTCGATTTTTCAAAATCTATATCTGTTGTTTCCTTTTCTTGCTATATCCTATTATTTTCTCTATCGCAAGCGTCAGATATCTCTTTCCAAACGCCCTGAAATATAAGCATCTGCATCCATTCTGTCTTACTTTTGTTAAGACTTTTCTGCTGAACGTAGTTCTTTTACTGCTATTGGCTAATACTCATGACGAGCATACGAAAAAACGGAAGTAAGGATAGAAAATTCTATCCTTACTTCCGTTTTTTCTAAAGTAGGAACTGTTTCTCCGAACGCCTGGAGAGGTGGCGGCCCAGGAAGAAGTCCCGACTTCCCTGGAAGCAGTGTTTCCTGAACTCTCTTTTTCATCCTGACGGGGGATTGCCCTGTCATGTGATGTCCTGCATCCGACAGTTTTTCCGCATTTTGTCCGATTCCCGTTTGCGGAAACAGCAACAGCCCCATTGCCGGCAGGCAAGGGAAGAAGGGAACATCCGTCATTGACAGCCACTTGCACCGGCAGAAGAAAAGTCCGCTTCCCCTCTGACCGAACAACATTTTTCGAAGGTTTCCTTGCCGTTTTACAATATTTTCAATAAATTGCAAATGTTTTACAACTGAACAGGCTGGACGCCGGCTCATTCCCCCGACGTTCCTCCGACCCATAAAGAGACAGAGCCCGCCACACCAGCCAACTGACTTACGAACGGAAAAACGGACCTATCATTCCAGAACAGCCTACAAGACAATCAATTCAAACCGAAAAACAGACGCCAAGACACCCATTTGCCTGCAAGAAAAAACTTTTTAAAACGGATTCAACGACAGCATCAAAGCTATAGAATAAACTGAAAAAGCATTTTTGACATGAGACGGATAACCTTCCTGATCACCACAGCCCTGTTGCTGGTGTGCGGCATCAACAATACCTATGCGGACGTGCAGCCTTCGTCAACGGTTGCCACCCCATCCGGCACACTGCCCGTGATGTATATTGAAACAGAAAATCATGCCCCGATAGTCTCAAAGACCGTATATGTCAATGCCCAATATTGGCTGGACCCCATGGGCAACGACGAATACGAGGCCCTGGGCTCGGCATCTTCACCGATGTACATGCAAATCCGTGGACGGGGCCATTCCTCCTGGAGGGGAGAAAAGAAGCCCTATAAAATCAAATTTACCCAGAAAACCCTCATTATGGGAATGCCCTGGAACAAGCATTTCGCCTTGTTGAAACCACATGAAAACACGGTGGCGGGACTACTGGTGGGAAAATTCATGAACATGGGATGGACGCCCAGTTTACGCCCGGTAGAGGTCGTGCTCAACGGAGACTATATCGGATTATATTTTCTGACAGAAACCATAAGTATTGATGAAAACCGAGTAAACATCTTCGAACAGCAGGACCAGGAAACCGACCAGAACATTATTCCCTACGGTTGGCTGGTAGAGGTGGACAACTACCACGATGTATCCCAGATTACCATACCGGAATGCAGCAAGTGGAATCTCACACTCCGTTATCATTCACCGGAAATTCTGTCCGCCAGCCAGCTACAATGGCTTACCAATGAATTTAAGGCCATTAATGCAGCTGTCTATTCCACAGACAAGAAGTCGACGGAATGGGAAAAGTATCTTGACGTGGAGAGTATGGCACGTTATTTCATCGTGCAGGAAGTAATGGACAATCCCGACGGATTTCATGGCAGTTTCTACCTGCATAAGGACTGGAAGGAAAATGCAAAATGGGTGGCCGGACCTGTGTGGGACCTCACCTGCTACAACCGGGACAAGACGGACTACACGTTCAGAATGAAAGTCCACTATGGCATCACGCCACACTGGATAGGCGAAATCATCCAGTATGCCAGTTTCTGTGACGCCGTGAAGAAAGTCTGGGAGGAAGTATATCCCGCCCAGCTGTCGGAAATTTACGAAGCAATTGATGATATTATACTTCCGCTCGCTTCCGCATGGAAAAGGGATTGCGAACGATGGAATGAAGACCCGACACAGACTGCTCAACTCAGAACTGACAAAATTAAAAATGCGCTGCGCAAAAATATCGCATGGTTTGACCGTAATCTACCTGTCAGCAAACAGCTGTCAACTCCGCAAATCACAGTCGATTCCGATGAAAGTCCGGTAAGAGTGTTCAACCTCCAAGGCATCTGCATCGGTGAGTATGAGAATGAATCACAGGCACGGAGCCAGCTTAGAAAAGGTATCTATATCATCAACAGAAAGAAAATCGTAATCAACTGACACGGATTCAAAATCGGGAAGAAACAACCGCAGAAAAACCTATGTCCGATGAACGGGAAAAAATACATTGCACGTTAAGGCCCCGGCCTGCGCGGACAAAGCCGAAAAAGGGAGGCTGTCTCAGATTTTCATCTGTTGAGACAGCCTCCCGCTATTTTTCTGCCGCTCGGGCGGCGGTAACCGTTACCGGGATTATGCGCCCTTGCACTCAATGTCAGAGCCCAGTGTCACGTACTTGAGTATGGAGGTACCGTTGACAAGTGCATTTTCCGTTTCGGCGGTCTCCGTGGTCAGACACTTGCCTTTACCCGTAATGAGCGCGTTGTACATCTTCACCTGCGTTCCGGCGCGCAGACGTACTCCCTGCTTGCTGCCGCCGTTGCCAATCAAGGTGAGGTTCGACAGTACGGGAGCCGATACCGGGGTTGCGGCGAAGTTGTTGCCGTTGTTGTCGCATTCCATCAGGCAGTCGCAGTCGTAGCCCAATTCAGATTCGGGAGCCTGGAAGGCTACCAGGAACTGGCCCTTGCCGTTCCATCCTTCTGTCCAGTCGAAAGAATCGTCGCTGCAGTTGATGGCCACCATGTGCTTCACGTTCACGCTGCCGCCGAAGAATTCGAAACCGTCGTCAGAACCCTTGTAGGCCTCGCAATATTCCACCTGGGTGCCGTTGCCCACGCCATAGAAGGAAATGCCGTTGGCCTCCTTCTCCTCGCTGAAGGCATAACCCGTATATTCCAGACGGAGATAGCGGAGCACGCCGGAGTTGTCGGCATCGTCGTTGCCGCCATAGGTAGCGTCACCGATTTCCGACTTGCCCGTACCGCCTTCCACATTGGTATGTGCCTTGCCGCAGAGGTGGATACCGCCCCAGGCACCCGGCTCCTTGCGGGTGGCCGTCATGACAATGGGATGAGTGGCCGTGCCCTGTGCCAGCAGTTTGGCACCCTGCTGCACCAGAATGTAGTCCACAGCGTCGTCGTCGGCATTGGCCACGATAGTAACGCCTTCGGGTATGGTGAGGGTGGCACCTGTAGCCACGATGTATTCACCGCTCAGCATGTATTTGCGGTTGGCTTCGAGCGTCTTGTTCTGGGTCAGCGTACCCGTGAGGGTTTCCACAGCCTGCTCGCCCGGCTTGTTGTCGCCGCCTTCTCCCTCGATGAGCGTCCATCCGGCAGTCCAGTCGTCATCGGCACTGACAGCTCCGCGATAAGCGGCGGATGCAAAGAAATTGTCGATGCGGGCCACGTCCTCACCGCCTGTCAGCGTACCGACAAAACCGTTGGAGAACACCTGGGAAAAGTCGTAGTTGATGGTATTATGATTGGCAGCTGCCGTAAAGAGTTCGGAAGAATAACCTTCGTTACCGCCTGTTCCGCTACCGGACCCGTTGTTGTCATCCTCGCTGCAGGCCGTACACAATGTCATGGCGGCAATGGCTGCCATCGACATGAATTTCAAGTTGTTTGTTTTCATACTTACTGTTTTTGGTTAATGAAACTTGTTTTACTTTTATCTCTATTGATGCTTTTTTCTATTCATCGGAAGGCGAGAGGGCGAAAGGGAACCGTCAGAACTGGCAGCTGACACCGATTTCGATGGAAGTGCCCTGTCCGTAACGCTCCACCTCCACGCTCTTCCCGCTGCGGGTGGCCTGACGGAAGACGATGTCCTGACCGAGGAGGTCGTTCAACTGCATTTTCAGGCTGACGCGGTCGTTCATGCGGTAGGTGGAAACGAAGTTGAGTGTGTGCAGGGCATCCTGCTTTTCATCGCCGAGTCCGGAGATGCCGACGGCATGTATGCGCTCGCCCTGAAGATTGTAGAGCAGCATGGCGGTCAGCTGCGACCCGTTGCGGAAGGTCGGCGCATAGGAAAGGTCTATGTTCATCAGGTAGGGCGACGCTCCCTGCAACGAACGCTGCTGGTTGGTATAGACACCTTCACTGGGCAGCTTCACGTTGGTGTACATATAGGAACCGTTGAATCCGATGCGGAAATCGCCGAAAATCTCGCGGCGGAACTCCACCTCCACACCGGCAGCCACACCGGCATCGGCATTCTGGAACGAATGTTCGGCCGCACCGCCCGAGAGGGTCTGTGTGCGCTCAATGGGGTCTTTCAGAATTTTGGCATATCCGGTCACGGAGAGCAGACGCTCGGGATGTTCCCGGTCGATGCGCTCGTAGCGCAGGTCGAAGTTATAGTTGTATCCGTTCTTCAGTTCGGCATTACCTCTGATCATGGAGGCGCCGTAGGATTCCTGATAGAGGAACGGAGCCATCTCAATGAACGACGGGCGTGTCACCGTCCGCGACAGTGACATGCGCACACTGTTGCCGTCGTTCACATTGTATTTGATGTTCAATGCAGGGAACAAATCGCTGTTGTTCAATTTGTTTCTCCGTTTCTGCGCACCGTCGGTGGCATAGTCCACCAGCTGCGAGCTGTACTCATAGCGCACACCGGCATTGATGAGCAGTCCGTCCAGCGGATAAAACTCCGTATCCACATAACCGGCATAAATGGCCTGCCCGGCATCATACTGGTCCTTGGGCTGCTGGTCGCGCTCAATGCTGAAGTCGCCGGCAGCGACGGCAGCATGGTTCAGGAAGCCCGACGTGTGGTAGATATCCTCCACCTGCGGATGGAAGCCGGAAAAATTATAATAGAAACGGGTGGAGCGGAAGCGGCGGGACTTGTCCTTGTAGGCCGCACCGAAGCGGAGCTGGTTCTTTTCGGCAAAGCGGTAGGCACTCTGCAAGTCGGCCACCCATTCCTTTTCATCGAGAAATCCGAAATAGCGCATGGTCTCCTGGCGGTTCAGCTGGAAGAGTTCGAGGGTGCCGTCGGCCTTCTTCTCAAACATCAACTGCCGGCGGTCGGGTTCGTCACTGGCCGTATGGCTGTAGGAAGCATTCCAGTTCAGGTCCCATCTGTCGCCAATGCCGTGCTTGCCCGTCAGCTGATGATTTTGCAGGGTGTAGATATGCGACACATTGTTATTGCCCACCAGTTCGTGGTCCTCCCAGTCCCTTCCCTGACGCAGCATGTAGCTGTTTTCGGCATTCCGCGCATAAAAGAAGGTGTAGCCCACACGGTCGGCCTCTTTCAGCGTATAGGAAAGGTTGGCCAGAGCCGAGAGTTTCAATTCCTGCCGGTATTCGTCGTAAGTGTAGCGGTCGAGCGTACTACCGCCGGCCTCCAGCGTACGGGTGCTGGCATCAAGCGTTGTCTCGTTGGTGTTGCCCACACTCATGGCGCCCAGCAGATACAGTTCCCTGCCGAAGAGTTCCCAGTTGGTGCCGCCGGTCAGGCTGCCGCCAAATTCCGGAAGACTGGTGCTGCGGCTCACGTCAAAACTGGTGCGGAACGGATTTTCCTGTCTTACGGCCTGCGAAAACTCCGCCTTGCTCATGTTCCGGTATTTTTCGTCCAGCCCCGACTGACGGAACAGCGACACGTCGCGGTCCATGCTGTAAAAGTCCTGGAACAGGGTGTTGAACCGCCCGCCCGTGCTGAAGCTGAAGTTCAGGAAATCCTGTCCTACGCTTTCCTTCGTGCTGATGTCGATATGCGCTCCGCTGTAGTCGGCAAAGGAGTTGACTCCATAGACCTTGCGCACCGTGATGTTCCTCACCGTGCTGACGGGGAACAAATCGAGCGGAATCAGTTTGTTGTCAGGATTGGGCGAAGCGATGGGAAGCCCGTTCAACGTGGTGATGCTGTAACGGTCGCCCAACCCGCGTACAATCAGCTGTCCACTGTTGGCAAAGGATATTCCCGTCATCTTCTTCACCCCTTCCTGTACATTGCTGAGCCCCTTGATGCTCATTTCTTTCGTACCGATATTCTCAATGGCCAGCGTCGAGTTCTGCCGTTCGTTCTGCAGGGCGCGGCTGTTCTCCAGATTCCGGCGCACCACCACCGAAGCGGCATCCAGCAGCAACTCGCTGACCTCCATTTCCAGATTCACCGTCAGTGTGTCGCCGCTGACTCTCACACCGTCCATCTGCAAGGGCTTATAGCCCAAATAGCTGGCCTTGATGCTATAGAGGCCGGGCTTCACGTCCAATATATATTTACCGTCATCGCCGGTCATGGCTGTCAGTCCGGTTCCGGCATGCACCACCACGCCCGCCAGCGGCTCGCGGCTTTCCTTATCAATCACCGTACCTTGGATTTTTTCAGCCCATACCCCCATGGTCGACAAGGCAAACGCTGCCATAAACATGAGGGGTTTCTGTTTCTGCATTTTTACTTTCTTCTGCAACATCTTGTTCATCTGGGTTCACTTATCTCTTTTTTCCGATGCAAAATTGAGGAAAGTATATTACAGCCCTGTTACAGATAACAGAGAAGCCTGTTGCATACTTTTTAAATATCCGTTACATCGCATGACTGTTTCCCGTCGGATGACGATACAGCACTCAAACAGGCGATTAGCGGGAAAAAGCGGGCGAAGCCTTTGTGCTACAGACCGACCGCCTTTCCGGTTCGTCCCCGCCGGCCCCTCCTGCTTTTTATCCCTACTGCCACACATTTCTTATCCATTCTTATCCATACCACCGCATCCTGCCTATGCCCGACACCTTTTCACTCCGCTTTTCGCCCCTGCAAGGCTATACCGACGCCGTTTACCGACAGGCCCATGCCCGCTTTTTCGGCGGGGGGGACTGCTACTATTCCCCCTTTGCACGGGTGGAGCATGGAGAAATCCGCCGGAAAGACCTGCGCGACATAGCCCCCGAGGCCAATACCGGACTCCATCTCATCCCGCAGCTCATCGCCCCCGACGCTCCGACAGCCGCCCGTCTGCTCACCCTTTTCGCCGAAACGGGCTGGCAGGAAGCCAATCTCAATCTGGGCTGCCCCTTCCCGCTGCTGGCCCGGCGCCACAACGGAGCGGGCATCCTGCCCCACCCCGACGAAGTGGAGCGCCTGCTCGTCCCGCTCTGCGAACAGTTTCCCCAGCTGCGTCTCTCGGTCAAACTGCGGCTGGGCTGGGAGGACGCAAGCGAATGTCTGGCCCTGCTGCCGCTGTTCAACCGCCTTCCGCTGGCCGACATCACCCTGCATCCCCGCCTGGGCCGGCAGCAATACAAGGGGACGGTGGACCTCGACGGTTTCCGCGCCTTCTACGACCGGTGCGAAAAGCCGCTTCTCTACAACGGCGACCTGCTCACGCCCTCCGACATCAGCCGCCTCCGCGAGACCTTTCCCCGGCTGTCCGGCGTGCTTCTCGGCCGCGGCCTGCTGGCCCGCCCCTCCCTGGCGCTGGAATATATCCGCGGCCGTGCGCTGGAACAGGAAGAAATGCGGAACGCCCTGCGCGGAATGCACGACGAACTGTTCCGCCGCTACTCCGAACAGTTGCAGGGCGGCGACCATCAGGTACTCGCCAAGATGAAAACCCTTTGGGACTATCTCTGTCCCGATGCCGACCGCAAGGCCCGGAAAGCCGTGCTCAAAGCCACCCGTCTGGCGGACTATCTGGCTGCCGTCAACCGTCTGCTGGCACTCTGAAACAGACACAGTTTTCTCCACAACCGACAGGAAGGCCGGCGACGGAAAATATGAAAAACGAAACCTCAAGTATCCGTTTCCTTTTCTTTTTCCGCCGCCGGCCTTCCTACCTTTTTTCTTTCCGGCCTTGCCCGCGAATTTATACGCTTTACCCTTATGCGAATTGTAATGAAGAGCAGACGTAAATGTCGTCCTTCCGGGAAATCCTTCACTGAAAAAGAAGTCAAATCAAATCCAAACCCAACTCCTTCAAAAACGCATTGTGCTTGTTCCGGGCATCCTCTATTTTTTTGTCAAGCGCTTCGAGTTGTTTATGTACTTCTGCCAAGTTAATGGGAGTTTCTTCCTTGGCTGTGCTTACATAACGGGAGATATTCAAATTGTAGTCATTTTCCTTGATTTCGCACATGGATACACAGCGCGAGAATCGCTCGACATCTTTTCTTTTCTGATAGGTTTCCACGATTCTGTTTACATCCGCATCACGCAAAGCATTCTGCCTTTTGCCTTTCTCAAAAAATTCACTTGCATTGATAAACAGCACGTCATCGTTTTTCTTACACTTTTTCAACACCAAAATGCAAACAGGAATACCCGTCGAATAAAACAAATTGGATGGTAAGCCGATAACTGCGTCGATATTGCCGTCGTTCAAAAGTTTTTTGCGAATGAGTTCTTCCTTACCGCCTCTGAACAATACGCCGTGAGGCAGAATGATAGCCATTGTCCCGTCCGCACGCAGAAAGTGGAAGCCATGAAGAAGAAACGCAAAATCAGCCGCGGACTTGGGGGCAAGCCCGTAATTCTTGAAACGGAAATCTTTTCCCAGTTCCTCTGTCGGTTCCCAGCGGTAGCTGAAAGGAGGATTGGCGACAATCGCATCAAACTGCATCTTTTTTGCAGGATTCATTTCGTTCAAAATATCCCAGTCATTCAGCAATGAGTCTCCGTGGTGTATTTCAAACTCAGTATCCTTGACTCCGTGCAGCAACATATTCATGCGGGCCAGGTTGTAGGTCGTAATGTTTTTTTCCTGCCCATAAATTTTGCCGATGCCATGCTTTCCCATTTCATGACGCACATTCAGCAGCAAAGAGCCGGAACCACACGCAAAATCAAGTACACGGTCAATCTTCGTCTTCTTTCCTGTCGTTGGGTCCTGGCTGTCCAATGACACAATTTTGGAAAGAATGGAAGATATCATTTGGGGAGTATAGAATTCCCCGGCCTTTTGTCCGGAATTGGCTGCAAACTCACCAATCAGATACTCATAAGCATCGCCCAAGGAATCGATTGAAGAAGAAAACTCCGATATGCCATTGGCTATTGCCGTAACAACCTTGCAAAGCATGGTATTCCTTTCCTCGTACGTCTTACCCAGCTTGTCGGAATGCAGATTGATTTCCGAAAACAATCCACGGAATGAACTGTCGAACGATTGTTCTTCGATATATTTAAATCCTTTTTCCAAGGTATCGAGCAATTCCTTGTCTTGTGTGCGGGCTAATTCGGCAATGTTCCCCCACAAGTATTTGGGTAATATTACATAATGGGCTTTACGGCGCATTTGTTGTTCAAACTCGGCTATGTCGTCAGGATTATTATCGTACCATACTTGTAAAGGAATATCTACTTTCAACTTAGCCATGACATCTTGCGACGTTTCCGGATAATCTGACCCCAGTTCCTTCCTTACAGCTTCCTCATATTGCTCCGAAAGATAGCGTAAGAAGATGAACGAAAGCATATAGTCGCGAAAATCATCGGCCATCATGGAACCACGCAGTCTGTCCGCTATAGCCCAAAGCGCCTTTCCTAATCTATGCTGTTCTGTCGCTGTCATATACCAACATTTAATTATGCAAAACGAAATGATATTTTCCCATTAGTGCATTATATACATCTATGAGAATCTGTTTATTATCTGGAACCATCACGCCGACTTGTGGATAGTAAACCTTCTGATGTGTCAAAGCGTTGATTATATCAGCTATTCTTCCTGACTCTTCCGTAAAGCCAATTTGTTGAAGAACATACTGAAATTGTCCAACTCCCAAAAATGAAGCTATATTCTCCAGCACTTGTCTTAATAAAGCAAGATGATATACTTCCAAAGAATCTTCCTGAATGGCTGTATCCAATATTTGTAGAACTCTTAAGTGATAGAGTAAAACACTATTTCTTGGATTGGATAGTTCGTATTGGTCTCCAATCTTTTCAAGAATTGAAATCTTATATTTATTTTTCTCACCCCGCCGGGTTGCTTTAAACTTGTTAGCTTTTTCGCCTTTGGACAACCAATCGCTAAGAATGGTAGCCAGCCCTATATGATGAGTTGTGATGATTATTTTCTTCCTTTCATAATGATTTTCTATCAAGTTCATCAAAGTGAATGCTGTGATGAAAATATTATGGTCGTCCATACTGGAGACAGGATCATCAATAAAGAAATAATCGCTCTGATCTCCCGTCCAACTATCCACTTCAATCAAGGCCAAGAAAAAACACCATATAAATATACGTTCTTCACCTCTGGAAATTTTAACCGGGCGTTGCTCTACATCTTCTTTCATAAAGAAAGAAATTGAGGAAAATCCCTGTTCCGGATTATCATGGATTTGAAATCTAAAGTCATATTTAGGATTATAAGGTTTCAATTTTTCCATAACTTCCTGCTCGTTCAGTTGACTATGATATTGGTTCAAACTGCAGGGAACGATATCCAACTTCGTATGTTCATTGTCCCAAACAAACAAATCTTCACTGAATGCGTTATAATAAACGCCTGTCTGACGGCCATCTGCATTCCTTGCCGTCTTTTTATATTCAACAGAAAGACGTGTTTTACCAGTTGCATTGAATGCATAAATCAAAAAGATATTTTCTGATGCATCCTTTATTTGTCTGGCTATTTGTTGTAAATCCATATTCTTACAAATTAGATTTTTGGAAACAGTTGTTGCATCAAACCTTTCTTATGCTCTTTCAATATTTCTACTTTTCGAGATGTCGCTTCTATTAATTCATCAAGAGAGGAGAGACAATTGGCAATTTTTTGTTGCTCATCATAATTCTCTATTGCATATACTTCAAAATCCTCAAAACTTTTTTTTGTTATTATTGGAACGGCTGTTTGGCCAGCCAATTGTTTTAGATTCTTTGTATTATAAGTTACCAAATAATACATATACTCGTAATTATATTCTTGATTACAACATATTGCGTTGATTTGTTGGTTAGTTGAGCATTCGACCTTATTAATGGCATTTAAGCCAATTGATGCAATACAAGTAACCAACACAGAATTTTTCGGAATTACCCTTGCTTTATCCTTTCCGAATTTTGTCAATTTTAAGATAGAATCATTTATGTATTTACCTTTAAAATCTTGAGCTGTAACCCAAACAAAGTCTCCATTCCAATATTTTTCTTCTTTTTTGCTCGGAGTATTTCCTGTTATAACTTCTCCTAAATCTTTTATCTGTTTTCTTTGCCATTCTTTCTTTCCTTGAAATTCCGGAAACCTAAATTCGGGCACATCCTTTCCTTCCGCAGGAAATAATCGCTGCATCAATGCTTTTTTATGGTCTTTCAATATTTCAACCTTTTGGGCTGTTGATTCAATCAATTCATCAAGGGAAGAGAGGCAATCGGCGATCTTAGATTGTTCTTTCTCCTTAGGTAGTGGGACTTGGATTTTTTGATATACTGAAATATAATATCTCTTATGCTCTTTTGATTCAAATGTTATTTGATTCATTAATTCATAAATGAACCTCAAAACATTTGAATGCCTTGTGCGTAATATTTTGATAGCCGATGACTTAACTTTAAAAGGAAAATTTACATACTTTTTATCTGTCGTAAAATCATCAAATATTATTACTGGTAAATTCGTACAAATACCATTAGATTCTTTTGTGTATCCTAATATAAAACTTTTATTAGCAGTCAAAACAGGAATACCTTCATCACAATATATTTCTGACTCTACTATATAGTTATCTGGACGTTCGTAATATAATATATTATCTAAGGGTTTAGTTTCCCAACCTATTAACCCTCGAAACTCCGGAAATCTCAGAGTCGGAACAACAGTCTTTACTTCAATTTCTTTTCCCATATCCTTATTCTTCATACGCTGACAGTCCAGATATTTCTTCTCCTTCCGCTTTCCGTTTTAATAACGGTATCAAATCTGCCATCAAAGCTAATTCAACTTTAGCCCGTGCCTTCCATCCCAAGTTGAGCGGAGCAAGCAAATCGTTCAACTTTTCAGCATCGAAAATCTTCCGCTCCATGATGCCATTGACAAAATCATTTAATGAATCAACGGTAATCCCGTGCTTACGGGCTACTGAATCTATTTCCGCGGCATATCTCTCTGCCTTAAAGCGACTGTACCCGTCTTTGATTTCCTGTTCCGTTTTGCCATTCACCTCTTCCAACGTATTGATATAGGCGATGATATCATCGCGCTCGTCCATCAGATTGGAACTTGACAAAACCATATTCACCAACTGTTCGCGTGTCAGTTTTACCTTTATGCCTGTGCCACCATATTGTCTGGCAATAAGGTCCATGATGTAATCATAGTCAATCATGGCGGACGCAAAGAGCACAAACTCAAAATCCAAATCCTCAACCTCTGGAGCAACCGGCTCGGTTGTCTTTTCCCGTTTTTTCTTCAGGCTGGAGGCCAAATTCAGATAAGCTCCCCGGAAAGCAAGCAAATCATCGTCCGTAAAACCATATTCGGATGAAGAATCGGACGCCGCAAAAGCATCTGCAACATCTGTAACGTCTATATATTGCTCGAGTTGTGTCTTGTAGCGTTGCAGCTCCTTGAAACGGTTGATAAAACCAATTTTGGCCTCATCCCCCTTTAAGTTGGACACCTCGGAAGCATTGAATTCAAGATTGTATGACTGCATAAAGTTGCGCAATCCGGCCACAGCTTCCTTGTATTTTTTCTGAATATTCTCCACCGGTTCCACCAGCCATATCCGCCTGGCCACATCTTTATCCTTGTCACTTCCCGAGAACAAAGTAATGGCTTCGTCTACAGCATCCTGCTGCCCGCGGAAATCCAAAATGTTTCCATAGGGTTTGGTATCATTCAAAATGCGGTTGGTACGCGAAAAGGCTTGTATCAAATGGTGATAAACCAATTTCTTATCCACATACAACGTATTGAGATACTTCGAATCGAATCCCGTCAGTAACATATCGACCACAATGGTGATGTCTATCTTGTTCTGATGCGGATAGTCCTTATTGCTATATTTCTGGTCCTTGATGCGCTGCTGCACATCCTGATAATAGGAATCAAACTCTTCGATGACATGATTGGTGCCATACAGCCGGTTATAATCGGCAATCACCTCCCTTAAAGCCTGCTTCTTTTTTTCAGGTTCCGTTTCATTGTCAATCTTTTCCTGTTGCAAGTCTTCCTGAATCTGCTTGATGTCAGGATTTCCTTCGGCAGGTGGAGAGAATACACAGGCTACATTCAACGGTTCGAATGAGTTGTCCTCCAGTTTACGCCGCTCCTGCATCTGCTTGAACAACCGGTAATATTCGATGGCTTCATTGATGGATGAAGCCGCAAGAAGAGCATTAAAGCGCCTCTGGTTGGTAGCCGCATCATGCTTGGACAAAATGGTTTCGACAATGGCCTGTTTTTTGATGCTGCCATCCGCTCTACGCGGATTATTTTCATCGGGTTTGAAATAATCTACATGAAAACGAAGCACGTTTCTGTCTTCAATGGCATTGGTGATGGTATAGGCATGCAGTTGCTTTTCAAAAACATCACCTGTCGTTTTATAAGAAGCTGTTTCTCCATTGACTTTCGTATAGGTCGCATTATCATCAAAGATAGGCGTTCCTGTAAAGCCAAAAAGCTGTGCATGAGGAAAGAATTCCTTTATGGCCTTATGATTGTCACCAAACTGAGAGCGGTGACATTCATCGAATATAAAGACGATGCGACTGTCCCTTAACGGCAGTAATTGTTCTTTATAATTCTTCCGATTCTTGGGGTCCAATGCAATACCTAACTTCTGAATGGTGGTGACAATCACTTTATCGGCATAATCGGTTGACAACATCCGACGCACCAGCGTGCCGGTATTGGTATTTTCTTCCACACAGTTTTCCTGAAAGCGGTTGAACTCCTGCCGTGTCTGACGGTCGAGGTCCTTGCGGTCCACCACAAACAGACATTTTTCAATATCCGGATTATCCTTCAATAAGGTGGAAGCCTTGAAAGAAGTCAGCGTTTTGCCGCTTCCCGTCGTATGCCAGATATAGCCATTCCCACGATTTTCTTCAATGCACCTGACGATAGCCTTTACTGCATAAATCTGATAAGGACGCATAATCAGCAACTTCTGTTCGCTGGCTATCAGCACCATGTAACGGCTAATCATTTCACCTAAGTGACATTTGGGAAGAAATTGCTCGGCAAAAGAGTCCAGACAGACCACTTTCTTATTATCGTCTCTTGCCCACTGGTAAACGGGCAGGAATTGCTCTTCGGCATTGAAATTGAAATGCTGAAGGTTGTTATTGGCAAAATAATACGTATTCGAATAGTTACTGACAATAAACAGCTGCATGAAACACAGCAAGGTATTTGTGTATCCGTTACCTGAATCATTCTTATAGTCCACAATCTGCTGCATGGCACGACGCGGACTGACATCCAATGTTTTCAACTCCACTTGAACGACAGGCAAACCATTGATGAGTAGAATTACGTCATAACGTTGAAAACTGTTTTTGGTATTTATTCGTAATTGATTGATTACCTCATACTCGTTCTTACACCAATCTTTGATATTAACCAACGTGTATTGCAAAGGGGTGCCATCCTCACGCGTAAACGTATTCATTTCGCGCAGACGCCTGGAAGAAACAAAGACATCAGCATCCGTAATCTCTTCCAAGAGCCTGTTGAATTCCGAATCAGAAAGATTGACACGGTTGAGACGTTCAAATTTCTTGCGGAAATTTTGTTCCAATGTATATCTGTCACAAATATCCGGACGATATATATACTTCAACTCTATCAGTTTATTAATAAAGTTATCCTCTATCTGCTTCTCTTTTACCATATACACTTGAATAATCTATTTATTATTAAACTATTGAAAGTATAATAATTATTGGATACTCTGTCTCCACTACCTTCTCATAATCTATGAAAAATATAAATCCAGCCGCAATAGAATATTTCTGAACATCCAATGGACTCAATCTATATATAACTACTCCGGGATACCGCTTTCTACACTTGATGAATGGTATTCTTTCTGTTTCTTCTTACAAATATAGTGAAAGGCGAGCGCGATGGCAAAACGGGAACGGAGTTTCCAGTTTTTGGCATG
>OGNF01001697.1_pt1 | contig 19037 bp, 9 predicted proteins | sample 1573321 | NCBI WGS metagenome assembly OGNF01 (sample SAMEA2581911, study PRJEB24529) | metagenome | biome: Human gut stool | place: China | collected 2011
ATATTACCAAAAGAATCGGCAACTTTTTCAGGTTGCCGATTCAACTTTCTTGGGGAATCGCTTATCCCGAACTCGCGTTATCAGAAAGTTGGACTCACTGCTTTATGGTTTAGCGGACAGTAATATAAAATAATGTGGAAACTTTATCACGGTAGCATTGCCTTCAGAATGGATATCGACGACCTTTTCAAGGAAATGAACGCCGGCAAGGAACTTGACAAACACTTCAACTGTGTTGTAGCAGATATGGCTGTGGCCTACTTCAATGGTCGAAACCGGCAGTTGGAAATCGACAAATTAATCCTGACAAAGCAGGTGGAAATGGCTCGCGAAGACCTGTCACGACTGGAGGAAATGGGAATATCTGAAACACCCGAATCTCCGCACCCAGCTGTTCAGAACCTCAAAGCTAAAATCGCCAGACTACAGAATGAGCACATGATAGCCAACTGCACCATCGAGCTCAACAACTCCAAAATCAAGTAGCTTACATCCTTCCCGCCCGACGTTTCCCTTGACAAATGTAACTCGCATAAGAAGTCTATAGGTGCTGATTCAAAACCAGTCTCTCATGTAGGCCGTTGGGGTAGTGATATTCCTTCAAAGTTGATTTGAATTCCGGCTGATATGCGTGTACGATGCGGTGATGATTGGGGCAGAGCACCATGATATTCTTGTAACTATTGTCAAACGACTCTACAAAAGGATGGATGTGATGTGCGTCCACCACATCGACATCGCCGTAGTGCTCGGCTATGCGTCGACCGCATATTTGACACCGATAGCCATATAGTTGCTTGAGATTGTTGCTGACATGCCGGTCTAGCACTCTTATCTTGACCCTGCTGTCCTTGACCTTGATGGTGGCGGTCTCATCCAGTTTCTGCCAGTCCTCGAACTGCATCTCACTCACCTTTGCCTGTTGTAGTTCGGTTTTAATCTCCTTATAATCCTCCGGCATAATCGGCTCCGCAATCCACACAGCCGGATTCTCCGAAGCATAAAAAGCAATCTGACACCGCATCTCTTCCGGAATCTTGATATTTGTCTTGAGCCCCTCGGATTTCTTTACCTCCCATTGTATACGAATGTAGGTCCACAGATTTGCAAACATTCCCTGTAAAGCTTGGGCTATAGAAGATGTCGGCAAATACCTCACTTGGTACATCTCGGGATGGTCAGGATACTTTTGCCGACTGAAATTCTGGTTTATTACCGTTGCGCCATCGTATACCCTGCCGCCCAACATGATTTTGACAGGCCGTTTCTCACCGATAGCCAACTCTCCGAAAGACGCTACAAAGGAACTGAGCAACGCTGTCTTGATGGTAAAGCCGTTCATTGGCACGCTCTTATCAACTAACTTGGTGTAAATCAGAACCGACATTGTGAAAATTCTCTTGCTGAGCTAATTCATTATATCTTAATATCTATGACAGAATCGCTATTCTGGGATTCAAAGCGAACTGCGCTGCCATCCTTAAATAAGAATCCGATCACTCGGTCATTCGGGGAGACCCTGTTGTCTCGATTCGAGGAGCTAACCAATGTGTATCTCTTTGGCTGGTCGGATGACTTTAGTAGCTTTATCGAAATTGATTGTCTTGATTGTGAATCGGATAAAAATTGTCTTTCTCCAGTTTTGGTGTTGTAAATTCCGTATCCAGCGCTATTTTCGTAAATTTTGTATTTGGCGAAAATTGGAGCAGACATAACCTCATTAATATTAATCGTATCATCAGGACTCAAATCCAATTGATTTTCGGAAACTTCATTCTTTTCTATAGGTGATGGAGCAGAAACAGACTGAATGAGAGTCATTCCTTCGACACCCTCTGAAAGGTCAAATTCCCTTGGATTTCCGATACTTATGATTGATGAGCTGGATTCGCGCATTGAGTTGCTATTCTCTGAATGAGGATTACCAATGAAATATTCTTCCCATGGTCTGTCATCATCAGGCAGACCAAAACGGCCATACATACCAACGTTGTCCAAAATAAAACATTGCTTGTCTCCGTTTTTCCGTAGCCCTCGGCCCACCTGTTGGATATATTTGACTAATGACCTTGTCGGTCTGGCCAACTGAACGAATTCCAAATCTGGGCAGTCAAAACCTTCTGAGAAAATATCTACGTTAACGATTATATCTAAATCGCCGTTCTTGAAATCCTGAACCAAACGTTTACGAAGAGCCGGAGGCGTTTCGGAGTCAATATCTGCAATCTTGATACCAGCTGCGCGATATTGCTGGCAGATATGCTTGCTGTGCAAACGAGATATGCTGTAAATAATGCCTTTCTTCCCCTCAACGAACTGAAAATAACTGTCTAACAATTGCGCTCGGATACGGCTGGTATCAACCAGTTCTTCCAATGCACTTGTCTTGTAATCTCCATCGATGCCAAAATCGCGGATGGAATTAATATCCTTACATAATGAACTGTTAACCGGTACTGAATAATATTGATATGGAGCTAACCATCCCTGCGCCATAAAATCCTTTATGGGCATAGACGGAACCAACACATCAAAATTATTTCTGAAGCCCCGGCCATCCATTCGCCAAGGGGTTGCCGTCACACCTAATTTTTTAGCCGATGGATAGAAATCCCACAGTCTGGTATATGAATTGGCAATCGCATGGTGGGCCTCGTCAATAATTATAAATTTTGCATCGAAGTTATTGGCCAGCTTGCGATTAGAAGGATGAGCTATCGTTTGCACTGAGGCGACCTGTACCGGCTGCATCAAATCCCGCTTATCCTTGAAACTTCCGGCAATAATTCCATGAGGAATGTGATATCGTTGAAGACTCTCGTCTATCTGCTCAATCAGTTCAGTGCGATGAGCAATAATGAGAATTCCTTCCCGACGATGTGCTTTTAGGGAATAAAGAGAAATATCGCGTATGATTGAGGTAAAGAGGCGAGTTTTGCCTGTCCCTGTTGGCATCTGGTAAAGGACATTATCCACAGATTCCCATTGGCCAAAAATCTTTTCTTTGGCCTCCTGCTGGTAATCCCTTAATGAATAATCTGTTAAACAGATGTCTTGAAACATGCTTATGCTGGACTCAGAGAACTATAGATGAATTCCAATTCATCAACCTGCTGGGGCGACAACTTGTTTCCCTTCGGGTCATCAATCATTTTCTTGAACTTAATCAGGTCGTTCAACCAGGCCATTTTCTCAGCCTTTTTGTCAAATGTATCGTTGACCTTTATGGCGTAGTCCTTTTTGAATGGGACGTAGTTGGGGTCTTCGGGTTTGGTCGTAGCCCAATTTTTATCAATAATTGATTTGAGGTCATTAAGGTCTATGGCGTCTGTCCAATCGAGGGTCTGAAGGTCGAAATCTTCATCGTCACCGTGGAGTTGAATCAGGCGAGTAAGGCAGGATTTCTTGATGTCATTAACTTGATCCTCCCAGTTGTCATCGTACAGATCCTGGATTCTTACAAGGACGTTGGACTTAAGAATGGTAAAGATTTTCTCAGAGAAATCTTTAGCTTTCTGTTGTAACCCTGCGTCCTGTGTCTTGAGCCATGTTTCAAGACCGTCCGGATTATATTCAGGGTCAACCTTGTGAATGGAGTTTTGAAAGCGGCAAAGCCATGTTCTCTCTGCCTGCTGACCACGTATGAATCTCAGTTCGTTTTCATCTACAGCCGGAAGATTGCTGAGATAGTTAACGAAAATGTTGAGATAGGAATGCATGGCATCCATTCGCTTTTCAAGTGAGGCGAACTGTTCGATAGTGCCTTTAGATACCAAGTGTTTGTTGAGTGAGCCTATCAGCGCGACAAAGGCATAAGTGCCTCGGTTGCACATGATGAACTCCTTGAACAATTTTTCGTCTAATTCGCCATGGATGTAGTTGTAACACTCTCTGATGAAGTTGGCTACGCGTTTCTTGCAGTCCGTCATAGCCTTGTCGTGGTCCAAATTCTGAGTGTTGTACATGCAGACTTCGGTGTCCTTGGTATATGTCTGTTTGGAGGCACGAGGTAGGAGCGAAGACTGCAACAGACCGTTATCGAACGGAGTGAAGTTAAGGTCAGAGATATCCTCTCCAACGGATATCTTATTGGAAAGAACACTTGCGCTATCGGCAGACAGGGCTTTGATGATAGATGAACGTAGAGCCTTGAGTCGAGAGTCAACTTGCTTGGAATCCCAGTTGATGTCTTCCTCAAGGTCGAGTCGAAGGTTCTTGCTTACAGCTTTTTGATTTTCATTTATATCCATGAAAATCTGCAACTGTTCGCGAGATTCCATATTGATGAATGCTACTACAGGTATGGTATTGGTATACTTATACGGGGCAGCGTCTGCATAGCCATATAAGCGGTGCTGGCCATCGATGATGTACGCGATGCCATATGCATTGGGTATGCTGAGCATACCAATCTTGGAGTTCGAGTCATCGGAGGTGTTTGAGGCGGGGTCAAACTGTATCTTCATTTTGTTGCTACCCGTTGTATCAAAATTGACAATCAAGGAGTTGGGAAAGTAACCTCCAGCCTTGATGAACTCCGTAATTTTCGGTAAGCGCTTAGCTGACAGAAGACGCTGATATGTCGGTGCCATAGAGTCATTGACCTTAGTGCGATGGAGCACAAATCCCATTTTTAGAAGAGTCTCTGGCTCAATCGATAGCATATAGTAGTCGAAGCCGCCCATCTTGCCCTTTAGCGCGGGAATTCTGACACGCTGGCCGGAAATCAGTTCGTTCTTAAACATCAGTCCATGGAACTGATAGCTCACGCATGATTTATACGACTTTATTAGGCCCTGAAAATATCGGTAGGCATTTTCGTTGAGATGGAAGATTTTCTTCTCCTCCATTCGTTTTGCATCCTCGGCACCGACGCGGTAATTGTCGGTAGCAAGTATGAATTTCACCTTCTTATCTCCATATATCTGTCTGAGCGACTTGATAATACCTTCCTTGTGCAATTCAATGCCATCTATAACGGCCTTAAAGCTGGTTGAAGTGGATATTTTGGAAGCGGCCTTACATTCCACAACAAAAATGGCATCATCACCAACGGCAACCACATCAACCTGTTTGTGGTCACCTTCCCCTTCACCCCATTTAATAACAAGGTGTTCGTCTCTATTGAGGCATCGAAAACCAAGGTCATAGAACATGGCCCAGATTTTATCCTCAAAAGCTGGTCCAACCTCTTTCTTTTTCTGAAGTCTGACTTTTGTCTTCTTAGCAATAAGTTCAGTCCAACCCTGCTCTTTCAATATTTCAGCCTCATTGAAAGAAACAGAGCGCTCCTCGTGCGTCTTCTTCCTCAATTTGTATTTTGCTGCAAGCACTTTTGCATCTGTGCACATATGCTCTCTAATTGCAGCTGCTTGTTCTTCTGATAAAAATGCCATGATATTAAAAAAGTTGGGGTTGGTGAATTATTGGGGTTTCGTAGTTCGTGATGATTACTTCTTTTGGCCTTAACTCACGCGCATTATAGGTATTTATAGTACGCGTGACCTGTATCCTGTCAATGAGATATCCGTCATATAGCTGCTCGAAATATGATGTCTCGTCATCGATATAGCTATCGGAATTACTTATCATAATTTTACAGCCTCTTTGACCGAATACATTGCATAAATCTTTCAACCGCTGTTGATCTTTATCCTTGAAACCGCTCCTGTCGTATTGTGTGAACATATTCATGTTTTTACCGACAGGACGGTATGGCGGGTCAATATATATAAAGGTGTTCCCTTCTCCGAGATATTGGAATACATTGTCAAAGTCCCCACAGAGTATATCAACCTTTTGCAGCGCTTGATGAACTTCGTAAATGTTTTTAGCATCAAAACATATTGATTGATATCTGCCAAATGGAACATTGAACTTACCCGCCTGATTCTCTCTATATAGGCCGTTAAAGCATGTCTTATTCAAAAATAGAAAGAATAGTATATGCTGGTCATCGGAAACCGGTAAAGTATTATAAAGGTTTCTAGTTCTGTAATAAAAATCTTCTCTCGCAGAATCGCTTGATAACTTGTTGAACTCATCTGCCAAAGAGCGGAGACCATCTACTATTAAGTCTGGAGTCTGCTTGATTATGCTATATGCTCTCATCAACACCTTATTTATGTCGTTTATGATGGCGTGCCGTATATTCTTATGAGTGGATAGTATGTGGAACAACACAGCGCCCCCGCCGACAAAAGGTTCGACATAGGTTACATCCTCCCATTCATTGAAGCCAACAGGCAACCTTTGCTCAATATGCTTGAGCAATTTCGTTTTGCCGCCGGCCCATTTGACGAATGGTTTCATGGTCTTCTTTCTATACAATTTATGTGGTGTACTTGGCGGTGTACTTTTCTGATTGTGGCTGTTCTTTGCGCCAGATTTTGCATAAAGTACACTTTTAGTACACCTTAAAATTAAATAACCCGCTGATATTCAGTATAATATCAGTGGGTTAGGGTGCCCAGAACAGGACTCGAACCTGCACGCCTCGCAGCACTCGCACCTGAAACGAGCGCGTCTACCATTCCGCCACCTGGGCTCTGTTTTGCCTTTGCTTGCTTTTACTTGCTTCTGCTCGCTTGGCACTCATTAAATTCTTTCTCCGGGGGGAATCCCGGCGGTTGTCGGGGTGAAAGGATTCGAACCTTCGACCCCCTGGTCCCAAACCAGGTGCGCTAACCGGACTGCGCTACACCCCGAATTGGTTGCAAAGTTACGCCGTTTTTTCGATTCCTGCAAATTTTTCGGGCGTATTTTTTTAGGTTTCGCTCGATTTTATAGGGATGTCGCTCCACGACTCTTCACGGCGGCGCGGGAAAAGAAAGGGGCCGGTCTTCGCGACCAGCCCGCTTCAGCAGTTAAAATTAGGTTGAATCAAATCGTCATATTCCTTAAGAATAGAACAATGTTTTTGAATCCATCTTGACGATCTATGCAAAATCGCCGTTATCCGCATTTATTCTATTTTAACAATCAATGTCATTCATCATAGCAGCAATTCTACTACTTATGGATTCATTAAGCCTTTTCTTAGGATATTGATTTTTGCTATTTTTCGACCTCTAAAACGCTCGGCATTCCCCTTTTTTACAGGGGATGCCTCACGCTTTATGGACAACTGTCATTTTAATTAGAACCCGGCTTGCCGAGAATTCGATTGTTAAGCAGCATTTCAAGCGGCTTAACAAGTGCAAAAGTATATAAAATTATCTTAACCGCAAATTTTTGTTGAATATTTTTTTAAATATTTCATATAATTTTTTCATTTCCCTGATTTTATAAATCAAAGAATCAGGGTCTAAAATTGCATTATGCTATTTTAAACCCCGATTTATTATAGGTTTTGTAAATTTTAGGCTCTTACAGCTCCGTCAATTTAGCGAATAATTATTTTTCGCCCTGCACGGATATAGACGCCTGCGGGAAGCCCTGAGAGAGATTTGCTGCGCAGCATGCGCCCATCGAGCGTATATATGGGTGCATCTGTATCTGACAGCTCTTCACGGGGCATCACGATGCCAGCGGGAACGTCTCTGATGGCGATGGCGTCGAGGAGCACATTGAATCCGCCGTCGGAGATTCCGCGGAAGGCGATGCTGACGTCAGGTTTGCCGGCCACGGCCTTAAGCGGCAGCGACACTTCAGTCCAGCGGGTGTTGGCATTCTTCTGTAGGAAGAGTCCGTTTTCCACCGGTTCGAAAGTCTGGCCGCGGTCGAGTGAGTATTCCACCTGCAGTCCATCGTCGAAGATGAGGTCCTCGCTCTCCATGTTCAGATAATAGAACTGGAATGTGAGCACGGGGTTAGCGGCGTCGGCGAAGGTGATGAGTGGGGATGCGATGCGTCCCTCGGCCCCTTTGGCCATCGAGAAGCAGGGGAATATGAGCATTCCGTCGTCGTCGGCCGGGCCGGTGCCTGGGAATGAGGAGATGTAGTTGAGTTCCCATGCGCCACCCATTGCGAGCGACTGACTAATCCAGGGGGCTGTGGCGGGCACGCATCCTGCGAAGGATTCCACAAATGGAAGATCATATGCCGGGCCGGTGTAGATACCTGCCGGTGCGGAGGGAAGGCCCTCGCCGGAGGGTGACACGGCACGCACGCGATAGTAGGGATATGCCTGCACGTCGAGAGGAATGCCGGCATCGATGAATTCGCATTTGGTGAGTCGTGAGGCCACGAGATCCTCCTCGGTGCCGGTGAGGTTGCGGGTCACGGTGTAGGTGATCTTGTCGGGTCGCAGGCCGAGGCCATTGACTCCCTTGGTGGGGGCGGTCCAGGTGAGACGAGGCACGCCGTCGCTGCCAAGCGTAACGCTGAGTCCCTGCGGAGCGAGCGGGAAGTCGTCGCCGCAGAAGGCAGCCACGTAAACAGGCACTGACGCACCGACTTCATTGGTGGCCACGATGCGGTAGGCATTGAATCCCGACACGGCGTTTTCATCGGAAAATTCGAGTTGTTCGCCGGGTTTGGGACCGATGAAGGTATGGATGGCCTCGGCGTCGCGGCCACGATAGATGGCTACGGATTCGAGGCTCTCGAGCGGTTTGCCGTCGGCAGTGAGCGCGGGCGCCTTGAAGGAGATAGTGGCCCGGAGGCTGGCATCGGGGGCGCCATGGGCATCGATGTCGGTGGGTGCACCCGGTGCTCCGGCATTGGCCGTGAGGGGGAGCGACGCCATTGCGGAGAAACTCTCTGAGGCGGGGAACACATTAAGATATGCGGCATGGCCGTCGGTGGTGTCTACGCGATAGAGTGCGCCATTGCCTTCGGGGGTGACGGTGGCCCAGTAGAGGCAGCCATCGGCAGCGCTGAACTCGGCAGTCTGGTAGATGCTATAGCCGTTCTGGGTGAATACCTTCACGCCTGTGTCGCCCACCTTGACGGAGGCGCCGGTGGCCTTGTTGACGGAATGCAGCGAGGCGTTGCCGGCCGCGTCGATGGCGATGCCATAAAGCTGGCCGGCCTGGTCGCAAGAGAGGGTATAGAATGGTAGCGACTCCGCCACTACTTTCACATCGCCATTGGCGGGGTCGATATTGGTAAGCACATCGGCCATTGCGGAGATGGCGAAGATTTTTCCCGACGTGGCATCAAAGGTCATGTCCATCGAGAGGGGGTCGGCCACCTGAAGGCTCTGGCGCTGGATGTTGCCGTTGGCGGGGTTGAGTTTCACCCAGTTTACAGCGGTGATGCCTCCTGAGGAGTTTACGGTCCAGTCGGCGTAATCAAAGGAGTCGGGAGCGGTAAGGGTTCCTGCGAAACCGTTTGCGTCGCCGGAAAGGGTATACATCGACTCGGGGTCGGGTGAGAAACCGGCCTTGAATCGGCAGAAGGATGGTCCGTATCCGGCGGAATGATATGTGCGTATGGCATAGAACCATGGGCGCGAGGCATCGGGAGTCTCGGCCCGGCGGGGTGCAACGACCGCACGCGGGCGCTCGGTGTAGGAGGGGTAGAAACCCGTAGCTACATACGTTTTTGCCTGTAATGCGGCGCGTGCCTGCGGCTTCAGCGTGCCGAGAGGCGCGTCTGCCCCACCATGCGGGGCTGCGGCGGCAGTGAAGGCCGCCGCAGCAGTAAGGGTAAGAATTAATGATCTGTTGTGTTTCATAAGTGTCGAAATTTACAACCACTCAGAATGCAATAATCAGCGAACCACAACTTTGAATCTGCGGCTCTCAACACTTACGATGTAGACGCCCTGGGCATCCATTGGGATGCTGATCAGGTCGGCGTCGGCATCGAGGGATGCTTTCATGAGTCCGGAAGCATTGTATACGGATACATGCATGTCCTGGGCTCCTGCCACGAAGATGTCGCCACCATTGGCGTATACTGCCACACCTGCTGCATCCACAGCACTGATGCCCACAGTCTTGTGCACATAGGCGCCCGACTTGGAGGATTCTCCGTCGGGATATACAGCGGTCACGGTGTAGTTGTGTTCGCCGGCCTCTGGCTCAAACTGATAGCTGCGTTCCTTGGCGGGAATCACCTCTTTGTTCACCTTATGGTCGTCGCAGTAGACATTGAAACCGAGCAGGCCGAGTTCAGCGGCGTCGGGCACTGCGCGCTGGTATGTCACGTCGTCCACGAGGAAGGCGAGGCCATCCTGCGAGGTGTGGCGCAGGGCGAAGCGCTTGCCGCCTGCGGGCACGGAGTAGGAGTATTTCTTCCATTCGGAGCCTACGGAATAGTTGATGTCGCCGCCATCGGGACAGCCCTGATAGTCGTCGGGCTGTGAAGCGGAGGCCGACATGCTATAGAATGCCTGCATCGACTCATTGTATCCTTCGCGCACGGAACGAGCCCAGAAGGTGATCTGCTGCTGGTTGCCGCTTAGCGGGGGGAACACGAGCCAGTCGTCGGAAGCGGCCGGGTCGGCGCCGTTCATGGCCTGTGGGCCCAGAAGCATTGTGGTGCCGGAATGTGTATGCCAGAATTTCTTTATCTCATCGGGATCGAGACCATTTATGAAAGCAGGGGCAAACACCTGATAGGCCATCTTCTCGCATTTGTTGTCGTAGACCACTCCATTGAGACCCCAAGTGATGCGGCCGTCATTGTCGAAACTTGTGAAGTCTCCGAAGGAATCAATGGTGAAAGGATCATAGTTTTCGAACCCATCCTCCTCGATGAGTGCTTCCGGCTCGATGTAGGAGGGTTTCATCCATCTAAGGGTGAGTCCAAGGTCATTGGCTTCACCGGTAATTGTGCCTACGCCGGGAAGTAGCGGAGAGGTAACTGTGATTTCAAATTCATCGGTATCATTGTTGCCGGTCTCCTGGTCGGAGTTGCATACGATTCTTGCCTGGAGTTTGGCTTTGCCTTCAGTGTTGGCTGCAGGCTCGAAAGTGAAGCGATGCACTGCGGTGCGGCCGGGAGCTACCTCGACACCATATTCCGATGCAATCACGACACCATCCTTGAGGAGTTTCACCTTATAGTCGTTCATGGTGAAACCTCCGGCATTCTTGTATGTCATGGCAATTGTGGCCTTATCTCCGATGCGCACTCGGGCAGGAGCGGATATTGAGAGAGCCTGGAGGTCGTATGCTGTGCGCTCCTCAATGCGGAGGTTGTCGACATAAGTTGCGCCGCCACCGGTGCCGTGTCCAAGGAGAGCCACCTGCACGCGTCCCTTGCCTGCAAACTGATAGAGAGGCACTTCGCAGAGCACCCAGCCCGGCTTGTCGGAATATGTGTGGAACTCGAATCCTTCCACAGGGGTAAAGGCACCATTATCCACGCTTCCCTCCACAGTTACAAAGTTGTCATGAGCCATTCCGGCAGGGGCTGTGGTCGGGTCGATCACGTCATAGTTGTTCTGATGCACATAGAATGTGAGCACAGGATTAAGCATCTTGGAGAAATCCAAGGCAGGGAATATGAGGCGTCCGGTGGCCTCTTTGCCGGCACGTCCTGCCGATTCAGAATTAAAGTGGGCGAAACCCTTGTCGGCATCCTGCGAAGTGATGGAGAATGGTATTTCGAGTTCTTCATCATCCGGGTCATAGTTGGTACCTTCGCGTTTTTCGATAAGATCCCAGGCAGGCATAATGCTGCTCATGGGGTCCGCTTCGGCCACTTCCTGACGCCAGGGAGATGTGGCATAATTGCAGTTGGCGAATGATTCGGCAAATGGCAGTTGGAGCGAGGGGCCGCAGTTGATTGTAGGCGACACAGCGGATTCGCCGGCGCCGCCTCTGCTTACGGGAGTCACCTCATATCTCACATTAATCTGCTTGGAAAGGTCAAGGTCGCTTACAGTAAGTTCGGTGCCCTTGACGCGGGGCAGCAGTTTTGCCTCATCGCCTATATACTGCTTCACGTCATAATTGAGAGCGGCATAATCCACGAAACCGCCGTGCTGCGCGGAAACGGGGGCGATCCAGTTAAGTTTGATCTTTCCGTCAGTGAGTGTTGCGGTAAGAGCAGTGGGAGCGGAGGTGATATCCTCGCCGATCCACGCAGATGCAGTGGCCGGAGCACCCGGACCTGCCGTATTCTCGGCAAGCACGGTATAGGTGGTCATTCCTGCGGGCGCTTCGTTGTCTGTTATTGTATAAGGCTTGCCGGGTTCAAGAGAAGCGCTTGTATGGAAGGGAGTGTCGCTTGTGCCGCGGAAAGCCTTGATTGTCACTTTTCCGGAAAGGGCTGCGTTCTCGGCATTGAGCGCGGGAGTGGTGAGAGAGATAGTAGCGGAGAGGGCGGCATTTTGGCCGGGGGTTACTGTGAGATCCGACACTGCGCCCGGAGCCGTGGCCTTCTGCAGGGCTGTGAGTGAGAATTCCTTGAAGCGGAGTTCGCCATAACCGATGTCGCTCTTCTGTCCATAGGAATGTAGGGCAAGACGGTAAGTGCCGGAAGCGGGCGCTGTGAAGGTCACGACCTGCAAAGGAAGAAGTTCCGTCTGATTCCACACGGTGCGGTCCTTGCTTGTGCTCCAGTCGGCCTCTGGTTTCAGATCGCCTAACTTCACATCGGAAGAGGCGGGAGTGGTAGCGCTCCCTGTACAGAGAAGAATCTCCATCGGGCGTTTCTTGGCGGCGCTTTCATTTGCATATATCCATAATTCCACCTGATATTGCGTGCCCCCTTCGAGGGTGAATGTCGGGGAATAGAGATAATCATTCGATTCTGTTTTTGAGGAGAACATATTATTCTGCCAGTGCGCGTCATTGTAGCTGCCTACATAATGCTGCCAGCCGCAGCCATCGTTGTTGGCGTCGTAAGGTGTCCATGTCTCGCATTTGTTGGCGCAATCCTTAGCCAATGTGGCGTTATGATAGAAATCCACATGGTAAGGGATATCGGCCGCAGAAGCCGTGGCTACGGTTGCGGCAAACGATATGGCAAGTGGTAAAAATTTGTGGTAATTTTTCATAATTGCCATAAATTAAGTGAATAAACAAGAAAATAAATCACAATATTGTAAAAAAATGAAGAGGTCGAACCGTGATGAACACTGGTCCGGCCTCCTGAAGGGGTCTGATATTATTCCACGATTACCTTGCGTGCTTTGCCCTGACGCAGCTCGATGTATACACCGGGCTGGAGAGGACGCTGTGCGCGGAAACCGGCAAGCGTGAAGTATTCTGCGTCGGCGGCATCGGCGGCAATCTGATCCACGGCGCCAGTGCCTATCACTACCACAGCCTTATCGGAAGCGGGAGCGGTGCGTGTGCCGTAAAGGGCGCGGATGTCGTAGGTGTAGGTGCCGTCTGGCAGCGAGCGGTCGGTGAAGGTGGTCACATCCACTCCGGTCTCGCCCACCTTGAGGCCGTCGCGATAGATGGCATAGCCTGTGTGGGGCACGAGCGATTCGGCAGCCTTGGCCACATAGGTGAGGTCGTCGATCATCAGGCAGAAGCCATCGGTGCTTGTGCAGTGGATGGCGAAGTAGCGGGCGTTGGCGGGAAGGTCGATCTCATATTTCTTCCATTCCTTGTCGGTGGCTACGGCATCGCCCACGGTGCGGAACGAACCGATGTTGGTGTCGGAGGTGGAATAGAGAATCTCGAAGGTGTCCTTGCCCTGCATGTAGTCGCCCGACTTGGCATAGAATGTCACTTTCTGGTTGCCGAACACTTCGGGAGAAATGAACCAGTCGTCGTTTGCCTTCTCGGCGGCTCCCCATGCGCAGAGCACTTGCTCCCCGCCATGAGGATTAAAGGCATCATAGCCAAAGAGGGGATCGTTCACGATGTTGATGCCGAGCATCACGGGATTGAACACCATGAATGCCTGCGGGTCGCCGGCGTGGTCGAAGTAGATGTCGCGGAAGCAATAACTCAGGCTCTTGTCGTTGTCCACGAGGGTATAGTCCTCGATATTGTTGATGGAGAAGGGAGTGTAGTCCTCGAAGCCCTCTTCATAGTGACGTGCTTCGGGAGCACCCCATTCGAGGGTGACGTCATGGTCATTGACGCTATGGCGCAGCGCGTAAACCTCGGGAAGGTCGGGCTCTACCACGCGGGTTGTCACCGTGTTGGAGAGGTTGTCGGCCTCTATCTCGTCCTCGTCCCATTCCACTTTGGCCTGGAACTGCAGGTTCTTGTCGAGCTGGTCCATCGAGAATTCCACGGGGAAGTCGAACGAAGCGTATTCGCCGCTTTCAAGTGTCTTGGGCGAGTACTCATCAATCTTCTTGCCATCCTGGAGAAGCTGGATCTTGAAACCTGTGGCGGGGAGCGAACCTCGGTTGAAGAAGGTGGCAGTATATACGGCCTTCTTACCTACTTTCACCTTAGCCGGACCGGAGAGGGTGTAGAGCTGGATATCCTTCTGGATGTCGTTGGTGATGCGCACGATATCCACATTCACATTCTGCTGGCCGTCGGAGATGCCGTGGAAGGCAATCTTCACATAGGGCTGAGTCTTGTATTTGTCGAGCGGGAGGGCATATTTGAGCCAGCCCTTGCCGAGGTCGTCCACATAGATTGCAGTGTCAATAAGGGCCTCGTAGGTTCCGTCGGGAAGTTGCACTTCCGGTATGAGACGATCCTGATGCTGCTCTTCATAATATTCGTGTTCTTCGGAATAATTGTGATAGAAATAGAATGTGAGGAGTGGGCGGGAAAGGCCTGCGAGCGAAATCTTGGGGGATACTATTCTACTTTCATCACCGATGCGGCCAAGACCCGACTGGAAGCAGAGCATACCACCGTCAGAATCGGCGCTGGAGCAAAGGGGAGAATCGGAAGATGAGGAGAGTGTCCAGAGTTGCGTATTACCCTTGATTTTGTAAGTAACCCAGGGATTATTCTGGGAATAGGAATCGGCAAACGATTCTGCAAACGGTGCCGCATAGGGGTCGCCATAAACGATGAAGTCGGTAACGGAGAAGTCGCTTCTACCAGTTTTCGAGACAGCGAATACTGCGTACCTCACGAAATACTGCATCTTCTCAGGGTCGAGTCCGGTGTCGGTATATTCGGTGCCTTTGAAGGAATTGTTGAGAAATTCAGCCGAATCGCCATCGCGATAGATGATGTAAGTAAGGGCTGCGGGGTCGATGTATCCGCCGTTCACGCCCTCAGTAGGAGCGGTCCAACTTATCACCGGCTTTCCGGATGCGTCGGAAACAGAGATATTGGTGGGGGGCAGCGGAGTGTCAACGCCTACAAAGAGAGTGGCTTCAGCTTTCTGTCCGGCACTCTCACCGGCGAAGGCCACCACGCGGTAAGTGTTGAAGCCCGGAGCTGGGTCAGTGTCGGTCCATGTGAGGTCGGCACCCGGCTTGGGCGATGCGAAGGAATGGCATGCTTTCTGGGCGTTGCCGCGATAAACCTCGATCTTGCTTATTGTGCTGAGCGCTGTGCCTGCCATTGTCTTCGAGGGAGCCTTGAAGGATACGGTAGCGGTCATGGCACCCTTTGCGCCGGCTGTGGCTGTGAGATTATCCACGGCTGCCGGAGCATGGTCGTCGGGAACTTCGTCTACCATAATATCGGTGACGAAGAGGTAATATTTCTTCTTGCCCGACGTAATGTGGAAGCCGGCGTAATGGTTGCCGTCAGACTCAGCCGTGAAGTCCTGGGTGAATACCTGACGATCCTTGTGGGAGTACACCTTCGATGGAGTGATCACACGCTGCGAAGCCACATCATTTGCCGTGCCCACAGTCACCTCGAGGTTCTCCTGGTCGCCACGGGTCCACATCGTGTAGGTGAGGCGATATCTCTTGCCCTTCTTGAGTTTCACCGGTGGGGTGATCACCCAGTCGTCCGCCGCATTCTCGGGATGATAGCCGTAAACCACCGAACGTTTTTCAGCCTCATCCTTGATTGAACGGAAGTCGTAACCGTACATCCACTGGCCCCACTGATATTGAGTCTCCGCATCATGGTTGGCGTCGATGGTGGTGAAGAGTGCAAACTGCTCCGGGGTTGAGAGGTCCCATTTCACGGGGAGCGCCGAGCCGCCGCCGAGCAGACGGGTCTCAGTATTGGCGGAAAGTCCTTCGCGCTGTCCGATATATGGGGTCACCGTGTAGTAGTAATTGGAGGCGTCAACTTCGAGCGGATCGATGGCGGAAGTAGCGGAAATTCCTTTTGCCACCTCTGCTCCATCGGGCATACGTGTCACATTGTATGTGATCTGAGCGGGGTCGATATATCCTCCGTGGCGACCTGCGGTAGGCGCGCTCCAGGAGATGATGGCGCGGCCCTTGTCGTCTGTGGCAATCGTGATGTTGGAAGGCTGTGCGGGAGCGTCGATACCTACATAGGCTGCCACGCCTGTGCGCGGACCGGCGCCGGCGGCATTCTCAGCCATGGCGGCAAAACTGTGCGTGCCCTCTGCGAGAGTAAGTGGTATCTCCACGCTCTGGCCGGCGTTGACCTGAGAGTTGTATTTCTCCACGCCGTCAACATCCACTTTCAGCGTAACCTTGCCTGAGAGCTTCGAACCTGCAAACGTAAGTTCGGGAGTCTTCACGATGAGTTTGCCGCTGAGACTGCCGTTGGTGAAGGAGGGGGTGATCTCCGACACTTTCGCCGGGGCGGCTTCCTTCACTTCGGGAGCAGGAATATAGAGGGAGGTAAACTCCTCATTGTTGGGGAAATTGCAGATCTTCGAGGCGGCGCCGCTGGCGAGGTCGAGGGTATAGAGTCCTGTGTTGCCGGTAGAAGTCACTGCGGCCCAGTACAGGATATCGGTCACGGGGTCGAAGGTCATCGACTGAGTGTAGTTTACGTCAAGACCGGTGCTGCCGATTTCGGTGATGTCGCCGCTCTGCTTGTCGATGCGGCAGAGGCGGGAGTTCTTGCCCATGGTGACGCCATAGAGCACGCCGCTCTGCGAGCAGGCGATTGCCGCCATCTGCGGAATGCGGGCGATGGGGGAAACCATGCCCGTGTGGCGGTCGATCTCCGAAAGCGATGGGTAATATTTTGTGATAAGACCGTCGGCCTCCTCCACGGCAATATATGAGAGCACCAGAATGCGGTCGGACACGGGGTCGTAGGTCATGTCGTTGGTGATCTGCGAGAGGTTGAAGGTCTCGTTGATGAATCCCTGCGTCTGCTTGGTGAGTTGGCCTGTAGCGAAGTCGTAGGTAAGGAAAGTAGTGAACGTATAGCCCATCTCCTCGGTGTAGACGTAGGAATTGTAGTAGAACTTGCCGTCGACATAACAGCCGCCGCCGTTGGCTTCATAGGAGGAGAATTCCACCACGCGCGTGGGGTTGGGATTCTCTGCTGCCTTGAAGGAGTAGATGCCGTATTGAGGCGAGGTCCAGTTGGAGGCCGAGATCGGGAAACCATAGATTGTGGTTCCGTCGCCGAGGACTTTGACCGGAGCCGCAAGGCGCGGGCCGGTTGTGAAAGAGCCGGAGGCATCCCTGAGTGTACCGGCGGCATTGATGCCACGGGGAAGGGTCTGACCCACCGGGGTGGGGAGGCGCTTTGGGGCGGAAGCGGCGGGACTCACAGGCGTTTCGGAGGGCTGGCCGATGGTGATCGGCGCGGCGGTCCACCCCGCTGTGGCGCGCTTCGGCGTCGCTGCAAATGCCGGCATTGCAAGAAGAGCCGAAAAGGCTGCGCATAAAAGTCGCGTTTTATTCATAAGCGTTAAAGATTAGTATAGTTCGTTAATGTTCGGTTAAGGTCTGTTAACGTTTTTTATCTTTGTTAACAAAAATAATAACCGCAGTAAGCTCGAAATTGTTGATTACCTAAAGGCAAATTCCGCTAAGTGAGTCACTATTGAATGATGGTTTCCAGTATTGGAATTCCCAAAGTTACAAAAAATTATGGCAGCAAAGATAAAAAATTCAAAAAAATGTAAAAATAATTCGTCTGATAGATAAATGCGCAGTCTCATCAGAGCAGGCTCACCAACCAGCCTCACCGGCCCCGGGCCCGCGACACTCAATCTACGACCGTACAAATGTACGACCTATATGAGCACCTACTTTCACATCAACCTTGATAACTGAATGACTTTTCCTTTAGACTTCCGCTACCAATGATCCTATAATGAGTTAATAAATTCTACAGCTGTTTCTATTCTATCCTTACCTGGAAGGTCGTTTAGAATCATTCCGATAAACGAAAATTTATTCTGCCGGTCAATAATTTTCCCTAAATTGGAATCATAATGGTAACGCGGCTCAAGCACAGATACATCCTGCAGCAGGGTTTCATAATCGGGCCCTTTAATTTCCCATCCATCCTCACAGCACTCCAAGGAGAGTCCCATATTTTCCAGCCAAAGCCTGCCATGATTGGAATCCACGCTTGAGGAACTAACGCCCAACTTGGAGATAGATTCTGCTTTAACGTGCCTCATTACCACATCAGAATAAGGATCTGAAAGATAACCGGCACGGCGGCTGCCGGAAAGCGCCCATACGCAAAAATCCGATTCCCTATAAAAGAGATATTTCGACGATGTCGGCAAGAAATCATTATATTTCAATGCATAGTAAACAAATTTATTGGGAATGGGATTTTGGATTCCTCCATTCCCTAAGAGGTAATCGGTAAGCGCCTGGCAAAAACCTGCATTCTTTGTGGCCATCATATATGGCCAGCATGACGGCCCTACATACAAATAATTCCACGATTTCGTGTTCATGCCATCAAAGCCTCGCGTCAGGAGTTTTCGCACACGCTTAAGATTCTGCATTTGATATAAAATCATAAAATTATTAGCAATTGTTCCTCCGGATATATTTTGACTCATTGCTTGCGATAATGCATCTAAAATATTTTCAAAACTCCAGCGGGTCCATTCATGATTGCACAATTGTTTCAGATCTTCGAATTGCGGAGTAGCATAGAATTTACCCTTCTTCTTTTCCTGCTGAACATATATATTGGACTCTATTAACTTATCTAATCTCAGATAGGGATTTTCAGGATTGACAGTTTCATTGTAGCCTAACAGATTGTCTACAATTCTTCTGACGTCTTTAGCTTTATCAAGAGCTATATCGAATGTTACTGTAATTTTAGTATTATTCCACTACTGTCCACTAAAAAATGGACGGGGTTAAAAATTAAATAAATTCGGTTCAC
>OGNF01001701.1_pt1 | contig 19023 bp, 18 predicted proteins | sample 1573321 | NCBI WGS metagenome assembly OGNF01 (sample SAMEA2581911, study PRJEB24529) | metagenome | biome: Human gut stool | place: China | collected 2011
AGCCCCGGCAGGGAGAGAAAACCGCGGGGACAAAAGCCACCCCGGCCCGTTCCGACGCCGGTTTTGCCACGCGGGAAAATCCCTATCGGAAGGAGCGGGAGGTGCGTCCCTTCCGCAAGCATTATTGAATCCGTCAGATCGTTGGTAAAATTACTGCAAATTAACACAAATTAACAGTTATAATTCGCTCCTCAAAATGCAAAATAGAATTGCAAACGCAAATATTATGAGCGGCGCAAAGCCGCCGAAATTTGAGGAGTGTATTGATTATGTCTAGCAACAAAACTCTGGTTCCCGAAGCTCGCGAAGGCCTCAACCGTTTCAAGATGGAAGCTGCCAACGAAGTCGGCGTGAACCTGAAGCAGGGTTACAACGGCGACCTGACCTCTAAGCAGGCCGGTTCCATCGGCGGCCAGATGGTCAAGAAAATGATCCAGCAGTATGAGAACGGCCTGAAGTAATTTCAGCTGTTTTCCGCAAAGGCCGCCCGGAAGGCAATCGCCCTCCGGGCGGCCGCCTTGCTCAGGCGAATGCATATTTTTTATTTTTCCGGGTAAAATCTCTGTAAATGCCTCTTGACAAATCCCGCTGATTCGCTATAATAGTAAACGCTCTGGAAAATATTGCGGAATTGTGTAATGGTAGCACGGCAGTCTCTGACACTGTTTGTCAAGGTTCGAATCCTTGTTCCGCAGCCATGTCGCCGCAAGCGGTTTATCGCTTGCGGCGATTTTTCTGTGTATGCCGCCCGGCTCTGTCGCCGGTTTCCACGGATAGGGAGGATGAGCCGCCGGCGCATATGCATTTCCGGCAGCCCCTTTCCAGCTAAAAAGCACCGGAAGCCGCCTGGCTTCCGGTGCTTTTTCAGTAGGTACTCTTTATAAAGTAGGATATAATTCGTCGAATAAGAAATCCCGGATGATATCCATCAGATGCACGGGAGATAAATCCCGGGGATTGATATAGTCCGCAACCTTCTGTGCCATTTCCGCATTGGGAAAGATACAGGGCGAGGCTTCTCCCGAATCGGTTTGCAGACCATAGCCGGTTAACGAGGTGTTGGGAACGACGGTGTATACGGCGGATCTATGCGCTTGATTACCCATGATGATGCGGTTCCTCCTTCTCTAGAACACACTATATAGTTTATAATAGCTGTTTATTCGAGTTTGTCAATCAAAATGTGAATAAATTACACAAAAACCCGTAAAATTAACTTTGCACGGGCATATTTTTTAATCTGTATTGTTTAGCGCCTATTACAAATGATGATATTATGAGGCTGACGACGAATCCTGACGCATTTTTTGGAGGAATTCATGGTACACTACAGCAGAGAGGACAAACCGCCGTTTATCCGGACACCCGCCGCGCAATCCGGTTTGCGGGCGGCGTCCGTACACATCGCAGGTGAAAGGAAGAGGCGTGAGGATGGGGCGCAGAATCTATGTAAAGGTGACGGCAGCCTTCGATGCCTTGGGGGCGGTGACGCCGCTGACGGTTCAAAAGCCGGAGGAGGAGCCCGTCGCCATCAGCCGGGCGCTGGAAAGCCGCCGGGCCGTGGGTGGCCGCGCGGGCTTCCGATTTACCGTGGCGGTGAAGGAAACGGCCGAGCAGTTGTATTTTGACGGAAGCCGCTGGTTCGTGAAGGAGCGGGCCTGACACCGCTGAAAGGAGACATATCAGGATGCGTAGCACAAGCGATGTGTTGATAATCGGCGGGGGGCCCGCAGGCCTGACCGCCGCTCTGTACGCCCTGCGTGCGGGGCTGACCGCCGTTGTGTTTGACGGGGGATTCACCGGGGGCCAGGCGGCCATCACGCAGGAAATCGAGAACTATCCCGCTATCCTGCGGATATCGGGTCCGGATTTTTCCGCCCGGCTGACTGAGCAGGCGGTGTCGCAAGGTGCGGATATACGGCAGGAGGAGGTGCTGGCCGTGGAGCTGGCTGCTCCTGTGAAGCGGGTGAGGACTGCGGAAGGCGAATATGAGGGACGCACCGTGATATTGGCCAACGGGGTAAAACGGCGCCGGCTGCAATGTCCCGGGGAGGAGGAGCTGGCTGGAAAGGGCGTTTCCTATTGCGCCACCTGTGACGGCGCCTTTTTCAAGGATAAGGAGGTGGCGCTGGTGGGGGGAGGCAACACGGCGCTGGAGGATGCGCTGTTCCTGGCCAATCATTGCCGGAGGGTGACGGTCATCCACCGGCGGGATACCTTCCGTGCGCAGAAGCCGCTGATAGAGGCCTTGGAGAAACGGGACAACGTGCGGGTTCTGTATCGGAGCACGGTGGCCGCTATCGAAGGGAGCGGGAAGGTGGAGGCCGTCAGCCTACAAACGCCGGAGGGAGAGCTTCGCCTGCCGGTGGCGGGCGTATTCATCGCCATCGGCTATGAAGCGGACAACGGCTTTGTGCGCGGACAGCTTGCCTTGGACGAGAATGGCTATATCGCGGCGGACGAGTCCTGTCTGACGGAGGTGGAGGGGGTCTATGCCGCCGGTGACAACCGGGCCAAGCCCCTGCGGCAAATCGTGACCGCCGCCGCCGACGGCGCGGTGGCAGCCTTTCAGGCCGCGAATTATATCAATACCCATCCGCTTTCTTGACAGACCCGGCGCGGCGCGGTATAATGCTAAAAGCATACCGGGGCGTGGCGCAGTTGGTAGCGCGGGTGGTTTGGGACCATCAGGCCGCAGGTTCGAACCCTGTCGCTCCGACCAATGTATAAACCTGTCGAAAAAGCCGTAATTGCTTGGCTTAACAGTGATAAGGAACGAAATCACTTATCAACTGTTAGCTGACGGTTTTCGGGTGCATACGAAACTCCCGTCTGATTCCTAACAGGAATTAGGCGGGAGTTTTTCTTGTTAACAGAGCCTATATTGGAGGATAGCATTATGAAAACATTACTTTCCTGTGAATTTAACATGGACACAGGCTGCGTTGAACTAAGATATTCTGACGACAGCATGATTTCCATTAATTGCACCGCTGTAGAGGACGAAGTTGCGAATAGCCGTTTCCAGCAGTCTGAACTGGACTACCTGATTTACAATGATCCCGTTGCCTATGCCGACCTGATTCTCAACGGAGATCCGAAAGCATATCTGAAAAATGTGACCGAGTACAAGCCGCTGGATTAAACAATGAAATCGCCGATGTGAGTGAGCAACGCTTACATCGGCGATTTCATTTTATAGTGTTAGATAAAATTAGTATAATACTTTTATTCTCTTATTCTCTGTATTTTGAAGGGGTAAATCCATAATACCTTTTGAATATTTCAATCAATCTACTGGGGTTGGAGTATCCAACAATTCTTGAAATTTCCGCAATGGTGAGGTCGGTCTGAATAAGCATATGCTCGGCTACAGAGATCCTTTTCCTCTGAATGTATTCTGTAATGGACATATTATAAACTGACTTAAATAGCTTTTTCATTTTGCTTTCACTCATACATGCAATGGTGGAAAGCGTCTGCAACGTAATATTAAAACTGTAATGTTCGTCCATGTAATGCGTTAGTTCAGCTAATGCCTGCAAATCTGTTTTGTTAATGGGCTGGCCATTCTCTTCATTTAGTCTGTTTTCTTTCAAATATGAAGCAAGATAAGAGATGATTTCATATATTTTTGCTTCTACTGTAATTCTGGACGCTTTCATGGAAAGCAGATACTCATATAGGCTTTGCATAGCATGATTAACATTTGGTAAATAGAATTTCCCTTTTTCTTTGAAAAAATCAGAAAAGTTCACTTCAAGATCACCGGAAATTTCCTGGAGATACTGATCAATAAATTCCTGGTCAACCTGCACGGTAATACATCTTAATGGAATCTGAGGATGATAAATAGCTTTATACTTTTCAGATGGTTCGTAGCAGCGCAATGTATTCGGAGAAATATTTTGATACGGATAGAATTCATCTCCTGCGCCACTAATATAGAGAGCAAGTACATAACCAGACCCAATATGTTCTCCGACCATAGTTTCCTGGTTAAATCTTATATCTGTCGCTGTAATGATAAAATCGTGGTGAACCTCACTCGTCCATTGAAATCCGGTTCCATATTTTGAGTTGATCTTATAATATGTTCCGTACTCTATTGGATTCTTTATCGATTCAACAAAGAAATCATCTCGTTTAACTTCTATCATTGGCTCCTCCCAAAGATACCTCGTTTAGATTTATTAATACCTTGTTTAGACTTTATATCTGTTTTGCCCTTTACAGTTAGTTACAATTAATTATAATGAAAGAGTTGATCTATGTCAAACCGTTTTTAAGCAAAAAGAGGTGTATATTTGAAGCCAATGCGCAGTTTGTATAAAAAACTATTTCATTATGTCCCAGATAAAAGAATTTGGGCATATTTCTCCATGGCACTATCTGCCGCTGCCGTCTGCTCATATATGGGAGCATATTGGTTTTTGTGGCAGTCCATTGTGTCTATTCTGGTTATTCCTGTATATGAGAAGGCTATGTATGACGCAATTATTGTAGTCATACTTATGATTTTACGAGGCATTCTCAACATTGCATCGGCAACGTGTTCCCACTACTTAGGCTTCCGGCTTGAAACAAACTTAAGGAAAAATGGGCTTCATAAATTATTGGATGCCTCTTCTTCCTTTTTTGACCATAACAGCTCTGGAGAGATTCGAAAAATTATTGATGATAACGCAGCAGAAACACACAAAACAGTGGCCCATTTGATTCCGGACAACGTCACTGCTGTTATGACGCCGGTGTTAATGTTTGTGCTGATGTTTGCAATAGACTATCGCCTTGGTATTCTCCTGATCCTTACAACTGTGATTGGTGTTCTTCAGTATCGTAAAATGTCCGGTGGTACTGAATTTCTGTCTGGCTATTCAGCGGCGCTTCAAAAAATGAGTGCGGCAACAGTAGAATATGTCAGAGGAATGCAGATCATAAAAATCTTCGGTGTAACTGTACAGTATTACAAAACTCTGATTAACTCGATCAAAGAGTACAAACAGTACGTCTATCAGTATAGCCTCAGCTGTAAGAATCCCTACGTCGGATTCCAGGTTCTGTTCAACGTGTTTTATGCTTTTGCTGTACCAGCCGCAGTTGTATTCATCAGCTATGGAGAACCTGCTATGCTAATCCTGGCAAAGATTGTTTTCTTTGCTGTGTTCTCCGGAGCTGTATTTACTTCTTTCACATCGATCATGTTTACGGGGCAGGATAACTTTGGCGCACAAAATACGCTGAATCAGCTTGATGAGCTGACTACTTCTATGGATCAGGCAAAGCTTCCACATGGAAACGAAGAGACCTTCCAAGATTTCAATATTGAATTTCGTCATGTTGACTTTAAGTATGATGACAACTTCGTGCTGAAGGATTTCAGCCTGACACTTCATCAGAATAAAACTTATGCGCTCATCGGGTCTTCCGGAGGAGGAAAATCTACCATTGCAAAGCTGATTTCAGGGTTTTATCCTGTCGATGGCGGCGAAATTCTGATTGGTGGAAAGAACATTCAGAGTTATTCTGAAAAAGCTCTCATTCAGAACATTGCATTTGTTTTCCAGCGCAGTCAATTACTAAAGACCTCAATTTACGAAAATGTCCGAATCGGAAATCCTCAGGCAACACGGCAGCAGATTATGGATGCACTTGACGCAGCGAACTGCACATCCATCCTTGACAAATTCCCCCAGCGGGAGATGACCGTCATAGGGGCAAAGGGCGTATACCTTTCCGGTGGTGAGGTGCAAAGGATCGCCATTGCAAGGGCTATTCTAAAGAATGCGAATATCGTCATTATGGATGAGGCTTCTGCAGCTGCAGATCCGGAAAATGAATACGAGTTGCAGCAGGCTTTCCAAAAACTGATGAGGGGCAAAACAGTTATCATGATTGCACACAGGCTGTCCTCTATTCAGAATGTAGACCAGATCCTGTTTGTCCAGAATGGAAAAGTTGTGGAACAGGGAACCCACAATGAACTGATGGCCTGCAATGGACGTTATAAGGATTTTCAGGATGTATACTGCAAGGCAAATCAGTGGAGGTTGGCATGATGAAGACATATCTAAAAAGAGCCTTCCAGCTGAGTGATTCGGGTGTGAAGGGCCTTGCAAAATCAATCTGGTCATTCTTTCTCTATTATGTTTCTTTTGTACCGCCGATGATCTGTGTTTTTCTGTTTGCAGACAGGCTGTTGAATGGAAATACCGGGAAACCGGTGGTATATCTCCTGTTTATGCTGGCAGCGACCCTGGTGATGTACTTAGTTATTAACTATAACTATAAAACGACCTATGATGAAACCTACCAGGAATCTGCAAATTTAAGAATTGATCTGGCGGAACAGCTTTCCAAACTGCCCCTATCCTATTTTTCAAAGCACAATTTGTCTGACCTTGCTCAAACAATCATGGCAGATGTGGCTTCGATTGAGCATGCTTTTGCGAACGCAGTGGCTAATTCCATAGGGTTTGCAATTTACTTTTTGGTTATCAGCGTAGCCCTTCTGATCATGAATTGGGAATTAGGTCTCTGTGTATTGCTTCCCGTTCTTACTTCTGCTTCGGTTCTTTTCCTGACAAAGAAACTGCAGGTCAGAGATGTAAATAAACATTATGATAAGTTGAGAGATATTTCCGAAAGCTTTCAGAATGCAATCGAACTGAATCAGGAAATTAAAAGCTATGGGTTGAAAGAAAAAGTAGAAGCTCAAATGGACCAGCAGTTGGATGAGTCAGAAAATCTTCAATGGAAAGCTCAGATCACCCAGACGATTCCTGTTACAATCGGCCAGACTTTATCTATTCTTCCTATTGGAATCACGGCGACTGTTGGCCTTTCAATGCTCGCCTCCGGTCAGGTAAGTATCCTGATTCTTCTGGGCTATATTATTATGGCGGCGAAACTCAGCGGGGCCATGGGTGGTGTTTTGCTCTATCTGACGGAAATCTTTTATTTGGACGCAAGAATTGCCCGGATTGGTGAAATCAAGAATCATGAACTTCAGGGTGGAGAAAAGGCAGTCCTCTCAGATTTCAATGTAGAAATAAAGGACGTTTGTTTTTCCTACCAGAAAGACACCCAGGTGATTCGCCATGCATCCTTTACGGCGGAGCAAGGACAGGTAACCGCATTGGTCGGTCCCAGCGGCTGCGGAAAAACAACAATGCTTAAGCTCATCAGCAGACTATATGATGCAGATTCCGGTACCGTTCAGATCGGAGGAACCGACATACGAGAAATTCACACTGATAGCTTGTTCAAGTATGTCTCCATTGTTTTTCAGGAAGTCATTCTATTCAATACTTCTATTATGGAAAATATTCGCCTTGGGCGGCTGGATGCTTCTGACGAAGAAGTAATACGAGCTGCAAAACTGGCTGGTTGCAATGAGTTTGTCAGCCGTCTGCCAGACACCTACCAGACAATAATCGGGGAAAATGGAGCCAAACTCTCCGGCGGAGAACGTCAGCGGCTGTCCATTGCCAGAGCAATCCTGAAGGATGCTCCAATTATCATTCTGGATGAGATTGCCGCATCGTTAGATGTGGAAACAGAAGTCCAAATACAGACTGGATTAAATCATTTGATTCAAGGCAAGACCGTGATTGTTATTTCACACAGACTGAAGTCTATTGAAAATGCAGATAAGATCGTCGTTATGAAAGCAGGTACGGTAGAAGCCTGTGGAAAACATGCTCATCTGCTGAAACAGTCGCCCACATATAGAAAGATGATTGAAAAGTCCAATCTGGCAGAGAAATTTAACTACTAAGCAGGTTGCCCTTCAGATGCAGACCGCACTGAAGGGTAACATAAAGGCATTTGGTTAACCATGTCTAACTGATTTCTGATGTGAGGAGGTGCATTATTTGAAGAAATATATTGGAAAAAGGATCATTAGCTTCCTCATTGTGCTGGTAGGCGTCAGCATTCTAAGTTTTTTGTTGATTGCTTGGTCCGGAAAAGATCCTGCAGAAATTATTGCACACCGAGGCGTATCCAATCCTACGCCGGAACAGATTGAGATGATTCGGGTGGAAATGGGATTGGATCAACCTCTCCCTGTGCGATATATTCAGTGGCTTTCCGGAATGTTTACAGGAGAACTTGGGACTTCTTTGACCACTCATCAACCGATTGTAAAGGATCTGCACAAGTATCTGGCTACGACCACATCTCTTGTAGGGATGGCCATTCTATGGATTGTCATGCTCACCGTTCCGATTAGTTTGCTCTGTGCCAGAAAGCGGAACCGCCTTTTCGATCAGGTTACCAGAGGCATTACTATCTGCGGTATTTGTGTGCCAACTTTCTGGCTGGGATTCCTTCTTCTACTGTTCTTTGCGATTCATCTGAAATGGTTCAGTGTCTTACCAAGTCCAGGTTGGAGGGGCTTTTTACTACCTTCATTTGCCCTGGCGGTTCCCAGTTCGTGTTCACTCATCCGAATTATGCGTTCCTCTCTTCTGGCTGAATTATCTTCTGATTATGTTCGGTTTGCAAAAGCCCGTGGACTATCTGCCAACAGAATTCTGGTATGCCACATTCTGCGAAATGCCTTACCGCCTGTTGTTACAATTTTCTTTCAGCAATTCGGCTTTCTAATTGCCGGAGGGGCGGTAATCGAAAGTGTTTTTTCAATCAAGGGAATCGGAACTTATCTGGTGGACAGTGTGATTGCAGCAGATACGATTGCAGTTTCTACCTGTATAGTCGTCATTGCAGCAATTTTTGTCGTCGCAAATTTCATGGCAGACATAATCAACCGTCTGCTTTGTCCATGGATGGTGAGGGAAGAAAATGATACATAAGCTACTCAAAAGGCCGCAGGCAATCATCGGTCTGTGCCTGATTGCTATTGTGATTGTGATTGCGATTGCAGCACCTGCTTTTTCGCCTCACGACCCTGAATTGGTGAATTTATCGCAAAAGTATGCTCAGCCTGACGCAGAATACCCTCTTGGAACAGATCAATTGGGCAGGTGTACCTTATCAAGGCTGCTGTATGGAGCCAGATATTCCATCGGAATCAGTTTACCTGTGCTGCTGATTTTGTCTGTGATTGGTCTGATTGTCGGTACTTTTAGCGCCTGTGCTGGAAAAAAAGCAGACCATTTCATTACTATACTCTGTGATGTGTTTATTGCTTTTCCTTCTCTTATCATTGCTATTGCTGTCATAGGCGTTCTGGGGAACGGACTCCAAAACATTGCCGTTTCTGTTGTGATAGCGACCTGGGCTTGGTTTGTTCGTATTGTCAGATCTTATTCCATTCAAGAAATGGGTAAAGATTATATCCTGGCAGCCCGGATTTCTGGGTGCAATACAGGAAAGCTGGTCTTCAGACATCTGATTCCTAACATTCTGCCACAGTTTCTTGTGTATGTTTCCACTGGTGTCGCTTCTTCCATCATTATGGTTTCCAGCTTTGCTTTCCTCGGACTTGGCCTTCCCTCCGGCACACCGGAATGGGGTGCCATGTTAAATGATGCCAGGACAGCGCTTTACTCTCATCCGGAATTGCTAATCTATCCAGGCTTGTGCATCTTCGTAACGGCAGCAGGCTTCAATTTATTTGGAGAAGCACTCCGTGATATTCTGACGCCGGAGGAGGACAGCCTATGATGCCATCACTTATGATTGATCATTTAAGCATTAATCTTCGGTCAGGCACGGATAACTTGGTTTCTGAAATATCCTTTGCAATCAAAGAAGGAGAGTCTTTGATCTTGTTAGGCCAGTCAGGCAGCGGCAAAACAATGACCTGTAGTGCGGTGCTAAACTTATTGGACCCTAAAAAATTTAAGGTGTCGGGTTCCGTTTTCTTCGGCGAGACTGATCTTTTGAATTCGTCAGAAAAGCAGAGACGAGGAATATACGGAAACCAGATTGTCTATATCCCGCAAAATCCGATGACTGCATTGGACCCTTCTATGCGTATTGGCAGACAGATGGATGAAACGCTACGGCTTCATTCCGACAAATCCCGCCAGCAGCGTTACAACTATATTCTGCGGCTTCTGCATGATGTAGGCTTAGATGATCCTGACAGGGTATACAGAGCATACCCCCATATGCTTTCCGGAGGAATGCTTCAGCGTGTCATTATCGCAATGGCTATGATGCTTGATGCAAAATTCGTGCTTGCCGATGAGCCGACAACTGCTTTGGATGTGATTCACAGAAATGGAATCATAGATTTATTTTCGCAGATGAAAGCAAATGGAGTTGGGATTCTTATGGTAACTCATGATTTCGCAACAGCTCTTCAATTAGGTGGAAACATGTTGGTGATGAAAGAAGGAAAAATTATAGAATCCGGTGAAGTTCAATCTGTCTTCGATCATACCACAGAACCTTATACAAGGTCGCTGATTGAAGCTTACTCCCTTTCCTGTGCTTTCACGAAAGGGGCGGAATCATGATTAAAGTCAACAACCTATCAAAAGAATTTCACGAACAAGGCACAAGCAACGAGCTTCTGGCCGTTGATCATGTAGATTTTACTATTCAGAATGGTTCATTTTGCGCTTTGGTAGGAGAAAGCGGATCTGGTAAAAGCACTTTGGCTCAGCTCATGTGCGGTCTTCTGGTTCCATCTTCTGGAGAGGTACTGTTTGAAGGAAAAAACATTTCCCTCTGCCGGGGCAAGCAAAAGCAGGTACTGCGATCTAAAATACAGCTGATTCTTCAGGATGGCAAGGGAGCAATGGACCCTCGCTTTACGGTATATCAAATCATTGCAGAGCCAATTCGCAATTTCAGAAAACTCAGCAAAAAGGAAGAAGAACGGGAAATCAATGATCTTCTTACCATGATGGAGCTTCCCGAAGAGATCAAGCTGCGAAAAGCTCATGAGCTATCCGGTGGACAACAAAAACGTGTATGTATTGCAAGAGCGTTAGCGGCTCAACCGGATGTGTTGATTTTTGATGAAGCAGTCAGTGGGCTGGATGTCCTGGTTCGTAAACATATTCTTGATTTGCTGAAGCGACTCCATCAGGAGCGAAAAATGACTTGCTTTTTCATTACCCATGACCTGGACGTTGCGCTATATCTTGCAGACCGTGTGATGGTGATGCGCTGCGGTAAGATTATCGAAGACCGTACATTTCACGGTTCGACAGACTGCTTTACACATCCGTATACCAAGCTTCTGCTGCATTCTATTGCTCCATATTTGGGTTAAACCATTCAATAAATACGTATACCCTGCTGAAAAGCATGATATAAAAATAAATAAAGGAGATTTTGTACATGAAACTGAAAAAACTTTTAGCTTTCGGACTCGCACTTGTGATGTGCCTTGCTATGGCAGCTTGCGGCACGAACCCTGACGAGAAAGCAGAGCCGGCCTCAATCACTGTCACCGAGAATTGGGACTTTTCTGTAGGCTTCTATCCTGTCATCACGCCTATGGTATCCAGCACTTACGGTGCCGGATTCTGGAGTCGTAATTTTTACAACACTCTGGTAAGCTACGATGATAACGGGAAGATCCAGGGCGAGTTGGCTGAAACCTGGGAAATCAGTGATGACGGCAAGACTTACACCTTCCATCTGCGTGATGGTGTCAAATTTTCTGACGGTACTCCTCTGACTTCCGAGGCAGTAAAGATGACCCTTGAAGCAGTAGTAACCAATCTGGGTCCCCAGAATGGTGCCTTCGGTAAGCTCACTACTTTGTTTGACAAGCTGGAAACCCCGGATAAAAAAACCTTTGTAATGACTTTGAAGACCCCTTATTACGCTGCTCTTGACAATCTGACCATGGCGCTGCCTCTTGGTATTGTGAATCCCGCAGCCTTTGAAGGCGGCGTAGAAAAGGCTTACGAGAATTGCGTGAGTGCAACTATGGGTACTGGTCCCTATATGTTTGACCGGGTCGAGGGAGATACCTATACCTTTATCCGCAATCCCTACTACTGGGGCGAAGCTCCTGAAGTGGACGAGTTCAAGGTCAAAGTGATTCCTGATAATGCTGCAAAAATTCTTGCTCTGCGCAACGGCGAAATCGATGCAATTCTCGGCTCCAGCAGACTTAGCGCAGAAGGCTACACGGAAATTTCCCAGGATGCCGCTTTCGGTCATGCCATGGATGACAGCACCAACCAAACTCGTTATCTGGGTATGAACCTGAATAAGGCTCCCTTTAATGATCCTCTTGTAAGGGAAGCAGTATCCTACGCTGTTAATCAGCAGGAGTTGGAAACCTCTGTTTTCGATGGCCTGGAGACTGCTGCCGAAACCCTCTTTACGAATGAAAAGCCCAACTGCGGTGTGGAGGTTAAGACCTATCCTACCGACATGGAAAAGGCAAAGCAGCTCATGAAGGAAGCCGGCTATGAGGATACCAATGATGACGGTATCCTGGAGAAGGACGGAACTTCTCTCGCCATTCATTTCAACTATTCTCAGAGCCTTGCAAGTGTTGACAATGCAGTTCTTTCTATTGCAGCTTCTCTTAAAGAACTCGGCTTCGATGTTACTATTGATGCAGTAGACATGAACACCTGGTATGGAGCCTTGATGGCTGGCGAATATGATCTGACCTTCTACAATACTGCTGGCGGTTCCTTTGACCCTGCAACAGATATGAGCAATATGGCTCCTGGCGCTATGGGTGATCCGATCCTCTGCCAGTTCTCTGCTTTCTTTGAGAATCCTGAAATTTTCGCAGAATTGGACTCCACTTCTGATTCTCAGCGTGTGCAGGAAATCTATGGAATGATTCTGAATGGTATTGCAGATCAGAATCTTCTGGTGCCTGTAACCGGCACTCACGATCTGGCTCTGTGGAATACTGATAAGATAACTGGCTATGACTTCTACACAGATGCCAGCTATGTAGACATTGCATCTGTTCATGTGAAATAATGTCCAGCAGTGTGGCTGAGGCGGTTACAAAAGAAAGACTTCATTCTTCAGGAGAAGACTATCTAAAAGCTATATTTATTCTTGAAGCGCAACATGGTTCAGTTCGTTCAGTAGAGGTTGCTGAGTACATGAATGTATCTAAAGCGAGCGTTAATCATGCAGTTAGGCACACGCGAAACCAGGCACATTATTTTGAATAATCAGGTTGTCAACTCATCCAGGGCGCTCCATTCACTCAAACACACCGTGCCAAAATCACACAAAAATATTGCCATACATATGGTAGATCACATTAGAAGATTGGGCGTTTTCCCAGCTAACTACGCATTAGATTTAGGCGAATTTATTGACAGCAACGGTAATTCGTATATAGACATTGTAGAGTTAAATCCCATATCATGTTCTATGTGCTATGTAAATAATAGCATCTATGCTGATGTGGTTCCTGAGATTGGCGAATGTCAGCGCCAACTAATGATGGCTGCTGAGTTTTGCTACGATGCCATCGCAAATCCAAAGAATTACGATATGCTGAGAATATCCAATAAGAGTTATACTTATACTTCGGATAACCAATACGCTCTTTTATAGTTTGCATATCATAGAGGGTTTTAGAGCAATTTTGGAAGTGACGCTTGTTTCTTTCTCTGTGTTAAATCTCCGATAGAGTGAGTCCTTCTGGGAGGTCCATCATGAACCTCCCCTGGGTTCAGCAAATGGGCGCAGTCCTCCCTTGGCGGAGGACTGCGCTTTTTTACGGACTTACTGCACGGAATACAGGTTGGATGTGCTGCTCCCATTGTCACGGTAGCGTGGGATCTTTTGCAGGTATCCATGCTGCTCCAGATCCGTCAAAGCCCGTTTGACCGTGGAGCGTGACAATCGCATGTCGGACGCAATCGTCTTGATTCCTGGCCAGCATTTTCCCTCGCTGTCTGCACGGTCACGCAGATACATATAAACTGCCCTCGCTCTGGAGGGCAGTTCGGTGTCGGCATAAATTGTTCCAAAGTAACTCATAGATCCTCCTCACCGTAAGTTTTCATCTGCTTGCCGCCCCTGCGCCGGGGCTTATCTACAGCAGGCTCATGGGCAATGCCGCCGCGTCCGGAAACGGCATAGGCTCCACGCATATCCGCATTCTCCGCCTTGCTTGATTGCGGAAGATTTCGCTCCAGATCTTCACGGTTGGCATAGGCTACTGCACGATCTGCCCGCTCCGGCACGATATAAGGCTCCTCGAAGGTGATACCCCATTCCAGGAAAAGCCGCAGGCGGGTACGCATGGGATGCTGTCCCGTCTTTTGGACAATAAAATTCCCCTTGGGAATAGACTTCAGCTCATCTGGCGTCAGCAGTGGACGCTCCATCATTTGCAGACTCTGGCTGGGGTCGTTCTTCCCACGGCTCACCGATCCAGACAGAACGGTGCGGTTTCCGAGCGCCTTGGACAGCACCTCCGCCGTCTGGCTGTTGGGTGCGAAGCCGCCGAAGATGGTGTCCTGGCAGTTGTCCTGAATAATTTCGCTTCCTTCTTTTCCGTAGTTCTTTTCAAGCTGCGCTAAGGACTGAATGATCGGCACCAGCGTCAGGCGGCGGGAACGGCCTGCGGAGAACAGCGGAAGGACATCGAAGGGCGGCATGGTGCCGAACTCATCACAATACAGTACCGCACGGTTTTGCAGCTTCCCTCCGTTTTCATCCGCCACAGCAAACAGTTCACGGCTTAGATTTTGAATCATCAAGCTCGCCATGAAGTTTTTGGTGGTGTCCTCCTCCGGAAGAATGAGAAAGATGGCAGACTTTTCAGAAGCAAACTTCTCTGCATCGATGGCGCTGTCGAAGCAAAGCACCTGCTCCAGTTCCGAGTCCAGAAATGCATTGAGACGAGAAAGTACCGTGGACATGACAGAGGCCATGGCCTGTTCCGCACTGTTGAGTGCAGCACCCGCAAACCATCTGGCCTTGTGATCAGGGGGCAGCTTGCCCATCAGGAGCTGGAAGTGACTCTTGCCCTTTACCTTGCTGGGCTCCAGCAGATCCTGCACCAGCTTGAAGACAGAGACGATGTGCCGTCGCTCCTGTGGATGCTCCTTATCCGGCGGCAGAAACTCCGCCAGCATCAGAATGGCCGAAGTGAGCAACCCCTCCGCCGCATCATAGAAAAAGGCATTCTGCCCGCGGTTGCTGTCATCGCCATCGGGGTTGACAATGGTTTTGGCGAGAATCTTAGCGTACTTCTCCGCCTTAGCTCGAGCCGCCAAGTTTTTAGGATCTTTCCTTGCGATGTCCATGTAGCGGTTGACCAATGTCAGCAGGTTGTTGCCATCTGAGCGAGTGGGATTTCGCAGGTCAATGACGGACACATTATAGCCGTAGCAGCTTTTCGCAATCGTGCCGTAATTTCGAGCCAGGTCACCCTTGCTGTCCAGCGCCAGCCAGCTCATGCCGGAGGCACAGGCATATTCCAAATTGGGGTACAGGAAAAATGCGGTCTTGCCAATACCGCTGGCGCCGATCATAAGGCAGTGAATGTCCTCGCTGTCTACCAGTGCGGTGAGTTCCTGCGGTTGCCCCTTGCAACCGAGGATCAATCCCTGCTCCGTGGGGAGATTCTGTCCTCTGCGCCACTCTCTGACTTTGAAGGGCACATGGGCATAGGTCTGCTTGATTTCCTTGTCGGTGGCCCATCTGGCTGTACCGTGCTGCCCGTCGCCTACGGTGCGGGATTTGATATTGCCAAGAGTATAGTGATGAGACATCATGGACAGCCCTCCGATGACAAGGAACATCGCCGCTCCCGTTGCGATCAGGATCCAGACGCTTGCGTTCAACATTTCACCTCATTTCATTCATAGAAAAACCCTGCGCATTTCCCCCGCTCAGGGTCAGATCGTCATTCCAGTCTTTGTTTTCCGGGATAAGGCGCTCCACGGAATAACGTGCATCCAACTGCTCCCGCATCCGGCGGCTGGCCTGATGACCAGCTTCATCGTTATCGAGGCAGAGCAGAATGGTGCCGAGCTGCGGCGCTTGTTCCAACATCTGCAATACCGGCTGAATGGATGTGCCGCAACAGGCTACATAGCTGTGCCGCTGCCAGTTCTCCGGATAAAGGGTGATGAAGGACAGCATATCGATGGGCGCTTCAAACACATACAGGCTTCTGTCTGTGCCGACATGATGGAAGCTGTATCGTGGATCACTGCTCTCGACGTTCAAGCGGAAGGCTTTTCCGTAGCTGTTGGCGCTGCGCTTGTGGGCGTGGCGGGGAACACCATCTGTATCCGTACCAACAAACACGGCGTTGTGATATTCGGCATCCTCATACAGAAGCCCAGCCTTGGCAAAGTGCGCCACCACATCTCTTGCGATGCTGCGATGTTTGATGAGATACGCAAACACTCTGCGCATATCTTTGTTGGCGGGCGGCAGTGCAAATGGTTTCACAGGTTCCTCTGTGCGTTCCCCGGCAGAGGGATACGCTGTTCCCAGTTCACCGCCCAGCAGCATTGTCACTGCGTCCGGGTAGCTAAGGCCGTAGAACCGCTGCACAAAGCTGACGGCATGTCCGCCTCGCTCCTCCGCATGGTCATACCATTCGTTGCCTCGGACGGTCACGCTGTGGTCACTGGCAAGGCGTTTTTCTCTGCCGGAGGAAAGCAGCTTTTCACCGCGGCAGCGCAGGAACTCCTCCAGATTCACTGCGGCGGCGCGCTGTTTCTGTTCTTCGGTGAAATGAATATAGCTTGACATGGAGTTCTCCTTTTTTACATACTCTGCTGATACTGCGTCTGCTCCTCGTGATCATCCGCCCTGTGACCCATAGCCATACGTTTCTCCATAAGCCGTCTGCGGCGTTTGGAATCGATGCAGATCCCCGCTGGGTTACTTGGTGGAACGGAATTGCTTTGGAATATCCTGCTCATGTGATGGAGTAGTTTGGTTGCTGCCAGCATGACAGACGGATCCCGGAACTGGTCAAAGCGGTCGAGAAAAAATCGTGCATACTCATTGCCTTGTGCCGCGGCTCGGATCAGCCACTCTCTGGCCTGCTCACGATCCGAAGGAGCATCCCTCCCAAAGAGATACAGCTTGCCCAAGGCGTACTGTGCAAATTGATTTCCCTGATCAGCGGAGGCTGTCAGGTACGCAAGAGCCTTTTCCACATCCTTCGGTACAAACTCACCGGTGAGATAAATCTTTCCGAGACGATACTGTGCAAATTGACTGCCATGGTCTGCGGCCTTGTCAAGCCATTCCATCGCTTCATCCCATCGTTTTTGCGTGAGGAGCAGCTTCCCGAGGGCGTACTCCGAGAAATCATTACCGGCTTCTGCCGAGCGACGAAACCACTGCTCTGCCTTTGCATGGTCACGCAAGGTGGAGAGATCATCCCGATAGAACTTACCAAGCTGATGCGCCGCAACGGTATATCCCTCCTCCCAGAGCTGCTCCAGCGCTTTGACCGCTTCTGCGTGTTCCGCATCCAGTGCATAGATGTCCTGCAGGACAGCCTTTGCGGCGCGGTAACGCTGCGCCTGCTCGTACACGCTGTAGGACTGATGCTCCTCCTTCTGACTTTCCGGCTCTGGCTCATCCTGCATTCCTTCATCCTCAAAGGTCGGGAGACCGAGACAAATATTCTCGGCCTCCCGGATGATGTCGTTCTTGATTTTGCGAAACTCCTTGCGTTGAGATAGCGGGAGTCGTTCCCACGGGGTACTGTGACCGTAGCACTCGTTCAGTTCCTCATGGATCTGATTCCACACCTCATAGCACTCAGAGACCTCCGGCAGCTCCGCCAGTGCATCTACGATGGTATCGACGAGCTGCTTTAGAGGCTTCTTGAGATAGCCATACTGTTTCTTTCCGGTGGTGCTTTCCAGCGCCTGCACAAGCTGACGCATATTATCCTCGATGATCGGGTTATCACAGACCTGACGCTGCATCCGGCTGATCATTTCCCGCATGGCATTCTTCGCTGCCTCCACCAAGTCTGAGTAGGCCACATCCTTGCGCTCATAGATTTGCTGCATCTCATCCCGGAAGATAGCATTGGTCAGCTTGGAGCGCATCGTCGCGATCCCGTCCATGGTCAGGAAGCCTTCCTTTGGATCATCGGACCAGACCATCATGTGAATGTGCGGGTGATGCCCTTCGTCATGGAAGGCGGCATACCAGTGGAAGTTCTCGAGCGATATCTTCATTGACTTCGCCAGCGTCGGTGCGTTCTCCATGAGGAGCGCACGCCACACATCGGCGTTGTCGTATTCCAAACGATCAGCATCCTCACGACGCAGAGAGTAGATGATGGTCCACACATTTCCCTCATGCGCTTCCAGCTCTGATATTGCCGAGGCAAGATCTACGGCAGTGGCAGAACTGAACAGACCATGAGTACCTCGCTTCTGCACGCGGGGACGGGTAGCAATGTACTGCATGTATCCGCTCTCCGGGTCTATTTCGTGAAGGTTAGCATCCAGTGCCATACTGATAAATGCGGAGGCCGTACCGAGCGTCGGCGTTCTGCAGTAGTCCTCGTACTCAAACAATTCCACCGCATCCGGAAAGTCATGGAGCAGTTTCTGGATGAGCTCACGCTGACCTTTTGTGACCGCACTGTTTCCGGCAAGCTTCTCCACACCTTCACGGGTAGCAATGTAGCGCATGTACCCGCCTGCTTTCCCAGATTTGATATAGCCGCTCTTCTGTACGAGCTTCGCCATCGCTTACACCGATTTCTGAAAGTCCATCGCATCCTTGAAGGAGATGCGGCCATTGGTCCGCTTCATATCTCGGATGGCCTTGCCGCGCAGGCGCTCATACGCTCCTTCATCGATGTCGGTGTCGTAGGCGATAATCTGTGCCATCAGGTTGATGTCCACGCCCTGCTTGAAAAGCAGGGAACTGATGCGGCCCGCGAAACCATCCAGCGTTCCGGTCAGCGTTGCGGAGAGTGCTTCAGGCAGAAACGCGCTGGCGTTCTTCGTGTTCAAGTAGCCGACATAAAACTTGAGCGCATTCATCACGAACTCGCTTCGGCTGCCGCAATTATCCAACTTCAGGTGTGCATCGATCTCTCTGTCCATATCCTCCGTGATCCAGAAAGCCTTTTTGATTTTGCTGTTATGCTCC
>OGNF01001713.1_pt1 | contig 18930 bp, 19 predicted proteins | sample 1573321 | NCBI WGS metagenome assembly OGNF01 (sample SAMEA2581911, study PRJEB24529) | metagenome | biome: Human gut stool | place: China | collected 2011
CGATATAGAACTGCACCGCCTTTTCTATGAATTCGGATTTACTGCGGCAGTCATCCTCGGTGTAGAGATGCTTTACTTTTTCGAGCGTTTCGGGATAGAGCCATAATGCGAATTTGCGTTTATTTTTCGGTGTCGGCATTTGAATCATCTCCTTTTCCTGCCGTATTTTGGGGCGTAAAACCGCAACCCCTAAACTTGCGAGGTTTTTATCCGTGCAACCCCTAAATCGCCGTTTTTGTTGCTGTCCTCAAAAGCCCCGCAAAGCCTTGTGCGGTCGGCGTTGCCGTCCGCCGTGAACCGCCGAGGGGAAGCAGCGCAACCCCTCGGCTTTCACCTGCTTATTTTCGTACCGCCTGCGATTTTCGCAAAGTCGGGCGAAAACCGCCCCAAACGGCTCTTTGCTTTGCAGGGCTTGTGTTTACCCGATTTGTGGCCGTATCTCGCCACACGGGGCGGCACAGGGGCTTACGGACGGGGCTTTGGCGGCAATATCAATGTCGCTCATTTGCACTCACCTCGCTGACTTCGGTATGCTCCGTTTTCATGGGCTTCGGCCTTTTCGGTTTCGGCACGGCAGAGGGAGAAACGATGCCGGAGCGCATATCTATAAATTCCCGCACACCCGCAGGCACGGTTTTGGTGTAGAGAGCGTCCAGCGCTTTTTCGAGTTCCGCTTCGGCGGTCGTGCCTTTCTGTGAAAGATAAAGGACAAGGGCGGATGCCTTGTCCTCATCAAATGAAACATTAAAGGTTGTCTTTTTCATAATTTTCAGTTCCTTTAAGGTGGCAAAAAGCGACGCCGTTTTCAGCGCCGCTTTGATTGCGTTTTTTATTATAACATTATTCCGATTGTATTGTCTTCGTTGGGTTCAATATTCGCACAGATAATTTCACGCACCTTTTCCTGACCGTTAAGTACAAAGCTGCGAATATATTCCCTATCTGCCTTGATCGGAATTTCATCCATACATTCGTCAATCATTCTTTCGGTAATCTCCGGCAGCTTCATCTGTCGGTACATTTCATGTGCTTCCTCAGAGCTTTGTATAAATGTTCTGAGAAATCCAATCAGACCGTCATGCTCCCTGCGGACATCCGTAGGATAGCCCTTGGCGATCAGTGCAATGTTGTTATCGTAGTTCGGTGCAAGAGATATTATCCTACCGGTTTTCACATCCCGCAACAGCCCGAAGTTTTCGGTATGGCGGTCCATATTATAGCACACCGTATCCATCCATAGGAGCAACAGATACTGCACAGCTATATCCGGCGATATTTCATTCAGAATATTAAAGCAATTTTCGTAATCCTCATCATCGTCTGCAAGAGAGCGCATAGGCTCAAAGTTGACCTCTGCACCGTTAGTAAAATTCTTTGAACGGATATACTCGCCGTCCAACTCATAATGCGCCATCGGCAGTCCAAGCTTTTCACCGAGCCTGCAGATAAACAGTTCCGAAAAGTATTCCTTTTCATTGCCGCTTTTATACATCCACCATTCGCCGTTTATAAGCTTCCAACACTTTTCAAAGCTGCCGGTGTTGGTCAGCTCCGGCGTCCGTGACGGACGGTTTGAAAAGCTGTCGGGATCGCCACGCAGGGCAAGCTCGGAAAAATAGTTTTCTTTAAACCGTATATCCTCATACACAGCCGCCGAGCCTTCGGGTCTGAACCAATAGCGATCGGTCACCGTAGCAGCATTCACTGCAAGCGCTGTCTGCACATCATCAGTTGTGCGCAGCCGCAAGGCTCTTTTGAGCAGGCGTGCATTTTTTCTGCTATGGTCTACGGCGCGGTAAGCAAGCCATTTTTCAACATCTTTAGTTCGTTTTAAATACAGCGGCAAGAGCAGCGCGTCATAATCGGTTATAATTCCGTTTTTTACTGTTGCTGCAACATTATCCCCCGACATTAGCTTTCCTGTTATGTCCGTCATATTCCGCACCCCTTTCAATATTTATTTCCGATATTATAGCCTGTTTTTTTATAAAAATCAACCGCCCGCTAAAACTTACATAATCAGTTCGGGATCAAAGCCGTATAATTTCACTTTTATCCATTCTGCTCAGTCCTTTCATTGTTATTCGTTTTTTATTGATTTATTTATTCTCTTGTTGTATAATGCTTGATGTTCAGAATTAAAAAAAGCATAAGTTTTTTGCAAGCTACAGGGGAGCATTCTATGGCAACAGCATTATTGATTATAATATATATCGCTTTTATCGGTTTGGGAATTCCGGACTCGCTTTTCGGTACGGCATGGCCAGCAATATACTCCGACTTCGGACTGCCTTTTTCATTCGGAAGCTTTGTTACGGTCATAGTGTCTTGCGGAACGGTCATATCAAGCATTATCAGTTCTAAAGTAATTGCCAAGCTCGGAACCAATAAAGTTTCGGCATACAGCACACTTCTGACAGCGATTGCCTTGCTCGGCTATTCTTTTGCACCGAATTTATGGGTGATGTGCTTTTTATCTGTTATACTCGGCATAGGAGCAGGCTCAATAGATGTAGCACTGAACAACTATGTTGCTCTGCATTATTCCGCAACACATATGAGTTTTTTGCATTGTTTTTACGGCGTTGGCGTTTCTGTAAGCCCCTACATTTTATCCCTTGTTATTGCAGGCAAATCCGGTTGGCGTGGCGGATACAGAATTACTTTTGTCATTCAGCTTGCCATAGCTGCGCTATTGTTTATATCGCTTCCGTTATGGCATAAGGTGCACGGTGCTGAAAGAAACGCCGATGAAACAGAACATAAAAGTTTATCGCTTGGAAACATATTGAAAATCCCGGGCGTGAAAATGATGTGCGGACTGTTTATCGCATCCTGCGCAATAGAATGCACCTGCGGCGGATGGGGCAGCACATTTCTTGTGGAATACAAGCACTTGTCCCCTGAAAAAGCAGCCCGAATTATAATGATATATTATATCGGAATGACTCTCGGACGGTTTTTGTCCGGCGTGTTGGCTACAATATTACATAGCTGGAAGATAATAAAGCTGGGGCAGATCGTATTAAGTGCAGCCCTGTTGCTTTTGGTTCTTCCGAGCAATGTATATCTGTGCGCCGCCGGAATGTTTTTAATCGGACTCGGAAACGGTCCGCTGTTTCCGAACTTTAACTACCTTACGCCCGAAAACTTCGGCAGTGAGATTTCACAGTCTGTCATCGGAATTCAAATGGCATCGGCATATATCGGAATCATGCTTGCTCCTACGCTTTGCGGATTGCTCGGTCAGACATTCGGTATGGTCATTTTCCCGTTTTACCTGATATTGTTTTATATTATTTTGATACTGTTGACGATCCGTGTAAGGGCGGTGTTAAAGAAAAACACAGAACAGAGTTAATGCCATAAACAGTACCCTTATCTGCAAAATTCTTTCTTTACAATCATATTTTTCATCACCTCCAAAAATAAGAAAGCTGCTTGATTCTCAAAAGAAAACCAAGCGGCTATGTATTTGTTATTTAATTTTCCTGTGCCTGTTCTTCGGCTGCCGACGCATATTCTTCAAGTCTTTGCTTTTCAAGCTCTGCTATCATCTCCGAAAAAGGTTCGAGGTTACCGTTTACGGCATAAGCTTCAAGCGCATCGAAATATTCAAGGCGGTTTTCCTTTGCAACAGACACCGGAAGAAAGCCATGCAGCATAAGCTGATAGTTCATAATCATCCGCGAGGTTCTTCCGTTGCCGTCCGTGAACGGATGTATCCGCACAAATTCCGCGTGCGTCCACGCCGCCAACTCTATGGCGTTATTTTCATATTTATATGCAAGGTCTGAAAAAAAGTTTTTAACCTGACGGTACATTTCACTTGGTGCCGGCGGTTTATGACCTGCGTCCGGAATGCGGACTTCTACATTGCGGTATACTCCGCCTATGATAATGTCATGCATAAGCAGAGTGTGAATATCTTTCACCGTATTTTCGTCAAGGGGCTTTTTATCTGCAACGCATTTTTGCACATAAGCGAATGCCTTTGCGTGGTTTACAACCTCGTATATTTCACGGAGCATTTTCCTGCCCACAGACAACCCGTCCTCAATAACAGCCTTTGTTTGTATAAGGGTCAGAGTGTTGCCCTCTATTGCGGTTGAGTTATGCGCATATTCGATATTAAAGCTGTCATTAAAGCTTGCCGCCACCTCCGGCGGAAGGTCGGTCTTTACTTTATTTGCCCGATCCTTTAATTGCAGCAATAAATTGTAATCCATTCCGGCTCACCTCGCTTTTATTTATGCTTTATTTTAGCGACGGTTAATTCATAGCTTACATCAAGCAGCATTTTAATTATTTCATCAGACGCGCTGCCGTCTAACGCTACCGTAACCCAATTTTCCTTGTTCATATGATATGCGGGAAAAATTCCGGATTCCGCGCGCACCGAGCCTAACAATAACGGATCACACTTTAGGTTCACCACATCTATAATATCCATTCCGCGTAACCCGATTCGGTTTCGCGGTATATCCATAATCAGCGCAAACCATTTCTTATTGTTGCTGTGGCGGTACACCTCAAAATTCGAATTTTTGATCCACGGACAATCAGGCTCTATACCATAGGTTTCCGCTATGTACTTTTTTAATTCCAAACGGTTCAACTGCTTATCCCCCTGACGAATTATTAAAACTATTATACTATAAAATCATAAAACAGTCTACTGCTATTACTCATGGCTTTTAATCAAGGTTAAAATTTTTCTGTAATCCTCCGCTTTAATCTCCGTTCCGAATGCGGAGTTTACAGCGGCAATAAGCTGCTCGTCGCTCTGATTCTCCGCAAAGCAGTCGGACAGCTTTTCCGCAAAGCTTTCATCTCCTGATTGCTCATACAGAAAAAAGATATATAACGCCTGCGCTTCCTTTGTTTTCTCTGCCGTAAAGCCCCTTTCGATCATAGCGGTTTCAATAGCTTTCATCGTATCCTCAACCGTCTGCAATTCAGCCTTTTCCACGTCCGTCAGTTCCTCGGAGACAAAGCGGTTAAGGTCTTCGGGATCCATATCCGCGCTCATATTTAAAGCCGAAATAAATACCGCAATCGGCATTGCGATTACAACTATAATGCCGAGTATCAGCCCTATCACCGTTTTTCGGGATTTTTTATCGGTAAATACTGCAACGGCTACTTTTTTAAGTGCCGCCGCAACCGTTGCACTCATATGATGTCACTTCCTTTCCACAAAAAATATAAGCGCAAGTGTAATGACTGCGCTTTGTAGCAGCTTTATTATGCGTTTGCCTGCGGTGGCTTACCGCCCGCCTGCCTTTCCGAAGATTGCCGCCTTGTATTCGGGTGCGATGACCTGCAGGAGATACCTTTCGTTGCCGCAGCGATAGAGGCAAGTGCCTCGTTCGGGATATTTGATGAGCTCGAACTCGCTCGGCTCGACCTGCAAGGCGTCCATATACTCCTTCGGATTGATTTGTCCGGCGTTGAACAGGAATTGATGTGTCGGGATGGAGAACAGCGGTTTTGTAAATTCCCGAATGGACGGAATCAAAAAGTCCTCGATATTCTGACTTGCCAGAATGACCGAGGAGTCCTTTTTGCGCACACGCTTCATACAGTTGCGCAGATATTCGATTGTAGTCATGTTGGATAAAAACAAGTACAGCTCATCCACCGATGCCGCCGTGCTGCCTTTGCCGAGCAGTTCGTTGCTCATATAGGACAGGATATTGAACAGCATACAGTCTTTGAGTCGGCGGTTGGTATCCATAAGCCCCTTCACGCCGAACACGAGAAAGTTGGAGTCTGTGATGTTGGTGTGTCCGTTGAAATATTTGCTTTCCGAGCCGACGCACATACTGTGGATTCCGAGGCAGACCTCTTGGAGCGTTTCCTCTGTATAGAGATATTTTCTCTGCTTATCGTAGGTCATAAATTCTTCTTCGCAGAGCTCGTAAAAATCCTGCATAACCGGAAAGTCCGAAGGCTTCTTTACGCTGTAATCTGTGGTATCGGTAATACCGAATCGCGCATACAGCTTGGAGAGCAGGATTTCGATGGTGTCGATCTGTGAATCGGTGAAATCCTTGTAGCTGCGGAAAAAGTCCTTCAAAAAGGCAATGTGCTGCGAGAGCCTTGTAACCTTTTTGAACGCTTCCGGGCAGGCTGTGCCTGCTCCCGATTCGCGCACCGACTCTGTTTCTTCGCCAAACCCGTTCCCCGCGTCTGAAATATCATTCCAAACTTTAGGTTCTAATGGGTTTATGATGTATTCGCCTGACATAAAATCTATATAGCAGCCGCCGAGCGCTTTGCATAGATCCTCATACTCCGTTTCGGGATCGAGACAGATTATACGCTTGCCAGATTCTCGGATGTTAGCGAGAATGAGTTTGAGAAGATAACTCTTGCCCTGACCGCTGTTGCCGAGGATGAGGATATTGCTTGTAGTCTTGTCCTCGGCTCTGCGGTCGAAGTCTACGAGAATGTTAGAGCCGTATTTATCTTTCCCGATATATAAGCCGCGTGGGTCTGTCTTTCCGCTGAAATTAAACGGGTACATATTGGCGACCGAAGAAGCAGGCAGCACCCGTTCGTACTGCGCCCCGAACTGGTTTGCGCCCACGGGCAGAACAGAGAGAAAGCCCTCTTTCTGCCGCAGGGTTAAGCGGTCAACGGAAATTTTGGAACGAGTCAGCTCCATAGCGATGTCGCTCTGCAATTCCTTGAGCCTTTCCATGCTCTTGGCTTTCAATTCTATAAACACCGAGCAATGGAGCAGCGGTTCTTTGTTCTTACGGAGATTGGCAAGCAACTCGATTACATCCTGCAAATTGCCCTCGGCTTCAATGGTTTCACTTACATCATTGCCGCCGCTTTTAAGCCTGTTGCGGCGAGTGGCATTTTGAATGATTTTACGCTGTTCCATAGATTCCACAAGCCTATGGTAAATGCGCAAGGTCACACCGTTGCGGTCGGCAAGCTGCGAGAGGATTGCCTGTTCCTCGGTAGTCGGCGGATACTCACGAATCGCCCATACACAGCGATAGCTGTCGCCTACGATATAATGGTCGGATAAAAATTTAATAGTGCCGGGCAGAATCATATCGAAGAAATCCTTGGTGCGGATTTCCTCTGCCTGCTCCGGCGTTAATACTTTCGGTTTTCTTTTGAGCATAATATTTTCCTTTCTGCCGTAAAAAAGATATAAAAAATCAGCCGTTCGGTAATTCCTGAACGGCTGACTGCTGTGATACTTTTAAATTTTACATAGTCGGCTGCATGCCCTCGGTTTCATCCTCGGATTCGGTTTCTTCAAGTCCGCTTGTAAGCGAAATTTCCGGCAATGCTTTCAAAAACTGTTCGGCATTCCGGTAGGCAATGCCGTCCTCGGTATCCTTATTTTCACCGAGATACAGCACATAGCGCCCCTCTAATGTGCCGAAGCGCGGAGTGGTAAGCGAGAGCATATTTTCATTGCGCAGATGCCTTGACTGCTCACTTACGCATTTATCACTGTGCTTTATTTCATATGCAGCGCAGCCGCGTTCGTTTCTTCCGTAGATAAGCATATCGTATTCGCCGGTTGCGAACTGGTATTTAAACACATCGTAATTTCTTCCGAGCGCTTTCATAGTTTCAAGCAGCACGATATCTTCAAGCATTCTGCCGCGCACTTCTTCGAGAATACGGTCGGTGATGAATGTTTTTTCATCCTCCGTAAGCTGCCCGAAGGTTTCATCCTGCATCAGCGAATACACAAGCGCCTGTGCCTGACAATAGCGCATACCGGGCTGAGTAAACAGTATGCGTTCTTCCTTTTCAAGCCCCATTTCGGCATTGCGGACAGGGCATTCCACAATCAGATCCATTGCTTTAAGATATTGCTTGATTTGCGTCAGATGTGACTGAGTAATTTCTATTTGCTGTTCTTCTTTATTACGAATACCGAGTAGCTTCATCATTTGTTCGGTAACAGCTTTGCGGTCTATATTGTCAAGAACGTCGGTACGCTTTTCCGGATCGCGTTCCTTGCGAAGATTTTTTGCAGATATACCAAGGTCGGAGGATACAAAATCTCTCGTTAATACCTCTTTTAAAAACTTATGGTTCATATCCTCAATAATGCGGTTTATGGCATTAGTAAGTTCTTTGGCAGAGTATAACTCATACAGCTTCCAAAAATATTTTCCATTTTCAAAGTATTCAAGCGAGTGTTGAATATTTTCGCAAATTGCCGTATCAATATATCTGCGTGTTGATTCATCATCACGAAATGATGCGTCCGCTGCCAATACATCGGGATCACCAAAGCTGATTTCACCGAGCCGTAATGTTCCGCCGTACCTGATATATTCGTCAATACTGTCAATTCCGAGCAAGCGGCTGTACTCTCTGAACGGAATAAATGTTGTATGAATCATACGCACACGGTCATACAATTCATTATCGTGTGCAAACCAAAAGCCGAGCGAATCTGTGCCGGAAAGAACAATTTTCATACCCATCATAGAATAGATATCCGAAAAAAGTGCGGCGGAATCAATAAAGTCTTTCATAAGGGTAACTTCATCAATAAAGGCGTAACGATAGCCGTTATCAAACATTTTGTCTAAATCCCGCGTGATTTGAGCCATTGTGTTTTCGGTATTCATTTTTGCATAAAAGCATTTGCCGAATTCTTCTTCAGACATTTCTGCAATAGTCTGTAACAACAGCGTTGTTTTTCCCGTTCTTCTCAAACCGTAAAGAGCGCATACACGCGTTCTGTCTGTACCGTGCAAAAATTTTTCGATTCTGCCGAAACAATCGCGTTTCTTAAAGCCCTTTACGGTTTCAATCATTTGGCGCAGGTCGTCGCCGTAAACAATCTTGGTTTCATACACAATATTTTCCCCCTCGTTTGGGTAACGCAGTTGCAGCTCTTTCAGCCTTTCCTGAAGCGCCTTGCGTTCCTCTATTTGTTTGCGTATACTTTCCACATCGTCAGCACGGATATATTTACTTTTCAGTTTTCCGTTTTCACGCCATTGGCGATAATACTGTATTTTCCCCTTTATATTCTTCTTGGAGATATATCCGGGCGGCAGCTCCGCAATTCTTGACTCAACCCGCCGCCGTAATTCTTTTCCGTCAACCATGTGGATTTCACCTCTTAATATATTATATCCCACAGATAACCTACAAGTCAAGAGGTTATCTGTTTGCTTTATAAATTTCTCGGCCGCCTGTTTTACTTTCTGCCGTAAAAAATCAGCCGCTGAGTATGTTTAGCGACCGATTTTTTCACAGCATATTCATTGTATAATCTTCGGCTATATCCTCCGCCACATCATCCTCTGCGGTATCCGCCTGAACCGGGCGCTCGGAGAGAGCCAACTGCCGCAGCGTTTCAATTCTTTTTTTAACCCCGTCGGTTATTGCGTTTATCCGGCTGTCGTCAATATATTCCTCTGCGCCGTCCGATGAAAGAATCTCTTTTATAACCCCGCCCACATCCGAAAGGCTTTCAAAATCTATCCACCCGAAATCCGAAACTAACTTTAACTGCTCACTGTGGTGATTTTTAAACGGCTTGCAAACAACATCTCTGCCGGAGTGTATCTTTGCCGGAATTTTATCATAGCCGAGTGAAGAACCGCTGTCATATATCGGTGCCATTCCTATCCATTCAAGCGTTTCGGCATTTCTGATTGCTCCGAAGTTATTAAGGTGTCTGTCTTCATTCGCAATAATGTAATCCAGAACTATCATACGGTCAAGAAACGGGACGACGCCCTTTATTCCGAGAGCCTCACAGCACTCTTTGAAATGCGTATATACCGAGGTATTATTACTTTTCTTCTTTGTCTGCAATATGCGCCATGCGGGTATAAGCTCCGTGGTTTCGTCTATAAAGTCCTCGCAAACGGAATACGGCGCGCCGTTATCCCACATCAGCGTGTACGGAATATGCGGGATGCTTAAACGCTCCATTATTTTTGCCGCTATAACCTCATTAAACGGCTGCTGTCTGAACGGATTGCTCCCGCCTTTGATAAGGCAGCGTTTTCCGTTTATAATTTTCCAACGCTTTTTCAGATTACCGTCCGAGGTGCTGTCCGGCGTGCTGAAATTAAGCGCGCCCGTTTTCCTTTTTCCACCGAACAGTATGTCGCCTATATCGTCGGAAAAATCGTTATTGAAGAAATTCACTTCGTCCCAATTAAGACCCGATCCGGCGGGGCATATCCAATATTGGTCGGAAAGGCTCAGTCCGTAACAGCGGACAAGCAGCATTTTCGTGCTCGGTATCTGCAGGGTTTCAAGCGCCTCCCTTATTCCAAAGCGGCTTGCCGGAATTGAGCGGTCGGTCCACCAATCATTTAAGGCTGCACGGTCGGCAGCACCGTCCTTAAACGACACGCCGACAGGTAAATGCTCCGGAGCATATATCTTATATATTTTCAGTATAAAACCCGCAGCGTTATCCACTTCGATTTCGGCAACCGGAATACGCTTATGCATAAAGGTGCATTTCAAGCTTATTGCCCCCTTTTCTCATTAAAGATATTTTATCACATTGCATATATAAAAATCAATTCAAATTTGAAAATACTGTTCCCCGTCAATATCCGGCATTGTATCTCCCTGCATACTCGCGTCAAAGTATAACGCTAAAATCCGTTTAATTTCCGGCTTTTTAAGTCTATGCACCTCAAAGCCCTCGCCGGAGATTTTGCTTTCAATGCGGTTTGCGACCTCAAATACCTGCTTTTCTTTCTGCCCTTTAAGTCGTGCAACAAAGAAAAACTGACGAGCGGCAGCCATTTCCACCTGAATGGTATCGAGAAAGTCGATGTCCTTTTTTATGAGCTTCTTTACCCTGCCGTTATCCTCTGCTTCAAGCCGAGCGGTCAGATAGGCTTTGTTATCGTCAAAGCATTCGGATGAATCGGTGCAGACTATCTCAATATCCGGCAGAGCCGACAGCACCATCATAAGGCGGCGTATTTTCACTTCAATATTTGCATGTGACAGCACCGATATATTGGTGGGTGCCACACGGAAAAATAGCAGTTCTCCCCTGCCCGTCATAAGTCCGTATTTCGTAAAGGTCTTAATGCCGATAAGCTCCTGTACCGAACGGCCTTTACCGTGTTTTTGTTTTGTCGTTATCATCTAATCACCTTGGTTTCATAAAAAAATAAGACACCGCATTTTTGCGATGCCCTTGCTTATTTTATATTGTTCTTGTCTTTCTAAATGATATTGCGCACCTCATTCTCGGCTATATTAAAACGCCTGAATTCGGGGATTGAATCTTCAAGGCTTTTTTCAATTATGGTATCATCATCCATTACTTTAGCCATAGCAATTGCACTTTGCGGATATATGGGCGTTGCAAGCCTTTGCCTTCGCATATCGCTGTAAGCATTGCATAGGGGCAGATTATTTTCTCGGCTGAGATAATCTACCATTGCCAACAGGTAAAATGCTTGAGGATACTGTTCTTTATCGTAATAACTCCGTATTTCGTTTGATTTAAGCGTTTCTACAATAAACGGAATATCTCCGCAATCCTTTACCCTGTGACAAACATTGCTTTTAAAGAGTTCAAAAGGTATTGTTTTCTTCACTGTATCTTTTCCTTTCATAGAATCGGTTATCAAATCCTCTATTGTCACTTTAAGAACCTGTGCCAACTTATACAGTGTTTCGGCTGAACATTTTTCTATTTTTGCCTGTCCGCTGCATATATTGTTTAGCGTGGTGTGAGGTACGCCACTGAGAACGGCAAGACGGTATTTTGTCATGCCTCTATTTTTGAGAATTTCATTTATGTCCATTCTCAATCCCGCCGTTTCCCCACAGAAATTTTTGCCGCAGATAGTCCGCATGTTCGGCAGTAATCGCTCCGTCATTTATCTGAGCTATATTTATGCTGCCGTACAGCTCACACCACAGACAATCCATCAGCGATGAACCGTTTTTCAGCCCGTCCTTATATGCGTCAAGATCATGCTGTAAATATTCCGGTAGACCGTATTCATATAATTGTTCCATATCATTTAGTGTGTCTTGCATTAGTATCACCTATACACATTATATCGGTCAACCGAAACATTGTCAAGTATTATTATGATAGAAATAAAATTATATTATATTTTATCCCCATTCAAAATATTGCTGTGTAGATATAAGGTATTTCACGGCGTAACGCATAAAGTCAAGCACGGTTGTATCGTCCATGCGAATAGTAAGAAAACCGTAGCAAAGCGTTACTGCGGCGGGCATAACCGTTTTAAGCTGCACTAATATAACTGCGGACAAAAGCACCGCTATCGCCAAAATCATAAAGTCACGCATACTCCAAAGCCAGAGGTTAGCGGTGGCTTTGAGGTTCTGCGGGTAGATATATCTCGTCATTGCGTTATTCCCCCGTTCTCAATTTCTCTTGCTTCCTCGCAAAACTCCTGCGGCGTTTGTCTGTATTCCTCGCGGATTTTCTGCGTTATCATATCCTTGATGAGCTGCGATTCCGCGTCAGTCGGGACATAATCAAAATACACGCAGCCATCGAGCTTATCTATTTCACATTCAATGCGCAGTGTATCGGCATACGGGTCATATTTTCCGTACATATTAAGCCATACATCATCCATATCATTTATGTGCAATGCGAATTTCTTGTCCACATCAAACCATGTTTCAAGATAGCAGGTGATCTGATGCCCGATGTCACAATCAACCTCCATATCCCGATCGACTTCGAGCATTTCTTTTGTAAATTCCGGCGTATCCATTTTTGTAATAACAGATATCGGTCGGTATTCCGCGTCAGCGTTATGGCTGCTCAGTTGCTCACGGATATGCTCCGCAAGCTGATCCGACAAAAAGTTGCTGCATACTGCTTTTGCCTGCTCATGAATAATTCCGAGGTATTTAAGCCCAGCATTGTAACGGGTGATGAGCTTATCATAGGTCATATCCTCGTTTAACGACGGCTCGAATATACCGTAATCTCCGTACCAGCCGGCATACTGCTCGTTTTGCGGAATATCCGCCGCGTCCTCATATGCGGCAATTATTTTAAATGCGTCCATACCGTATTTCTTTGAAAATCTGTTTGCTTCTTTGTAATATTCCATAATACTCCCTGCTTTCAAACAGCCTTTGCCACGCTGCGCGTAAGATTTACCGCCGTAGTCGTAGCGTGAACCACATTCATCATATTGACCCTTACAGAGCTGTCCAGTCCAAAGGTCTGCGCTATCTTCGGCACTTCGTCCGCCGCAAGCATAATTCCGAGCCCCACTAACATATTCGACGAAAAGGTTATAAGTCCGAGGTAAAGCAGGGTCGTCTGCAAAAACGCTGTAAGGCAGATAGCTATTACCTGCTTGCACCACTGATTAAAGCCGTCCGCATATCCCCTCGGTACGCTGAACATATACAGCGCGCCTACCGACATTTGTATAAGCAATATTCCGCCGCGTTTTATGTTTGCGAAAAACACCTTTATAATACAATACGCGAACGCGACCAATGACAGCGTATTGAAAAGACTTATGTTAGCCTCTATGTCCGTTAAAAAGAAGTTTGTAAGCGCGGACAAGCTAAGCTCGGACAGTCCCGTGCTTTTAGTACCTGCAGCTAATGCGGCTAAATCCCGCGAAAATATGTTTTGCAGTGTTATGCAGAACTTATACAGCTCCACAGGCAGCACGCCTATAAGGGAGCAGGCAAAAAAGCCCTTTAAAATATTAAGCGCGGTAGTCTTTATATTCGCCTTTCCGCATTGGTATTCTATTGCAGTATCAAACACGGCGACAACCGTTCCCGCTGCAAACAAAGACCACCCGAAAAGCCCGAACAGCTTTACCGTCGCCTTTACCCATTCAAGCCCGAACATATCCGCGCCCATATTTCCCATAAGCTCAAAAAATTCCGCAACGGCGCTGTATACCGCAAGATATATCCATTGCAGCATTTTGTCAAAAATAAAGCCGGACATTTTTTCACTCAGTCCGGCAAAAAGGTCGTTTAACCAATTCAGAATAATTCACCTCCGAAAAAGTTCCGCCGGATCATCGGTCCGGCGGTTCAAGCTCTTCTTTTATTTTCATTCCGTGTATAACGCCTATGCGGTATGCCTCGGTCTGCAGAATGTTTGTTATATCCGAATGGGTATCCCTGTACTGCCAAAGCAGCTCCTTTTGTTCCTCTGTCAGCGCACCTTCAAGCCTTGCGGAATACAGCGCCAATTCTTTAGCTTTAAGCTTGTATTCCGGGTTGTTGGATGTTACCTCCTCTATTGGGTGCAGCTGACCCGAAAACAGTTCTTCAAAAAATTTCACCCGAACTTCCTCCTTTCTTCAAGCACAACAACATACCACATATTTTGCGGAAAGTCCAGAGAAATAAACTCAAATAACAGACCAGATATACAGCGGTGCGGTAAGGCAGAAAATAAGGCAGGCAAACAAAATACAAGGCGCCGCAAACTCAAACTGTCCATGCTTTCTGTAATCAAAGTAAGCCGTGCCTACCTTTACAAAGAACAGAATTGCGAGTATCATATCGCACACGGGAAAGACCACATTATTAACAACAGTCTGAATCTGACCCTTGGCTGCGTTCCATGTATTCTCAATAGCTCCCGCCACATCGCCCGCCGCGAATACGGTTACCGAAAATACGGACAAAACCGCCGCCGCAAGCAAAACACAGAAAAGGATTTTTGCCGTTTTCTTAATCATATTTTTTTCCTCCGATTACTTTCATGATTTCTTCGTCCGACACATTACGGACGCGGATATTTAAGTTTTTGCAAAACTGTATTTCATTCTGCATACCGCCTGTAACGGTATCCCCGAATACCCACATTTCATCACAGAACCATAAAAGCGCAAGTCCTGCCGATATACCCATTTCCCGTTCCGCGGGCTTTGCGTCGTCAAGGCACTCCGCGTAAAAATGCGGCACGACCGGAGCCGTACCGCACCTTAAAGCATATTCGGTGTACCGTCTTACTTTTTTAAGGTTTTCTTCCGTATTTCCGCCGAGAGGAGCGCAGATATACACGCGCTTCATCATTCGTCGTCATCCTTTCGGGATTTAATACGGATAATGCCTGCGGATATAACCCCGCCGAGCGCAACGGCGGCAAGACCTATCCAAAAGCCGAGTTTTGAATTGTCCCCTGTTTTCGGGGCGGGAATATACGGCGCGGGAGGCACGGTAAGCGTTACGGTCTGCTCTGCGTCCTCAATATCCGCATGAACCGCAAGCTCCTCTCCGTCACAGTACAAGGCTTCAAAAACCACAATATCCGTCTGACATTTTATACCCTTGCCGTCAAAGGCATAGCGGACAATTACTTCTCCCACAGCTTTTTCGGGTGTAAAGGTTATTTCGGCGGTAATTTTCTTTCCGTTTACAAGCAGTGTCGTGCCTGTGGATCTGTCCATAAGTATGCCCTTTACGGTGTATTCTCTGCCCGGTATAAGGTGGGTATAATATACAGTATCTTCAATCGTAAGCTCGTCGTCCGCGACTGCGGTTTTCCCGCCGTTTACGGCAGCCTTTGTACGGATTTCCGGAACGCGGTTATTAGTTACTGTAGTCTCAACAAGTTGTCCGTCAGCGTCTATTGTCACAGTATAAATTTCATCGTTCGGCAAATACCCGTTTGCGGGTTTAAGCTCCTTAATTATCCAACTGCCGTAAGGAATGTTGCTGAATGTAAAAATACCATCCTTATCTGATTCGGCGGTTAAAATCGCATTCGTATCGGTAAATTTCGTTTCATTATTGCGGAAAAGCCCGAATACAGCGCCTGCAATTACACTTTCGGTTTCACGGTCGATTTTCAGTCCCCTGACCGAGCCGTAGAGGATATCGTTCTTGATGGCCTCGCCGCTGCTTGCTTTGATCTCCACAATGGCGGTATCCTGTCCGGCGTAGTCGAAGATTACGGGATATTTTTCGTCCGAGAGGATATAGTGGCTGTCGGTCGCAATTTCCTTTACATACAGCTTTGCGCCTACGGGAATGTCTGTTTTAAAGGTCAGCTTGCCGTTCTCATCGCAGCCTGCGGTTTCAAGCAGAGCGTCTGTCGGGATAACCGAGCCGTCCGCCGCGGTCATTTCCTCTGCCGCATACAGTCCGAACTGCACCGATAAAATTTCTTCGTTTTCTCCTATACCGAAAGCACTATCTTTTTCAAGCAGCTTTTCAAGTGAAAGCATTGCCTTTTGGCGCTCGTTATATAATTCTATCGCCGTTTCGGTCACATCTACGGTTTCTCCGGCATAGGTCAATTCAACAGATTTCACTTCGTCATTTAATACCATACCGTAAGGCGCCTTTATTTCTCTTACGGTGTATTTTCCGAGATACAGCGGTCTGCTTTCCGCATTGCCTTTTTTATCTGTTGTAACGGTATCTGCTGTCGTTCCCTTTGCATAGCGGAGCGTGCCGTCAGGCGTTATAATATCCTCGGCGGCGGTAATCTCATAAACCGCACCTGCAAGACCTTTATCTGCAAAAACAAAGCTGTACACGCCGTCCGATTCCACAGCGGAGAAGAAGACCTCGCCGCTTTTTGAAATGTTGACGATGCCTTTCTGCGGCATATTGTGCTTTTCTACAGTTACAACCGTCTTGCTGCCGTCCACCTTGAATGCGATTGGTGCGGAATCGAGGACATATCCGTAAGCCGTACACTGCTCGATGATTTCATAGTTGCCATAGGGCAGCTTTTCGGTCATCATGAGCTTGCCCGTTACATCGGTGTAATAGGTGTCGATGTCCGCAGGCGTCGGGTAGGTTATATGCTGCACCACAAATTTGCCCGTATCGGTATTCCTTACCTTAAAGCCGATACCCGCCGCAGGGATTATTTTTCCTGTTTCCGCGTCCTTTTTCACTATTTCTACCGCCGACTTAAAAACCGCGTTATTTATTAAAAATCGGTAGGTTTCGCCGTCCTCACGGATAAACACATTAAATGGAGCTATATGTTCTTTTCCGATTTGCCCTTTAGTCTGCTTTACGGTATATTCGCCGTAAGGCAGGGCTTTGGTTTCGGCAAAACCGTTTTTATCGCAGACAAGTGTATCCCGTTCGGTTTCTTTAGCGCTCGCATAACTGCCTGCCGACTTTAAAAACACCTCAAACTCCGCGCCCTTTTCCGGCGTTTCTATTTTAGTGCTGCCGTCGTCCGAATGCTTTATTATTGCGATCTTACCCTTTTTAACCGTTTCCTTAACATTAAAGGAAATGCCGTTATACTCGGCGGTATAATTCTTCGGTTCTGCGCCTATGTGTTCGCTGCCATTGGTTACAAGATAACCCTCGCCCGCCGTAAGCTCTTTAAGCGACCAATCGTTTCCGCATACATAATATTTGGTGGTAAACCTGCCGTCCGAGTCGGTCGTATAGGTATCCATAAGCTGATTGCCCTTATATATGCCGTACTCAGCCCCCGCAAGCGATGCATTTCCCTGTGCCGCGCCCTGTTCGGCGTCTGCCTTTATTACGGTTAACTTAAACTTTTTAAGCGTGTTATTAAAGCTGACGGTTGCCGTCTGTCCGCTTGTAACGGTAATGTGCTGTGCCTCGCGCTCTGCATATTCCTCCGGCGTTTCTTCCGTTACGGTATATTCGCCCGGCGCTAAGTTATCCGCCGTAATACTGCCGCCGTTTGCGGTTTTAACCGTTTTATCTACGCCGTTTCCCTTAATGCGGAATGTAATGCCGCCTACTCTGCCGTCCTCGCTTGTTTTCACTATCTTAATATTTCCGGTGCTTACCCGCAGTCTTAAAAACGCGGTTACCGGGTCCTTGACCGTTGCGGCGTAGGTCGCAAGATCCTGCTGACCCACGCCCGGCTTTACTATACCGTCGCCCCATACTATAATGCCTTTTCTGCCCGCCGTGTTTTTTACCGCTGTTACCGTAACCGTACCTTTGGGCGCTGCCGTGCCGCTTACCGTAAGGGTATTGCCTGCAACGCGGCAGGTGTAACCGTTATCCGCCGAAAAGCTGAATCTTTGCAGGATATTGTTTGTATCCGTAAATGTTGCGGTATACTGTGAGCCGTCCCATTTAAGCTCCCTTGTTTCCCCGCCTGACGGAGTTTTACTGCAAAAGCTCGGCGTTGTCATATGGGTTTTAACTCCCTCTACAATGTTATTGTAGTGCGACATTATTCTGCTTTTCATAGGATGCTCCGCCCCTATTTTATCCAGAATTGCATTGCAGCCGACAGGCGTTATATGATTAAAATCGCTGTCCCTTTCACCTACCACGGTTTCCCATATAAGGAGCTGGGTCGCATAGTACAGCGAAAAGCTGTCCGCGTCCGCCTCGTTTTGGGTGCGCCAGTTTATTGATACATTGCCCGTATAACCGTACTGCATTATCCTGCCTATAAATATCTTAATATCCGGCACGGTGATAGTATGGTTATATTCGGGCGGGAAGTTATCCCAATAGCTTTCATCGCGGCTTGTGAGCTTATATTTATTCTCTATCGGCGTTCCCGGTTCAATGCAGTAGCAGGCAGGTCCGCTGTATGAGCCTATAGTGAATACCGTGTTGTATTTAGCCTCATCCGAAAACCAACCATTCATATGCTTTAACTTGCCGTGACCCCATTTATCGCTGTAATTTACATCTCCCCTGCGGGGAAAAGCCAACTGGTAATTTTCGACCTGCTCGCCTGCCGCAAAAGCGGAAAAGCCGCCGAGCATACCCGTACACAAAATAACCGCCATAATTAGGGACAAAACTCTCTTAAAAATATCTTTTTTCATAGTCGTTCCTCCAAATAAAAAAGCACCCGATCTTTTAGTCGAGTGCTTCAGTCTGTCAATAAATCTAAAAATTTATTTTTGCGGCGTTTACGCCGCATTTTCTGTTTTTCCGCTGACATGCGCGGCGGAAAAACACCTTGTAAGCGAAAAACCGCTT
>OGNF01001727.1_pt1 | contig 18768 bp, 17 predicted proteins | sample 1573321 | NCBI WGS metagenome assembly OGNF01 (sample SAMEA2581911, study PRJEB24529) | metagenome | biome: Human gut stool | place: China | collected 2011
TTTATCCGGTCTACTCTGCTGTGCCAAAAATTGGCGATGACCGCACAAAAATACTGCAATCCACCCTTCTCCCACCTATTTTACGTCTAAAAAACGCATTTTGAGGGGCATCTGCGGCAGTTCTCGTTCCGGAGTTATTGCATAATAAGGAACTTCACTTTTACATTCAAGCCCTCTTTTTTTACCTACCCATGCTGTTCACTTTGTTAAAAATGTTGCTCCGCTTCGTGTGTCATGATATTTGGTGAATTATGCCAACAGGAAAATGGATGGCATTTTTACCACACCTCACATTTGATATTACTTTAATTGCAACAATTGTAACAATGAGAGTTGAGAAGTTTTAATCAGTCTTTTCATCTGGATTATGATAGTAGCGATATACAAAAGTACCGTGCTGAACGATGTCGGTATACATATCGTATTCCTGGCGGTTACGTAGTTCTCCTGGTGTGTGGCCGGTAATACGTTTGAACATCTTTGAAAAATAGTGAATATCATGGAAGCCGGTACACTCACAGATATTGGAAATCTTATCATTGCTGTATCGGATCATATCTACCGCTTTGGAGATTCGAAGGTAGTTGGCGTAGTGAATAATGGTCATACCGGTAGCCTGCTTGAAAACCTTGCACAAGTAGTTTCTATTGTAGGTCAACTCAGCTGCCATTTTGTCCAAGGACAGTTCTTCACAATAGTGCTGACGGACATAGTCAGCAATTTTAAAAGGCAGTCCGTCAAGCTGGTCGATTTTTTCCTGCACCTGAGGAAATAAGAATTTGGAATCTTCCGATTTTACATGTGTGCGGATCAGCATATACAAACACTGCTCTAGCAAAATGTTTGCCATACTCTTTTTGAATGGTAAAGAGGATTTCCACTCTGTGCGGACTTGAGCGAGCAACGTATAGAACTCCTCATCCATATGCATTGTGGAGGGAATCTTAGCTAACTCATTCATCAGTGTATCATCATGAAGATAGAACTTTACATCGATCATGCGGAGAACACCTTGTTGAATCTCAAACAGCTCATGTTCCTGACAGGGAAATATTAAAACACACATACCCTGCGATAGCAGAATTGTCTTTCCTTCAATTTCCATAGTTCCCTTGCCGGAGGTAATATAGTACAATTGATAATAGTCATGGGAGTGCCGCCGAATACCCCAGTTTTTGGCATAATCCAACATAAAAATCCAGAATACATCCACATTTGTCATCAAACCCCCACCCTTTCTTGTGAAATTATAACACAATGCATGTGAGATGCAATCCAAAAGATGAAAATAGTATAAAAAACGGAAAAGTTTGATAAAAGACATTTCCATGGAGAGTTTTTATAATGAATACAACTTAGGAGACACCAAAAGAAACGTTTCCTGATAAACGAAGGGAGATTCAAAATGAAAAAAGTCTTTTCACTCATTCTTGTAACGACGATGATACTAACTATGCTGACTGCTTGCGGAGGCAAAAGTTCCGCTCCCGCCTCCTCCGATGCGGCCTCTGATGTGGTTTCTGATGAGGTTATCACCATTGTCTATGCAACGCCCGAGGCTTCTGGTATGCCCACAGATGCCATGAGCCAGTGGGGTGCTAAATCACCGAGCGTTCCAACGGCCATATTGTTGTGGAGTTGCATGGAGCCGGCACCTTGGGTGGCGATACGGAACTGGTCAGCCAGGTCATGGAGGGTACCATTCCTCTGGTTGGCTTGAGCATTTCCGCCCTCAGCCAGTATACGAATCTGTATGAATGTACCCAGTTGCCCTTCCTGCTCAGCGATTACGAAAAGGAAAAGGCCGCGCTGGACAGCGATGAGTTTGCCGCTCTGACCGCCGAGGTTGAAAAAACTCTGAACCTGAAGTTCCTGGGCTCTGCCGAAAACGGCATGCGTCATTTTGCCACAAAGGACCGGCAGATCAACGGCATTGATGACCTCAAGGGCCTGAAACTGCGGATCATGACCAGCAACGTGATTCAGGAAACCATCACCCGTTTGGGTGCTAACGTCACCACCATGGCGTACAACGAGGTTTACACCGGTCTCCAGAACGGCGTGATCGACGGCGAGGAGATCAATATTACCTCCGCCGGTATGCAGAAGCACTATGAGGTCATCAAGTACTTCACTGAGATCGGCCTGTATCCGTTCCCCGCTGTGTATGTGATGAACGGTGACTATTGGAACAAGCTTTCTGCGGAAGATCAGGAACTGATCGCCCAGGTCTTTGCCGAAGGCCATGACAAGGCGTTTGACGAGTTCCTTCCCCAGATCGAGGGCAAGTGCAAACAGCTCTGTGAGGATGCCGGTGTTACCTTCAACACCATTGAGGATCTGACCCCCTTCCAGGAGAAGGTTCTGGACCTGTACGAAGAGTACACTGCAAAGGACCCCAAGATCGCCGCTTTCGTCGAAATGGCTCAGAATTTGGCATAAACCACTATGTAGAAAGGCAAACGCATGAAATATTACCGGAAGGTTATCAACGGCCTGCACAGCTTGCTGATGGCTTTGGTATCCGTGGCATTGGCCATTATGATTATTGTCACAGCGTTGGAAGTGATCCGCCGCTATTTATTCGGCCTCTCTTTCGCTTGGTCCGAGGAACTGGTTAAATACTTGATGATTCTGGCCACGTTTTTGGGCGGCGCGGTTGCCTACCAGGAATACGGCCTGGTAGCGCTGGATCTATTGACCTGTAAGCTACCACCGCGTTGGAAGGCGATCTGTGGACTGGTTTCCGAAATTCTTTCCGTGGCTGTGATTGCGATTTTGTTCTGGCTTTCCATGAAGGCCATTATGAAGCCCGGCGTTTATAAGCAGATCAGCATCGGACTGGGCGTTTCCATGGCCATCCCCTGGGCACCTATGCCCATTGGGTTTGCGTCTATGCTGCTATTTTCCGTTGAGCATTTCTATACGCTCATCTGCGGGATTCTGGGAAAGGAGGCTAAAGCATGACTATTGCACTGCTCTGCTTTGTGGTAACGATGCTCCTGGGCGTTCCCATCGCGTTTGTCCTGGCTTTCACTGGTATTCTGCATCTCGGTGCCATTGATCTTTCTTATCTGGCCGTTGTTCCGCAGAGATTGTTTGCCGGCGTCAACAGCTCCAGCCTGACCTGTATCCCTTTCTTTATTGTAGCTGGTGAGTTGATGAACGGCGGCGGCGTCACAAAGCGCCTGATGGAATTCGTCAAGGAATTGGTGGGCTATGTGAAAGGCGGCCTTGCCTATGCCACCATTGTCACCTCTGCCATTCTCTCCGCGATCCTTGGCTCCCCCAACGCTGTTTCCTCCATTCTCTGCTCGGTCATGCTGCCAGATCTTGAGAAGGACGGCTATGACATGGAATTTGGCGGTGCGCTGATTGCAGCCTCCGGCGTTCTTGGCCCCATCATTCCGCCCAGTACCACCTTTGTGATTTTCGCAACGCTCAGCGGCGTATCGGTGAAAGGGCTGTTTGTTGCCGGCATCGTTCCCGGCATTTTGATTGCGGCTGCATATGCGGCCGTTGTGGCGATCTACGTTCGGAAAAAGAACCTGCCCCGTGCAATCGACCATATCAATCTACGGCGGCTCGGTGCCTCTTTCGTGCGGGCAATTCCCGCTCTGATTGTGCCGCTGGTTATTGTGGGCGGCGTTATGACCGGTGCTTTTACACCTACTGAATCCGGTGCCGTGTCCTGTGTGGCAGCTATTCTGGCCGGCGTTTTCTATCGCAGCTTTGATTTCAAGAAGATTCCCCAGATGCTGCTGCGTGCCGGAAGTATTTCCGCTGCCATTCTCTTTATCATTGCTGCTGGAAACCTGATGGGCTACTCTCTGGAGGTTGACAACATCCCCAGCCGCGTTGCTGCCGCTGTCCTCTCCTGGACATCCAGCAAGGAACTGATCATCCTGCTCCTGCTGGCCGTTATGATCGCTGTGGGCTGCCTGATGGAGGCGACCGCCGCCATTACCATCTTTACGCCTGTTATGATGTCCATTGTTACCGCCATCGGTATGGATCCTCTGCATTTTGGCTTGGTATTCTGCATTATGATGACCATTGCACTCATCACTCCGCCTGTCGGCATGCTTTTGTTCGTCACCTCCAACATTTCCAAGATTGAGCTGACCCGGCTGAACAAAGCGATCCTTCCTTTCTGCGCAGCGGCGTTCATCGTGACCTTTGCCTTGGCTTTCCTGCCTGATGTGGCGTTGTTTCTTCCGCGTCTTTTCGGGTACGGCGTTTGATTTGAAAGGGGTATTCTTATGAAAGATGAATTGTTGAACGGCATCATTGACCTCCACATTCACGCCGGCCCCTCGGTAGCCAAGCGTTCCGTGGACGCCATCGAAATGATGCAGGAGGCCGTGGATGCGGGTTATCGCGCGGCTGTTATCAAGGATCATTATTTTCCCACGATGATGAGTGCCACCATGTCTCAGCAGCATTTCGGGCAAGATAAGACCAAGATGTTTGGCGGCATTGTGTTGAATAACTCAGTGGGGCTATTCAATCTGAACGCGGTGGATGCGGCTTGCGCTATGGGAGCCAAATATGTCTGTATGCCAACCGTTTCCTCCAAGTGCCATATTGACGGACACAAGGGCGCATTCCTTGGCTCGGGTAACACCAGTGTAGCGGAGACTCCGGTATGCTATCTGAAGGAAAACGATGATTTGGATCCTGCTTTGGTAGATATTTTGAAATATCTGGCAAGGAAGCCGGAAGTGATTCTCTACACCGGACATGGCACCGCTGCCGAAGTCGATGCTTTGATTCACAAGGCGGCAGAACTTGGTATTAAACGAATCCTGGTAAATCATCCTCATTTCCTGGTTCATGCTACTTATGAGCAGATGGCTTCCTGGGCCAAGCTGGGTGCGTTTATTGAGCTGAATGCCGGCGTAGTGAAGAACATTGCCACACTGAGCGAACCGGTGGATATCTCAGTTGTTGGCAAAATCATTGAGGCCGTTCCATTTGATCGTTTGGTTGTGGACTCTGACTTCGGACAGAAAGTCAATGGCTCTCCGGTGGACGGATTGTCTCGCTTTATCTCTGCGCTTATGACAGAACTGCATGTAACGGAAGAGCAAATCGCCACCATGACAAAGATGAATCCAGCATGGTTGCTGGGGCTGGACTGACAGGAGGAAAAAGCAATGGCTTACGAACCTAAAATTTTGAACTGGAACGACTGCCAGTGGGCATCGGTTCGGGATAAGATGCGCAATATGGCTTATCAAGCAGACAATATGACTACGACGCTGACAGAAGCAACTCCTGGTCATACCCCGGGCCCCCATTCACACAAGTATGAGCAGCTGGTATTTATTTTACAGGGTGAATGCGATTTCTATGTGGATGGGAAGCCTTATCATCTGACCCCTGGCAGCGTCATGACCATTCCGGGCGGTGTTGAGCATTACATTGTTGCCACCGGCACCGTACCTGTTTTGAACCTTGATGTCTTTTATCCTAACCGCCCAGAGCGAATTGAGAGCAGACCTGCCGAAAAAGGAGAAGCCAAAGCAAATATTAAACTGTTTGGCAGATAAGAACGGAGTTACATCAAAGATGATTCTTAAAAACAAAAAAACGCTGAAACGGCGGCTTGCAGACGGTGAAATCCTATTTGGGACCTTCTTCAAATTTAATGCTCCGCAGCTTGCGGAAATGCTGGGCTATGCTGGTATGGACTTCATCATTGTGGACGGCGAGCACGGCGACTGCAGCTACAGCGAAATGGCGAACGTAGTTCGTGCCGCTAACAGTGTGGGAATGGACGCCATAGTCCGCGTCCCGAATGCGCTGGATCAAAACATTCTGCATGCTGGCGATATGGGAGCCCAAGGCATTCAAGTGCCCAATCTTCACACGGTCGAGGAGGCGGCTGAGGCCGTTCGCAAGATGCGCTATGCACCTGACGGCAACCGCGGTTTTGCCATGACCACCCGTGCCGGACAGTATACCTTTTGTCCCAAGGATGAGTTTTTGAAATACTCCAACGAAGAGCTCCTCAGCATCATCATGGTGGAGAATACCGAAATGGCAGCACAGGTTCCTGAACTCTGCAAAAATCCGAATATTGATGTGCTGTTTATTGGGACAGGCGATATGAGCCAGTCAGTGGGCGTTTTGGGTCAGCCCCAGCACGAAAAGGTTCAGGCCGTGGTGGAACAAATAGTCCGTGATGCCAAGGCGGGCGGAAAGTACGTTGGTGTCATCGCCGGCAATTTGGAAGAGGCTCAGCACTATGTGAATCTTGGAATTCAGTACATCGCCTATGGTGCTGAGATTAATATGATTGCTTCTAAATTCCATGAAGTCGTTGCGGATCTCAACGCGTTGCGCCCGAGTAAATCGTAAAACAATTGATTCCGCCCAGACCTAAAACGTCTGGGCGGAAAACTTTAAGGAGAACAAAATGAACGATATTAATGCGGCTGTCTGGGGGACCGGAACTATCGGCGCTTGCATTGCTACGCTTCTGGCAGGAAACGGTTTGGAAACGGTAGTTGTCGGGCATTCCGAGGAAGGTATAGCACGTTGCTGGAAAACCATTAAAAAAAACCTCAAAGAGCTTGAGTCCGCTGAAAAACTAACAGAAGCACAGAGTAGGAAAATTTTATCTCTGCTTACCGTGACAGAGAAGTATGAGCAGATTTCCGAAGCATCTGTCGTAATAGAAGCTGTGGCTGAGAATATTGAGGTTAAACGCAGTGTTTATCACAAGATCGAAAAGGTTTGTGGAGCAGAAACAATTATCGCATCTACTACCTCCGCTCTACCACCCAACATTCTGTGTGAGGGGATGCACAGGCCAGAGCGGCTGTTGGTAGCACATCCATTTCAGCCGGCGCATTTGCTGCCGCTGTTTGAATTAGTGGGAAGTCCGGTAACAAGCACGGCTTGCCTTGATAAAATGAAAGAGTTCCTAGAAACGGTGGTAAAGCGGCAGGTAGTATGCCTGCACAAAGAAATTGAAGGTTTTATTGTTAATCGGATCGCCCAGGCCATGTTCCGGGAGTGTTTATATCTGGTGGAACAAGGAGTGGCTGATGCAGCGGATATAGACAAGGCCATTCACTATGCCATCGGTATGCGCTATGCCTCTATCGGCCTTTTAGAGTATTTTGACGCGGTGGGATTTTCATTGGAGAAGGACATTGCAAAAACAATCTATCCCACGCTTTGCAACGAGAGTGAAATTCAAAAAATCGTTCTTAGAGGCTTAGAAAGTGGGAAAACTGGAATAGAAGCTGGAGAGGGATTATACCAATGGAACGAGAAATGCATTCAGAATTTTAATGCTCGAAAAGGAGCTCCTTATCTTGCTGCATTTAACTGGAACCTGCCTGAGGAATAGTGGAAGTACCGAATATAAACAATGTTCACTGAGCAATACATTTGTTCCCTTATTGGATTTCTCCCATCCATGGACAGACCAACTGTTGTATGAAAAGTACGGTCTAACCCAAGATGAAATTAACCACATTGAAACGACAATCAAACCAATGGAGTAAACGAAAGGATCAGAAGTCAACCGACCTCTGATCCTTTTGCTTATTCTTCAATAATAGACTCTAACAACTCTGGCCATCTGTGGAAAACTTCTCGACCAACAATAACCTCATCAACAAGGCCAGAGTTGAGAATATCAATAATCCTGCAAAGATAGGATTTCCCATCCTCCCACCACGTTTTATAGGCATCAAGAAAGAATACATGTGTAATCGGCTTAGAATAGGCTAACCAAGCAGTAGCAACAATTAACTTAAAAGGGAGTAAAAATACTGCAATTCCCTGTCTCTTACCTGTTATATGCCTCCAAAACGCATTTTGAGGGGTATCTACGGCAGTTCTCTTTCCAGAGTATATTACATAGGGAACTTCACTTTTACATTCAAGCATGTTCCGCCGGTCAGTTTGAAATTATTTTTGACATCAATTCGACCATTTTCCTCTTGACCTCATGACATTATGATGTCATAATAGTTTTCAGAAATTACCATCAAAACGTCGCAATTACGGAGGATTTGTCGATGGATGAGAAAAGCAACAAGGTCAAGCTGCTGGTCTACGCCACGGAGGACGACCGCGCCCGCATCAAAATGGCGGCGGCCAAGCTGCACATGAGCATGAGCCAGCTGATTTTGGACAGCGTTTTAGAGCAGGTGGCCAGCATCGAGGAGCTGGAAAAGAACGGAGGTGCCCGGGAATGAAGACCATCGCCGTGATGAACCAGAAGGGCGGCACCGGCAAGACCACCTCCGCCATCAATCTGGCGGGCGAGCTGGTGCGCCGTGGCAAAAAGGTTTTGATTGTGGACATGGATACTCAGGGCAACGCCACCAGCAATTTGCAGCTGACTGCGGTGCCAAAGACCACGCTGACGGACGTCATCGTGTCCAAGACCGCCACGCTGGCGGACACCGTCTGCCACACCACTACCGAAAATCTCGACCTGATCCGGGGCGGCAGTCTGCTGGCTCCGGCGCTGGCCACCATGCAGGAGATGCCCTTTGGCCGGGACACCACCCTGCGCCGCCTCCTGCCCCAGATCCCCGATACTTACGATTTCGTGTTTTTCGACTGCTCCCCCTCTCTGGAGAGCCTGTTCAATATCAACGTGCTGGTGGCCGTTCAGTATGTCCTCATCCCCATCAAGGTGGATAAGAACTCCATCGAGGGCTACGACGTCATGCTGGAGACCATCCAGTCCGTCCGCGAGATCGCCAACCCGGACATCCGGGCCTTGGGCATCTTCATGACCGCCGTGGAAACCGGCTCCAGCCTGGACCGGGAAATGATCGCCAACTTCCCCGCCATGCTGCCGGGTCTGGCCTTCCAGACGTACATCCGCAAGAATATCGACGTGAAGAAGGCCCCGCTGGCCCTCCAGCCCCTGTGCTTCTTCTCCCCCCGCTGCACCGCCACCGGCGATTACGCCGCCCTGTGCGACGAAATGCTGGCAAGAATGGAGGGCTGATCCATGGCAGGTAAAAAAAGCCCCTCCATCTTCTCCACCCTGCAAAAGACCACGGAAAACGCCAGCGCCGTCAACGGCGAACTGACCCGCCAGCTGCCCGTGGCGTCTCTGGTGGATAACCCCATGAACCGTTTCTCCATGGCGGAGGACGATGAGTTCCTCTCCACCATGCGCTCCGTGGAGCAGGACGGCTTTTTGGAGGACATCGTGGTCACGCCCGACGGCGAGAACACATGGCGCATCATCAGCGGACACCGCCGGGTGATGGCCGCCCGGAAACTGGGCAAGACCGCCGTCCCCTGCAAAGTCCGCCGGTATCCGGACAAGCTCTCCGAGCTGCGGGCGTTGATGGGCGCCAACGTCCACCGGCGCAGCCTCTCCCCCTTCGACATGGCCCGCCAGCTGGAAACGCTGCGGGAAGTCCTCTCGGAAAGCGGACAGCTTCCCGAGGGCACCAAGGAGCAGGCGGAGCTGATGGCCGCCCAGAGCGATCTGAGCCGGGCCACGGTGGAGCGGTATCTGGATCTTCTGAATCTGGACGAGACCATGACCGGCTGGGCCGAGCGGGGCGAGATGACCATGACGGACGCCTATGAGATGGCCCGCCGGAAGAACGTCCACCTCCAAGCCGCCGTGGAGGAATATGTCGCTCACAACAACGCCAACGGGGACTTCCCCGGCCTTGTCCACCGGGCCATCGCCTGGGCCAAGGCCGCCGAGCTGCCCCCGCCTCCGCCCAAGTCCGCCCCGGCCGCCAATCCTCTGCGGACGGTGGATTCCTTTGGCCGGGCCGTCCGCCGCTCCACCGCCCAGCTGAAGGCGCTGGATCTCTCCGCCGACGTGGACCGCACCACCGCCCGGAAAAAGCTGGACACCTGCCTTGCCAATCTGGAAGAACTGCGGCGAACGGTGGAGGCCCTGAAAGCCGGTCTGGACGGCTGATCCCCTCCCCCGCCCAGCGCTGTCCGCCCCGCGCAAAACCCCATAGAAAACAACGGTAACGGGACGCATACGCGTTCCGTTATCGCCATATTGGCCGTCTTTCCGCCCATTCGGCAAATCATTTTTACAAAGGCCGCAAGGAGTGTATCATGCAAATTTTTGTTGAAAAAATTGAAAACCCAAACCAGGAGTTTTGGATCTGGAAGAAGGAAATCACAAACAGACAGACGGAAGGCATCTATCCGTCAGCGATTTACCAAAAGGATGAGGCTGGTCATGTTACTCAAATCGCGCAGCTACAGCTCCCTGATTACGAAAAGCTGGTCGAGTACTATTCTGCCGGAAAAGAGATCAATTTAAATTATACATATATCGATGACTTCGCATGGCTTGGGGATGAACTGCCTTATGAGGTGGAATCACTTCCCTATACGGAACGTGAAGGCTTTTCCGCGCGGTGCGCCCTGCTGAATAACCATGGGGAACCGGCTTACTTCCACATCATGCAGTCAAAGCTGAAAAAGGGTGATATGGATTTTTCCTATTCGGGCTTTTTCAACCTCAATCTGGATCTTTGCAATTTAAGCGTTGAACAGGGAAATCTTGTATTCGATTTTGCACGCTTTGATCATTCCAATATTTCTGTTGGAATGATCGCGTGCGGAGGAAATCCGTACTTTTCTCCGGAAATTTCTTTTCGCTATATAAAAGCGGATACCGTAAAAATAGATACGATGCTGATGTCGCAAAGCCTTTTCCTGGATTTCTTATGCGCCAAAACCAGCAACACGACTATTTCATTAGATCCTCTTCCCACTACATTTAAAGAGATCTGTTTTGTGAAAGCCGCAGCAAATACCGTCACGATAACAAATGCGGAAATCGACACCGTGGATATCAGAGAGGCACATATTGATTCCTTAACGTTTCAGCGGTGTAAATTTCTCGAGTATGCTGAGATCGGCGGCCATATACAGGAGCTCCATATAGATGACTGCATAAACGCGGCTGTATGGAAGCTCTCTGTGCCGCAAGCCCAAATCCTCACCCTTTCCGGGACGATCAATACGGGAAGGATCTGCTTCACGGATTTTGTATCCGCAATTCCACCGCTTACCGCCGCATCCTCCGGCGATCCCGCGCAGCTGCTCATGTTAAAAGAGAATTTCAGGCAAACCGGCGAGTATGAGAATGAGGACATCTGCCATCTCTATTTTCAGAGATCTAAAACGAAATGTGAGCGGAATCGTCTGAAAAAGGCAGGGCGATATATGCTCGATGGCATAAGCGGCTATGGGACCAAACCATTCAGAATGCTGTTGGTGATCCTTGCGGTGATCGTGCTGTTTGGTACGCTATATTATTGCGCACCCTTTCTGTCCTTCCATGGCGCAAGCACGTGGCTTGAGCATATCTACGCAAGCGGGATAACCTTTTTCGCTGTTGGCTACGGCGATTTATTTCCGCTGAATACCATTACAAAAATGGTGTCTCTGGCAGAGACTTTCCTTGGCGTCACTTCCACAAGTTACTTCTTGGTACTGCTGTCGCGGAAGGTCATACGCTGAGAGCCGTCACCAGACCATTCCCATCAAGCCGGAGCTGAATAGCCTCCACACAGTCATTTCAATTGAAATGGCCTTGTTTTCTTGCCTTTTAATCGCTATACTGTAAAAAAGGAGAGGTATTATGGACTTTTGGAACGCTATGTCATTTGGCGCCGCAGTTGGGGATGCCATAGGTTTTAACGCCAGCCAGAAAGCCGCCTTGCAGCTCATGGCCATGCAGCCAGACAAACCCCCGCAAAAAAACGATTCCGTGCGGGTCGACATTGAAATGGACCCGGAGGCGGCCGAAGCCTTGGAGTTCCTTGAACAATTTTCGGAGGAACCCTTGATTTGAGCACCAACTGAACAATCCGGCTGCTTATAGCCATCTTAGGTTTGAAGAACAGTTTGCCCTGAGGGTCGACGCCGAATGGAACAGGAGCTATCATGGATGATGATATGATCTATTACGCGAAATCTCCAAATTCCCAGGGGTATCAGCAAACAGTAAAAGAGCACTTACTGGCAGTCGCGGAGTTTGCCCAGAGGTTTGGAGCCACCATAGGACTGGACGCTACCGCGGAGCTGGCGGGACAGACGCATGATTTCGGAAAGTACTCTCAGGCGTTTCAGGAGATACTTAGCGGCACCCGGTCAGGGGTCGACCACGCCATGGGCGGCGCGTGTTATTTGGAGGCCGTTTACAGGGGCAGCGTTGGTGCCCGCCCGGTCATCGAGGCAGTCAACGGTCATCATAACGGTCTTGTGGCTTACGACGAAATCCGAAGCGAACTGCACGCCGTTGCCGATCCGCGTAAAAGGCCCTGCGGGAATGGTGGAAAGACGCCTGCCATCGAAGATAAAGAGCAGCTGCAAGCGGCAAACGCCGCATTCAGGAAAGACTTTCCTTCCTTCAAACCACCGATGCTTTCCGCTCCGCCCATTGCTGAATTGGAGTCCATGCTGTATACCCGGATGCTGTTTTCCTGTCTGGTGGACGCGGACTATACGGCCTCTGCCTTGAATGATGACAGTACCTATTTGGATCGTGCGGAAAACAACAGCTTTGATCCGCAGGCGCTTTTGAAAAAGCTGACTGAATACCGGGACGGCATCCGGCAATCATCCACGGCGGACAGGAGCCTGAATACATATCGGGACCGGGTATTTGAGCAGTGCGGGAAAATGGGCAATGAGCCGGAAGGGCTTTACACATTGACGGCGCCTACCGGAACCGGAAAAACGCTTGCTCTTCTGCATTTTGCCCTGCGGCACTGTCTGAAACACGGAAAACAGCGCATCATCATGGTCCTTCCCTTTTTGACCTTGGCGGAGCAAAGCGCGGAGGTCTATTCAAAAATCATCCCCGATGTTCTGATCGACCACAGCCAGAGCGATCTGCCGGAGGACGCATGGGAGCTGGCTGCCAGATGGAGCGCGCCGGTCATCATCACAACGTCCGTCCGCTTTTTTGAATCGCTGTTTTCAGACCAGCCCGCCGCTTGCCGCAAGCTCCACAACATCGCAAACAGCGTCGTGCTGTTTGACGAAGCGCAGAGCCTGCCTGCCGATTTGACCTCGGTTACACTGCGGGCGGTAAATGAATTGTGTAGCCGATACCACACGACAATGGTATTTTCTACGGCAACGCAGCCGGATTTCTCCGCGCGAAAAAACCTGACCTGGAAGCCGAGAGAAATTCTGCCGGAGTCTGGGGAGATGTTCCGCGCCCTGCAGCGGGTGAAGGTGGAGTGGCGGTTTGGAGAGGACACACCGCTGGAAACCATTGCGGAAGAGATGTCCGGACAGGACAGCGTCTGCGCCATTGTCAATCTGCGCCGCCATGCGCGGCAGATCGTCGGCAGGCTTTCTGAGCTCTGCCCCAAGGATACCGTCTTTTACCTTACCACAGATCTGTGCCCCGCTCATCGGAGCAAACAGATCAAGCGCATCCGGGAGCGGCTGAAAAACAATCTTCCGTGCCGGGTGGTGGCGACCCAATGCATCGAAGCCGGTGTAGACCTGGATTTTCGGACGATGTACCGGGCCTTGGCTCCGCTGGACGCCATCATTCAGGCTGCCGGACGGTGCAACCGAAACGGCGGGGCGATGGGACGCGTGACGGTTTTCTGCCCGGCTGACCCGCGGATGCCCTATCCGGATCAATGGTACAGCAATGCCGCCGTCACGGTGCAGGAGATGGAACCGCCGTTTTCCATTCATGACCCGGAGAATATCCGAGAATACTACCGGCGGCTGTTTCACGGCAAAAAAGACAAACAGAAACTGCGGGCTGCCATTGACAGCCGCTCCTTTGCGCAAACCGCCGCAGAATACAAGCTGATCGACAACGCCGGTGCTCAAGCGATCGTCCCTTACAGCGGCGCCGATGTGTCTTATGCAAGCATTGCCAAGCGGATGCGGGATGAGGGCGTTACCCATGCGTTATTAAAGGAAGCCGCGCCCATTACAGTGACCTGCTTTGCTAAGAATTTGAAGATTTACGCGGAGGAGATCCCCTTTGCCGGTCACGGGAAAACACAGACCGCGGGCAGCGGCGTCTTTCTGCTTTGCCCGCAGTATACCGATTTGTATTCCGACGAGCTTGGCTTACATCTGCCGCAGGAAGAAAGCTTTGAGTCAATATTCTGAAATGTTTACGTCATAGCACGCTATGTGTCCTTTTTATCGGACGCATAGCGTGCTATTGTGATTTATGTACATAAAAGAGGAAATTTTTCATTGACTTTCTTGTGCATTGTTTTATGCTTTATATGACAGCTAAATAGCTGATGAGTAGAAATATATAGAGTATGATTTGACCGCCCTGCCTGGAAAACGGGACTGGGCGCGCAAATCACGGAGGTGAATTCTATTTGAAGGAAGTTGTTATCGAGGTTTGGGGGGACTTTGCCTGCTTCACCATGCCGCAGGCGAAGGTGGAACGGTTGACTTACCCCTTCCCTCCCCCGTCGGCTGCCAGAGGGATCCTTTCCGCGATCTACATGAAACCGAAAGAATTCCTGTGGAGGATCGATCGCATCGAGGTGCTGGAGCCGATTCGCTATATCAGCTTCAAGCGCAATGAGATCAAATGCACCGTCAGTTCAACGCCGGTCTCCGCAGAGGAGGAACGGACCCAGCGGCAGACGACCGCCCTCCAGAACGTGCGCTATCGCATCGCCGCGTCGATCATACCGCGCCCAGCCTTTGTGGGGCGTGAAACGCAGCTGTACGAACAGGCCCTGCGGCGTATCCGCGGCGGAAAATGCTATTTTCAGCCGTCCTTGGGCTTGCGGGAATTTACCTGCTACTTTGAGGAGAGCGACGGCACTCGGCCTCCCATTCAGGAATCTCTGGATGCCGGACTGATGGTCTATGATCTGTTTACGCCGGAAGATGTGGAGGTCACCAAAAAAACAAAAATTCAGATGTCTCTGTTCCATGCGGTGATGGAAAACGGCGTCATTTCCGTTCCGCCTTATGAGAGCCCGGAGGTTTTGAAAGGAGAGGCGATCCATGCTGAAGGCGCTGTATGATTATGGGCTCCGCCGACAGTTGACGCTGCCCCCCGGTTTCATTGAGAAAACCGTCAAGGCATATATCTCCCTTTCAGAGGACAACGACCATGTCAGCATTTATCTGGGCGATGATGAGCATCTGCTCTGCCCGGACATGGGGAGCCTTGCGCAGGGCAGGGACAAATGCAACGTTCTGGTGGAAAAACGGTCCATTGTGATTCCCGACACACCGGCGGATGGGGCCAAACCCGCCGCCAAGAGCGCTTTCTTTCTGGAAACGCTCCGCGACGCGTCGGAGGAGGAGCCGCTGCTGAAGACCTGCGTCCGCGCGTTGGAAACCCCCGAAATTGCGGAGGCCATCCGGGCAAAGTTGGATCACATGAAGATAAAGCCGGGTGACAGGGTCTCATTTCGAGTCAACGGAAACTCCATGGTGGAGTCTGAAAATATCCGCCGTTGGTGGCGGGAGTACCGAAAGAGGTTTGCCAAGGGGGATGCGTCCCCGACAGAGCTGTGCTTGATCACCGGCGAGCCCACGGTTCCCATGATGACGACCACCTCCATTCAGGGCCTGCACGCCGTGGGAGGGCACCCCAAAGGAGATGCTCTGATCTGCTTTGATAAGTCGGCATTTTGCTCCCACAATCAGAAACAAGCAGTCAACGCGCCCGTTTCCGAGGAGGCGTTCGGCGTGGTGAAGTCGGCGCTGGACGATCTGCTGAAGGATGCGCCGATCCTTGCGGGCATGAAGTTTGTGCACTGGTTCGACCGGGAGATCGCCCAGGAGGAGGACCCGTTCTGTACCCTTGACTTTGGCTTTGACAGGCCAGAGCAGGCGCCGGAAACAGTTCCCGTCAATCCGGCCACTAAGCGGAACATGGCAGACCAGGTCCCCGAAAGCGTCTATTCCGGTCAGGCGGCTCCGGATCTGGACGGCACATCCTATTACATTTTGCTTCTTTCCGGCGTAAACAGCCGCGTTATGATCCGCAGATTTGAGCGGGGCAGCTATGCTGGCCTGCGTCAGAATCTGCGTCAATGGTATGACGATCTGGCATTGACCAATCAATCCGGCACAGGGAACATCAAACCGGTGAAGCAGACCGCGCGCCTGCTGCGCCTGCTGAAATTCCAGAAGGGCGACACCCGCCCGCTGGACAGACTGTCCAAGGAGCTGGCCGGATTGACCCCGGCGGTGATTCAGGCCGTTCTTTCCAACGGAACTCTGCCGGACGCCGTCGCGGCAAAGGCGCTGGCCTATATCCGTTCAGAACTGCTGAGCAGTGACGACAGTGACAAACAAAGCGCGCAAAGTCCTCTGCCCAACAGTCTGGCCTGCCAATGGCTCAAGGTCTGGCTTCTGCGAAAAAATCGAATGAATCATCAGGAGGTACCGATTTTGGAAGAATATAATTTCAACCTTCCCAGCACCGCCTATCACTGCGGCGGTTTGATGGCCGTTTACGCGGCAATTCAAAAGGCTGCGATGCCTGATGTCAATACCGGCATTGTGGAGCGCTACTATGCCTCCGCCATTCAGATGCCCGCGCTGGTCATCGGCCAGCTCAGCAGCCGTTCCAACCACCATCTGGAAAAAATGGAGAACAAGTGGCTTGCCGATCAATATCAGGAAAAGCTGCGGCAGGTATCCGTCGCGCTGGGGACGTCCATTCCCGCCACACTGAATCTGGAGCAGCAGTCCTATTTCGCGCTGGGATACTACCAGATGGGAGCAAAACTCAGTCAGGAGAAAAAAGAACGTTCCGCTGCCGGTGAAAAAGCGGCAGCCGAAGAATAAGGGGGAGGCTTTACCATGGCTATTCAGAATCGATATGAATTCATCTACTATGTGGCGTGTTCCAACTGCAACCCGAACGGCGATCCGGATATGGGAAATATGCCCCGCATTGACCCGCAGACGATGCAGGGCTATATCACTGACGGCGCTACCAAGCGCCGCATCCGCAATTATGTAGAGCTGGCCTACCGGGACAAGCCCGGAATGGGCATTATCATTCAGCAGGCAACGAATATCAACCGCCACATTGCCGAAGCCAAGCGAGCCGCCGGTGTGGAGGACTGCGCGAAAGCCAAGGAGGCTGTTTATGCCGGCAGAAAAAAGGCCTGCGAGCTTTTCTACGATGTGCGCGCGTTTGGCGCGGTCATGTCCACAGGCCCCAATGCCGGGCAGGTGCGCGGGCCGGTACAGATCACCTTCGGCAAGAGCCTGGACCCGGTGCTGCCGCTGGATATTTCCATTACCCGCATGGCGGTTGCGGACAAGGTGAAAGATGACGCTGTTGTGGAGGACTACATGGCTTGGGAGGAAGCCCAGCCGGAAGATAAGCTCCGCACCATGGGCCGCAAGCAGATCATCCCCTTCGGCCTGTATGAGGTTCGCGGCTTTGTCAGCGCGAATCTGGCAGAGGAAACGGGCTTTGACGAAGAGGATCTGAATGTCCTCTTTGAGTCTATTTTGAATATGTACGAGCATGACCGCTCCGCCAGCAAGGGCGAGATGGCGGTGGTTTCTCCGCTGATCATTTTCAAACACGTTGGCACGGACAGCGACGCCGAGCAGAGAGTGCGGCAGGCGAAGCTGGGCTGCGCGCCGGCTCATAAGCTGTTTGATTTGGTCAAGGTCACAAAAAAGGCCGCGGTGGCGTATCCCCGCAGCTATCGGGATTACGATGCCGTGGTGAAACTGGACAAGGTGCCCAGCGGCGTGCAGATCGGCTTTAAGCCGGATCCCTTCTCCCCGATCGTCTGGGACGCGCTTCCCGACGGAGAGGACTGGTTCTGCCGTGGATGACTGGGAGCCGATCCCCCTTTCACGGCTGTCACACGCCGGTTTCTGCCTGCGGCGTGCCGCGCCGGTGTGTGCGCCCCCTATTCTGGGGCGTGAGTAGAAATCGGCCTGACGGTCTCCACGAGACCATCCTCCGAATCGTCGCCCCCCACGTGGGGGCGTGAGTAGAAATAAGGATTGCGATGAATCTCAGACGGATATGCTTCGTCGCCCCCATGCGGGGGCGTGAGTAGAAATTGGTCCTGTGTGCACTGGCCCACCACCTTGACGGGTCGCTCCCTACGCGGGGGCGTGAGTAGAAATTGCTCGTCCTTGCTGAAGTACGGTGTGAAATGCTTGGTCGCCCCCCTCGCGGGGGGCGTGAGTAGAAATCTGCATCAGCTTCACCTTCATGCGGTAGGTCTTGTGTCGCCCCCCACGCGGGGGCGTGAGTAGAAATATCCATGAGGTGTGCCGGGAGGATGTGGTATCCGTCGCCCCCCACGCGGGGGCGTGAGTAGAAATACGGACAGCGGCGCGCTGTCTGTCGTGAATGACCGGTCGCCCCCTACGCAGGGGCGTGAGTAGAAATGAACACCGCATAGTGGTTGACATCCTGCCAGCGCAGGTCGCCCCCCATGCGGGGGCGTGAGTAGAAATCGATGCTGCGGCATGAGAGCTGTACCACCGCAAACCGTCGCCCCCCACGCGGGGCGTGAGTAGAAATAACGAGCGGGTTTATAATGGCGTCATGCGGAAATGTCGCCCCCCATGCGGGGGCGTGAGTAGAAATCACGCTGACGTGGAGCAGCGCCGCCGCCTGTAAGGTCGCCCTCCTTGCGGGGGCGTGAGTAGAAATAAAGCGGCCAAGTGGACGACAAAACGCCGTGGCTGTCGCCCCCCACGCGGGGGCGTGAGTAGAAATTGCCCTATTTGCCCGCCTTTGATGGTCGTATCCTTGTCGCCCCCCTCGCGGGGGCG
>OGNF01001736.1_pt1 | contig 18666 bp, 27 predicted proteins | sample 1573321 | NCBI WGS metagenome assembly OGNF01 (sample SAMEA2581911, study PRJEB24529) | metagenome | biome: Human gut stool | place: China | collected 2011
ATTATATTTCATAAAAAACACCCCAAAAGTGTCCAACTTTTGGGGTGCAGTACAACTCATAGGGGTCATCCGGATACTCTCCTTCGGGCTCATCCTCGGTCTGGGGTTCCTCAATGTCCGGTTCGGGGAAGTCGCCCTCCGGTTGTTCTTCGATCGGATACTCCGGGATTTCGGCATCCGGCAGGGCATGGAAAACCACGTTTTCGTCGAGGATTTCGCCGGTCAGAATGTTAAGAATAGTGCCGTCCGGCATTTTCCAGAGGGCCCCGGCTTCGAACATCGATTGAATGCGCATGTTCTCGGCTTGTTTCTCGATAGCGTCGATGCGCTTAACCAGGTTGACATGGCGTTTTTCGAAAATGCCTTTGTACCGGTCAATGATAGGATTGGCCTGATCCGGGAAGTGCAGGGTGGAAAATTCGGTGATGATCGCGCTGTTCGCCGAATCGGGTTTGCAGTTGTACTCGTACATGTCGTCGCAGTAAGACATGATCGTCATACGCATGAGCATCGTTTTCTGTTCGTCTGTGAGGTTTGCGGCATATTTCATCCGTTCGGTTGTCTTGGACGAATAGTCGGTTTTCAGACCCAGTATTTCCCGGTGCTTATCTGAAATTTTGCTCAGGAGAATGTAATGGAAGAATTGCTGTTCCCGGGGTGTAATTTCCGTCTTGGGGAAATCCTTCTTTTCGCAGTGGAGGACCTTTTTGAGTTCTTTGGTGATGTGCGTGATGCAAATCTCGTGGTTTCGTTCATCTTTCTGCTTGAGGTCCTTTGCAGGTACCACGGGTACGGTGGTAACGGTTACACCGTTTTGTGTCGTTGTCTCTGCGCGGACTTTCTCATAGTAGATTTTAACATCCGTATCTTCGATAACGGCATATTTGAGAACCTTTCTTTCCGTGACGCTGTATTCCAGCTCGGTACATCTTTCCTTGAACCTCTCCAGATCTTTCTCGTACTCTTCCAACGCACACTGGTAGTCATCGGCATCCCCTGATTCCTCGGCATCCGGCTTTTGCGGCATTCGCGGGCCGTTGTCGTAATTGTAAACCGACTTTTCAAGGTCCGAAATATCGTGTCCCATCTCCGTCAGTTGGTCTACGACGGCTTTGTTGCTGGTAGTGGTTTTCATCAGATGCACGCGCGGATCGTTGGTAATCAGATCTACACTCCGCTTTACCATGTACGCTTCATTCTTTGCCTGCAGGCAGGATGTTTTCTGGCATCCGCCGCAGTCTGAGCAGAAGGAAAAAAGCACCTTCTGCTGAAGGGTATTAAACTCGCAGGTGTTGCATTCTGTCTTGTCGAAGCTGTAATTGTCGAGTTGGGTCATATATCTTGAATACAACCGTTCCGAGAATTCTTTGGCTGAGATGCCGCGCCAACTGAAATAACCGTTATCCTTGAAATGATCCTTGCAAACGGTCTGCTGAATATCCTTGCTGTAGTTCGCAAATTCCTTTGCGATTTCGAGGGATATTTCTTTGTTGTTGAGCAGCTCGACAACCTCCGGGATCAGCTTCATAAGGTTGATGCGTGTTCGCACGTAACCTTCGCTCTTGCCCAGATCGGCGCAGAGACGCTTCACCGTCATGTCGGGTTCGTCCAGCAGGCGCACAAAGGCATCACCCTCTTCAATGGGGGTGAGGTTTTCGCGCTGCAGATTTTCGATGAAGGCTCGAATCTTCGCTTCACTGTCGGACAAATCTTCACACTTTGCTCGAATGGTCGTCAGTCCGGCCTTCTTTGAGGCACGAAGACGGCGTTCTCCGAAGATAAGCTCGTAACGCCCGTCCTTGGGGCGGACCAGAATCTCTGATTGCAATCCGTATTTTTGGATGCTGTCGGAAAGTTCCTGAATCCCTTCATCGGAGAAGATCGTTCGGGGATTGAGCGGCGAAGGGTCGATCAGCGAGATGTCGAGATTCATCGAAATGGCCTGAAAAGGCGCGATTGCGGTAGTTGCTACAGGTGCAACATTCTGTGCGATGGTTCCTGCTGCGGCTGCGATTGCCGAATTAATTTTCTTTGACATAATGATTTAAATAAAAAGGTAAATGTTGAAATGCTTTACTGGAAAAAAGAACCGGGAGCGAATGGCTCCCGGCAAAATGAAAGATTATACCGGAGGTTTGATTCAAACTCTGCGGCAGGTTTACAACGGTGGGTTTTATCATAGGCTCGTTGTACAGTTTTACGTGTGTCTCACGTTCAAAAAGGTGGATTTAAGTTTCATGTGTGTCAAACACAATAGTGATATATATCTATGCGCGTTTCCAAGGGCAAGCTGCGCCAGCAGGCATCAATACATTGGATGGTTTCTTCTTCCTTGTCCCGGAAGCACCATTCGGGGTTAAAGTCATCATCGAAGGTTTTGGCAATGCCTTTTTTCTGGCCGGGAAGAAGGTTTTTCCACCACTCGTACATTTGTTCCAATAGCTCCGTATCGTCACATAAGTCGGGAATTCGGGACGCCGCAATATGCTCGGCTTCTTTCCCGCGAGGCGCTTCATAGAATTGCTGCGTGCAGATTTCAATCTGGTTCGTACAGACACGCACGGCAAAATCTGTCACTACTGCTTGAAACATTTTCTTTGTGAGCTTTTGTCGCTCGTGGAACAAGGTTATTGCGTCGGTACGATCGATACGGTGTAGTCGGAGTTCCTGCGGTGTAAGTTTGTTTTGAAGGGCTCCGGTGATAACACGGAGGCGTTCAATCAGGTCGGCATGAGCCGTTTTATCCAAATAACGGTCGAAGAGTTCCTGCTTATCACCGGGCAGATATAAAGGTTCTTTTACCATAAGTCATTTTCGCTTAGAGAATTAATTATTGATAAAGAGCTTATTAATCCGGGAATAAGTCATTATCGTCAGATGTTTGAATGCAAAGCACTCCTTTGAACAGTATGATAATCGTTGCTGCAGCCAGAAATAGGACCCCGAAAATCCCCATTTAAAATAATTATAGGGGTTCTGATGTCCTTTTCGGGAGCATAACTGTAGTAATTGTCGTTGAACCTCCGAGGGGCTGGCAGAGAGTATCAGTATGTTGAAAATTTCAGTATATATCCCAGGAATATAGTCGTCTGTGACATATAGTGGGCCTCCGAATCGTGCTAACATATTTATGTGGTTTTTTAAGCATTATTTTTAAATTAGGATAAGAATATAAAAAAGCGGGACAGACGGCTTTCACAAGCGGTCTGTCCCTTCGAAAGGTGAGTTTAAAAAGAAAAAGCAGAGGGGAATTATTTGGATTCCCGGGGTGTTTGAGCAGAATAGGTGGTTACGTGTCTCAAACTTGAAATCATCCGTTTCCGGTGTAGGTTCGCAGCAAGCATGGCAAGGTCGAAGATGCTGTATAGCTTGCATGTCCCGCAGTTTACAGCCCGTATCAGGCAGCGGTTGCGGGCGTCATTTATCTGGCGGGGAGATAATTTTATGATGCCACCCGCTTCGTTTGCAGTAAGGGTCGTGTCGAGTTTATTTCTCTGGCAAATGTAGCTGAGCAGGATAATAGAATAGCTGAGTTGGAACTGTGTGGATAAGAGTTCCCGAAGCGTTTCTTCTTCGATGAGTTTATACTTTGGCTCTTTGGGCATAACTTATATGATTAGCGATTCTTATTTTTTTCTATCTTGCGAATATATTCCTGCACGTCGTAGTTACGCCAGAAACGCCGTCTGCCGATTTTGAAGCCCGGTAATTCATTCGAATTTGCCAGTCGGCGCAAATGCCTGAGACTGATATGCAATATCTGACATACATCCTGATAATCGAGTATAATATCATCGGAGTTTCGTTTATGTGCGCCAAACATTTCCCGAAATTCAGCCGAAATCTTATCCAGCTTGTCTATCATCAGAACGCATAAGGTTCTGATCTCTTTGAACTGTTGTTCCGAATCCATTGTTTCACCGCTTGTTGGTTGTCGTTTTGTACGGCAAAGATGCACAATGTGTTTTGGGCTTTCTTTTAACTTAAGCTTTAACTTAAATCAGATTTCTAAGACAACAATAAACCTCACCACCTGATTCGATGGTGAGGTCTCTGCCGTATTCATCATTTATCGGCGTCGAGTGCCTTTGTATAGCGCCTGCTCTGCGGTTTCCCGTATTTCCCGGGCTGTAGTAACTTTTCCGGAATTGATGTACTCAAGCAGTTCATCTTCGTAGAAATAAACCTTTCGGCCCTGTCTGCAACTGGGAATTACACCTAAGCGGGACAGTGTATATACGGTAGGTTTGGCTTTACCGAGAATCTTGCAGGCTTCATCGATAAGAATTGGCCGGCGCGTGGGTTTCGGCGGCTGTAATACCGCGACCATTTCCCGGAGTTCTTTCAGTTCTTGCGCTATCATTCATACTGCCTGCGGCAGGTCGTTGAATGTCAAATTAGTGGATTCGTCCATTTCTAAACATTTTATTGGTTAGTACTATTTCTTCATGCTGCATCCGGATCGTGATCTTTATGGATTTGAATGCGGCCGATGGTTTTACTCTTGGTTTCTTCAAGCAGGTCGAGGTAGATTTCTGTCGTTGTAACATGCTTATGCGAGAGCATTTTACTTACGGTGTAAATATCGGTCCCGCTTGCCAACTGAAGCACGGCGTAGGTGTGCCGGAAACTATGGAAAGTGATATGTTTTGTAATTCCAGCTTCGGAGATCCACCGGCGCAGAGGAGCATTGAGCATGTTGCGGTTAAGTCCGATGAAAACTACGCCGTCACTACGCTCTCCGCATAGCTCCAAGGCATCCGGACTTAGCGGCAGAGATATTTCCGCTTGTGTTTTCTTTGTCCGTGTACGGATATTATACCCCGTGCCTTCGAGATTCGGAACGATATTGCTCCATTCGAGGCGCTGCACGTCGCTATATCGCAATCCAGTTAGGCATGAGAAAAGCGACGCTTTTTTGAGTACGGGAATTTCACAAGGAGCCTTCGACAGATTGAGCAATTCCTGCTGGGTGAGAAATTCAATTTTGTTGGGCTTTACATCGATACGGTCCAGATACAAATTGATATTTTCCTGCAGCAGTTTGTCGCGTAATGCGATGGCAAGCAAACCCCGGAATTTGCGGTAGTAACCCGAAGCCGTATTGACGGAAAGTGCTTTGGCGGAAGTATCAAAGCGGGGAGCTTTCAGAAGATATTCCCTGAATTTCACGCATAAATCGACATTGATCTGGGCAAAAGTACATTTACCGCCCACGAATGTCTTGAAGTGTTTGTAGCAACTTGCCCAACTACAATTCCGCATGAGGGTTTCTTTGCGGAAATATTCAAGAAAATCCGTATTCAGGCGTTGTTTATCCAGAAAACCAAACTCTTCATTGATGACAGCTTGGACGCGGAGACAGCGTATAGCTTCCGCTTGTGCAAGCGTGGATTCATTATGCCGTTTCTGAATCTGGTTTTTCGGCTTATCATACAGGTACATGCCCAATGTTTCCTGCCGCATCATTTTCATCGTTTCGGGAATGCGGACTGCCGGGTAATAATCAAGATAGAGCGTGCGTCGATCTCCGGAAATCGGACGACTGCGAACTGTAACTTTTACTCTTCTCATGTTATGTTTTTTTGGGATTGCAAGTTATTTATTACTAACCATACAATCAATTATTTGTGTTTTGTAATGCGGTAATTGTCAGGCGATTTCAAGTCTCTTGGATTTTTTCACAAACTCATCTTCCTGAAAAATAATCGATTTCTGAAACCATGTATGTTTAACACCTAAAATGTCAAGTCTCTTTCGGACTCCTGTAAGAGAAAGATTGTATCTCAGTGAAGCCTCTTTTATGGTTATATACCCGGATGGCATCGTTTTATCGGGATAAGGTTCTAATACGGCATCAAAGGCTTTGCTTGAATACAATGTATGCCGGTGGACTTTCTTTTTAACTATATGAAATTTACTGGCATAAGCGTAGACAATATTGATTGATGATAAATCGTATCTTTCGCATACTTGCTGTGGCGTTAGCCACAGCGGAGTAGAGTCCTTGAGTTTTGCTTTTGCCGTTGCCTTTTCGAATTCTGCAATTACTTCCCTGCGCAATGGCTGTTTACCTTTCGGCAACGTGATTTGCGGAATCTTCGGATTGTTGTGATTGAAATGATTCACTATTTCACTCCATTTTACATAGGATAAACGTGAGGTGTAACGAATTTCCCTGATTTGATTCGCATGGATTAAGTTGTACACCGTTTGTTTGCATACACACATACGTCTCGCCGCTTCTTTGATGGAAATGAGGTCCACTGGAGTAGTGATTTCTCCTGAAGCAGGTAGAGGATTCGGTTTTGCCGGATTTCGAGGTTTGTAGGTTTTTTTATACAGCTCGGCCCTTTTTAGATTCATAATTTGGGCATGATGGAGATAATAGTCCCGGTTATAACATTTTCTTGAACAAAAGCGAGTTGTACTGTTATGGGCTTCGAAGGGATTGCCGCAATACCCACATATTCGTGTAATACTCAATATCCGGCCTTTGCTTTTCTTTTGCATAGGCTTTAATTTTTAAGATTTCTACAGCGTATTATGGCTGAAATTATTACTCTACGAAGATATATTTCAGCATAGGTCTACCGTTGTCTGTTACGATAAAAGTATTCTCGTCGATGATTTGTATGTCTTTAGCCTTGGGCCAAAAGAGCCATATAAGTTTGCCGTTGGGTTTAAGGAATGCTACGGCATTGGTTTGGGCTTTACCAACCGCTCTCACACCCATATCTGTGTTGTCGAAAAGATGGATGCAACGCCACTTTGTGCCGGGTCTCATTTTTCGTTTTACATCTGCGAATGTTTTCATAGTTGTTATTGGATATTAAAAAAGCATAGCTGAATGAAGCCATGCTCTGAGTTTATATTATGCATAAATCTAATGAACTCGTTTCGATAGATTTCCGGATGTTCAATCTTTTTCCGGATCGAAAGGACATTCTGTGTCTTCTTCGATAAATTCGACGTTATCTCCAAGGTCCGTGTTGATTTTGCAGATAAATTGAGGCTTGGCAGTAGCCAGATTCTCCTCTTCGGAATCTGTTTCATCAACGATGATCCGTGTAAGCAGACTTACTGCTACAAGTTTTGCTATTTTTGTCATGGTCATAGGGTTATTATAATGAAACGAACATAATAATTGCCGAAAGCGTATTTATCGTCATTGATCCTCTCGGAAAACTCATCAGGCGTGTATATTTCTACTTCGGACATCTCCCTTTCATCTTCCGGGGCTGGTATGGGCCCATTCTCCCATGCCTTGAGAATCTCTTCGTCGGAAGCATTGCGGGGCAGTAGTTTGTAAGGCCAGGCGAAGACCCGCAGCTCCTTCCGCACAGATCGGTCCACCTGCGGATCGTGGCCGTTCATGCAGATAGTCTCATGGTTCGAATCGAGGACGATTATCGTGGCATGTCCTTTGTTATCATCGGGAGCCATACTGCTCAAAGTATCGTATAGGTACTCTGACTTGTGGAAAACAATGGTTTGTCCGTTGTCCAGATCACCGACGAAGTTCGAAGACAGGTTGTTGGCTGCTATGATCTGCTTTGCTTTATTTAGAGACTCGGCATTCACTGAGAAATGGCTCCGCTGCCAGATCGTACCTTTATGATCTTGATAGAATGTGTATTCGTTCATGTTCTGCTTTATGGTTAATTTAATATTTTCGAAATCGCCGAAACATTCCTTGATTCTCTTGTGATTTTTCATTGTTGAATCATGGTTCTGCCTGCGATCACTTCATAGCTTTTATTTCGTAGGAAGCAGATTTACATTGGAAAAAATGAAATGGACTACCGTTGACTGACATGGATTATAGTGGAATATAGATTCAATTTAAATCGAAAGGAGATACTCCAAAATATATGTCCATGTAAGTCTATGATAGTCCATCATAGTCCATGTCAGTCCAACTCAGACCAACTGTTTCAATCATAAAATGGATGAAATGCCTTTAGAGAATTGATTCAAGGATTTTACGACAGATATTCATCAAAATCCTCTGTTTGAACGGTTTGTCGATGGGCTGAATAGTACTCAAACCGATGTGTAAAGATGTGTAAATGAGTGCTTTATGCTACGATGCGCATTGGGAATAATTGTGAATATTTCTTATTCCAATCAATATAAAAATCCTATATCCAATCATAACTACCCTTAAATAAATATGGAAAACATACAGATTGACTTAAATGTCAGGGAAGACAAACCGGCATTTAACATTGACAGACTGTTAAGTATTCATCAATCCTATTCGCTGGAAGGAATTAAGCGATTAAATGTTGAAATGCTCAAAGCGCAATATGCGCAATGTGAACAGCTGACCCAATTACAGAAGCAAATCGACCAAGGGAATAAAATTTCCATGCAAATCTTACGTAACCAAATACGTGAGATTGAAAACAGAGAGCGACAAAAGTTTTATAAAGCAATGGTTTTTAACCTTGCCATATTTTGCGATCATATCGAAAAGATAGAACCCATTACATTAAGGGCATTTATTTTACCGATGTATGCTACCTATATTGAAGGGGCCGCAAAAGATGCTATGGAACATTTGGAAGAAATACCCGATAAAACACATTGCCAATCTATTTTAGACCATCTGCAGAAGATTACAGCAGAAGTCGAAACCTGTTTGCCGGAATATCAGCAAAGCGGTTTTGCCCAACTGGTGCCTTTGAAAGCGCAATTAGAACAGGATCGGGAAGTGTTGGAACAAGAATTTGAGGAAGAAAAAAAGCAAATTGAAGCTCCTCTTATCACGGTTGTACAACGTGCTGACACACCAAGCAAACATCGCACGTCTGTATGGATTTGGGGACTATTGACTATTCTATTTCTAATAGTGTTCTTTCCTGTGGGTATTATATTTGGCTGTCTGTTTTTTCGGGAACTTAACAAATCAAATAAGAACAAAGAACAAGTAACAACGGCCAAACCACAATATGAGAATTTGGAAAAAGTGAGAGCGGCAAAAACTGAATGTATGAATACCTATCTTGCAAAAGTGCAGAAATTGGAACAAGAGCATCCGTATACCCATACACTTGCACAATTATCGGCACAATATCCCCGCTGACAACAAGAATTAGAAACTGCATACGAATTGTTTCTTAAATTCACCAAGGGAATAACCGATAGTAATTCTTCTCCCAAACAACACAATTCTTTATTTGTCGCAGTTGCACGTACAGCAGTAGAGCAAGGAACAATATCTGTTGCATCTATTCTGCAAATGTTCGAAGTTAGCCCTAATCGTGCAAAGCGAATTATAGAACAACTCGAAAAATCCGGTATTATTGGGCCACAAATCGGGACTGCTCCACGAGAAATAATGTATAGTAGTATTCCATCACTCGAATCGAAATTAGCAAAATTGGGGGTCGCACAATATGATTCATTATTTGTAGAAGTTGCACGTACAGCAGTGGCACAAGGAACAATATCTGTTGTATCTATTCTACGAATATTCGAAATAGGTGTTAATCGAGCAGAGCGAATTATGGAACAATTAGAAAAATCCGGCATTATTGGACGGCAAATCGGGACTACTCCCCGAGAAATAATGTATAGCAGTATTCCATCACTTGAATTAAAATTAAAAAAACTGGGTGTAATTGAATAAATAAAAAACGGAGGTTAAAGCCTCCGTTTTTTATTTCAGTCTCTCAATGTTCTGTAATTACACTTATCGAACGTTAATTGCTATTTATAGTCGAATTCTTTAGTGAGGTAATAATACTAAGAGAAAAATATCTTATATTTGTTAACCTTAATGTAGTTCGAACACTTATATGTCCGCAATAATACGCCCACGGCTAAATGATTTCTACAACGTTTCCCTTACACAGGAAGAGGTTGATTTTGCTATTCCTTTCTTGGATGAGGATATTCCTTTGTATGTAGACCCATTTTTATTGTGGAAGTCTCCATCTATGCAAGATAATTCACTTCATACGCAAATAACTAATTGTTTCAATCATTTAGGTTATTTAATAAATAATAGTCGTGAAGAAGAGGCTACTAAATTGCTTGTCGGCCTATCTGAATGCAGTGAAGTTGGATTGGGTAATTCCAAGACTAAAGAAGGTAAGCGCATAGGAGATAAGTTAGCCTTATCTATACTCAATACATTCAAAACAATTCCGCAAATATCAAAGTCTGGATTTACCCATTTTGAGGAAATACAATTACTGGTTGATAATGTTTCTAAAGATCGAGTAAGTGACATTGCATGTAACTTCATTTTATCGTTTTTAGTCGATTATACTATTGAGCAATGTGAAAAATATTCTATTCCCATTGAAAAAGCAACACTTACAGGGGTATATAACTTCAAGAAGTATTCATTAGAGCCAGAAGAAACTTATCTACCTATTAATCCTGAGACTAAACAACCTATTGTATTTGTTCCGAAAAGATGGCTGCGATTTATTCCTTGGATAAACCCTGATGATTATTATCGCAACTATTATCAGCAAGAGGTTGATAGCAACATACTTGAAAGAGTAAAGTTGCTTGAGTATAATCGGCATAATTATGATGTAGTTCAAACATACACCAAAATTAAGGAACGTCAGATTGAAGATTGCAAAAATGACCCTTTGTTTAGCCAAACTCCGGTAACATCGGCAAAAAAGAAGCTATCTACAATCCTCGCATTACCCACTGGAAAAACGGATAATGCTGATAGGAAATATGAAGATAATATGTGCCAGTTGTTAGCGTCGTTATTATACCCTCATCTTGATTTTGCAAAAGAACAAAGCCGAACTGAATCCGGGGTGTTAATCAGAGATTTGATATTTTACAATAATCAATCCATACCTTTGCTCAAGGACATTCACGATACTTACGGCTCAAAGCAGTTAATAGTTGAACTAAAAAATGTACAGGCAGTAACACGAGACCATATTTTTCAACTTAACCGTTATCTGAATGATAACTTAGGGCGGTTTGGTGTCATATTTACAAGAAATGCGCCATCTAAAGCTGTCTACAAGAATACAGTTGACTTATGGTCGGGGCAACGTAGATGCATACTGATTCTTGATGATAATGATTTACGACAAATGGTGCAAGTTTTTGAAAGCAAGCAAAGGTATCCGATAGAGGTTATCAATAAAAAGTATGTTGAATTCGCAAGGTCTTGCCCTGCATAATTTAGTTGCTATGACTGTAGATGATATTGATAAGTTTGAGAAAGTTCAAGGACAGTTAGAAAGCTTGTTGTCTGAAATAGCTGTGTTGGCTAAAAAATCACCAAATGATGGAGTTAATAAATTTAAGTTAAACTTTATTAATAAAGTTCTGAAAGAGGCCAATAACATTTTAGAAAAGAAATATATTCCTTTAGATTCATTCAGTCAATTTAACGAGGATGATCTGCCATCAAATAGTGATGTGACGTTTATCCTATCCCAGTATTTAAGTTGTTTCGAAAAATTGCGAGCAGATAACATCAAAGAGGATAGAATAACTGCTGGTCACCGTTCTCGTATGGGCTGGGTATGGATTATTGATGATGAGGATGCCGTTCTTGAAACCGCCCCACCTAAAAAGCTTAAATAATATGAAGAAAGAAGATGTAGAATTATTTATAAAGGTTAAGGCACAAATCACTGGCTTATATAAAGAGATTGGTTTATTGTCTAAAAAGAACCCTAATGATGTAGTTAATAAATTCAAGTTGAAATTTATTAACGAATCCATAGGAGATGCAAACAAACTACTTACTGGTGATAATAGACCATATTCGGACTTTGAGACATTTGCCGAGGCAGATATGACAACTACGAGTGATGTGGTTATGATTTTAGAGCAATATATAACAGCATTACATAAGCTACAGGCGGATAATACTAAATCAGCAAAGATTGAAAGTGATTGGGGTGTTGATGTGTACGAGCCTTTTTGGATAATTGATGGTAAAGTGTCCAATATAATATCTAAATAAAAATATGGCGAAGGAAGAAATCATAAACACACTGCCCACAGATGCAGATGTTAGTAAGTTTGAAATGCTTGAAAAATTAATGGAGGCAATTTATGAAGAAATGAAAGAGTTTGCGAAGAAAAAGCCTGATGAACTTCTGAATAAATTTAAAGTTAAGAACATTAATCGAGTATTGTCTCAAATTAAAGAGATAATGAAACACGAGCCTACTGATGAATTTCTGGATTTGTTAGATGAGAATTCATTGCCATCCAACAGTGATTGTATTATAATAATCGGACAATATCGGGCTGCAATTGTGCAATATAGAAGTCAATACCATTACTATTCGGATAGGGCATTAGGGCGTGCTTGGCACACGCAGGGACATCCCCAAGGACAGCCTAAATAGAACTTTTTTCAGTACAACTGAATGTTAGGTATTCTGCAAGTTGTGAGAGGCCCTTTGTTTTTAGAAGATATTTTTCTTGAAGAGCCTGTAACCATATCATCTCCCACGCCGTGGCTTGAATAAAATCGACATCCTTGCTGTAACCTGCGAGGATGTCTGCTTTTGTACGGTGTAGGAAATCGTCGATATTCGCGCGTTTCGTGCGCATGGTGCTACAACTTCCGAAGTAAACGATCCGATGCGCTAAAAAACCCTCCAAAACGTCCGCAATCTCGCGTAACGTCACGAGGTCCCGCCCGATCTGTATTTTATTCGGTCTGCCGTGAAAGACAATGTATAAAATCGTATAGTTCCGGTAGCGTTCGAACGTATATTGCCGCAAATATTCGAAGAACTCTTCCCGCGTGTTGCACTTGCGGTAAATGTATTTTATCCCTGCGGCATCCCGCAATATGTCGAGCATCGGACGCACGCTTTGTCTGCACCGCGGGTTCGTTCTCCAATTTCCCTCCAAACAATAGATATTCCGGGGTGGTTGCTTCTTCATATCCGTATCTCGTTAAAGACTTCGTAAAACCGGGGTAAATCCTGCTCGCGGATAATCTCGTCGTTGTAAATTTCGAGCATCTGAATATTCCGGTGACGGCTGTATTTCGACACCATCAATAATTCCCCTTTATAGGATTTGATTAACTTGGTAATAAAGAAATGACGAAAGCCGTGCACGCTTCCGTCTATCTCTAATTCTACAAATACCCGTTTTATAATCTCTCGGACCGATTTGGTCGTAAGCCTTTCGCCCCGGCAATGGTTACTGTCACTGCGGAACAGTGCGCCGCTTCGGAATCGGTAACAATTCAGATATTCCCGCAGTACCCGGACCGTCGAGGGATGCAAATGAATCGGCTCCTTATCGTCCCGGCCTTTGCCGCGGATAAATGCGGTCTTGTTCTGCAGGTCGATATCCCCGACATCCAACCGGACGACCTCGATCTGTCGAAGCCCTTGAAACAAAAAGAGAGCGACAAGCGCTCTCAATCTCAAATTTTGCGGGGTGGACGGTAAGTCGGAACAATACCGTTGTAACTTTCCGATGTCGGCATCCTGCAATCCCTCTTTGCGGTGCAGTCGGCTCTGCGTGAATCCGCGGACATGATCCGTAATTTTCTGCGGAATCAAATTCAACCGATGCAATCCGTCTAAAAAGATTTTCGCCGCAATCAGGTATTTGTTTTTGGTCGATACACTGAATGTGTCGATACCAGCTAAATACCGTTTGTAATCCAAATAGGAATTGCGGTTGATGCCGTGTGTTTCCGCATACCGAATGAAATACGTAATCCGCACCCGGTATTCGTTGCGTGTTGCATCCGTGACATCCAGTGCGCCGAATACCTCGTTTTTCAGTAATTCCAACCGATCCGACCGAATAATCTCGTTTGTCATGCAGTTTTCTGCGATTTGTTACCGTAAAACTACAAAATAAATTCTATATTTGCAAACGCAAGTATTTGATAAATAGGTATTTAGAAATAATCGACTGTTTTACCTATGTTTTACCTAAGCCAAAGAAAAAACGTTGTAAGTTATTCACCTACAACGTTTTATTCAATCTTAAAAGTGGTACCACCAGGAATCGAACCGGGGACACAAGGATTTTCAGTACAAACCATTGAAAATCACAACAGTTACACCGTCTGTATCTTAAGATTCATTTCCAATTTATCCACCTATTTTGGGTAAGACACAGGGAAAAACAAAGCGTTGGGTTAAACAAAATTCATTACATATTTGTACACCTATCTCTCTTATCATTATAAGATTTAGGTGTTCAATTCAAGAGAGGTTATTAAGGGATAGATAAACACAATTTTTCAAAGTCGAGCACCCATTTCTGCTGTTCCATGAAAGAACATCCCAACAGACCATGAATCTGTATGCCCGATTCCTCCTCCACTTTTCCAAAAGCCGAGGATAAATCCATCACCGAGAAATCTGCTTTGTACTCCCGTTCTTCCAGCGAGAAAGTCAATTTAACAACATCTGTGGTCTGGAGTGTTCCATCTATCCCGAATTGTTGCTGTTGAACTGTTCTACCCGAAAGTTGGAAGAACTCAGCTACTCTTTTATCAAGTACATTGATATTACTCCCCGTATCAAGCAAAAAGCACAGGTTCTTGGCCTGTGCTTTTACTATGAGGAGGGGTAAACCTACTTGGATTAGACTCTGTTGGAGTAGAATTTTATTATTTTCGTTCAATCTCATCTATTTCATCTGTACTAAATTCAATTTCAATGACTTTTGATTTTAGAGGCGATATACTATTATCATAACCTGCAACTCTTATCACTCCATAAGTATTGAACTGGTTTTTCATATTCTGCAATGCTGTTTTTAAATCCATAGATAAAACATGCAAAACAGTAACCCCAGTTTGGTATTTCTCATAAGATTTAGTATCAGGCATAAAACTCACCCCAACAGCATGGCGTTGCATTTCTACAAGATTGAAAATCCTCTCAATCGACGGGTGCTCGTTATTCTGCATATTATGATTATTGTATCGTTTTAATTGATGAATAATATTCACTCCACGAACTATTTTTATATGCTTCAAGACTCTGAGAGGGGACATACAATACAAAATTCTTACATCTGAAATCATTTAATATCGGAGGAATAGAGGGATAACAATAAATATTCGCCAAGTTTATGCAATAATACATATCAATCATCTCCACACTTGCGGGAATTTCAATGGAAGTTAAAGCTTCACAATCACAGAACACACCTTCGACCATATATTTTAATTGCGATCCCTTTTCGAAAGTCACACTTCTCAAAGAGGAGCAATTCGAGAATAGCTCTTCAAGTCGAGTTACCCTTTTGGGTATATTAATACTAGTCAAACTCACGCAAGAACCAAATGCCTGCCTCCCAATTTCAGTGACTTCTTTGGGTATATTAATACTCATCAGACTACTACATCTTCTAAATGCACTATCCCCAATTTCAGTAACCTTGTCCGGTATATCTATATTTTTTAAACTACTACAGCCATAAAATGCACTCTCGCCAATTTCAAGAATATTATTCGGAAGAACAATTTTGCTCAACTTGGAACAGGTATAAAACATCTCATCTCCAATTCGAACTTTTAAATTATTGCTTAGATCGACTGTAGTGAGTTCGTGACACTCTTTACAATTTAATATTTCGAGATTAGAGAAATAACCAATACCCGTCAATGTTTTAATCTCCTGACGCGCAAGATCAATTTTAGCAACAGCAGAGGCTTCTATTTTAGAAACTTTCCCATCCTTATTAACATCGAAATTATCATAACAATATTGCATAAAAATGATATCGTCCATGCAAGAACAAACATCATTTGGGTCCGGTAAATCAGGTAATGGGCTCGGTTTATCGGGTTTGTCTGGATTATTTTCGCTGTCTTCGCTTTTACTGCATCCTACGCCCATCATTATGGCCGCAACAAATAATATGGTTAGTGTTTTCATTTCTGGTATAGTCTAAAATTAATTTCAGTTATCGAAACAATCGTTTTTTCTTCGGTCTTTGAAAAATCACCTAATCCTTCAGTCGAATATTCCGTTCCCAACTTTTTATTGATAAATAGGCAAGCTTGTTGGGTTAAATCAGGTTGCTGCGTGTCGGGAACCACATCTTTATTGTAAGGAAACTCGTGTCTCCCCATCCTCCATCCATATTTTCCTAACCCGCCCCCATAGCCCTGTATACATTTCATCCTCCATTTGATATAAAAAATTAAATGATCATCAGTAAATATAATAAAAGCCAAGGGGAAAACTTATGAACTGCACCCCAAAAGTTGGACATAACTTTTGGGGTGTTTTATGAAGTACAGTTATGAGGAGAAATTAACAGCAGTTTTGTCTGTTGTCAGAGGGCAACATTCCGTATCGTCCGCCTCCAAGCATTTTGGAATAAGCTATACGCCTTTGTCGCGTTGGATTGCGCGTTATAAAGAGTTCGGCGAAGCAGGTCTTCGTATACGGCAATATACTTACAGCGGCGATTTTAAGTTGTCAGCTATCAGGCACATGCACGAGAATCACTTATCTTTAACGGAAACAACGGCAAAGTTCGGTATTTACAATGAGAGTACGCTGAGCAAATGGGAGCGTATCTATTATGAAGAAGGTGAATCCGGTCTTTACCGTGATAATCGGGGTAAGATGAGAACCAAACCTAATAAACAGGAACTACAACCACAGGAAGAAAATGACTTGCGAGTCGAAAACCAACGTCTTCGCGCCGAGGTTGCTTACTTAAAAAAATTGAGGGTCTTAGTCGAGGAACGCATCGTCCGCGAGAACGGGAACGGGCAAAAGCCATCGAAGAACTAAGACCGGAACATACCCTTCCCACGCTATTGGAAGTTACGGGGATGGCGCGTAGTACGTTCTATTATCATCTGAAGCAGTTAAAGTTCCCCGATAAATACAAACAAGAGAAAAACGAGATTGTAAGTATATACCACGATCATAAGGGACGTTATGGTTACCGCCGTATCACAGTAGAGATGCACAATCGCGGATATTCTATAAACCATAAAACGGTACTGAGGTTAATGAACGAATGTGGAGTTAAATGCCAGGTGCGCCTAAAAAAATATCGTTCATACAAAGGAGAGGTTGGTGCCGTGGTGCCCGACTTGCTGAAACGTAATTTTATGGCGGAACGTCCTAATCAAAAGTGGGTTACAGACCTTACTGAATTTTCTCTGTTCGGCAAGAAGCTTTATCTGTCGCCTATTATGGACTTATATAACAGGGAAATAATAAGTTATAATATAGCTGAACATCCGACCTTTTACCAAACAATGAAAATGCTTGAAGATGCCATAAAGGATCTGCCCGATGCTCCGGAACTTATACTTCACTCGGATCAGGGTTGGCAGTACCAGATGAAACGCTATCAATATCGGCTGCGTGAAAAAGGTATTAGTCAGAGCATGTCTCGTAAGGGAAACTGTTTGGATAATGCGGTTATGGAAAACTTTTTCGGACTGTTAAAATCAGAATTATTATATTTGCAGAAGTTCGAGTCTGTCGATCATTTCCGCAAGGAACTGGAGGAATACATAAATTACTACAATAACAAGCGAATAAAGACCGCTTTAAACAACATGAGCCCGGTACAATACCGAACTCATGCTATCTGAATTATTAATCAGTCCAAACTTTGGGGTGCACATCATTACTATTCCCCTTAACTTTATATAAGATGTTGCATCGCTTCATTCATCCGTTCATTTTCGAAACTGTCCAGATAGATTTGGGTCACTCGCTCAGAACTATGCCCGAGAGATTCGGAAATAATAGAGGTAGGAACTCCGGACCTTTTCAGCACCGTGGCAAAACTATGCCGAGCTACATAGGTTGTGAGTTTAATCGGTATTTTCAACTCCTTACCTATTTCCGCCAAAGCTCGGTTTACCTTGGTAATAACCTTGTGATGCCTGTTTAATTTTTGTTGGATCGTTTTATGTTCCTTTGAATAGATAGGGAACAGGTAAATGTTTCCGGAAGCATAACTTTCAATAATCTCCATAGCCCGGCTGTGAATAGGCAAATTCAACAATTTTCCGGTTTTCTGCCGCCTGTAAACCAATCTGCCATCCACAATGTTCTGCCGGGTGAGATTGGCCATGTCTGCGAAATTAATACCGCCCATCAAATAGGAGAAGCCGAAAAGGTCAATGGCAAACCGGGTATAAAAATCCCGCCCCTCACATGGGAAATCCATAACAGCTTTCACCTCAGTCTTGGATATGGCCCGTTTTGGAGTTTCTGCGTGCAATTTACCCACTTTGTAACTCTTGAATGGGTACTGCTCCATCTTGGCATACCCGCGCTCTATGGCCTGATTAAAGACCATTCTCAGGGTTCTGAACCGGACACCTATGGTATTCTCAGCCCTACCCTGCCTGCGGAGCCACAATTCATAGCGTTTCAGCCACAAATGGTCGATGTCAGAAAAATAGACACTCAGGTGCTTATTGAATTTGAGCAACGACCGATAAACTTGCTCCACAGAGGTAGCATAACCTGTCCTGCGTTCATCCTGCAACTCCCGGATGATCTGTTCAAAGAGCTCTCCGACGGTCACAGCCTTCACAGGTTTGGAGATTTGTTCTTTAAGGGTTGTTGCGGTAAATTCCCGATTCTCGGATTTCAGTTCCACAACCTTGCCCTTACACTCACATTGTATATTTGTACTTAGTTAATTAAATTTGAATAGTAAAGACATCAGAGTATG
>OGNF01001742.1_pt1 | contig 18579 bp, 20 predicted proteins | sample 1573321 | NCBI WGS metagenome assembly OGNF01 (sample SAMEA2581911, study PRJEB24529) | metagenome | biome: Human gut stool | place: China | collected 2011
TACGTCGAAAGTACTTGGCTGGAAGCGGCCCGGGAGGATAGATAGCTGCCGGTTGAAACAAATAAGGCATACCTTATGGTATGCCTTATTTGTTTATTTCATACTATCTATCCCGGGACCCGGAAGGCATGGGCCAACTAGCGCTTCAGCGCGTGTGGCACAGCCCACAGAGTGCAAGCGAGTCGCCGTTTAGTGACAAGCCGGGAGGCGAAGGCAATAAACGTGACAGCGAGTTTTCGCAGAATATGCGACAGGACAGGGAGCATATGTAGCGTGCATAGATAGCTGCCGGTTGGAAAAGAAACATACAATAAGGTATGTTTCTTTTTTTATTCATAAATTATTTTTAAAATGTTCTTCTTTAATAAATAAATGCCATTTTGTTAGCATAAAACAACTGTAAATTTTGTTGCAAATATTGTGGCTACAAAGTGAAGTTAACATAAAATTTTTGAAAATTTACTTAATTTGCTTGACTTACTACTTTTATCCATTTAATATAAATACTAATAACCCTTGTATACATATTAAATTAAAGGGTGCGGTAATTTTTATTTTATTGTAAAGGAGTTAAGGGAAAGATGGAAAGAAAGACTATGACAAATTTTCGTTGGAAGGTTGCCTGGCTTATTTTTGCAATTAGCTTTGTATCTTATATGGACAGAGTAAATTTGTCAGTGGCAACACCTGTAATTATGCAGGAATTTGGCTTTACTAAGATTGATATGGGGTTAATCCAGTCCTTCTTTTTTGCCGGTTATGCTTTATTTCAGGTACCGGGCGGAATGATGGCTGAACGCTTTGGTCACCGCTTAACCGGTTCTCTAGCAGTTGTTTGGTGGTCTGTTTTTACAGCGCTTACAGCTGTTGCAAGCGGTAAATTTTCTTTTGCAACCGTTCGTTTATTGTTCGGCGTTGGTGAAGCACCTATTTATCCTGCTGCGGCTATTGCCGGTCACCGCTGGTTTAATAAGGGCGAAAAAGGCAAAGTAAGTTCTTTCATTTTAAATGGCTGCTTTTTTGGCCCGGTTGTAGGCCCTGCCGTTACGGTAGCTTTAATGGCTGCTTTAGGCTGGAAAGCAGTGTTTTGGTTGTTTGGTATTATCGGCGTTCTGCTTGGTGTTTTGTGGTTTAAGTTAGTACCCGATAATCCTAAACAAAGCCCGTATGTTAATGAAGCTGAACTTGAATATATTAATGACGGACGCGAAAATACTGTTGAAGCAAAAGAAATTGCTCCATGGGGCAAATTATTAAAATCTTCTCAGTTTTGGTCCCTTGGTTTGCAGTTTATGATAACTGACTACATTATGTATGTATTTTTGGCATGGTTGCCGCTTTATTTAATGGAAGTGCACGGATTTTCTCTTTCTAAAATGGGCCTGTGGGCTGCTGCTCCGTGGCTTTCCTTGATGGCTGTAGTTTCCTGCTGCGGATATCTGTCCGATAAAGCCATTGCTGCCGGATTTTCTCAAAATCTTGTTAAAACGTCTACCGGTGCCGTTGGCATTTTGCTTTGCGCCTGCACTTTATTTATCGCAACAAGAACGGCAGACCCGATGATGAATGTTTTCTGGCTTTCGGTTGCATTAGGTTCTTTGGGCTTAACAATGAGTGCTTCCTGGTCAAGCGTAATTTCTATGGGCGGTCGCTTTGCCGGTTCTGTTTCCGGTTGGATGAACTTTTGGGGCAATATAGGCGGTGTTTTGGCACCGAGCGTAACGGCATGGGTTGCAACTACTTATGGCTGGCAGGCAGCTTTGGCAGTAACCGCTGTTTCCGGTATTGCCGGTGCAGTATTGTGGCTTTTTGTTAAACCGGATAAAGCTATTGTATAATTTAAAACTGATAAAAGAGGATAACAGTCTGTTGCAGGCTTCTATCCTCTTTTTTTATGCATTTATTTCTTTTTTCAGGTATTCCAGAAATTTTTGAGAGGCTTTGGAAAAAATCTGGTATTTTTTCCAGGCAATGCTTAAATTTACTTTTAAATTCGGTTTTAACGGACGGAAGCACAGGCTGCTTCCCTCGCCGGTATTAACAAGTTTATCTAACGATAATACATACCCAAAACCTTCTTCTGCCATAATAGCGGCGTTAAAAACAAGATTATAGGTGCAGGCAATATCAAAATGTATATTATGCTGCTGCCCCCATGATGTAAGTTCCTGGTTAACTGCCTGGCGCGATACAATCAGCGGCAAATCTGCCAAATCAGTGGGTGTAATATAATCTTTTGCCGCCAGCGGTGCGTTTTTAGGCATAATAACACCCCAGGTATCATAAGCCGGAAGTTTTAAATAATCGTATTTATCAATATCGCCTGCGGTAATAAAAATGCCGAAATCAAGCAGTCCTTTTTCCATGCGCTCGGAAACATCTTCGGCATTGCCGCTGTATAAATGGAAACGGATATCGGGATAATCTTCCTTTAAGCGCACTGCCGTTCTCGCTATTATCCGCATGGCGTCGCTTTCCCCGCAGCCAATGTAAACATCGCCGCTGATGTCCTGCCCTTCCGCTAAAAATTCGGCTTCGGTTTTATCGGCAAGCGCTATAATTTCTTCAGCGCGTTTGCGCAGCCGCATACCGTCCTCCGTTAAAGCAATTTTGCGGTTGCGCTTACCGCGGATTAAAAGCTGTTTGCCAAGTTCTTCCTCTAAATCCATTAGCTGGCGCGATAAGGTTGGCTGGGTAATATGCAGAAAGTCTGCCGCATCGGAAATATTTTCTTCGCGGGCAACAGCAAGAAAATAGCGCAGAACCCTTAATTCCATTTAAAACACCTCCCATTATAAAAATTATAAGTTGATATTATATGCCCGTCAAGCATGAATCTCAATTCAATATAGGTATTTGATAGCAAATTGCAGAAAGCTTATACTTATAAACAAAGGGGGCGGTGCTTTGAAAAAAGACGAAAAAGTTATTTTGGAAAGCATTTTAAAAGACTGCGGCTGTGCCAAAGAAATTATAGCTTCCTGCCTGCAAATAAAGGAAAAATATGGCGAACAGGAAATTTTACCTGTTTTGCAGCAAGAACGATACCGCCTTTTGCAAAAAATTCATGGAGAACAACAAAAACTTGATATTTTGGATTATGTAATTTTTAAACTGAAACAGGGAGGACTTAATGATGTCTAAAAATATTTTGGTAATTTCGTCAAGTTTAAGAAACGGCAGCAATTCTGATATGCTGGCTGACAAATTTATGCGCGGAGCGTTGGAAAGCGGCAATAAAGCAGAAAAAATTACCTTGCGCGGCAAAAGCATTAATTTTTGCAAAGGCTGCCTTGCCTGCCAGAAAACAGGCAAATGCGTTATTAACGACGATATGGCAGAAATTTTGCCAAAAATGCAGCAGGCAGATGTTATCTGTTTTGCTTCGCCTGTGTATTTTTATGATATGTGCGGTCAGCTTAAAACATTTTTAGACCGTACCAATCCGCTTTTCCCGGCGGAATATAATTTTACGGATATTTACTTTTTACTTACTGCTGCCGATACCGAACAGACTGCTTCCGAAGGGCCGCTTAAAGGTTTGCAGGGATGGATTGACTGCTTTGAAAATGCAGGCTTAAAAGGAGTAGTTTGCGGGCTTGGCGCAGAAAAACCGGGCGATGTAAAAAGTATGTCCGCCATGAATGAAGCGTACATGCTTGGTAAACAGGCTTAAGGCAAATAAAATGAAGAAAATAAGTTTACTTTTAGTTTTACTGGCTTTTGTTATTGCAGGGTGTGCGTTTAATGCATCAGCAGGCAAGAGCCCGGCTGATGGTTTGGCGGCACATGCCGCTGCCGGAGGGGAAGAAATGAAACCGTTAAAAATAACGATTAATGGGCAAAAATTTACGGCAGAATTATATGATAATGAGGCTGCACAAAAATTTATGCAGCTGCTGCCGTTAAGTTTAACCATGAAAGAATTAAACAATAATGAAAAGTATTGCTATCTGGATACGGCTTTGCCAACAAATGCACAAAAGCCGGGAAAAATTAATGCCGGGGATATTATGCTTTTCGGCAATGACTGCCTGGTTGTGTTTTATAAAAGCTTTAATACCAGTTATAGTTATACCAGAATTGGCACAATAGAAAATACGGAACATTTGGCGAAAGCCGCAGGCAAAAGCAGTGCAAAAATTGAATTTAGTTTATAGCAGGGGGTAAAAATGAATATTATTCAAAACCGCACAATGGATGAAGAACGTGCGTTATATGGCTTACATAATGCAGAAATAATGAACTGCGAATTTTCCGGGCCGCTTGATGGGGAATCTGCACTGAAAGAATGCGGCAATATTAACATAAAAAACTGCCGGTTTTTGCTGCGCTACCCTTTGTGGCACTTAAACGGCGGCAGTATGGAAAATTCGTTGATGACGGAAACCTGCCGTGCTGCAATATGGTATGACAAAAATTTTGTTATTGAAAACACGGAAATAAACGGCATTAAAGCCGTACGCGAATGTGATGATGTAACGATAAAAAACTGTAAAATAAATTCGGAAGAATTCGGCTGGTTCAGCCGCAGAATGAAGATTGAAAACTGCGGACTTGTTTCCGTTTATCCGTTTTTGCAATGCCGCAATCTGGAAATTAACGGACTGAAGATGCAGGGAAAATATTCTTTTCAGTATGCAGAAAACGTAATCATAAAAAATTCCGTGCTCGATACAAAAGACGCTTTCTGGCACAGCAAAAACGTAACCGTTACCGACAGTATTATAAAAGGCGAATACCTTGCCTGGTATTCCGAAAATCTGCATCTTATACGCTGCAAAATAATTGGTACGCAACCTTTATGCTATGCCAAAGGGCTGGTTATGGAAGAATGTGAAATGCAGGATTGTGATTTGGCCTTTGAATACAGTGACGTAAAAGCCAGCATTAAAGGAACAGTGGAAAGCGTAAAAAATCCGCTCAGCGGCTATATACAGGCCGAGCGGATTGGTAAAATTATTATTGACGAGCATTGTGCTAAAAATGCCGGATGTGAGATAAAAACATTAAAATAAAAACATTAAAAAATAAAAACAGGGTTTGCTGCAAACGAAAATAATGCAGTGAACCCTGTTTTTTTATTATACCGGCGGCAGAATTTCTGCTTCCAGTTCTTTTAAGGTTTTCTTTTCCAGATTATCAAAAAAATACTGCCGTTTGGGGTGCAGCCCTAATGATTTGCTGACAGCAAGATTATACTGCGCACCTTTTTCAAAATCTGTTGAAATATAGGTCGTTTTATCTTTTATACTGTCGAAAAGCTGCTGCCCTTGGGTTGTATTAATAAGCACCAGCGTAATGCCTTTGTCATCATCAAATTCCGGAAATTGTTTGTCAACGCCCCAATAATCGGCAATGGTTATATCTGCAAGGCTGCGTTTATTGTTAAATGCGCAGCCAGCGCAGCTTGGGCGGATGCTGATGTTGTTTAAAAACAGGCGCATATACGTCTCACGTCGTTTGGATGAACCCATACAGTGATTTTCCGTTAAAAATAAAGTTTTGCCCCGTTTCCAGCCGTCGGCTTTATCGCGGAATTTAACCTGCGTTATGGCTTCGCCGATGTCTGCGGTAATTTCTGTCAGGTGCTTGTTATACACTTTGGCGCTCGGTACGCCATGGCATACAACGTCAACCGTCAGTAAATTTGCGTAATCTTTCATTAAAAAGCCTTTCAATCCGGCAATCTGGCAGGGCGTGCCGCTGAACAGAACTTTTTTGCCGTCGGCAAGTAATGTTCGTACCTGCTTAAAAATACCGTTCATATTACTTTGCACATATTTGGAGCCGCGCAGCTTAGCCAGTTCCTGCATGGTGGAAATACCTGTATGGCAAACTTGCAGGCTTCCGTCAAATGCAGCGCCGAAAACAACGCCGTCGCTGTTCAGTACCTGCTCCGCAAAAAGCGTAAACATGCCGCCGCTGGAACTCGTAAAGCGTACGGAATCATTAATATTTTTTGCACCATATACGTTTATAAGGCCGTGTTTATCAGGTTTGTGCAGCAGCGGGCAAACTTTTTCGCACAGTCCGCAGTCAATGCAGAGCGCTTCATCAATCTGCGGATAACAAAAGCCTTCTTCGTCCGCTTGCATTGCAATACAGCCTTTGGGGCAGATTGATGCGCAGGCGGTACAGCCGCAGCAATTTTGCTTTGAGGTAAGTTTCAGCATGGTAACACCTTCTTCTTTATCAAAAATTTTCCAAAAAGAAATTAACAAAAGTTTTGGCAACGGTTGAAAGAGGTCTGCCTTTAACAACAGAGAGTGTCTTTTCGACAAATAAACGCTCGTCCTCAATTTGTTTCGGCACCAGGCAGGGGTCAAACAATTCATATTTTTCGGCAGGCACTATGGCAACGCCAATGTTTTGTGTAGCCCAGGCAATGGTAGAAAGTTTGGTTGTATTAATGCTTAATACCTGCGGCAAAAGGCGCGAATCGCTGCAGGTGTTTAAAAACAGCGTGCTGCACCCGCGCGACAGGCATAACGGCACATCTTCCAAATCGTCAAGCAGAATATGCGGCTTATTGCCGTTAAGGTAGGGGCTGTCCTTATGAAAAAGTGCAATTAAACGGTCACGCTTGCGGTAAATGGTTTCAAAACGGTTAACCTGCAAAAGCGGAGCGTTGGCAATGCCTATTTCTGTTTTGCCGTCCAAAAGCTGCTGCGTTTGTTCGTCGATAGGCACTTCGTACAGCTCGTAATTTATTTGCGGGTACTGGCGTGAAAAACGGCTTAAATAATTTTTAATGAAGGAAATTGACATTGACGGCGACAGGCTGAGGCGCAGTGTGCCAGAAAAACCGCCAGCGCAGTCGGCAATTTCCTTAATAATATTATCTTCCGTGGAGCAGATATATTTTGCCTTGTTGTATAAAATGCAGCCTGCTTCGGTAAGTTCAACCGTATGGCCGCCGCGCTTTAAATTAAGCAGCGGTGTGCCGAATTTTTTTTGCAGTGTTTTAAGCTGGTTGCTTAATGCAGGCTGGGCCACTGCAACGCGCTTGGCTGCAGCGGATATGCTGCCGGCTTCTACTATGGCGATAAAGTTGCGGTAATATTCTATATTCATAAAAACTCCTTTAAATTTTGTCTGTTTAGATTATACTACAAATCTAAAAATATATAAAGATATGATAAAATCAGCTAAGTTATATAATAAAATTTTATATGTTTGCGGTAGTTTAGTGGCTTTCGGCTTTTAAAAGGCTTTTATTAAAGTGTTTTTTATTAAAAACATGGAAAGCTTATAAATAAAAATTATATTTATTGCAATAAAACGGTATTTTACATTATATGTTTTTGCGCTTACACTATAATTAAGGTATAAGTTGTTACGAAAGAAGGGGGTAAAATGTTAGGAACAGACAGGCTGCGCAGCACAGCGTTGTTTGAAAAGATAGTAACGCCGGAACAGGCGGCTGCGCTTATTGAAGATGGCATGAACGTCGGTGTCGGCGGTTTTACGCCGTCGGGTTATCCTAAAAAAACAACAATGGCGTTGGCAAAAGCCATAAAAAACGGCAAAAAATGCCGCATTAATATCTGGAGCGGCGCTTCGGTAGGCCCGGAAATTGAAGAAGAACTTGCTGCCGTGGGCGGCGTTAAAAGCAGGATGCCCTATTATGCGGCTTCCAATAAATCTATGCGGGCAGGCATTAACGGCGGACAGATTGATTATATAGATTTACATTTAAGCCATTTTGCCCAGCAGGTAGATTACGGCTTTTTCGGTAATGTGGATGTGGCAATTGTTGAAGCTGCCGCTGTAAACGCCGACGGAAGCATTGTACTTGGCCCGGGCGTTGGCAATATACCCATGTTTGTAAAGCATGCCAAAAAAGTAATCGTTGAAGTTAACACAACTATTCCTTTAAGTATGGAAGGCATGCACGATATTTATATTTGCGCCAAACCTCCGTACAGAACGGAAATACCGATTTATCATGTCGGTGACAGAATCGGCTCACCGTATTTGGAATGCGGCCTTGATAAAATTGCCTGTATTGTGGAATCGGATATTGTTGACCATGTACGCAATTTGAATCCGCCCGACGAAAACAGTATAAAAATAGCAGGCTTTCTGGTTGATTTTTTGGAACACGAGCAAAAATACGGGCGTCTGCCGCAGGAGATGCTGCCCATACAGTCCGGCGTAGGCAGTATTGCGAATGCTGTTTTAATGGGGCTGTCTAAATCAAAATACGAAAATTTGAAAATGTATTCCGAAATTTTGCAGGACGCTGTATTCAGCCTTATCAAAATAGGCAAGGTGTCGCAGGCATCGGGCTGCGCTTTTACGCCGTCGCCAAATGTATGGCAGATGTATAAGGAAAATCCTGATTTATACCGTAAAAGCATAGTGCTGCGCCCTCTTGATATCAGCAATAATCCGGAAATTATCCGCCGTTTGGGCGTTATTTCCATTAATACTCCGCTTGAATTTGATATTTATGGGCAGGCAAATTCCACGCATGTTATGGGTGCCAGTATGATGAACGGCATCGGCGGCAGCGGCGATTACATGCGTAACGGTTATTTAACCATTTTCTGCACGCCGTCAACGGCAAAAAAAGGCAGTATTTCCAGCGTTGTGCCAATGGTAACGCATGCCGACCATACCGAGCATGATACCATGGTGTTTATTACCGAACAGGGCATTGCCGATATCCGCGGCCTGCCTCCTGTTAAACGCGCCAAACTGATTATTGAAAAATGTGCCCATCCCGATTATCGGGCGCAGCTTTTGGAATATTTGCAGCAGGCGCAAAGAAAAAACGCCCATATGCCTGTGGATTTAACGCATGCGTTTGATATGCAGGCCCATTACGAAAAATACGGAACAATGAAAATATAAGGAGGATTACCATGGATAAAGAAAAATTGCAGCAGGGATTAAACGAATATGAAGCTAAGGTTGCCAAAGCTGTGGCAAAATTTCCAGAACGCAAAAATTTTGAAGCGCAGCGTTTGTATACGCCTCTTGATATAGAAGATTTTGATTATGGCGAAAAACTTGGTTTTCCCGGGCAATATCCGTTTACACGCGGCGTGCAGCCAACAATGTACCGCGGACGCCTGTGGACCATGCGCGCCTACGCCGGTTTTGCCACGGCCGAAGAAACCAACGCGCGTTATAAATATTTGCTGGAGGCCGGGCAGACCGGGCTTTCGGTTGCCATGGACCTGCCGACGCAGATTGGCCTTGACAGTGACCATGAGCTCAGCCATGGCGAAGTAGGCAAAGTTGGCGTAGCCATTGATTCGCTTGCCGATATGGAAGCGCTGTTTGACGGTATTCCCCTGGATAAGGTAAGTACATCCATGACTATTAACGGGCCTGCGGCAGTGCTTTTGGCAATGTATGTTGCCGTTGCGGAAAAACAGGGTGTTAAGCCGGAAGCCTTAAAGGGCACAATCCAAAATGATATTCTGAAAGAATACATTGCCCGCGGCACTTATATTTTCCCGCCGCGCCCTTCCATGCGCCTTATTACCGATACTTTTGAATACTGCTCTAAAAATATTCCAAAATGGAATACAATCAGCGTCGGTGCTTACCACATCCGCGAAGCCGGTGCTTCCGAAGTGCAGGAAATTGCTTTTGCGTTTGCCAATGCCATGGCGTATATCGACGCGGCTATTAAGGCAGGGCAAAAGGTTGATGATTTTGCGCCCGGCATCAGCTGGATTTTTACAGCCGGGCTTGATTTCTTCGGCGAAGTTGCCAAATTCCGCGCGGCGCGCCGCCTGTGGGCACGCATTATGAAGGAACGTTACGGGGCATCAGTGCCTAAAGCCCAGATGCTGCGCGTACATGTGCATACGGCTGGCAGCGTGCTTACGGCACAGCAGCCTTTAAACAACGTGGTGCGCATTACCTGGCAGGCGCTTAGCGCAGTACTTGGCGGCATACAGTCCATGGCATGCTGTGCTTATGACGAAGCAATTGCGCTGCCTACGGAAGAAAGCGCAACGCTTGCCCTGCGCACACAGCAGCTTTTGGCTTACGAAAGCGGAGTTACCGATACAATCGACCCGCTGGCAGGTTCCTATTATATTGAAACCTTAACCGATAAAATTGAAAAAGAAGCTTATGACTATATCGACAAAATAGACCGTATGGGTGGTGCTGTTGCCGCTATCGAACAGGGCTATATGCAGCAGGAAATGGCGGCACATGCTTACGAATACCAGCACGAGGTAGAGCTTGGCAAACGCACCGTTATTGGTGTTAATAAATTTAATGACAGTAAAAAACTTGCGGAACAGGATGTGCTTACGGCAGATTTAAGCGTTGGTGAGCGTCAGATTGCACGCCTTGAAAAAATGAAAGCCGCACGCGATAACGAAGCCGTTAAAGCAGCGCTTGAAAAACTGCGCGAAGCAGCCAAAGGCACGGAAAATTTAATGCCTTACTTAATTGATGCCGTTAAAACTTATGCGACATTAGGTGAAATTTGCGGCGTGCTGCGCGAAGAATTCGGCGAATATAAACAAAGCGGCAGCATGTTTTAAACAAGGCGGGTGAACAGCGATGAATGAAACTGCTCAGCTTGCAAAATTTACGGCGGAAATGGAATTTGATAAATTGCCGCCGCAGGCAGTGCTGATGGCCAAGCAATGCCTGCTGGACTGGCTTGGTGTTGCGCTGCGCGGAGCGCATGAAGAACCTGCCCGCATTTTGCGCGAAACTGCTTTAAAAATGTGCGGCACAGGGGAAAGCACGGTGTTTGACGGCGGCAGCAGGCGTGTTGACCCCGTAAGCGCCGCCCTTGTTAATGGAGCTGCCTCACATACGCTTGATTTTGACGATTTGCACAATCCGTCTATTATACACCTGGCAACGGTTGTAATACCGGCAGCTGTTGCTGTGGCGGAAGCCTGCCATAAAAGCGGCAAAGCCCTGCTTACGGCAATCTGTGCCGGGTATGAAGCCGGGGCGCGCGCCGGTGAAGCCATTATACCGGAATCTTATTTTTACTGGCATACAACAGGCACCGCAGGAATTTTCGGCAGTGCCGCGGCGTCAGCCTCCCTTTTGGGGCTTGATGCACAGCAGACGAATATGTGCCTCGGCAGTGCAGGAACGCAGGCTGCAGGCTTGTGGGAATTTTTAAAAGAAGGCGCAATGAGCAAAGCCCTTCACGCCGGGCGTGCTGCCAGTGCCGGTGTTTTTTCGGCATATCTTGCACAGAGCGGGTTTACGGCTGCCAGCAAAATTCTGGAGGGTGAAAAGGGCTTCTGCCCGGCTCTTTCCGAAGCGCCGAGAATAGAAAAAATAACGCAGAAACTTTCTTACGCCGACTTAAAAATCCAGCACAATTCCTTTAAGCCTTACGCCTGCTGTAAACATGCCCATGCGGCGGTTTACGGCGCACAAACCTTGCGCAGCAGTAACGGCATAAAGCCGGAAGATATTGACTGCGTGGAAATCAGGGTAAATAATATAACCGATTTTCTTATTAATAATCCTGCGCCGCAGAATGTTTACGGATGTAAATTCAGCATACAGTATTGTGTGGCGGCGGCGCTTGTTTACGGCAAGGCAGGCGTTGACGAATTTAATGCTCAGGCGCGCAGCAGTACTGTTATGCAGAAAATAATGGATAAAATTTCAGTAGTAAAAGACGAAAAACAGGAACTGCTGAACAGGGAAAATCCTGCAAAACTGGCTTCGGAAATTATTATAAAAATGAAAGACGGCGCAAAATACCAAATGCAGGTTGATTACCCAAAAGGTGACCCGGATAACCCTATGACATGGGAGGAAAGCAATGCAAAATTTATTGCACTTGCAGAACCTGTTTGCGGACGCCAGAAAGCTGAAGATTTGAGTGCATATATAAAAAATATTGACGGAATAAGCGATATAACGGCAGAATTTAAGAAAATTTTTTAACAAAGAATAAAAAATAACAGCTTGTCATTATTAAAAACGGCAGGCTGTTATTTTTTACGCAGCGGATTTATTATATTTAATATAATAAAAATTATATTAAATATTAAAAGAAAAGGATGTTTCGCAAAAATTACTTTATTTTGCATAAAATATAAAAATTTAATAGATAAATGGACAAAAATAGTGTATAATATTTATACAGTTAAAAACGGAGTTTAGATTTTTGTAGTTTTAACAAAATCTGCCGGGTTGTTACAAAAAAGTCAATGGATACAAAGGGGGATTTGTTATGTCTGTAAAGAGAGTTATAGACAACAAAAAAATCGGTGCCAATATAAGGCTGGCGCGTGTAAAAAAAATGATGAGCCAGTCCGAACTTGCAAAACTTCTTGGTGTAACACAGACTCATATGAGTAATCTGGAACGCGGACGCTGCGGCATTACTGTAACTATGCTTAACGAACTGACAAACATTTTTGAAGTAGAAACCGATGCACTTTTATATGGTACCCCCGGGACCCATTCGGATACAAGCCTTGCAGGTGTTGTTAAAAACGGCGGAATAGAAAATTACACCCTTGGCGATTTAATTAAAGCGGCAAAACTTTTGGATGGATGCGAATAAAAAATACCGGCACCTGCTTTAAATGCAGATGCCGGTATTTTTTACTGCTTGTCTTTCGGGTTTAAAAAGTTATTCCAGTTGTAGGCAAATATTCCCCCGCCTATAACTGCAAAACCGCATGATAAGCGCAAGGCGTAATTGCCAAATCCGAACATATCTAAAATAGTATAGCATAATAAACCAACCACCAGCATTACAACCGGCAGCGTTATTAAAAACATCGTTGCTCCAAAACCTTTGGTCATGCGTTTTAAAAAATCTTCAAACATAATGTTACCGCCTTAAAAGTATTTTATAATTATTATACTTGAGCAGCCGCTAAAAGCAAAGTTTTTTATTATCATAAGTATGTTATAATAAAATTAAACTTAAATACGAAAGGAACTTACAGTTATGAAAATAAAACTTATTGCCAGTGATATGGATGATACACTTTTAAATAATAACAGAGAAATTTCTCCGCGCAATGAAGCGGCCATAAAAAAAGCAATCGAAAGCGGAATTGTTTTTACGCTTGCTTCCGGACGCATGTATTGCTCAATGCAGCCGTATGCGCAGAAACTTGGCCTTGATGTGCCGCTGGTATCGTATAACGGCGCACTGGTTAAAGGCGCGCTCAGCGGAAAGGTTTATGTAAACAGCCCGCTTAAATTGCAGACAGCGCTCGATTTATTGAAGTATGTTAAAGAAAACGGACATTATGTACAGGTTTATATGGGCGATAAATTATATGTAAAAGAAGAAAACGAATATTCGCGTATGTACGCTAAAATTTCCGGTATTCAGGCTGTGGCGATAGGCGAAGAAATTTACAGCATTAAAGAAGCTCCGAACAAACTGCTTTTAATGACGGCAACCGAAAATTTTGAAGCAACATGGAAAGACGTGGAAGAAAAGTTTAAAGGGCGTGTAGACGTAACAAGTTCCAAAGATAATTATCTGGAACTTATGGAACCGGACGTTAATAAATGGCAGGCGGTAAAAAGCCTGGCAGAAAGCTTCGGCATTAAGCCGGAAGAAATTATGTGCATCGGCGACAGCAACAACGATTTAAGCATGATTAAAAACGCCGGTATCGGTGTGGCCGTTGCCAATGCTAAACCGCAAGTGCAGAAATATGCCAAAATGGTTACGGCAAGCAACGATAACGACGGTGTAGCTCTTGCGATTGAAAATATTTTAACGGCGCAGATTAACGTACCGGAGTGAAGCTGAAATAAATTTGGCTAAATTTTTGTAAAATTTAAACATTTATAACTTGCGCTTTTGAGATTTATGAGTTAAAATAATAGTAAGTTGAGTGAGACTGAGGAGTCGCTCAATCGGTATTTATTGTTTATAAACCGCTGAGGATGAAAAATGTTGAAGTAAGCAATGGGCAGAGTAGAGGAAACCAGGAGACTCGCACGAAGCAGCTGCCGAAAAGACAGGATTTATCCGCAGGCGTTTTATAAAAATAAAATGTTCCTGAGGAGGAATAAAAAATGAAAAAATCTTTAGTACTTGCAATGGCTATGGCTCTCGGCGTAACTGCATCCGCATATGCAGCTAACCCGTTCAGCGATGTACCGGCTGGCCACTGGGCTTATGACGCAGTAAACAAACTGGCAGCAGAAGGCGTAGTAGACGGTTATCCTGACGGCACCTACGGCGGCGACAAACTGATGACCCGTTATGAAATGGCACAGATTGTAGCAAAAGCAATGGCAAAAGGCGCAAACGTAGACAAACTGGCAGCAGAATTTGCTGACGAACTGGACAGCCTCGGTGTTCGCGTAGCTAACCTTGAAAAGAAAGCTGACAATGTAAAAATCACCGGTCAAATCCGTATGAGCTATCGTGATACAGATGTTGATAAACATGATGGCAATGGTCTTTCCCAAGGCCGTCTGCGTACCCGTTTGTTTGTAAATGGTGCAATTAACGAAGACTGGACTTATACCGGACGTTTTGAAAACAACCAGTATCTTGATGATGCAGAATCCAAAGACGAAGTAACCCTAAACTGGGCATATGTAACTGGTCGTGTTGGCGGTGTTAAAGTAGAAGCTGGTCGTCAGGACTTCACTAATGTTGGCGGTACTGTAATTGATACCCGTGGCGATGGCATTAAACTTGCTTATGGCAAAGACGTTAAAGTTTACGGCTGGGCACTTAAAGGCTCCGATGATTTGGCAGAAGTTGCTGATGATCCGTCTACCCCGGTTGATGAATCTGTAGAAGGTTTAACTTCTGATGACCGTGTATATGTAGCTGGAGTAGCTGCTAAAATGGGTGTTGTGGATGCAGCTGTTAACTACTATAAAGTAGATACCGAATATGATCAGGATATTTATGAAATCGCAGCTGGCTGGGAATTCATGAATGACCTGACATTGAAAGGTGCTTGGTACAACGGCGATGTATCCGACAGCGATGGCGATGACAATGGCTGGATGGTAGGCCTGAATTATGCAGGCGCTAAAGCATCTGAAGTTGGCAGCTGGGGCGCTTATGTAAACTACATGGATCGTCCTGCTAACACTGTGATTTATCCGACCCTTGCTTCCTACACCTATATTCCTTTCGATTCTGCTGTTGTTGACAGCGATGGGTACAAAGGTATCGAAGCTGGTGCAAATCTGACTCTTGCTAAAAACATTGTAGCAGGTGTTAAATACTACAACCTTGATTCCCGTGAAGGCGATGCTAACACCGAAACCATTTGGTCTGAAGTAATCTTCACATTCTAATCTTAATAAAGTTAATATTATTAATAGTTAGAACTGTTAAAGCGGATGGCGTGAGCCATCCGCTTTTTGTCGAGTGCTTTAGCAAATAAATAAGCGTGTAACGCTTATTTAACCGCCGCCCGCTATGCGGGTGAGATTGAAGCTTAAGCGAAAAACAACATCCTTTCAGTGTATAATGAGATTGTTCAAGTCACAAAATACACTAATTGAAAGGATGTTGTTTTATGGCTAATAGTTTAGCACATACGAAATGGGTGTGTAAATATCATATCGTTTTTACTCCTAAATATAGACGAAAAATAATCTATAATCAATTAAGGGCAGATATTCAAACTATTATTAAAGACTTGTGTAAATGGAAAGGCGTTGAAATAATAGAAGGTAATATGATGCCTGATCATATCCATTTATTACTATCAATACCGCCTAAATATTCTGTTTCTAACTTTATGGGATATCTAAAAGGTAAGAGTGCAATGATGATATTCGAAAGGTACGGAAACTTAAAATACAAGTTTGGAAATAGAAACTTTTGGGCAACAGGATATTATGTAAGTACAGTAGGATTAAATACTGCAACTATACAAAAGTATATAATGGAACAAGATAAAATGGATCAAATGGAAGATTCATTAAGTAAAAAAGAATATGTAGACCCTTTTAAGGGTAGCAAGTAGTCATACCACTTATGGCTTGAACAAAAGATAAAGCCAGCGCCCTTAGACGCTGGCCGGTAATCTGGGCTTATAGACTTTAGTCAAACCACCAGTTTGTGCTATGCACCCAAAAAGTTGAACATAATAATTAAGCTGTATGTAAGGACTTGGTCCGGTATTCTACCGGACTGAGTCCTTTTAATTTTACCTTTATCCTCCGGTTATTGTAATAATCTATATATTCGTCTAACTTCTCTCTAAAATCTTCTATTGACTCAAATTTCTCAAAATAAAATAACTCTGATTTCAGCAGCCCAAAGAAATTTTCCATTACGGCATTATCCAGACAGTTCCCTTTTCTTGACATGCTTTGGATTATGCCATTTTCTTTTAATAGATTTCGGTAGATTTCATGTTGATATTGCCACCCCTGATCACTATGCAATATTAAATTCTCTGCTTTTCTTATACTCCTAACTGCTTCTTTTACCATATCTGTTACCTGTTTTAATACAGGACGCTCTGATACTTTATAGTTTATTATTTCTCCGTTATACAGGTCTATAATTGGCGATAGGTACAGCTTCTTGCCAAATAACGCAAATTCTGTTATATCCGTTGCCAATTTTTCATTTGGCTTGTCTTCTTTAAATTTTCTTTGCAGAATATTAGGCGCAGCTTTTCCACGTTCACCTTTATAAGATTTATATTTCTTTAATCTTACTTTGCAGGTTAGACCGGTTTGCTTCATCAGCCTCATTACTACCTTATGGTTTACTTTAAAGCCTTTTCTTCTAAGCGTTAAGGTTACACGCCTGTAACCGTACCTGCCTTTATTATCTATACAAATACGTTTTATTGCTTCTTTTAGCTTACTATACTTATCGCCTTGATTTATGCTTTTCATAGTAGCATAGTAAGTGCTTTTAGGTATGCCTGTATATTCTAAAAGCTTTTTTAGAGGATATTCTGCCCTTAATTCAGAGATTATTAACGCTGTCTTTTGCGTCATTCTTCTTCCTCTTCCTGCTGAATCAAGGCGTTGTACTTTTTTAAGAAGGCGTTCTCCATTTTTAGGAAAGCGTTTTCTGCTTCCAGCTGTTCAATGTATGTAGGTTCAGGTTTCTGTTTGCGCTTTTTAGGTTTATATTTCATTGGCGTACTGCCTTTCTCTTTAGGCAGCAGCCCTGATTTACCGTAGGCAAGGTATTGTTTTTCCCATTGATGGATAGTTGAATTATTGGGGATAGCGAAAAGAGCTGCCGTTTCCTTTAATGATAACCCATGCTGCCAGCGGTGCTCAAGGACTTTTTGTTTTAAATCTGGGGAATATGAACGGTTTTTATGAAGGAGCTGGTGAATGTCGCAGTGGTTGTAGTGGGCGAGCCAGTCACGTAAGGGACGGCTGTCTGGTATTGCCAATATTCTGCAAAAATATTTTACGGCAGTACCATCTAAAACTATTTGTACTGCTTTAATTTTAAATTCGTCTGAATACTTACTCATGAAAAAAACTGCGCCTCCAAAAGTTTTTGTCTAACTTTTGGGGTGCAGTTCACTTAGGGGGAGCGATATACTTTATAGTATTGTGCAAAGTATCGTTCTCACGGTTCATGATTTTTGATCCTTGAGTAAAATTTTTTAATAAAATCGTTTTTTTTAATAAATCTTGGCACCTGAGATAAAACTCGGATTTCAGGATTTTTGTTTTTAATTCTCCAAAATATACAGTTATAATTTGTGATTATAAATTACAACAATCTGATTTAATTTATAACCTTAAAACAAATCCACAGTAAAGCAATAATTACAGGTTGATGAATTAGGTATGCCGCTAAAGAGTGGCGCCCTAAAGGTGATAGCGGTTTGCAGTTGAATTTGAAAATATTATTTTTGCTTATAAATTTTTGTACGCAGCAATAAATAAAATATCCGGCGGTGTACATAAAAATCCACGGCAGCAGCGGAAAGTAATCTGCAGAATGAAAGCTCTGCGGCGGCAGGCCGATATAAGCAGTAAAATTATTGGCATAAAAATCCGTTGGCAAAATATATTGCCAGCTGCCGATACCAATAGAGCCGTAAATAATATTTTTTGTAGCAAAAAACAGCCCAATGCTTATAATAAAACCTGCAACTGGCGGAATGAACTTCAATATTTTAGCAAGCGGCAGCATGATAAGCATTGCTGAACCGATAAAGGACAGTATGCCAAAAGTAATGACGCTGCTTTTGCTGAAAAAATATGTACATATAAAAATAAAAAGAGCGCAGCTTAAAACAACCAGGCTGCGCTTTAAATGTTTTTTTGATAATGCCCAGCAGAATCCGGAAAGAATAATAAACAATGATGCGCCGCTTTGCTGCCATAAATAAGTGTAAAATGACGGAAACCAGCTGATTTTATAATGAAAAATATTCGCCATGCTCCACAGAGTATGGTAAACAAACATATTAATCAGCGCAAAGCCGCGCAGAGTATCTATTAAATGATAACGGTCAGTTTTCATTAACGTTTTGATTTTCCCTGCGTTTTTTGCGCAGCAGGCAGTAAGCAATAAAGGCTAAAACGAGCAGTATGAGCCATGACGATTTTTTCATAGTGGATGCCTCCTTTAATGTTGCTTTATGGTTTTAGTATATCACTTTTGTGCCGCAA
>OGNF01001746.1_pt1 | contig 18529 bp, 26 predicted proteins | sample 1573321 | NCBI WGS metagenome assembly OGNF01 (sample SAMEA2581911, study PRJEB24529) | metagenome | biome: Human gut stool | place: China | collected 2011
GTCTGTAATCACGCTTTATTTCATTGATTGACTTGCCGCCTATGCCGAAATTTTCATCGGGTAGTTCTTTGATGGTTATAGTGAAGAACTGCTCCGGGATATGGGTTATCTCTGAGGCCGTAGCTGTGAGTCGTTCAATCAATTCTTTCTTTTGTTCTGCGGTGAGTTTTCCGCTTTCGATGGATATGTAGGGCATATTATTTTCTTTTTATATAGTTTGTTATCAGCATTGCGACAACTCCGATACACAGATATGTTGTGGCATAGACGATAAACCACGGTTCATGAATATCAAAGAACAGCCATGTACCTGCAAGAAATGCAACCGGGGATATTAGAGGCAGGTTCCATAATGCTTTTATGTTTCGTCCAGCGACAATACCAAGTATTATGGAATAGATGGGGTCGATGACAAAAAACAACATCATGCACAGTGCCATACCTGAACATTCTGATGCAAGTTTGGCTACTGCAAATGGCAGAATGAACATAACCGCAAGGGTTATGCCGATCCAACTTAGAAGTTTTCTATTGGATGCCTCACTCATTATTGTGTCTGTTTATCATTATCTGTTCAAAGTTGTCCTGTCCCCACTTGATTAACGCTTCGACATGAGGTAATAGTGTTTTTCCTAAGTCTGTGATGGAATATTCCACACGAGGCGGTACATCCGGGTAAAGCTGACGCTCGATTATGCCGTCCGTTGTGAGTTGTTTTAACACTTGCGACAGCACTTTCTCAGACACGGACGGAATATTGCGGTACAGTTCGTTGAAGCGCACTGGTTCGTTCTCGGAAATTTTCACGAGAACGACCAACGCCCATTTGTTTCCGAGCCATTCAAGCATCGGAGCGGCCTTGCAATATTCGTAGTCCAATTTTTTTGCCATATCGTGTCTGTTGAAAAGGATTGAAAATGAGTAAAACAAACTTTTCGGTAAGGGTCAAACCTTTCGGTAAGTTGTTGTTTAGGCTCTGATTCTCACCTAATTTTGCACTACAAATTTAGTAAAAATCGTTGATATATGATATATCCAGAACTACATTTCACGGGGCAGGTATGGCGACCGCCATACGAGGCAAACTCTCAGTTGCTCCAAATCACATCAGGCTGCACATGGCACAAGTGCAAATTTTGTAGCCTGTATCACGGCACACCATTCCGTATGTCGCCATTGTCGGAGGTGGAGGCAGACTTGAAAGTAATCCGGCAGTGGCAACCGCGGGCACGCCGTGTTTATCTGACAGGTGCCAACCCGTTTGCTCTCAGCTACAACAAACTGATGGATATTGCCATACTTCTGCGCAAGTATCTTCCTCATTTGGTGTCTTTCGGAATGTTTGCCCGCGTTACGGATATTGCCACCAAATCAGTAGAGGAGTTGAAGAACCTGCGTCACATGAAACTCGACAGCATAAATATCGGTATCGAGACCGCACATGATCCTACTCTTGAAAGGATGAACAAAGGCTATCATGCCAACGATATTCTTGAACAGTTATCAAAACTTGATGAAGCAGGAATACACTACAACGTGTTCTACCTCAATGGACTTGGAGGAAAGGGCAAAGGAGTTGAAAGTGCTATCGCCACAGCAGAAGTGCTTAACAAACTGCACCCCTGTATCATCAATATCGTTTCATTGACTGTCTTTCCTGAGTCACAGCTATATCAGGAAGTGCTTGATGGCTCGTATGAGGAAGAACCCGAGATTGAGAGACTGATTGAAATGCGAACCCTCATTGACCGCTTGAAAATCAAGGTCAACCTTATGGGACACCATATATCCAATACGGTACCAATCACCGGAGCTTTGCCCCATGACAAGGCAGTTATCCTCCGGGAATTTGACAAAGCGATAGCGGAGTTTCCAGAAGAAGAACTCAAAGCCTACCGCAGCAGGATATGGCATCTGTGAAGACACCCGTTCCTGTCTCAGCCTGTTCGTTTCGGACAGGCTTTTTTATAGGCAATCTCCTCAAAAATTAGTAAATTTGCAGTCTAAATCAGATAAGTACGCAAAATGACTAAAGCAGATATAGTAAACGAGATAGCGAAGACCACAGGAATTGACAAGGCAAGTGTTCTTGCAGTTGTTGAGCAATTTATGGATGTAGTAAAAGATAGCCTCGCACATGGCGAGAACGTATATCTCCGTGGCTTCGGCACATTTCAAGTTAAGGAACGTGCTGAAAAAACAGCACGCAACATTTCAAAGAATACCACTATCGTAATTCCGGCTCATAATATACCGTTCTTCAAACCATCGGCCGAGTTCAAGAAGGAGGTGGGTCAGTGATATGGAACAGGAAAACCAATATGGCGAAAGCACGGTTGAAGAACTGACTCCTGACTGTAACTGCCATTGCGAGGACGAATGTCATTGCCATAATTGTCATGATAGACAACCGGAAGTTTTTGATGAAAGTGACATCGACCGCATAATAGCCAACCTTAATGACTGGGATTGAGATATGAGGTATAAGTATTGTCCCGAATGTGGTGCAAAACTCAACGGACGCGAAGCCGGTGATGACGGGCTTGTGCCGTACTGTGATAACTGCAAGCGGTATTGGTTTGATTCGTTTTCAAGTTGCGTGATTGTCATGGTCGTTAACGAGCTGCATGAGATAGCACTACTAAAGCAGTCATATATTTCCGACCAGTATGAGACATTTGTTGCAGGTTATATCACACCGGGCGAAAATGCTGAGGAAGCTGCAACACGCGAAGTCAAGGAAGAACTTGGACTGACGGTAGAGAATCTGATATATGAGGGCACCCACTGGTTCGACAAGCGAGAACAGTTGATGCACGCCTATATCGGTATTGTCAAGAAAGCGGACTTCTCCACATCGTCAGAGGTTGACGGCGTTTCATGGGTACCATTGGAGGAAGCACCTACACGAATGTTCCCCGATCGCCCCGGCAACACACAGCATATCCTTTACCGCAAGTATCTGGAGTTGCTGAGAACCAAATAATAATCCGATTAAAAAATTGAGATTAAAAGGCGAGGCCAAGCAGATGCTTGACCTCTTAATCCTTTTATAGTGCGGATATTGAGACTAAAATCAATACCGGCACTTTTGTGAGAGCAAAGTTAGCTCTTTTTATTCATTTGGCAATAGCCATCGCCGGTATTTTTCGCTTATTGTTTACCAGCCACTGCAACATACCGTTGATTGCCGCTTGTTCGCTTATCCGGTTCAGTCATTGCAATAGCCCCTTCCGCAAGTAAAGGGTTAATGTATCCCTCGATAAAACTCTTCCTATCTTTCAAGCCTATATGCTCCATCATGTCTGCCAACGATTTGGGCTCACGGCAGAACTCCAGCAACATTTTCACTCGCTGTTTCTTGCGAATAGTCTTATTAGCATCTTGTGGGGTATCTTGTGGGGTATCTTGTGGGGTATCTTGTGGGGTATCTTGTTTTTCCTCACTTTTAAGTGCTAATGTAAGGACTACATAATCCGGTCGAGTTTCTTCCTCCACAGTTGGTGTTGGAAGATTAAGATATTCCCAGCCACCTACGATTTTATCAACACCACTTCCGGCTTTCTCAGCACCGCCAAGACGCATAAATATATTTTGTAATATGGGATTTCGACAAATACTGCGGCCACCCTTGAAATACTGTTGTTTGGATACGAGCAACATTCCCGGGTTTTTGAATACGAATTTGTCATCGGTATGCTCAACGACTATATTACCCATGGCATTTATGTCGCAATGTATAATACAGTTTATAAGGGCCTCCCTTACTGCGTCATGAGCGGGTGTCTCTTCCTGTCGTATTCCATCTTTAATCATGAAGGGCCGGGGAAGAGACTGTATCATGTGATTGTAAACTCTTACATAAAACTGATACAGATTAGCTTCCCATAAGCCATCAGGATAAATACGATTCGTCCATCTTACACTTGGATCATCTACACCAATCCTTTCCCGGAAATCAACAAAGTAAGATGGGTCTGCCGCTACATTCGTGATGCTGTCGTAATTGCCGAACATCAACAGACCGGCCATCGTCAGACCTTCTTTGCCTGTTTCAAAATCAGTGACATAAGCCCCGATTTTCCTCATGAAGTCCATATCACTTATGGCTGTCCAGGGATGTGTAGGCTGTAAACTTGCGAACGTCTGTCTGTATTGATGGAAGGATTCTTTATCTATATCGCGTTCAAAGTTGAACCCGCTGAGAATACGGGCATCCTGAGAGTGTCTGTCATGTTCAGCGTCTGCAAACATCCGTCGAACCTCTGTGTCGGTGCATACATAATCTCCTTCATGATTCCTACGATATGTGTTTCCAAAGGGATTTGGGCCCACATGTACCGGTCTTAACTCATAACTGGCGCGGGGAATATAACAGATAAGAACGTAGGAATCGTTTACGTTTTCTATGGAAATATCTGATTCGCGTGGAAGACAGGTGCTGATCTTCTCTCGATTATGGGCACTGTCCCAAAATATCTTTTTGTATTTTGTGATAGTCTCTTCAGTGAGATTATCGAAATGGAATTTATTGTTCTTCTCAACAACTCCGAGGACAATAATCCCCCCATTGGTATTGGCAAACGCTGAATAGCTCTCCCAGAAACTGCCGGGGAAGCCACCTCTCGCAGACTTGAACTCTACCTGAGCAGTCTCGCCAATCTTTACTAAGCTGTTGATTTTATTATTGAGGATTCTTCTGCTATCTTCCATTCTTATCTGTTTTAGACAATCACTTTCAACGGACTGCACATTGATGTAATTGCCCCGTAATTGACCGCTGGAGAAAAGCATCTATGCTTTCTTCTTGACTGTCATGTGATTTATAGCTACAAAATTACAAAAAATATTCGAGACTGTCACGTTCGCGGGCTTTCAAAACAACAAATCAACGATGGAGTGTGTCCGCGTGTTTCAGAGCGACAAAGATTTCTTTACAGTTGTTTCAGCACCTTTATCACGGCACGGATATAACCGGGGTCTTCCGCATAGCCTATCTTTTTAAGCCAAAGAAGATAGTTGCCACCCTTATATCGGTACTGGACCTTTGTATAATAGGCGCGGACAGATTCAGTCCAATGCGCGAACTCGTAGTATTGGCCGGTCCGGGGATTGGTGAGACCGAACAGATTGTGCTTGTTGCGACATACCGCTGAACGGAACCAGCCGGTTTCAAGTATCGCCTGTGCAAGCACTATCCTGGGATATCTGATGTTGTTTCGCTTTATCTCGGCAAGGAGATTGGAGATTGTCAGTTCAGGCAATCCGACGCCCTCTTTCCCTTCGGATTTATGAGAGGCGAAAGTGGTGACAGGGTGTGCGGATAGGGCCTTCCCGTCATTACTCACAGTTATGGAGTCGGATTCTGATACCGATATTCCGATTGAGATTTCAGGAGTTGTCATCTCTTTATTTTCAGCCATATATGTCTTTTCGATACACTTGACCCCATCAAAGGGCGTGTCCCTCGTTATCGTATGGAACTGCGCACTCGCGGGCAGTGTGGCTAAAACGACATAGCCACAGAGAACAAAACTGTTCGGAATTTCAAATTTAGCAATCATGTGAGGATAATTTTGAGGCCGACAAGCGGTTAGACCGCAAATTTATCACCTCAAAAACGTGTAAATGGAAATCCCGAACAAAAATCAGCATGAAGCCCTCCCTTATGACAGGCTGGCTCTGCTCGGCATTGACCGCGACAGGGCGGAAAGACTGCCGCAAGATGTTAAGCAGAAGCTACTTGACGGAGAGGTGACGCCATTGGTGAATGTCTCCATCAAGGCGCATAATGGCACCACTATCACATTACCCCTCAAATTACAGCTCGTCACCGACAAGGAGGGAAATCCGGCCCTGATCGCCTATCCCGTGCAGAAGGAGCTGTCGCTCGACAAGGGGAACGAACTCAAACTCACATCACAGGAACTTGAAGCCCTCAGACGCGGTGATGTACTGCGCCGTCCCGTCGATGTTGATGGAGAGAAGACACAGCAGTATCTCCAGCTTGACCCGGAAACCAAGTCAGTCATCCACCGGCGCGTTACCGAAATCGAGATTGAGAAGAAGCTCAGGGATATGGAAAAGGTAAACGACATTGAACTCGGCACCCAACAGAAGCAGCAGGTGCGCGAGGGGAAACCGGTGGAACTCAACGTGGGTGACGAGAAGGTATCTGTCGGCATCGACCTCAGGGAGCCGCAGGGATTCAAAATCGTCAAGGGGGACCTCCGGGAATGGGAGCGTCAGCAGAAACTGCGTTATGACGACCTCCATCCCGAATACATGGGTCTGGTTATGACCGACAAGAACCGGTGGGAATATCAGAAAGTGGTGGATAACGACTCAAAGGAACGCGCCATACGTCTTGACCCTGACCGGAAGAACGAACGCGGCTCCGGGATGAAACTCTGACGCTCCATATCCCATGTCAGGAAAAGGAACAATCCACATCATTAGATTCAGATATGCCAAGAAAAAAGAAAGAAAAGGCACAGCAGGAAGAGCCTGCCAAGACCGCCAAGGCTGCGGTCGAGGAAAAGCCTGCGACAGAAAAGAAAAACGAGGCCAGACCCGGCGACGACCGTGAGGCACAGCAGGAGCGCAAGCCCCGTGAGCCACAGATGGTGACTGTCAACGGGGAGAAAGTGACACACGGACACGCCTATCAGAGCAAGACCAATCCCGAAGACTGGTATTTCACTGCAAAGCTCGACGGCCAGCAGCTCAAGCCGCAGAAGATGGACCCCGCAGACCTCGCCGCATACCAGAAGAAGGAGCTGACGGTACCCCAGCTCATGGAACGCTACTATCCCACCAAGCTCATGCCCAGGGTGCCGGAGACCGCCTATCAGATTCCCAATGTCATCATCGGCCCGGACAGGAACAACCTCACTGTCGACAAATTCAATGTCTATAAGGAGAAGGACGAGCAGCGGGCCGATTTCGGCCGATACAAGTTCTACGCCCAGATCGGCGAGCAGAAGATGTCGGCGGTGGCGTCCCGCCATGACCTCAATGCCTATTTCGACCGCGTGATGACTCCCGGCCAGCTCGTGGAAAGGAACTTCGGCGACAGGCTGCATCTCAAGTCGCACTACGAGCAGTTCTCGCTCCCCGAGGGTGTTGACCCCAAGAGTGTCCGCGTTGCCAAAGACCGCTCCGACGACAAATGGAAGGTATCGGCCGACCTCGGAGAGCACGGTCGCACCTCCAAGAAGGAAATATCCTTCGACGACGGCTTCTCGCTCTTCAAGGCCAAGACAGCCACACGCGAGCAGATTGCTGCCAAATACCTCGGCGACGAGATAAGGACAATGCTCGCAGCCCCCTCAGTGAAGACGGAACAGGCCGCTTCGATGAAAATGTAATCCCGATTCCCCAACAGCATCAAATCACACCGATATGTCAAAGAAACAATACGACGAACTTGTGCAGCTCCTTCAGGAAGGACGCATAGGACATCTTGAGTTCGTGATGAACACCGACAGTGCCGAGGACTATCTCGCATGGTGCGAGGCACACGGCACCGAGCCGTCCGACGACTCGGCGGAGTTCTTCACCGACCTTACCGAAATCGACATGATGGAGCGTCAGCTCATAGACAACGAGGAATATGGCGTCTGGAACTAATGGCCCGGGAAATTCCGGCCAGACTGCCCTCGACCGTTTCGCCGAGATGATGGTGGAGCGTATGGAGCGCATGAAGGATTCCGACTGGCAGCAGGGATGGATCGGCGGGGCACGCTACGCCGGTCTTCCCCAGAATATCCTCGGCCGGAACTACTCGGGTTCCAACTCTTTCTTCCTCCAGCTATACTCGGCGCAGCAAGGCTATGAGCTTCCCGTGTTCCTCACATTCAAACAGGCCCACAATTTCAAGGCTCATGTCCTGAAAGGGGAAAAGTCTTTCCCGGTAATCTACTGGGATATGCTCGTGCGTGACAAGGACGGCAAGAAGGTCAGTTCTGACGAATACCGCGCCATGAGCCGTGACGAGCGTAAGAATCTCGACGTTATACCGTTTGTCAAGGCGTTCCCTGTCTATAACATCGCCCAGACCAATTTCCGGGAGGTGCAGCCGGAGCGTCTTCAGAAGCTGCTCGACAGATTCAAGGCGCCGGAACTGCGCGACACCCGGGGCATGTACGTCCATCCTGCGCTTGACCGCATGGTAAGCGAACAGTCGTGGCTGTGCCCCATACAGGCGGACAGACGCGAGAGCGGAGCCTATTATTCCCCATCGCGCGATATTGTGGTACTCCCCATGAAAGCCCAGTTCAATACCGGCGGCACTCCCGAAGAGGTGTACCGCGACGGAATGGAGTTCTATTCCACGATGCTACATGAGATGACACATTCCACGATGACTCCCGAAAGGCTAAACCGCGAGGCCGGTGGCCGGTTCGGAGACCCGAAATATGCCAAGGAAGAGCTGGTGGCCGAGCTGACGGCGGCAATGATAAGCCATTCGATGGGCTTCGATTCCAAAGTGACGGACAACTCGGCGGCCTATCTCGACTCGTGGATAGGCGTGCTGAAACAGGAGCCTAAGTTCATAGTCTCGGTAATGGCCGATGTGAACAAGGCTTCGGAAATGATACTCGACCGCGTTGACGCGCAGCGTCTCGCCCTGGGCGAACAGCCTTATCTGGCCAAGAACGACCCGTGGCTCGCCCCGGTGTCGGAAGAGGTCTGCCCGTTCAAGAACGCCGCGATAATCAAGACGCGCTCCGGCGACTATGCCGTGCGTGCATCGTACAACGGCGTTGATATGGGCATGAAGCCTATCGGCAGGTCAACGGCACAGCTCTATTTCCGCATGACCGACCAGCGGGAGAAAGACATCTTTCTAGGCAACACCATACGCAAGAATTATGAATCGGAAATCGCCGGGATAGACCGTGGCGCTTCCAAATCACTCTCGATAGTCTGACTATGGCGACCGGCGACCACAAGGTAAATTTCAGAGACCTCAAATCACGGGTCGGCATCGACGATGTGGCCTATGCCCTCGGCTATCGCCTCGACCGCAAGGCAGGAGTGGGCAGATACATCGAGCTTGTGCTTGGCGAGGGAAACGGCAAGCGTGACACCATCATCGTGAGCCACCCGCGAGACAAGGCATGGCAGACATTTTTCAGGCGCGACGGCTCCAAAGGGGATGTCGTGACACTTATCAGGGAGAATCTTGACGCTTTCCTCGTCACCGGCAAGACCGAATGGGAGAAGATTGCCAAGGTGATGGCCAGATTTGCCAATATGCCTGAGCCTGAATACCGCGAGGACCGCGAATATGTCAAGGCGGCTTCCCACTGGGAGTTCGACCCCGGACGGTACGAGGTGAAGCCTCTTGACCCTGAACGGCTGCCACGCCTCTTTAGGCAGCGCGGCCTTTCAGATAAGACTGTGCGGCGCTTCGCTCCGTTCATCACACTCATACGCGACACGCGCAACGGCAGTTTTGACGGCTATAACGTGGGCTTTCCTTATACCGAGGCGTTCGACGATACCGTGCGCGGTTATGAAATCAGAGGTGCGGGAGGCTACAAGTCAAAGGCGGCAGGCACAAATTCATCATCCGCCGCATGGGTGGCCGACCTTTCGGACGGCAGGAACGGGCTTGTGCACAACGTGTTCTTTTGTGAGTCGGCTTTTGACGCTATGGCCTTCTATCAGCTCAACCGCCTGCGCATCGGCGACAGCGCGGCGATAGTGTCGCTCGGCGGCACCTTCTCCGACGGACAGATTATCCGCACCATGGAGCGGTTTCCCAATGCGAGGGCTTTCGACTGCTTCGACAACGACATTGCCGGGCGTATCTACGGGCTGCGACTCATGGGGCTTATGGAGAAGATACCGATGAAGATACGCAAGACCGATGACGGCCTTCTTGTGGAAGCGGACGGCAAGAGCTTCACGATTGACCCTGACAGGTCGATATACAGCGAGGTCGGACGGCACATCACCCTCCGCTACCGCATGGGGCAGTGGCAGCCTCCCGCCGATTTCAAGGACTGGAACGACTGCCTGCTCAACAAGCGTATCGAGCCGAAGATTCTCCCTTCAAAACTTGACCGCGATGAAAACCTTGCCGGACGGCGTGCCTCCGGCCTCAAAATGTGAATGACTATGAACAGGAAAACAAAGACATTTCTATTCTCCCTCTCGGCCACGCTGCTCTGCGGCACCGTTCCGCTTCGGGCGCAGCAGACCGACCCGACACTGACGGCGGCTGTGATACTCCAGACCGAGGAGCTGAAAAGCATCCACAAAAAACGCAAGTCAACGCAGGAGAAGATAATCGCAGCCGAGACTGCCGTCACCCTCGCTCTCGACCGTGTTCACAATGTCGAGAACAAGATGCTGGACTACCTTTCCAACGCCCAGGGTGCCATGCAGAATCTCTATCAGATAAAGCGTGCCGCAGAACTGGTGGCGACGGAGATTCCCAAGAACTGCGACCTGCTGCGCAAGTCCGTACCCGGCCACCTCAAAGGCACGGCAATCGCCGTCCTCGTTTCCGACGAGCTGACCGACGCGGCATCACAGATGGCGGCTCTCTATCCTTTCATGAAGCAGCTCGTGACTTCCGGCTCCTACGATGTCACAAATGCCGATGGAAAGACCGAGTCATCGACCCCCGGGTCGCTCTCGGAGGAACGGAGAGAGAACCACAAGGTCAATCTTCTCAACTCGGCCGAGCGGTATTATATCGCCAACGAGGTGGTGACGCGGCTGGAGACAATCAACACCGACCTGTGGCTGCTTGCATGGCAGGTGCGGACGCTCTCATGGAACGACCTCTGGTTTTCACTCGACCCCGACGGCTGGGCATCCATCATGTCGGGCAAGGCGATAGCCGAGACTCTGGGGTGGGAGTGGAATACGATAAAATACAGATAAATAATCAATCAAGAAACCAAACGAATGGAAAATGGAACTAAGATAGTGGGCCGCTGCCCTCTGTGCGGCGGCAAAGTGGTGAAGACCTGCAAGGGGTATCGCTGCGAGAACAATACAGGCGAAGACCCCAAGTGCGGCCTGTTCATCAACGGCGTGATCGGCAACCGCAAGATGGCCGACCATGAGATTGCGGAACTGCTCTCGCAGGGGCGCATAATGCTCGACGGCTTCGCAAGCAAGGAGTGGAAATCGTTTCCCACAGTGCTTGTCCTCAATGCCGACGGCTCTGTGTCGATGGAATCGCGTGTGGCTGTCTGCCCCCTCTGCGGCGGCGAAATCCGCGTCGGTGCAAAGGCGTTCAACTGCTCCAACTACCGTCAGGAGGGTGCGAAATGCGAGTTTGTAATCTGGCGTAACATCTGCGGCCATCTTCTCACCGAGAAGGAGGTGCGCGAGATTTGCGAGAACGGAATCACGACCGAGGAAATCGAGCTTTACGGCGACGACGGACACATCTACCGCAAGCGTCTCGGCCTCTCTCCCGACAAACTTAAAGTGATCAAGGTATGAAGCCGGGAATGAAACTCGCCATACTGCTCGGCGGTGCCGTTGTGGTGTGGGGCCTGATAGCCTATGTGTTCTTTGCAGGTAATTCCCCGGAGAAGAAAGCACCTGAGATTGCAAAGACCGCGCTCTATGCCTCCGTTGACTGTCCGGAATCAGTCAGTATTGTGGCGGTCAGTAAACCGGACAGTGTTTTCGGACGCGACTATATCAACGATGACGAGAAAATGGCTATCGCCGTGTCGATGATGAAGATTAACGAGAAAGTGATGTCGCAGACAGGCGACCTCAGTGAAATAGATTTTGAGGACAGCGAGCTTACGGCGCTTGTGGAGCGTCAGATGTCAGCAATGTCCGCAATCCGGTCACTGGTATCGCTCGATAGTGCCGACAGGCCAAAACCGTTCAACGGCTGGAAAGTCAAGATTGAATATGAGGCCAAGACCGCAGGCGGTTCGCCGTACCGCTCCGAGTACTGGTTCATTCTCGACAAGGATGCCCGGTGTGTAGTGAATTCTTTTGAAATTCCCATATTATAATTCCTTGACTTGTATGACACTGACACCTCTCCAGAATACGGTATCGCGCCTTGATAAGTCACTTCCCTCCGGGGATAAGGAGGTCTGCCGACTTGTCATCGACAAAGCCAGGCCTTGTATCGCGATACGGCAGGGCAATAAGGTGACGGTCTGCTTGTGCTGCGGCAACAGCATGGTCTATTCGGGGAACGAGCGATTGGTGAAATGCTGCGAATGTGGCCGCACTGTCGAGATTATCGAGGAAGAGTCTTGGCTCTCCACTAAAAGGACGGTGCAGAGATACTTCGCCACGGTTGATGTTGTGGAGGGTATCCAGTTGATACGCACCTACGATGTCGTGCTCCGTTACTCGGCAATCAACCGGCCGAAAGATGTTTCCGTTCAGGAGCTGTGCCGTCACTGGATCACATCGGACGGTCGATGCGAGGTCACTTCCAAGCGCCGCTTCATGGGCACGTTCATCACTTTGTTCAAGTCGATGAAACTCCGCATGAAATCCACCGATGTCGAGGATTATCTCGCCAACAATGCGACGGTACTCCCGGAAATAAGACTGTTGCCGGAACTGTCCTGCAGGCTCGTGTCAAGCGACAGGCTGATACCCGGCAATGCGCTTGCCACTATCAGGAATCTGCTTGAACCTGACTATTCGACAATATAGCTTTTCTTTACTGCCATTGTAATAGGACAATTTCTTTGCTATCCGGAATCCTGGTGCGTGAGCATCGGGATTTTATTGTTTATGTGTATTAAGCCAATGGATATAAGCTTCTCTACCTAATTGTTTTTGAACGTCTCCGCAAAAAAAGAATCTATCCCGTTTTGGTTTCCAAGACAAATCATCTCGATATATGTTAGATGGGTCAATATTACCAATGACAGGCAATTGGGCTACATTCCGTGTCGTAAATATATGTATTAACAATTCTTCCTTGAAAAATTCAGGAGTATTATTTAATTGATAACATCTTTGAAATCGCAGGGGAAGAAGTTGAGACAAGTCTATATCTTTCATGGTCACTTCAAAGTCATATAGGAGCGGAGTAATTGCAATATGACACATAGGATATGACCAGTTATTGGGAGATAGTTCTAATCTTACTCCATCATCAAGAATTACTGCTATGCCATAAAAACCGGCCTGGGGATTTGTTCTGATAACATCACCTCTCCTGAAAAAGCTATAATTATTTTTAGCCATAATAACTAATTAAATGTTTCATGATTCCAAACTATGCCAAAAATCGTTTATCGGTCAGTTTCATAATTGGTCAAGATAGACGGTTAATTGAGAGAATGAGGACTTCATCTCGTCTGTAAAATCTTCTTTCTTTACAATTCTTTTATACATTTGTTTAATGTTCTCGTATTGAGGATTATTTGAGAGTTTGGCCGATATTAGCCCAACCATGCAATGAGTATCAAGACCGGAACAATATGGGCTATATTGTTCTATCGGTAGAATATTGAATAGCTTGTCTATTGTGCCAATACTATCATGTTGAGAAAGGAAATCCATTGCAAGAGGAAGCAATGAGTTCATTCCATTTTCAAGACGATTATAACCCGGCTCATCATCTGATAGAATAAATCTATCCGTCTTTTTTACTTGCATTTGCCATCGCAAATCCGGATTAAAGCCATTGTATTTTATTTTCTGAAGCAATCTCAGATTTATAAATGCTGAATGATTCAAATGGAAACCACATGTATCACAGATGGCAGTTATATCCCTAAAATCGACACCGACATAAGGAAAGAGATGAATCTCAAATCCCCATGAATTTGTAGAGAACCATATTTCATCAGTTCTGTTGCCGTCTTTTCTACTTAATGCAAATCTACTTTTGACAGCCTTGAACCCATTGGATGTTGCAAAAGGCTCCAATTCCGAAAATAAGCGATTTTTAATGTCGGATATTTTCATAGCCAGTTATTTTTAAGGACGCGACGTGAATAGAATGGTGCGTAAATGAAGAACAGCCACACATTCAGCAATATATAGCCGGGAGTGTCATGCCTTATGGCAATTGAAATATTCTTCTGTATAAAGGCGATTACCGCAATTATCAATCCGAAATAAAAGATCTCGCCGACTCGTGACACAATCAGTGGCGTATAGAATACCGCAGCGAATGTATATACCAGCCAAAATATATGCACATTACGAAGAAGCAGATATGTTTTTCTCTTTGGAAATGTCGAAGCATTCTTTATGTCATTAGCGTTTCCGTTCAGGAAATATAAGCCCAGGAACGGATTGACAAATATATTACCACCGAGAATCAATGACTGATATTTGCCGTTATAACGATTTCTGCTGATTCGGATATTGGCAAACAGTAATCCCATAGCCGATGCCATGAGTATGAGCTGTGAAATCTTTGCCACGTCGGAGTGTAGCCATAACTCGCGATCAAGCCAACCGCCACCGATTCCGACAATCAAGATAACAGCGTAAATCAGCAACAAGAAATTGCCGGCAATACCAATGAGATATAACATTCGGTTTTTCATTGTTTATGTTCCCTTTATCATTGTAATTGCAAAAATTAGGAGTATACCTATAAATGCAACTAAAAGTATTCCAGCCAGATATTTATTTTGACGATGAGAAGATTGGCTATCGTAAACATCCTTACCCCCGAATCTCTCAATAGCCTCTATGACGCTCTTGTTGCGACAGTATCTTCCCGAAAGGCAGACAAATATGTGTTGCTCACGTTTATTATCATATTTGGCAACGATAAATAATTCACGCTCAAAAAGAACAGCGGAGACATAGGAGGACTTATAATAAATCTCACACTTCTTTATCTCAGACCATTTAAGTATAGTAATCTTCTTCCAATTTTTTATCTCAATACCATCGTCATCTATTCTAAGAAAGTCATGCCCGAATCGTAGATATTTGAAGATATAAATCAATGTGATTATTCCGAAAAACAATGTGCCAACAATCGCTCCGACATGCCATCCATCAGTGCAACCCCAATAGATGAAAGAAGCCAAACAAACAACGCAAAAAAGAGGAAACGTCAACGCCTCTTTCGCAATATATTTATCTGCCTGTTTCATCTATTGCCTCCTTTCCGCCACAGGCAAATGAATAAAACAAGGGCTATGAAGTAACAGGTCACAGCGACGCACGCTAATGTGACAATATGTGTTAAAGCATTCCATAACGACCTATTTTCAGATGTAATAAGATCTTGGTACATGTAATCTGCGCCAATCGCCATAATTAGGGAAATCAAAGTGATGCCAATCACTCCAAAGGCTATAACACCTATTATTTTCTGCCACTGTTTCATAATGTTTCATAAATATACAACCGTACTATTCTATGCCGAAATTGGTCATGGTAATAGAACATACGGTCAGTTAGGCAATATGCTTTGATATTGGATGTGGATAGATTTACAGTTGCCATAGTCTGCCCGGATTTATCTGTTACTAAAAGATAGTTATCAGCATTAGGTCTATCGTTTACTAAAGTGTAAACAAGTTCATTATCAAACTTCAAAGGCTGCATTATCTTATATTCATAAGTCGCTTTTGAAGTCAAGGTATCATTAACGACATTCAACTCATTCATTTCCAAATTCCGCTGATCTTTTGCCGCAAGTATCACACATGACGAATCTGTAGTTTTAATCATGCTCACATCGCCGGGAAAAGAGAAATCACCAACGAAATTCTTATTTTTGAAATCATACAATCTGCTGTTGCAACTGTCCTTATCGAATATAAATCCGTAGATATTATTATCAATTACAGCAATGCCTTTATTTGATGGCTGTTTATTGTAGTTTCCAATGGAATCCGTTGTCTCAAACACGCTGTCAGTTGTATAGAAAATTCCGTTTGCAGTATAACCCAATTTATCATCATACTGAAAAAGTATCGGCAATGTTGATAATTTATCATTAGATAGCGCATGCTTACATGAAAGGGCTTCCACACATATAAGAGAATAGATTGAATCAATCTTTACTGTGCAGAAAACACAATTGCCTATTTTAATGGCATTGAAAGCATGGCTACAATTAGGCACCTCTAAAATAGGTCGCCAATTGTGTCCGGCATCTGTCGTGTGGAATACTTTGAACGAATAAGGTTTCTCAGGATAAAGAAATGAACTTAATGCGATACCCGTATTTTCATCAACAAAAAGCAAGTCAGAAACATCGCCATACAATCCATTTGCCTTATAAGTATCTTCCGGATCTGCCCCCATAAATAACTGGGGATGGAACATCAACAGATAGCAAACCACAAGGAACAATACTGCTATTGCTCCAACGATAATGCCTACTATTTTCTGCCACGGTCTCATTTGATATTAAAGAAATGGTAATTGAACTTCAGTTTGTCATGATCAATAAGTGACTCGCCTAACATAACTCTGTCATAAGTAAGGATGGAATCATCGGAGTGAAAATTTTGATAACTGACATAAACATCCTTACCTATGATGCTATCAATAGTAGGCGTGGAATCTTCTGCTCTGATATATATAGTCTCAATATGCTCCGCCTCGCTGTTGTAAATTCTCAAGTCAGCATATGAACCAAATGCGCCTTGCTCGACAACTATCAACTCTGCCTGACCACCGTCAAAATTAATTGACCCGACTCGACGCATAGTTTCACTACTTTGGTGAGAAGTCCCAAATAACGCTGCAGCGAATACGAACATGCCAATCTGAATAAAGGGTAGAAACATCTTTAGATGATATAAAATGTCGTTGTCGTTTACAGGTGTAGTCTTCCGTTTGCCCTTTTGGTAATAACCTGCATCCTTGGGAAAATTGTATTTTATGATAATGCCGACATCTGGCACCGGTTTCAATATCTTTGAAGCCCAAACCGACCCAAAAATCGCCATTGCTGCAAAAACGGCAAACAGCCACCAATTCAAGCCCGATCCAAGCATTACGCCCGCACCCAAGGCCCCAATAAATGACATTATCAGTGAAATGCCAAGCAACAATGATTTTCTACCTGTAAGTTTCATCGCTTGCCTCCTTTCTGATTAATCAATTCTTGTTTTGGCACAAGGTCTATCGACTCTATCTTTGCAATGTCTGCGGCAATAGGTATTATGGTCAGTTCCACGTTATAATCTTGTCGTAACACCTCAGCACCGGGGTATTCCCTAAGATTGAAAGTCCGACCGAATGATTTGCCATTATATCTGAAATAAATTTCATCAATATTAGATGTTGAGTAACCGTTTAACGGTGTTTCAATTACAATGCAGTCTTTCTGTTTTGCAATAATATTAAGAGTAACAAAACCGATAACTACCAATGAAAGACACGATAACGCACCACCCTTAACCCATCGACTTGCCTTTGATTGTTTTGGCACGATGTAACTGCCTATTGTCAATAAACAAACGACCCAAGTAGCCCAATCATACATCTGACAAGTAATAAGGAAGCCTCTCGACAGCCATATCGTTATCCCGAACAATCCGACAATTGCCCAAAGGGTATAATCTATCGTCCGAGTGCGAACAGCCTTATATATCTCCATGCCGATGACATAGATGATAACAGCTATTAATATGTATCTTAAGACTTCTTCCATAGAAATTTAGAATGGAATAAAGTTGCTGCCATGTGGCAATTTATGTCTGTATAGGGCTGCGGTTCTTAATACGGACACAGAAGAGTCGTTAAATACAAATAGTCTGTCGTGAGTGTTTAACTTGATTCTTTCTAATGCGGATGAAAAATTCTCGGGTAAAGGAGTTATTATAAAAACTTTGGATGTGTCTGTCGCATAAACGCCAACATAATCATCCACTGAACAAATATCGTTCCTCATTATTTCAAATCTTGTCGGGGCTAACTCTATGAGGCAGTAGGGGCCTCCGACTTCCTGCCGGTTAATTACATTCCCTTCAATGTAATACTCAACTCTTGCAAAATAGTTATCCTGACCGTTTTTATAATTTTGAGTGAAATACGAGAATATTCCAACGAAGCAAATTAAAGCAATCACGACGATTGCCACCCCGCCCAATATCCATAACGATATTTTGATACCTTTCTTCATCGCTTGCCTCCTTTCCGATAAATGCATTGATTTGGCACTATGTCAGATTCAGTGTTGTATCCGGCGAAGAATGGCATTACATAATCCGTAAGGTCATGCTCCATATCATCCCATAGTTTCATTACATCGGTATCTGAAGTGATACTATACCATCGGTCTTCGTTTGTCTGCATTATGCTCCCGATTCTCTCCCTGACGGCGCACTCATATTCTTTTGGGAAAGCTGGTGCGACCCCGGTATGTTTGAAATCATAATGTTCAAGCCAAAACCGCTCTGTGTATATGCCGAGGTTAAGAGTAAATCGTATTTCTCCGGCATTATTCCATTTGTTATTCTGAATGTTCACGCAATAACCTATATCACCGTTATTCTTAAAGAAATGATTACCGCGCTTCTTGAAATCATCATCCTTTAGGAAATCCGCAATCTTATCAAATACAAACTTGCGCTTT
>OGNF01001750.1_pt1 | contig 18499 bp, 15 predicted proteins | sample 1573321 | NCBI WGS metagenome assembly OGNF01 (sample SAMEA2581911, study PRJEB24529) | metagenome | biome: Human gut stool | place: China | collected 2011
TCAGCTGGTAGAGCACCTGACTCTTAATCAGGGTGTCCAGGGTTCGAGTCCCTGATGGTGTACCACTCCGTAGGATGTGTGGTACACATCCTACGGAGAAAAAACTCTTGACACGAGGTCAATTTTATAGTAGTATTTGGCGTGAGCCATTTACCATAGTTGGTGTTTTTAACGGTGAGGGTCCACCCGTTCCCATTCCGAACACGGAAGTTAAGCTCACCAGTGCCGACAATACTTGTCTGGAGACGGACCGGGAAGATAGGTCAATGCCAACACAAAAGGCCGCAACCATTCGGTTGCGGCCTTTTGCTGTCTATTGCATGGTGATTTGGGCGCAGTTCTCTTGACATTTTTCCCAAAGTAAGTATACTGGTGGAAGAATCAAGAAACGGGGGACTGCGCTATGAGAAGACATTTTTGGCCTAAGCTGGTCATGCTGCTTGCGGTGGTTTTGCTGCTGGGCGCTGTGCCGGCGGCTGCGTTTGCTGGGTTTGCAGATGTACCGGCGGACGCATGGTACGCGCCTGCGGTACAGACTTGCGCAGAGCGGGGACTGTTCCAGGGAACATCTCCGACCACCTTTTCACCGGATCTATCTATGACCCGCGGTATGTTTGTGACGGTTCTTGGCCGGGTGGAAAATATCGACCCGACACAGGCTGACGCTTCTGGTTTTATGGACGTTCCGGAGGACGCCTATTATGCGGGCTATGTCGGCTGGGCTGCGCGCAGCGGAATCGTTGCAGGCGTTTCGGATTCCGTGTTTGAACCGGAACGCGGCATCAGTCGTCAGGAAATCTGCACGATTGTGCACCGTTATTTGGTTTGGAAGGACGTTTCTCTCCAAACCGTACCGGCTGCGCAATTTGCGGATGATGCGCAGATTGCCGAGTGGGCAAAGGAATCGGTGTATGTGTGCCGCAGCGCGGGGATCGTCAGCGGTGTGGGCGATAATCATTTCGCTCCGGACGTGGCGGCTCGTCGCTGTGAGGCGGCACAAATTTTCAAAAATCTGCTTGCGGTTTTAAAAGATGCGCTCGAGCCGGAGCCGCCGGTTGAGCCGGAGCCGCCCGTGATTCGCTATGTTGCGCACAGGGGTTATCATGTGCAGGCACCGGAAAATACGATGCCGGCCTTTGCGGCGGCGGCGGAGGCAGGCTATCAGTTCCTGGAATCGGACGTCCACTTCACAATGGACGGCGTGGCAGTTTTGTGCCATGACAGCACGATCAACGCTACAGCGCGCAATGCTGACGGCAGTAAAATCGTTGGCGTGAAGTCGATCCAGTTCATGACATATGAGGAGCTGCTTCAGTATGATTTCGGCATTGCGGCGGGTGAGGCATACCGGGGGACCAGAATTCCCACATTCCGGGAGTGGATCATGTTCTGCCGGGAAGCGGATGTGACACCCTATATCGAGCTGAAGTCCAGCATGACGACGGAGCAGGTGCAGACGCTCATGCAGCTCGTGGAGGAGGCGGGGATGACGGATCGCGTCGTGTGGATCTCCTTCACATGGAATTTGCGGATGCTGCAAGATGTGGTTGCCGCGAACCCGGAGGCGGAGGTCGGACTGCTGAGCAATGGACTTGCCAACACGACCGTGGCGATGGCGAAAACGCTGCAGACAGGGCAAAACCGCGTCTTTTTGGATGTGTTGCATACCGCCGTGAACCGGCTGTCGATGCAGCTTGCTGCGCGGGCCGGGCTGGAGGTCGAGGCATATACCGTGAATGATGCGGAGCTTGCGAATGCGCTGACGTCGCTCGGCGTCGTTGGAATTACGACAAATACACTGCTGCCGGCTGCAACAACAGCAGAGCCGATGCAGCTTCAGGATGCAGAGGCGATTGTAGCGCGTTTTGCGCAGGACTTTACCATGACATCTGAACTGGAGCCATAATAGAACTATGAGCGATTCGCTCCAGTCGAATGCAAAGCCGCAACCATTCGGTTGCGGCTTTTTGCTTATCCAAACTGTTTTCTGTGTCGCTGTGATACAATGGCTCTGCCGCGATAATCTCAGACGCGGCAGAAGAAAAATGCAGATCCGCTGTAACCTTTTGCATGCAGCGGACTCTTATAGACAAAGCATCGAGATGGGAGGGGCAAGGATGGACGCGTTCGATGTCATATTTACAACCTACAGTCCGCTCGTGTTCCGCTACCTGCGCTCCCTGAGCGGAGATGCGGCCGTCGCCGAAGAGCTCACGGCGGAGACCTTCTACCGCGCCTACACCCATTTTGATTCGTTTCGCGGCGACAGCAAGCTCGAGTCATGGTTGTGCGCCATTGCGAAAAACGCGTATCTCAAGGACTGCCGGCGCAGCGCGCGCACGGTCGGCGCGGATGCGCTTGAGACCCAGCCGGCGGAGACTGACTTTGTCGAGCACTTTCTTGACCGCGAACAGGCGCGGCAGATCTACCGCCACGTGCACGAGCTGGGCGCGCAGTATAAGGAAGTGTTTTTGCTGCGCACGCTCGGCGAGCTGAGCTTCCGCGACATTGCGGAAATCTTCGGCAAGTCCGAGTCCTGGGCGAAGGTCACGTACTTTCGCGCCAAAAACAAGATCATCGAACGACTGGAGGAATCGACATGAACCCGATCACCTGCGGCATGGCAGCGGATCTGCTGCCGCTGTATCTGGACGGCTGCTGCAGCGCCGACAGCAGCGCGGCGCTGGCCGCGCACATGGATACCTGCCCGAACTGCCGGGCGCAATATGCGCAGCTGCGGCGCGATCTGACGCCTGCTGCGCCCGCGGCGAACGATCCCGGCACGGACACGATCGCACGCGCTCTGGCGCGGAAAATGCGTCGCCGCAAGCGCTGCCTGCGCGCGCTCGGCGCGGTGCTGGGCGTGCTGCTGGTCGTGTTTCTCGTGTTCATCGGCAAGACCTTCGTGATCCTTGGTCAGTCGGGGAGCATTGCGTCTGCCGCGCTCCCGGCCGGAGCGACCGACCTCGCCGCGCGTGCGGTCAGCGGTACGGCAGAGGAGGTCGGCGCGTATGTCTTTGCGACCGGTACGGCGCGGCTCGTCGTCGCAGCGGATGTGCTGCCGGATGCGCCCGTGACGGTGCGGCTCTGGCAGGTGCGCGAGACGCGCGAAAACACCATGGTCGCAACCTTGGACGCAAAGCACCGGTCATGCATCTTCACGAATCTGCCGCCGCAGACGCTCTATGCCGTCACGGTGGACGGCGCGCCGGATGTGCAGCTCACCGTGCGCAGCGGGCTCACGTTCCGGGAGGCGTTTTCCCTCATGCTGCAGGAGCTGTGAGCAGGGATAGAAACCGGGCAGAAATCGGAAAGCCCCGCCGGAAAACCGGCGGGGCTTTTGGTGTGTTGCGAAAAGAAAGGGATCGGATCAGTATTTCTGCAGCGGGGCGTATTTCTCGTGCAGCGCTTCCTCGCGCTCGAGGTCGGACTCGATGCGTCTGTGGCGTGCGCGGATCTGCAATGTTGCCGCCTTGCCTTGTTCCCTCATACCGACACCGCCCGATGATGAACAGTCACCGGGCATTTTTCATATAGCAGGCTCAGAGTCGAAATTCCGACTCTGAGCCTGTTGAATTCTTGTTGTAATAGATGAAGCGGTGCTAAGGATGCGCAAAACAGATAATAGCACGCATCAGACGATTATGTACTTCAGATTGCTTTGCTCAAAGAGGTTAATCCAGTTTCCGCCTATATCGCTGTCTGTAATTACTATGTCGAAATCTGAAAGATTTGAGAACATGCAGGGACGCATTTTGCCGAACTTCGATGAGTCGACCAGTAGAATTCTTGTGGATGATGAGTTGATAGCCGCCTTCTTGTACATAAATTCATACGGCTCAATGCATGAAAGGTTTCCTTTTGAAGTTACTCCAGCTGCTGCCATAAAGCACTTGTTGATATTCAGTCTGGATATAAGCGCGACTCCTTCGGGAGAATCGAAAAGCTCGGTGTTCCTGTGGTAAAATCCGCCGCCGCAAATGAGAGAGATGTTGCTTCTGTTCTGGCAGGCAACCATAGTGTTCAGGGTGTAGCCCACTACCGTGATGGGAAAGTCCAGATTTAAGTGCTTGAGCATACACTCTGTGGTGGAACCCGTATCTATCAGAATGATATCATTCGGCTCAATGAGCTTGCAGGCCTCCAGACCGATTGCCTCCTTGCTGCCGGACATGCTCTGTCTCTCGTCGTGAATGAAATAGTCCTTCTTTATCTTCGAGCCATCCTGGTTATCATTCAGAATTGCAACGCCATTGATAACGGTGGTATATCCCTGCGCGGACAGCTCGTGCAAATCTCGGCGTATGGTCATATCCGAGACTCCGATTTCCGAGGCAAGTGCGCTTATGGATTCACCTACTCTGTTTGCCAGGATGGAGAGAATACAGCTGATACGCTCGGGCTTGTTCTTCATATATAAGCCTTCTCCTTTTTTGAACGGTGTTTAACAAAATGCTCGTAATATTTTTAATTTATAACAAATTTATCACAGCGACAGAGAAAATTCAATAGCAACAAAGGGGAAATGCACCTTGGTTTTAACAAAATTTGCAGATTTGCTTGGATACAGAGGCGCGGTAATACAATTATAAGCCGGATGTTTCATCTGAAATACGCTGAATTTCGCGTTATTCTGAAAAATGTGCGTATTGGCAATCAGATAAATGATTTTTGTTATACACCAAAGCGAAATGTTAACATATCAACAAAATGTGTTAACAATCGCTGCCGATTAACAGCTAAAAAGAGCGGATGTTAAAAAAGTGTTGGTTTTATACAAACAAAGAGATGGATATTATGAACTATTCACAAAAAAGTTTTGAAATATTGACTCAAATTTTTCTTTATGTTAGCATATGTTACAGGATGAACAAAACTTGTGATAAATAAATATTTTCACAAAAGCTGAAAGGATATATAACATTGAAGAAAGAAGAAGTATACGGACACATTGACCATACGCTCCTCAAGGCGTTTAGCACAACAGAGCAGATTGAAGCCATTGCAGAGGAGGCGCTGAAATACGGCACTGCATCTATTTGCATTCCGGCAAGCTTTGTAAATTACATTCACAATAAATATAAGGATGTCAATATATGCACCGTAATTGGCTTTCCCCTCGGATATTCCACCACTTCAATAAAGGTTGCAGAGGCAAAGCAGGCAATTGAAGACGGCGCAAATGAAATCGATATGGTAATCAACATCGGCTGGGCAAAGGAGCATAAGTTTGATGCTGTTACCGAAGAGATAAAGGCCGTCAAAGCGGCGTGCGGGGACAAGACTCTGAAGGTTATAATTGAGACCTGCTATCTGACTGACGAGGAAAAAATCGCACTTTGCAAGTGCGTTTCGGATGCAAAGGCCGACTATATTAAGACCTCAACCGGATTTGGCACCGGTGGCGCAACGCTGGAGGATGTAAAGCTTTTGAAGGCCAATGTTGCACCTTATGTAAAAGTAAAGGCGGCAGGCGGTATGAAGACCAAGGCAGACCTTTTTGCATTCCTTGAGGCCGGTGCAGACAGACTCGGCACAAGCTCGGGCATAAAGCTTCTCAACGAATAATTTGTTGATGGTGATAACTGATGAGTAACCGTTTTCTTCTTGAAGCTAAAAACATAATTAAGACTTTCCCGCCTACTGTGGCATTGAATGATGTTCACTTTTGCCTGAGGCCCGGCGAAATCCACGGCCTGATGGGCGAGAACGGCTCGGGCAAGAGCACGATGTGTTCAATCGTTTCGGGCATTTATCCCTATGATTCAGGTGAACTTTTCCTGGAGGGTGAGCCGTATTGCCCTAAGAATATGATTGACGCAGCAGCTAAGGGCGTTTGCATGATTGTTCAGGAGCAGGGGACCTTTGCGAGCACAACCGTTGCGGAAAACATATTCATCGGAAAAGAAAAGCAGTTTCATAACGGCATCAGGCTGGATACGAAAAAAATGGCGAATGCCGCACAGAAGATTCTCGATGAGCTTCAGATGCAGCACATTGACGCCAGAATGACCTGCGGCAGACTTTCCTTTGAGGACAGAAAGCTTGTAGAGATAGCAAGAGCAATGTATTCAGACCCAAAGGTTCTGATAATAGATGAGACGACCAGCGCACTTTCCAAGAATGGCCGCGATATTCTCTACGGCTTGATGGAAAAGATGAAGTCAGAAGGCAAGTCCGTAATCTTCATCTCACATGACATAGATGAGCTTATGGAAAAATGCGACTATCTGACGGTTTTTAGAGACGGCATTTACATTGACGAGGTGCCAAAGGAGAAATTCAATGCCGATCTGATCAAGCAGCTGATGGTTGGCAGAGAAATGGTCGGAGCCTACTATCGCGAGGATTTCAAGCCGAGCCATGAGGACGAGGTTGTCCTCTCGGTTGAGCATATTACGCAGGGAATCGTTACCGATGTCTCGTTCGATGCGTATAAGGGCGAGATACTCGGCATAGGCGGCCTGAACGAGTGCGGTATGCACGAGTTGGGCAAGCTGATATTCGGTCTTGAACCGCGCACGATAGGCGTTACCAGGTATCAGGGCGGCGTTGAGTTCAAAAATCCGACTGATGCAATGAAGCTGGGCATCGGCTACATTTCCAAGGACCGCGACAAAGAAGCAATTCTCACAGCAGCAAGCATTCGTGATAACATCTGCCTTCCGTCCCTGAGTAAGCTGCAGAAGGGCATATTCATCACGGATAAGAGAGAGAAGGAGTTTACGAATTCCTACATAAATACGCTCGAAATCAAAACCAGCGGAATGGAACAGCTTTGTATGCATCTGTCCGGCGGCAATAAGCAGAAGGTCGTTATTGCAAAATGGGTGGGCTTCGATGCCTCCGTTCTGATAATGGACTGTCCTACCAGAGGCATAGACATCGGCGTTAAAGCGGAGATTTACCGCATCATGGAAAAAATGAAAGCAGACGGCAGGACCATAATCCTGATTTCCGAGGAGCTGCCTGAGCTGATAGGTATGAGCGACAGACTGCTTATCATGAAGGACGGCAAAATCACAAAAGAGTTTCAGAGAAGCAAAGAGCTGTCCGACAGAGATATTATTAATTACATGATATAGGTGCTTTCTAATGAAAACGGATATAAAAAAGCATGAAAACGGCGGTGCAAAAAGCTGGATCAAGGCGCACCTGTCTGACATTATTCCCGTATTAGGCCTCATATTAGTGTTGGTATTCTTCAATGCGGTCAGCGGCGGAAAAGTATTTACAAAGACAAACTTCAACACGCTGTTCAACGAGGCTTTCAGCCTTCTGATTGTTACATACGCATTGATTTTTGTTATGGCGCAGGGCAAAAACGATATGTCCCTGGGCGGCGTTGTGGCACTTGCGGCGGCACTTGCGGCACACGCATCATCTATAAGCGGCAATTTGGTCCTGCCGGTTGCGCTGCTGGTCGGACTGCTGTGCGGCCTGCTGAACGGCTTGATTGTTACGGAGCTTAGAATTGACTCGTTTATTGCTACAATCGCAATGTCCTTCATCCTGAAGGGCTTTGTTGAATTGCTGCTCCAGTCGGGTGTTCAGTCCATACCCATCAAGATGATGATGCTCGATACTCAGCAGCTTAAAATCACAGTTGCGATCGTATTCGGTATTATTAGCTTCATACTGTTTAAGTACACCATGTTCGGCAAGCATTGCCGCGCAATAGGCTCAAGGCTGGAAGTCTGCAGACAGTCCGGCGTAAGAGTAAAGCTCGTTCAGTACGGAAGCTATGTGTTCACAGGTTTGGCCTCCGGTCTTGTTGCATTCTTCTTCCTCATCCGCTCCGGTGCTGCTAATATCGGCACGGCAAGCAATTTGGAATTCAATGCGCTGCAGGCGCTGATGCTCGGCGGCGTGCTGATCACAGGCGGCTCGTCCGTTAAGTTCAGAAGTGCGGTAATCGGCAGCATCACGATGGCGGCACTTGCAAATGGTATGACCCTGTGGGGCGTTGAGACACTGACTCAGCAACTTATCAAGGGCTTTATATTCCTTATTGTAATTGCGCTTACATTTGAAAGAAAGAGCGTAGAGGTAATCAAGTGAATTTTGTAATTCTCATTACCGGCAGAGTAATGAAAAGAAAAAGGAGAAAAAAATATGAAGAAAGTCATCGCCCTCTTGCTGACGGCAGTTATGGTGTTTGCACTTTGTGCATGCGGCCAGCAAGGCGCTGAGGGTAAAGATCCCTCAGCAAAACTTCCCGAGTTCAAGCTCGGCATCCCCATGGAAAACACCGCAAACCCTGCACAGTATTCCTACCTTGAGAACATGGTTTATCTGTGCGGCAACTTCCCCAACGGCGGCACCGCAGTTGCAGAAGCTGACGACCTGACCGACCCCGATCATATGATTTCCAGCGTTGAGAAACTTATCTCTGCAGGCTGCAATATGATCACCATCTGCCCCTGCAACGACACTATGCTCATCAAGGTTGCAAAGCTTTGTGAAGAGAACAAGGTTTACTGGGCAGTTGCATGGCGCGACATCCTCGACCCCGAGGTACATGATGTTGTATACGCATCTCCCTACTTCTGTGGCACCGCAGTTCAGTCCGACCTGAACGCAGGCTATGCAGCAGTTAAGGCAATGGGCGAAGCAGGCATGAAGAAGATCGGCCTCATCTCTTTGGACAAGAGCAGCTCCTGCGCAACACTTCGTGAAAAGGGCATGCAGAAGGCGCTTGACGAGTACGGCATGAAAGTTGTTGCTGAGGCAAGAGACCTCCAGCAGGCAGCTGACGCAGCACAGGCAGTTGAAAGCTTCATCGTTGCAAATCCCGACCTCGACGGTGTTTACATCGCTTGCTCCATGGGCATGAACATCCTCGACGGCACTCTCTCCGCGCTTGAGCAGTACGACCCCGACAACCACATCAAGATCAGCGTTATTGACTTCCTGACCGGACTCGACACCTGCTTCGAGAAGGATAGAATCATTTGCGCACAGGGCGGTATTTACATCCCCGTTCAGATTGCCTGCGGTATGCTCGAGATGAACGCAATCCTCAATGGCGGCCGCCTCGGTGGACAGGCATGGGATGTTCCCATCTCCTTCGGTGCAGTCGGCTCCGCTGACGAGTTCAAGGATTACAGCAAGTTCTGCGAAGGAGCACTTCCTGCTTACACCTTTGAAGAGCTGCAGAACCTGTTCATCACCTACAATCCCGATGTAACCGGTGAAGACATCATCGCTTGGGGTAATGCATTCAACCTCGCCGACATTTATGCTGCACATGCAGACCTCGCAGCACCCGTAAAGGGACCCAACGGCGTTGAATATGTTCCCTTTGCAAAGTAATTGCATTCAATCAGCCTGAACTTAACACCACACAAATTCCGGGGGGAGGTTTATTCTCCCCCCGGCACTGAAAAAATCGTCACCCATCTCTGCGTTTTTGCGTTATATGTGTTATGAATGACGCACGTTTTCCCCTTATGAAAAGTAATGCAGCAGCTGCATTATTACTGACAATAATCGTTGTTAAAGGTTTACTGTTATGAAGGAAAAAAAGAACAATATATTTATCGTACTTGCCGTACCGGCGGTCGTCTTTTTGATTCTGACTGCCTGCATAGATAATTACGGCTTCAATTCTCTGAAGATTGTTCTGTCTCAAGCCATTATCCCTACAGTTCTGGGATATGCAATGTGCTTTACCAACGCAATTGGTATGTTCGATCTCAGCTGCGCATCTGCTATGATCATTGCTGCAATGATAGGAGGTTCTCTCGGAACCACAATGGGAATTCCCGGCCTCATCATCGGTTGCATAGCCGTTGGCGTTGTGCTGGGTGTAATTAACGGCACTGTGTACAAGCTGCTGAAGATTCCCTGTCTTATTGTATCTCTGGGCCTGCTGCTCATCTACGAGATACTTGCACAGAAAATCGGTCTCGGCGTCAGCAAGACAATCCCCGCTGATGTCGGCATTATCGGCAAATTCCCCTATAGTTTAATTATATTGGGAGCAAGCGCACTCTTGTTCTATTACATATACAACAAAACCTGCATTGCCTGCCACATTCGCGCGGTAGGTAATGAGGAGCTTCTCGCCAACGCACTTGGCGTCAATGCAATGAATACCAAGTATATGACCTTTGTGCTTGCCGGTATCTTTATCGGCATCACCGCAATCCTGCAGATTTCTTATGCAAACAGCATTACCACGGTTTCTTCCCTGAGGAGTATCTCAATGATATTCCAGCCTCTTATGGGCGTGCTGATTGCATTTGCAATTCAGGAATGGTGCAATCTGACGCTTGGTGTATTCATAAGCCAGTTCACCCTTTCCATGATGTTCAATGCATTGATTGCTCTGGGTGTCCCGAGCAAGATGCAGGATGTTGTGCTGGGTGTTATGCTCATAATCGTAATGGGTATTGCGCTGAACAACAAGCGTATCAGCGGTTTCTTTGAAAGAAAAGCAAGAAGAAAAGAATTAATGAAAAGAGCCTAATTGAGTTCAATTAGGCTCTTTCAAAAACTTGCGCAAATTGAAAAGAGCATAAAAAGACATAGCTTACAGGCTTTGGCAGAAAGATAACCCGCGTATCAGATGGCAGGGAAATGGACTTTGAGTATTCAGACGGCAAGCTTGTTCTGCACATTGACAGACTTGACCTTTACGAAATGTTCGATATTCAGATATAAAATAAAGGAGCGCGATCATGGCATTCAGATATTCTGATAAATATAAGAAATACTCTCTTGATATGCATGTAAATGTAACGAGAGACGAATTCCTTAAGCAGTTTGACCCGGAGGCTCTTGCTAAGGACATTATCTCAACAGGTGCTGAGGCGGGGATGATGTACATTCAGTCCCATTACGGCTATTCCTACTGGCCTACAAAGGTTGGCGAAATGCACCCGGGTCTCATCGGAAATGAAGATGCATTCAAAAGGCTGTACGATGAAATGCACAAGGGCGGAATGGATGTTGATGTATACTTCAGCATGATTTACAACAACTGGGCATATGACCACCATCCCGAGTGGAGAATTAAGGACATAGACGGCAACTATTCGCGCGACAAGGGCAGAAGATTCGGCCTTTGCTGCCCGAACAGCGAGGGCTACAAAAAGTTCTGCAGAGACCAGATTGCAGATTTCACTGAATATGTAGGTCCCTATGAGGCGTTCTTTGCGGATATGACCTTCTGGCCCACAGTATGTTACTGCGACAATTGCAGAGCAAGATGGGAAAAGGAAGTCGGCGGAGAAATGCCGAGAATTGTCAATTGGAAGGACGAACGTTGGAAGCTTTTCCAGCGCAAGCGCGAGGAGTGGCTGCAGGACTATATGCAGTACATCTACGACTCCGTCAAGATGGTCAATCCCGGCGCAGTTGTCGAAATGCAGAACTCCACCATGCCGGCAAGCTGGATGATGGGCGTAACCGAGAATGCCACGATTGCAAGCGATGCAGTTTCCGGCGATTTGTACGGCGGTTTTTCTCAGCAGACCTTTGCCTGCAAAATGTACTACAATATGACGCCCAATCTGCCGTTCAACTATACTACCTCAAGGTGCGAGCCGTCTCTTGACGAGCATACCACTATTAAATCCGAGGTAATGATGAAGCTCCATGCAATGCTGTCATTTATCAATCACGGCAGCAACATATTTGTTGACGCAGTGGATATGACCGGCACATATGAACCGTTGGTGTACAGCCGCCTTAAGAATGTATATGATGATGCGGCAAAGTTTGAAAAGTATTTCTCAAAGGGCAAGCCCTGCACGGATATAGGCATATACTTCAATCTGCACGGCAAGTACGACGAGGAGACGCCGCCTATGGACATCTCTGAGAGCAAGCACATCAGCAGGGCAATACCGCATCTTGACAGCAGCATCAATGTCAGCGAAACGCTGCAGAGAGCGCATATACCTTACAGCGTGTATACCAGCTTCCACCCTGAGCAGTGGGGCAAAGCAAAAATGCTTATAGTGAGCGATGCGCCCAATATGAGCAAGGAAAATATGTCTGAGCTGAAGGCTTATGTCGAAGACGGCGGCATAGCGTATATCAGCGGTCACAGCGCACAGCCTCTGGTTGAGGAGATTTTCGGCGGAAAGATAACGGGACGTACCGACGAAACAATCACCTATATTGCCCCCGAGGATGAGGTGGCATCGCTGTTTGGTGAGTACAGCAGAAAATATCCTTTGACAGTGTACGACAGTGCGTATATTCTTGAAGGAGCAACGAACGGCAAGGTGCTTGCAAAGCTGACGCTGCCGTATTCACTGCAGGCAAGCACATTCCTGGTATGTGCAGACCTCGAGCTTCAGGTGGAAGCGGACCCGAATGACCCGCGCAATGAGAGTGCATCCATGCACTCAGACCCACCCGGAATCGCAACAGACTACCCTGCAATGATGGAAGCAGAGGTCGGCAAGGGCAAGATAATATGGGTATGTGCACCCTTTGAGAACACAAGCCTGACACAGCCCAGAAAGGTATTCACATCATTTGTAAAGAAGTATGTGCCTGAGATGAGCTTCGCTTCAGACGATACGCCGTATGTGGTTGAGTATCAGCTGTGGGGGGATGAAGAGGGCAAATATCTGTCTGCGATCAACCTGCAGTACGCAGATGAGGTTCTGCCGGTATTTGACTTCAATATCTGCATAAGGACGGAAAAGCCTGCAAAGATAACCCGCGTATCAGACGGCAGGGAAATGGGCTTTGAGTATTCAGACGGCAAGCTTGTTCTGCACATTGACAGACTTGACCTTTACGAAATGTTCGATATTCAGATATAATTGTGATAGCTGCAGCGTGTCAGCAAAAGGAGAAAAGCAATGGAAAACAAAAAGATAGTAGTGTTTGGCAGCTATGTAACTGACCTTACCGGCAGAACCCCTAAGTTTCCCACAGAGGGCGAAACGGTAATGGGTGTGTCCTTCAAAAGCGGACCGGGAGGAAAGGGCTCCAACCAGGCGGTAGCTGCAAAGCGAGCCGGAGGCGATGTAACACTTGTAACCAGACTCGGTGAGGACGACTTCGGAAAGCTGGCACTTGATTTCTATGACAAAGAGGGAATCGATTCCTCAAAAATCATTGTTGATAAAAATTCTGACACAGGTGCTGCACTGATAATCGTAAACGAAGCTACTGGACAGAACGAAATCATTGTAATTATCGGTGCCTGCGGAGAGTTCAAGCCCGAGGAGGTTCAGGCGCTTAAAGAAACTGTCGCCTCAGCGGGAACGGTTCTCTGCCAGCTTGAAACAAATCCGGAGGCTACCTACAAGGTGCTTGATATGGCAAAGCAGGCAGGTGTGACTACTGTTCTTAATCCTGCACCGGCAAGAAAGCTGTCTGATGAGGTGCTGAACGGCATAGATTACATCACCCCCAACGAAACAGAAGCAGAAATCATAACAGGCATTGCAGTTACCGGTTATGAGAGCGCCTCAAAGGCGGCAGATGTTCTTCTCGGCAAGGGAGTTAAGAATGTTGTCATCACGCTCGGAAACAAGGGCTATTATGCCAAAAATGCACAGTCTGAGTTTACCGGTGCGCCGATTCAGGTAAATGTTGTTGATACAACGGGAGCAGGTGATGCCTTTAACGGCGGCTTTACTGCGGCGCTTGCGGCGGGAATGAGCTTTGAAGCTGCGCTTATATACGGCAATGTAACCGGCGGACTGTCGGTCGAAAAGCTCGGTACAGCACCGGCGATGCCTTATAAAGAAGAGATTATGGCAGCACTGAACAAGTAATTATTTGAAAAGGTGCAGACACTTGAACCTGTATGTTCAGAAATTCAAGGTCTGCACCGATTTTTTGCTGTAGAAGACGAGTATAGGTGAGGTTTAGCCGGTCCCGTCAAGATTTATGCGCAAAATTATTTGCAGGCTCCGGCTGAATGAAGTCAGCCGGCAATGGGGGCGTCGTCCAAAGCTGCCTTCAAATGCTTCGTGTTCATGTATTTCTTGCAGCCCCACTGGGTGCCCGCCGCGTGGCGGAGCCGGGCGCAGACCAGCATCAGGGCGGAGTTGCCATCCGGGAACGTCCCCACCACACGGATGCGGCGGATCTCCCGGTTCAGCCGCTCGATCACGTTGCTGGTGCGGATGCGCGTCCGGTGCTCGCTGGGAAAAGCGCAGTAAGTCAGCGTTTCCTCGCGCTCGAGGTCGGACTCGATGCGTCTGTGGCGTGCGCGGATCTGCTCGTGGGTGTGCATATGCGGCACCTTGTACATGTGGTTCTCCTCGACAGCCTCGAACAGGTACGGTCCGACGAAGGCGGGGTTCATGCCCTTGACGGTGATGTTGCTGTCGAACAGGCGGCGGTAATCCCAGTAGCTGTCGGTGGCGTAGAACGGGTCGCACTGGACGCTGTAGTCGGCCGGGCAGTGATCCTCGCAGTACTGGCCGATGGTGCACGGTGCGTGCCCGGAGGACGCCGCGCAGGATGCGGAAGGGCTGCAGACCATGCGCCAGCTCGCGCGCAACCTGCTCTGGCTGGTGCGGTGCATCGCCGCCGGTGACGCGGCGGGCGTTGCGCGCCCGGAGACGGAAGCGCGCACATTCACCAATTTCATCCGCTGATTTTCGGCAGTATGACAAAAGACCAGCCGCCGCAGGAAATGCCTGCGGCGGCTGGTCTCGTATTTGGGGAAGTGTGCTCAGCCGTGCTTTTTCACCCGGCGCTTGCCGGTCATGTGCTCCACGGTCAGGCACAGCACGGTCGTGCGCGGGATGACCGCCGTGGAAAACGGGAAGTCCGGCGCGCGGTACTGCGCCATGAGCGCACGCAGCGCGTGCTCCTTGTCGCTGTCCGGCACGACGGTGATGCGCCCCTGACCGATGACGCTCTCATACGTCATGGTGCAGTTGCCGTGCTCGTCGTCGAGGATGAGGCCGTGGCCGCGGTCCATCTCGAACGATGCGTTCGGGTTTCTGGCGATGAGGTCATACTTCGTGCCGGTATCCGCACCGTGAAAGTACAGCCGGACGGTCCCGCCGTCGGCCTCAAGGCCGAAGTTCAGCGGCAGGATGTAGGGATACGGCTCGTCGTGCAATGCGAGGCGGCACACGTCGCACCCGCGCATGACGGCGATGAGCTCGTCAAAATCTGTGATCTCGCGATCTGCTCTGCGCATGAAAATGCTCCTTTCCGATCAGCCGATGGGTGTGCCGAGGCGCGCCAGCACGTCCTGAAAATATTCCGGCAGCGGGCAGGTGAACGTCACGAGCTCGCCCGTGCGCGGATGCACGAAGCGCAGCGCACGCGCGTGCAGGCATTGTCCGCTCAGCCCCTTTTCCGGGCGCTTATGCCCGTAGACAAGGTCGCCGAGCAGGGGGTGACCGATGTGCGCCATGTGCACGCGGATCTGGTGCGTGCGGCCGGTCTCAAGCTCGCAGCGGATGTGCGTGTAGCCGTTGTAGCGTGCGATGACCGACCAGTGCGTGACGGCGCGGCGGGCATTTTTTTGCGTCACGGCCATGCGCTTGCGATCCGTCGGGTGGCGGCCGATGGGCGCGTCCACCGTTCCGGCATCGTCGCGCAGATTGCCGCAGACGACGGCCTCATATGTGCGCGCCATCGTGTGGCCTGAAAGCTGCGCCGAGAGCGCGAGGTGCGCGAAGTCGTTTTTTGCCGCGACGAGCAGCCCCGACGTGTCCTTGTCGATGCGGTGCACGATGCCCGGCCGCCGCTCGCCGCCGACGCCGGAGAGACTCTCCCCGCAGTGGGCGAGCAGGGCGTTGACGAGCGTGCCGTCCTCGTGACCGGGCGCGGGGTGCACGACCATGCCGCGCGGCTTGTTGACGACGATGAGATCCGCATCCTCGTACACCACGTCCAGCGGCAGATCCTGCGCCACGAGCTCCGAGGGCGCGGCATCCGGCAGCGTCACGACAAACGTGTCGCCGGGGACGGTTTTGTAGTTTTTCTTCACGGGCGCGCCGTCTTTCGTCACCGCGCCCTGCGCGAGCAGCCGCTGGGCGGCGCTGCGCGTGAGCCCGGGCAAAGAGCGCGCGAGGAGAGCGTCGATCCGCTCGGCGCTCTCCTGTGTCTGAATCGTTCGTTGTTCCATTAGAAATCCGAAAACTCCGCCAAAATGTCGTCGAGTGAGTACGCTGCGCCATCGGCACTGCCGTCCGTGGCATCGTCCGGCTTGGGTGTTTCCGGCTCGGTGGGCGCAGCGGGTGTGCTGTTGAGATAGGCCAGCAGCGGGTCTGCCGCCTCGGGTGCGGGCTGTGCTGCCGGTTTGGGCTGCGCTGGGGTTGCCGGTTTGGGCTGCACGGGCGCTGCCGGTTTGGGAGCCGGGGCTGCCGCCTCGGGCGCGGCGGGTGTCACCGGCTGCGCAGCGACGGGCGCGCAGTCCCACGCGGCGAAGGGATCGTCCTTCGCCGGAGCGGCTTCCAGCGCGGCGGCAGCGGGCCCGTCGCTCGGCGCGGGCTTCGCGCTCGCTTTGGGTGCGGCGTCGGGCTTGCGCTTGGCGGGCAGGTGCAGCCTGCGCGCCTTGGGCGCGTCAGGCGCTGTCCCGGTGCGCTGGCGGCGCGCGGTTTTCGGCGCGGCGGTGTCTGCTCCGTCGTCCCCGCGGTAGAAGATCACGTGCAGGCACAGCGTGATGCCGGCCACGACGATGAACACATCCGCCAGATTGAACACGGCAAAGCGCGCGAAGAGGAAATTGAACATATCCACGACGTAGCCGCTGAGGATGCGGTCGATGCAGTTGCCGATCGCGCCGGCGAGCACCAGCACGACCGACCAGCGGCCGACCTTGCCGTGCACGACGTTGCGCCGCAGGCAGAACACCGCGATGGCGGCGAACACGAGCGTGAAGATGATGAAGATCCAGTGCGGCGCGTGCTCGAGCATACTGAACGCAGCGCCGTTGTTGTGGATATTCGTCAGCTCCAGCACGCCCGGAATGAGCGTGACATGCCCGGTGTCGAGCGCGATGTTGACGGTGACCCAGTATTTGAGCCCTTGGTCAGCGATGAGGATCAGGATGGCTACGATGGCATACCACATAGCGGTTCCTCGCTTTCGGATCAGGATTTTGGGATCGGGCGGTTACTCCGCCTGCTGTGCGGCCACGACCGCGGCGCAGCGCGGGCACAGTCCGGTCTCGGGGTCGGCCTGCTCGGAGTGCATCCAGCAGCGCGGGCACTTGGTGCCGGGCGCGTTGCGCACGGAGATGTGCAGACCGGGGAAGTTCGTGCCGGTGCCGGTGACGGCGTCGGCCGGCACGTCATCGCCGATGAGCGCCTGCGATACGATCAGCAGCTCCGGCAGGTTCATGCTCTGCACGTCGTCGAGCGCGGCCTTGGCGGCGTCATCGTCGGCGCGCAGCGTCACGGCTGCCTCAAGCGGCTTGCCGATGCGCTTTTCGGCGCGGGCGGCCTCGAGCACACCGTTGACGTCCGTGCGCACGCGGATGAGCTGATCCCAGCGGGCAAGCTCGCTCTCGCTGAGCGCGTAGGCATCGAACGGCTGGTTCATGACGTTGAGCAGCACGTTGCGCGCATCGTCCTCGGCGCGGTGCGGCATGGCCAGCCAGATCTCGTCGCAGGTGAAGGCGAGGATCGGCGCGAACATCTTCGTCATGCTGTCGAGGATGAGGAACAGCGCCGTCTGCGCGCTGCGGCGCTCGAGCCCGTTGCGCTCGTCGCAGTAGAGGCGGTCCTTGATGATGTCGAGGTAGAAGCTCGAGAGCTCCACGACGCAGAAGTCGTTGATCGCGTGCGAGACCACGTGGAACTCGTAATTATCGTATGCCTTGGCCACGCGGCGGATGAGGTCGTTGAGCTTCGTGATCGCCCAGCGGTCGAGCGGGAGCATATCCTCCGGCGCGACGAGATGCCCGGCGTCAAAGCCGTCGAGGTTGCCGAGGCAGTAGCGCGCGGTGTTGCGGAACTTGAGGTAGTTTTGCGTCAGCTGCTTGAAGATCTCCTTGGAGCAGCGCATATCGGCGTGATAGTCGGCGCTGCCCGCCCAGAGGCGCAGCATATCGGCGCCGAACTCGTTGATGATCTCGGCCGGGTCCATGCCGTTGCCGAGGGACTTGTGCATGGCGCGGCCCTCACCGTCGACCGTCCAGCCGTGGGTCAGGCACTCACGGTACGGAGCGCCCTTGCCGAGCGCGCCGACGGCCACGAGCAGCGACGACTGGAACCAGCCGCGGTACTGGTCGCCGCCCTCAATGTACATATCCGCCGGCCAGAAGCCCTGATCGCGCTGCATGGCGGCGACGTGGGTAGAGCCGGAGTCGAACCAGCCGTCGAGGGTGTCGGTCTCCTGCGTGAAGTGCTTGCCGCCGCAGTGCGGGCAGGTGAAGCCCTCGGGCAGGATGTCGGCAGCCGTGCGGTCGAACCAGGCGTTGCTGCCTTCCTTTTCGAACAACTGCGCAACGGCCTCGATGCTCTCCTCGGTGCAGACGGGCTTGTGGCAGTCGTCGCAGTAGAACACCGGGATCGGCAGACCCCAGCGGCGCTGGCGGGAGATGCACCAG
>OGNF01001756.1_pt1 | contig 18457 bp, 9 predicted proteins | sample 1573321 | NCBI WGS metagenome assembly OGNF01 (sample SAMEA2581911, study PRJEB24529) | metagenome | biome: Human gut stool | place: China | collected 2011
TAGTTCGGAAGTACATAGTGGAGCTGGAGGGACTTGAACCCTCGTCCAAACGCGGAACTAATGTGCTTTCTACGTGCGTATTCTTCGGTTGGTTTTCGTGTCGCGGCAGGCCGAAGACGACCAACTGTGACCTTATCCTCTGAAATTTCGGACGACCGCCCGAGGCTGCGGCTGTCCTATTCCCCAAATCTTACACCGCCTGATCGACAAGCCAGGGGACAGGGGCTGTCGGGCGATGTCTCGTCCCTGCGACTGTCGCGGGGATTAAGCTGATCTACTGTACTTCAATCAAGCAGCGAGAGCGAAGTTGTTTTCGCCAGTTAAATTGTTCGATGTCAGGATTAAAGAGGCTGACCACCATTGCTCTGCACGCTTACACACCACCTCTACACGCTGTCAAAACCAGTCAGCCCCGTTTCGGTTGATGCTTAAAAGCCTGCAAAGATAACACTTCGCAGGCTTTTTTCGATGAAAGAATCCAAGGATTTAAGATTATTTAAGGATCAGGCTGTAAGTTCAGGCGGCAGAATGGGCATGGCGCCTTTCTTGGTGCAGACGAAAGCGGAGGTCTCGACGGCCTTGCAGTGTGCTTCGGCGACGGTCTTGCCGCGGAGGATGGAGGCGATGAATGCTGCGGTGAATGAATCGCCGGCGCCCACAGTATCGGCGACTTCAACGGTGGGCGTAGGCTGGAAGGAGACAGTACCCGGGGTGAAGACGTAGCTGCCGTTGATGCCGCAGGTGAGGATGAGCATTTTCAGGTTGTACTTGCCCAGCAGAATCCAGCACTTGTCCTGCAGGTCGATGCCCGGATAGCCGAACATGCGGCTGACGGTGACAAGCTCCTCATCGTTGATCTTGAGGATGTTGCAGCGCTTCATCGAGTTGCAGAGGATCTCCTTGTTGTAGAAGCCCTGACGCAGGTTGACGTCGAACACCACAAGCGAGTCGGGATCCTGGGGCATGGCGTCGAGGAAGAGGTTGATGGTCTTGCGCGACACGATGTTGCGCTGGGCCAGCGAGCCGAAGCAGACGGCCTTGGTGCGCTGGGCGAGGTTTTCGAGCATGGCGGTGTAGGGGATGTTGTCCCAGGCCACGTTTTCCTTGATGTCGTACTGTGGGATGCCGGCCTGGTCGATCTCGACCTGGACTGTGCCGGTCGGGTAGGGAACGGTGGCGATGAGGTGGTTGAGGCCCTTCGAGGTGAAATTCTCGATGATCTCGTCGCCGAGTGCGTCCTTGCCGATAGCGCTGACTACGGCCGACGGCAGGCCGAACTGGCTGACGTGGTAAGCGAAGTTGGCGGGTGCGCCGCCTATTTTTTTGCCTTCGGGCAGCACGTCCCACAGTGCTTCGCCCATGCCGACTACGATGTTTTCCATTGTTATATTGTATTTGGTTTTAGGGAGGTGGTTATTTCTTGATTATGAGGGTGTAGTAGATCAGGTAGGCTACACCGGCGACCATCACGGCCACAGCGCCGTGCTGGCCTACAGCGTCGGCTGCATAGCCCATGGCCAGTGGGAAGACAGTGCCGCCGAAGAGGCCCATGATCATCAGGCCTGATACCTCGTTCTTTTCGCTTGGCGATGCGAGCAGGGCCTGGGCGAAGATGATCGAGAATACGTTGGAGTTGCCGAAGCCTACGAGGGCGATGCCGGTGTAGAGCAGCGACAGATCGTGTCCGAAGTAGAGAATGGCCATGCCGGCAAGCATCATCATAACGCTGATGCCGAAGAACGTGCGCGATGCGAGCACGCGGAGGATGAAGGCGCCCAGGAAGCAGCCAGCCGTACGGAAGATGAAGTAGATGCCGGTGGCGAAGCTGGCTTCCTCAAGCGGAAGTTCCAGCCGCTCCATGATGATCTTGGGGGCGGTGGTGTTGGTGCCCACGTCGATGCCCACATGGCACATGATGCCCAGGAAGCACAGCAGGATGAAAGGGCGGCCGAGCAGCTTGAGGCATTCGCCTACGCCCGAAGCCTTGTCGGGACGCTCCTCTTCAATCGGGGTGGCGCCGAGGATGGCAACTGAAAGTACCGACATGACTGCGTAAATCAGGAACAGGATGCGCCATGAGAGTCCGAATGTAGGCATGAGAGTTGTGGCTCCCCAGGCTGCGATGATCGGAGCGAGGAAGGATGCGATGGCTTTGACGAACTGGCCGAAAGTCAGCGTAGAGGCCAGTTTGTCACCGGAAATGAGGTTGGTGACGAGCGGATTGAGTGAGGTCTGCATGATGGCGTTGCCGATGCCGAGCAGCGAGAAGGCCACGAGCATGAACCAGTAGCTGTCGCCGATGATCGGAATGACCAGCGACACGGCGGTCACGGCCAACGAGATAAGCACTGTGTGCTTGCGGCCGATCTTGTTCATCAGCATGCCGGTGGGCACAGAGAAGATAAGGAACCAGAAGAATACGAGCGACGGAAACAGATTGGCCTGCGAGTCGGTCAGGCCTAGATCTTTCTGTACGTAGTTGGATGCCGTTCCGACCAGGTCTACGAACCCCATGGCGAAGAAGCAGAACATCACCGGAATGATCTGCAGCAGTGAGCTTTTGCCTGTGGCGGTCATTGTCTTTGTATTATTCATTTTCAGTGAAAGGGTTTTAGGCTGTTAGTGTTTGAGTTCGATGGGGCAGATGTTCAGGCCCGATACGCGGCCCTTGTTGCCGCTGACGCGCAGGGTGGTATAGGGCGCTTCGGGGAATACGGTGTTGGTCATGGCGAAGTGGCCGTCGTCGCCGAAGGCTTCGATGCTCGAACGGTCGATGTAGAGGTCGAGGCGGAGTCTGCCGCCCTTGTTGTAAGTGGGCGCGACAGTCGTGGCCGGGAAGTCCTGCGAAAAGTCGGACCGTCCGCTGTGCGTGCGGTCCATTGCGAAAGTCGCTGTGGACGGGTCGTAGGTCATGGCGACGCTTTCGCCTGCCGGATTTGAGAGGGTGAGCGTGACGGGCTGGCTGTCGCGGGGATCAATGTCGAGCGAGATGACGCAGATGCCGTCATTGGCAACAGGCAGAGCGAAGCTGCGGCCTTTGGCCGAGACGCCGAACGATGCGTTTTTAGTCAGAGGCTTGCCGGCGAGGGCCTTAACCTCGGGCGAGGGTGACGATGCCACGTACCATTTGCCATCGTATGAGAAGAGTCTCAAGTCGCGCGGCAGAGTGTTGGCGCTGCGGTACTGGAGTGTGGGGACTTCGGCCGCATACTGCCAGTTGCTCATCCAGCCGAGTGCCACGCGGCGGCCGTCGGGCGCGTCGCTCCATGTGACGGTGGCGTAGTGATCCTTGCCGTGGTCGAGCCAGCGAGTCTCTACGTTGCCTGCCGAGTCGGTGTCGGCAGTGAATCGGATGCCGTCGAAGTCGCCGACGAAGTACTGAGTGGCGCTGCCGCCGAAGGGGCCGCCGGGGTTGATGTTGCACAGAAGCACCCATTTCGAAGTGCCGTCGGGTGCTGTCAGTTCAAAAAGGTCGGGGCATTCCCACACCCCGTCCTGGGCTGCGATGCCTTTGCCGAACGAGCTGAGCTGTTGCCACTCTTTGAGGTCTTTGGAAGCGAAGAACAGCATCTCCTTGTCGAGCGCGTGCGCCAGAGCCATGATCCATTGACCTGTAGGTCTGTGGTAGAAGATCTTCGGGTCGCGGGCCTCGGATTCGAGAGTCAGCACAGGATTGCCGGGATATTTCGTGAAAGTGTAGCCGCCGTCAGTGCTTGTGGCAAGGCTCTGGCGCTGAGTCTCGGCCGCGGCGGTGTACATTGCCACGACTGCGTCGGACCCGAGTCCGAAGCTATTGACTGTGTCGACAGCGGCGCTGCCGCTGAATATGGTCCCGAGGCCGTCGGGGGCTATGGCTATGCCGTGGTGCTCCCAGTTGACCAGATCGGTCGACGTAGAGTGGCCCCAGGTCATGTTCTGCCACTTCGATCCGTAGGGGTTCCACTGATAGTAGAGGTGCCATACGCCGTCCTTGTAGAACATGCCGTTGGGGTCGTTCATCCAGCCGTAGGCCGGAGTGTGGTGGAAGAGCGGGCGCAGGGCCTCGCGGTTGGAGGTGTCGAAAGTGTCGGTCAGCACCATATCTTTCCAGCAGGCGTCGCCCGAGGCCTCGCGCACAGACGTACGGCCCTGCGAAGTGACGACGTTGAGCACTACGTTATGGCCCTTATAGGGCGAAAGATCAAGCGGAACGGTGAAGTCGGTCTTCGACTTGGCCAGACGCGCGTATATGACGTCGACGATCTTGCCGTCGGCGAGGATGTCGATGCGGGCGTCGTCGTTAGAGTCCTGGATCGGAAGCATCAGATAGCGTTCGGGGCCGTTGACCTTGACCATCGTGTTGTTGATGCCGAGATGGTCGATCTCGATACCGTCCGCAGCAATGGCGGTCTGACACCCAAGTGTGCAGCAGGCCGTAAGTGCTATTGATGTCAAGAGATATGTCTTCATGTATTAATATATTTTAGTGTCGGATTGTTCAGTCAAAAAAATAGTGCAAACCTAAAAACCGGGCCCGGACTCTTCCGCGCGTTTATCTTTTGCCTTAGACCATTCAATAAATCAAAAAACCTAAATACTATTGTTTTTTTCGACATCATATGCCGGTGTTTTTCTTACTCATTGCAAAGCTAATAATAATCGGAGAGCCTGCCATATAAATTATGTAGCATTCGCTATTATTTTTGATTCATCGCTCAGAAATTGCAATCAAATGCTGTGAAATTCATAATATAATTGCTAACTTTGCCGAGAAAGACAACCTGACGGCCATGAAAACCATCCTGAGGATACTATTCATAAGTATGTTCTTCGCGCTGTGTGCATGCGGCGAAAAGGATAAGGTGCGTATAGGTGTGTCGCAATGCAGTGAGGACGGCTGGCGGCAGAAAATGAATCTTGAGATGAATCTCGAGATGTCATTTCACGGCGACGCCGACATTGAGATCCGCTCGGCCGGCGACTCCAACGAAAAACAGATTGAAGACATAAAATATTTTGCCGACAATGGCTTCGACATCATCATCGCGGCGCCAAATGAGGCGGCGGCCATCACACCTATAATAAAAGAGGTGTACGAACGGGGCATTCCGGTGATAGTCTTCGACCGCAACATCAACGGCGACTATTATACCGCTTTTCAAGGGGCCGACAATATCGGCATTGGCCGTCAGGCGGCCAAATATGCCCGGCATATAGCCGGTCCCCAGATGAGAGTTATCGAGCTTAAGGGCCGTCAGGGCTCGACGCCGGCTGTCGACCGGCACCGCGGCTTTACGGAGGCTGCCGGCAAGATGCCCGGCATCGCCGTCCTGGCGTCGGAATACTGCAACTGGAACGGCGACGAGGCTGCACGGGCTATGGATTCGCTCCTCAATATATATAAGGAGGTCGATCTGATCTATGCCCATAACGACCAGATGGCGATCGCTGCCTCAGAGGTGGCGCGCGCCCGCGGCCTGCGGCCGCATGTCATAGGCGTCGACGCTGCTCCCGACATCGGTCTGAGGGCCGTGTCCGACTCTGTGATCGACGCGACTTTCCTGTATCCGACCGAAGGGCGTCGTATCATACAGACGGCCTTCAGAATACTCGCAGGCGAACCGTTCGATACGGTAGCCATCATTCCGGCGCTTTCTCCGGTCGACATGTCGAATGCTGACATTATATCGCTGCAGAACGAACAGATGCGCGAGGAGAGCGGCCGCATGCTCTCGCTCAAAAATCAGGTCGACGAGTATTGGGAGCGGCATTCGGCCCAGACGGTGCTTTTCTATCTGACCATAGTAATAGTCGTGCTGCTTATAGGTGTCCTGTTCCTGGTTCTTCGCTCCTTCTGGCAGCACCGGCGCCACCGCCGCATACTCGAGGAGAAGAACCACATACTCGAAAAGCAGCGCGACGTAGAGCGCGATCTCAACCGGCAGCTCAACGAGGCCACTCAGTCGAAGCTGGTGTTCTTCACAAATGTGTCGCACGACCTGCGAACGCCGCTGTCGCTGATCATCTCGCCGGTCGAAGAGCTGCTCGACGCCAGGAACCTCACACCCGATCAGGACGTGATGGTGCGCATTGCCGCCAAGAACTGCAAGATTCTCAGGCGTCTGATCAACGAGATCCTCGACTTCCGCCGCTACGAAAACGGTAAACTCGAGCTTAACCGCGAGGAAGCGGATCTCGGTGCGCTCGTGGGCGAGTGGAGCAGCTCGTTCATGCCGCTGGCCATGCGCCGCGACATTGACCTGCGCGTATCCATCGACCACGCCCCCCGCGCCGTGGCAGCTGTCGATGTCGAGAAGATCGAGCGCGTGTTCTTCAATCTGGTCAGCAACGCATTCCGCTACACACCCGCCAACGGCGTAGTGCATATCCATCTCAAAGTCGTCGACACCAATATCGTGCTGCAGGTCGAAGACACCGGGCGCGGTATCTCGGCCGAGGATCTTCCCAAGATTTTCGACCGTTTCTATCAGGTCGACAAAGTCCATCCCAAGGGATCCGGCATAGGCCTCTCGCTGGCCAAGGCTTTTGTTGAGATGCACGGAGGCACTGTCAGCGTCGAGAGCCGGCCCGGCGTCGGCACGCGCTTCACAGTCACACTGCCGGTGGCCCATCTTGAAAAGGCCGCTCCTGCAAGCCCCGGGGCCGCAGCCGACCCGCTTCCGTCCAATGATCTTGTGGCCGAGCTCGCGCCGGTCGATGACTCGGCCGTGGCCGGCTTATCTGAATCGGCAGACGGCGGTGCCGAAGGCGAGTCGGACAGCCGGCCGCTCGTGCTCGTCATAGATGACAACGATGATATGCGGCTGCTGCTGAGCAAGACTCTTGGCGGCCACTACCGTGTCATATCGGCCGCCGATGGGCGCCTTGGCCTGAAGCTGGCCGCGCGCTATGTGCCCGACCTCATACTCTGCGACGTGATGATGCCCGAAATGGACGGCTATGAGTTCACCCGCAAGGTCAAGGAGGAGATGTCGACAAGCCACATCCCGGTGCTGATGCTGACGGCCTGCTCGCTTGACAGTCAGCGCATCGAGGGTTATGAAAGCGGTGCCGACGGCTACATATCCAAGCCGTTCTCGACCGATATGCTCGTGGCCCGCATTGAGTCGCTGCTGCTCAACCGCCGCCGCATATTCGACCTGAGCCGCGGAGCAGGCGCAGCCGTAGATAACACGGCCGCAAACGCTGAGACCCCCGATCCGACAGAAACCGCCGCAAGCGGAGCTGCCGACCTCGACAACGAGTTCTTCAACCGCTTCCTTGAGATATTCAATGAGTCGATCGGCGATCCCGATCTGAGCGTCGACAGCATTGCTTCGAAGCTCGGCCTGGGCCGGTCGCAGTTCTACCGCAAGATCAAGGCGCTGACCAACTATTCGCCCGTGGAGCTGATGCGCCGTCTGCGGCTACGCCAGGCCCGCACCTTACTTTCGACCACCGACCGCACCATCGGCGAGATAGCCTACTGTACGGGCTTCTCCACGCCGGCCTATTTCACCAAATGCTACCGCGAGGCCTATGGCGAGACTCCTACGGAGCTGCGCCGCCGCCTCGGCATAAAAGACTGACCGTTCCATGCCGATCCATCATATCGACAGTATCTCCGATCCTCGCGTGGCCGTATTCGGCGCCCTGACCGAGGCTCAGCTGCGCTCACGCCTCGACCTTTCGCAGGCTGTCTTCATAGCCGAAAGTCCCAAAGTCATCAAAGTAGCCCTTGCCGCAGGCTACCGACCGCTGTCGCTGCTCTGCGAGGAGCGGCACATAGCCGGCGACGCCGCATCCATCATATCCGCGTGGCCCGCAATGCCCGTCTACACCGGCGACCGCGCCACCCTGGCCGCACTCACCGGTTACACGCTCACGCGCGGCGTGCTGTGCGCGTTCAGGCGCCCGGCGCCCCGGACTCCAGAGGAGGTCTGCCGCGATGCTTCGCGCGTGGTGGTGATCGACGGTGTTACCGACACCACCAATATCGGGGCGATATTCCGATCGGCGGCCGCACTCGGAGCCGACGCCGTACTGCTGACTCCCGATTCCTGCGACCCACTCAACCGCCGCTCCGTGCGCGTGTCGATGGGCACCGTCTTCCAGGTGCCGTGGACGTGGATCGGCGCCGATGTCACCGCGGTGATGCACAGCCTCGGCTTCCGCACAGTGGCCCTCGCCCTGACCGACCGCTCCGTGGGCATAGATGACCGCCGGCTCAACGCCGAGCCGCGCCTGGCCATGATCATGGGCACCGAAGGCGACGGGCTGCCAGGGCGGGTCATTGCCGAAGCTGACTACACCGCCCGAATCCCGATGCACCACGGAGTCGACTCGCTCAACGTGGCGGCAGCCACCGCCGTGGCCATCTACCAGCTCGTGCAGAGGTAAAGCACATGGAAAGCAGGCGTTCCGAGCCTGCGCCTTAATCCTATTAAAAATCGTGCAATATTTTTGACAAATGTTGCACGACCTAATTTTTATAGCCTTTGCAACCTTTATTATACATTGGCCGCGTGCACATTATATAAATTTGCGACAGAAATTTGAATAACCCTAAATAACCACTCATTCTAATCATGAAAAGAACAATCCTAAGTGCATTACTGCTTTTTCTGCTGACATTCGTGTCGCAGGCGCAGAACATCACTGTGCACGGGAGCGTGTGGGGACTGGCCGAAGACGAGCCTCTGATAGGTGCATCGGTCGTACCTGAAAACGCCCCAGGCCAAGGTGTCACTACAGACATTGACGGCAATTTTGTCATTTCTGTCCCCGCCGGTACTATGCTTACCGTTTCATATATCGGATATGTGAAGCAGACTCTGCCCGCTGCCGACAATATGCGAGTGGTCCTGAGCGAGGACGCGCAGGCGCTTGACGAGGTCGTTGTCGTCGGTTACACTACCCAGCGCAAGGCCGATCTCACCGGCGCTGTTTCCGTGATGAACATGAAACAACCTATTTCCGAAAACTCGGGCAGCATTATCAACTCGATGCAGGGCCGGTTGCCCGGTGTGTCGGTAACGACTGACGCCGCTCCGGGCGGGGGTGGCGCGATCCGTATCCGCGGTATGGCTTCGGTCAACGGTAATGATCCTCTCTATATAGTCGACGGTATTCCGACCGATGAAATAAAATCGCTCAATCCGGCCGACATCGAATCGATGCAGGTACTTAAGGATGCTGCATCGGCTTCGATTTACGGCTCGCGTGCCGCCAACGGTGTCATAATAGTCACTACCCGTCAGGGAAAGGGCGACCGCATGAGTGTGTCGGTCAGCTACGCGGCATCGCTGCAGACAGTGGGCAAGCGCTACGACATGCTCAACGCACAGCAGTGGGGCGAAGCCTACTGGAAGGCCAACCTCAATTCGGGCCTGACTCCTTCACATATTCTTTATGGCAATGGCGCCAGCCCTGAACTGGTGAAGTTTATCGGCGGCAACGAAAACTTCCCGACCACCGACACCGACTGGCAGAAAGAAGTGTACCACGCCGCCTGGACCAACAACCTGACGGCCTCGATCAGCAATTCGAGCGACCGCGGCTCGTTCCTGTTCTCGGCCAATTACATCAACCAGGACGGTATGATGCGCGAGACCTATTACCGCCGCTACTCGGCCCGCGTCAACTCGGTGTATAACTTCAACAAGTACGTTATGGTAGGCGAGAACCTGATGGTCGCCAACTGGAACGACCGCGGCTATTCCACCAATGACGACCGCGGTATTCCCTATACAGCCATGCGTCAGCATCCCGCTCTGCCCGTAAGAGGCCTCGACGGTGACTGGGCGCGTCCGATGGATCTGATTTCGTCTGATATCGCCAACCCCGTACAGCAGCTCTACAACGGCCGCGACAACACCAACCAGTCGTGGCGTATCTTCGGGAACGCTTTCTTGGCCGTCGCACCTGTCGAGGGCCTCACGCTGAAAACAAATCTCGGTATCGAGCACGTGCAGTATCTCAACAAGAACCTCAACCGCAAGACCGTGGCCAGCGACATGAACTCGATGTCGCGCGAATACGGCCAGGACGACACCTGGACGTGGACAAACACAGCCAACTATGTCCGCACCTTCAACGACGTTCATAACCTCAACGTACTTTTCGGCGTCGAAGCCATCAAGTACACCTTCGAGAACGTCGGAGCTGCCCGCACCGACTATGCCTTTGAGGACGACGACTACATGCACATCGATTCGGGTGAAGGCACGCAGACCAACAACGGCGGCAAGAACCAGTGGTCTCTCTTCTCGGTATTCGGCAAGGCCGACTATAACTACGCCGACCGCTACCTGGCATCGTTCACTCTGCGCCGCGATGCATCGTCGCGCCTCGACAAGCACAACAACTCTGGCGTGTTCCCCGCCGCATCGGTGGCATGGCGTCCGACCCAGGAGGCTTTCTTCCCCGAAAACAATGTGCTCAACGACCTGAAGCTGCGCGTCAGCTGGGGCCAGAACGGCAGCTCTGCCATCGGCAACCTTTACGCCTCGTACTCGACCTACCGCTACGACATGGGCAACGGCGCCTATGACCTCAACGGCACCAACACCGGTCAGGTTCCGGGCATCATCGTCGCAGCCTCGGGCAACCCCGACCTGAAGTGGGAGACCACCACGCAGACCAACATCGGTATCGACTTCGGCATGTTCAGCGGTTCGCTGTCCGTTTCGGCCGACTACTACATCAAGAAGACCCGCGACATGCTCACCATCCCGCCCGTACTCTCCGTAGCAGGTGAGAACGCCGCCATGTGGATGAACACCGGCGACATGGATAACCATGGCTTCGAGGTGACCGTCAACTACAACAGCCGACGCTACGGCGACTTCTGGTGGACCGGCAACTTCAATATATCGGCCTACCGCAACAAACTCGTCAAGCTCAACAACTTCGTCACCAGCGTCGGGGGCGACTACCGCCTGATGATCGATCAGCCTATGGGTGTCTACTACGGCTACGTATGCGACGGCATCTTCCAGACCCCCGACCAGGTCAGCAACCACGCCATCCAGCAGGGCGCCGCTCCCGGCCGACTGATCTACCGCGACATTGACGGCAACGGCGTCATCAACGAGGCCGACCGCTGCATCATCGGTGACCCGAACCCCGACTTCTCGCTCGGCCTTAATCTCGATTTCCACTACCGCGACCTCACACTGAGCACATTCTTCACCGGTGACTTCGGATTCGACATCTACAACACCACCAAGCGTCAGCTCTACTTCATGAGCAACGGCGGAGTCTCGACCAACCGCAGCGTCGACATCCTCAACGCCTGGACGCCTACCAACACCGCGACCGACATCCCGGCCCTGGCCATGACCGACGACAACAACGAGACCCGCATGTCGACCTACTACGTCGAGGACGGCTCGTACTTCAAGATGAAGTACATCAAGCTCGCCTACGCCTTCCCCCAGAAACTTCTGCGCCCGATCGGAGCCTCGAGCCTGAGCGTCTACGGCCAGCTCGAGAACGTGTTCACAATCACCAAGTACAAGGGTCTTGACCCCGAACTGCCCCTCGGCGGCTACGGCGCCCGCATCGACAACGGTCCGTACCCCCGCTCGCGCGTCATCACCCTGGGCCTGAATGTCAACTTCTAAAGTCACTCCTTTAATCAATATCACGGTAATGAAACTTTTCAATAAAATATTTATGCCCCTGGCCATGTGTGCTGCAGCTTTCGGCGCCGTCTCTTGCGACGATATGCTCGACATGAAGCCGCAGGGACAGTTCACCGATTCGCAGTTCGACGACGAATCCGTCGAAGGACTCATGGCCGCCGCCTACGCCGGCCTGCAGTCGCACTTCTTCGGCAACAACGAGGCCTTCGCCGGTCCCATCACCAACTGGATCTTCGACGTGCGCTCTGACGACGCCTACCTCGCCCTGCCCGAGACGCAGAGCCAGCCCGGCCGTTTCAACCGCTACGTGGCAGCCGCCCTGCATGCCAAGGTTTCGGCTTTCACCTCGTCGTGGAACGAGGTCGTGACCTACGCCGACTACGTCATCGGCTCGGGCAAGTACCAGCTGTACAACAACTTCCTCGACATGTCGAAGGTTGAGTTCAACAACTCCTACGAGTCGATCATGGCCATCCAGTTCTCCACGGCCAACAACAACGCAAACATCAACTGGTGCAATCTGCTCAACACCACCTATAGCGACGGCAATCTCTTCGGCAACGGCGACGACTTCTTCCTGGCCAGCCAGAACCTCGTCAACGCCTTCCGCACCGACGAGAACGGCCTGCCGTACCTCGACGGCTCGTTCAACGACCGCAACGTCACCACCGACTTCGACGGCAACGTCGATCCGCGCCTCGACTTCACCGTCGGCCGCATCGGTATGCCCTTCCGCGGCCACACTTACACCATGGGCTGGACCCGCGCCTACGATGTCTACGGCGAATACTCCGGCAAGAAGGGCCTCATCAGCCCTGAGTCGCCCGATATGGTCCAGGGTTTCCCCTGGGGCGCATCGCCGCTCAACTTCTGCCTCATCCGCTACGCCGACATCATACTGCTGAAGGCCGAGGCCATGATCGAGCTCAACAGCGATCTCGCCGGCGCCCGCGAACTCATCAACAGCGTCCGCCGCAAGGCAGCCCGCTCGGTCGACGCCTCCTACACCCCCGTCGACTGCAACCCCATGATCGCCTCGTATTACGTGGCCGAATATCCCGCCGCAGGCTGGACACAGGATTATGCCCGTCGCGCCGTCCGCATGGAACGCCGCCTCGAGCTGGCCATGGAGGGCAACCGCTGGTTCGACCTCGTCCGCTGGGGTACCGTAGTCGAGACCATGAACGCCTACTATGCTTCCGAATCGAAACTCCGTCCCTACTACAAGGACGCCAACCTGACCCAGAGCGAGGTATTCTTCCCGATCCCGCTCAGCGAGGTCGAGAACTCGGGCGGCCTCTACGAATAATCCTCTTTTCCCTTATCATTTTAAATCCTCAAAGTAATGAATATATTTAAGACAACAGCTCTGTCGCTTATGGCTGCCGGTGCCCTGGTGCTCGCAACCGCCTGCAGCGACGTCAAATACCCCGAGTCTCCCACGGGCCCAGCTGTAGAGAACCTTCAGTATAAGGTAGAAGGGAAGTCGGTCACCCTCAGCTGGACGCTTCCCGCCGGAGCAATCGCCTCGGAGATTATCCGCAACAACACGCTGGTGACAACCGTGCCCGCAGCCCAGACTACCTACAGTGTCAGCCGCGAGACCGCCGGCAGCGAGATTTCCTACACCGTAAAGGCCGTCTATGAAGGCGACATCGTGTCGGCCGGCCAGACAGTCCGCTTCACAATCGAGTCTGTACCCGCCAAGGTGGCTCTTCTCATTCCGTGCGACAACGTTGCCGACCTGACCGACGATGACGAGATCGCCGCAGCCGAGTGGTTCCGGACCACCTACGCCACCAACGGCGACATCCTCACCCCGGCCGACATCCCGACTCTGTCGCCCGATGACTATGCGGTAGTCTGGATCAACATCGACCGTGTAGGTCTGCAGCCCGGCTGGCAGAATCTGCCCGAATCTCTCGTCAGCGACGAGGCCGTGGCCGCTCTCACCAAGTATGCGGCCGAAGGCGGCAACCTTTTCCTGACCAAGTTCGCCACCCAGCTCACCGTTCCCTATGAGATCATTGAGGCCCGTTACGCTCCCGGCATCTTCGGCTCGGGTTCGGGCGGCTCGGGCAGCGACAACTGGTGCGTAAACGCCCAGATCGGCTACATGAACCACGAGTCGAATCCATCGCAGTTCTACGATCACCGCGCCGACGCTATCTACAAGGGCATGACAACGCTGCCCGACTACGGACACGAGACGTTCGCGCTCGAAGGTCCGGGCTGGCGTGAGGACCACAACTGCATGTGGGATCTCAACTCCTACGGCTTCGACGGCAACCCCAATACAGTTGTTAACTTCGAGCAGGCAACCAACAGCATCGTGCTCGGGACATGGGCACATGTGGTGGACTATGCCGTTGCCGGCATCGTGCAGTTCCTTCCTACGGCCAACCGCGCGGGCCAGTGCATAGCCATCGGGCTGTCGGCCTATGAATTCGCACAAAACGGCGGCAATCCTTTCCAGGACAACGTCAACCGCCTGACCGAAAACTGTATCTCTGTTCTGAACCAATAACATTCAAGTCTATAGGGTTCCGGAAGTCGGAAGCCGGCTTCCGGAACCATTAAAACCAACCTAATATAACCTCAATAACCATTATGAAAAAAACGTTACTCGCAACACTTGCCGCTGTGGCTCTGTCCGCTTCGTCAGCCGTAGCTCAGTCGCATCCCGCCATGCTCATCGGCAGCAACAGCGTGGATGACCTGAACTTCCAGGAGAAAGCGGCGGCAGACTTCTTCGTAAAGGAGAATCCCGACGGTGTGATCCTCACACCTGCAGATGCCGCCAAAATCAATCCCTATGACATATCGTACATATGGATCCACATCGACCGTCTCAATGTAGGTAAAGGAAATCTGCCCGCTGAATTCACCTCGTCCGAGATTCTCGGCGCGCTGCAGTCATACAGCGAGAACGGCGGAAGCCTTCTTCTCACCAAGCACGCCACGCAGCTTCTTAGCCGTATCGGACGCGTTGACGCCAAGTTTGATCCCAACATCTACGGCGATGGCGACGGCGGTATCGGTACCGATGTCTGGACAGTTCAGCCGCAGATCGGCTTCTGGTTCGTCCGCGAGGACCGCAAGGAAGCGGAAGACTACAATCCTGCCGGCTGCTATGATCATCGTAACCACCCGATATACAAGGATCTCCGCATCTATCCCTGGGTCGACGGCGCAATAAGCTGGGATACCTATCCGATGGAAGGTACAGGCGACGGCACCGAAATGCACCGCGAGGACCACAACTGCATGTGGGATCTCAATGCTTACGCCTACACGGCCGAAGGCGCCAACACCGTTGTTAAATTCGAAGCTGACAACAACTGCGTAGTCCTCGGCCAGTGGGGTCATGTTCAGGACTATGCCGTAGCCGGCATCGTTGAGTTCCTTCCCGCGGCTACCCAGGCCCGCTCTGTCGGCAAGGGCACAATCATCGCCAACGGCCTTGCAGCCTGCGAATGGTCGCCCCGCAGCGGTGTCAACGCCTACCACAGCAATCTTGAGCAACTTACCCGCAACTGCTTCTCATATCTTAATTCAAAGTCGGTCAGCGCGGTGGCCGATGCGGAGATAGTAGATATCGAGACTCCTGCAGAATACTACAACCTTCAGGGCGTTTGTGTCCGCGGTGAACTCACTCCGGGGCTCTACATACGTCGCCGGGGCAACGATGTTGCCAAGGTTGTTGTCCGCTAAGGTGCAAGAGACGCTTTCCCAAACCGATTTATGACTAAAGCTGATTATATAATCCGATAGGTCGTTAGATCGAAATTCCCCGGGGATTTTAACTTCGGGGAATTTTTGCTATCTTTGGCCTTCGCTAACAACCGTGAAAAAATTATGAAGATCTACAAACCCCTTATCGCCCTGACTGTCGCCTCGACAGCAGTCTTAGGCGCCGACGCCTCCCTGGTGGCGCACTACAACATGGACGTGCGGTCGGGACAGATTGTCGAGAGCGTCAGTGGCGAGCGCTTCGGCGTTCTTGGCAATTTCGCTCCGGAGAATATGCCGGGAGCGGTCGGCAAAGCGCTCCGCTTTGATGGCTATACGTCGTGGGTAAATGCCCGCATCGGTCAGGTCGTGCCGGCCGGCTCTAAAAAAATGACCGTATCGGTCTGGGCCGCGATAGAGTCATATCCGATCATTCAGATCGATACTGACACAGACGAGAAAACTGCCATTGTGCAGTGTATCGACGATGCCGCCAAGACGGGCTTCGGCTTTTACGTCGGTTTCGACGGCAAGTGGTCGTTTAGGGCATATGTCTCTGGGTGGCCGGTTGAAATCAAGGTCGATACGCCGTTGCCTACATGGACGTGGAACAATCTGGTTGCGGTTGTCGACTGTGATGCCCGATCACTTAAGCTCTACAACAATGGGGTAGAGGTCGGTTCGACCCGTGCCAACGGTACTCTCTCGCTCGGCCCGGCGCCCCTAACCATCGGCCGTGGCACCCTGTTAAATTACAGCGGCCCCTTCCTCCTTACTTCTTTCAACGGGCTCATCGACGATATTTCCGTATGGGACGAGGCAATAACGCAGTCGGAGATCGCATCATGGCGTGCTGAGAACGCACCCGATCTGATAGTACCGGCATCGCGTTTCGACGGCCAGGTGCTTCGCCCTAAATTTCATGGCATGCCTGCAGCAAACTGGACCAATGAGTGTCACGGCATGACTTACAGCGACGGCAAGTTCCATCTGTTCTTCCAGAAGAACGGCGACGGCCCTTATATGGCCCGTCTTCACTGGGGGCATCTTACGAGCGAGAATCTCTACGACTGGCAGGAGGAACGTATCGCTATCGCCCCCGGCGCACCATACGATATCAAGGGATGCTGGAGCGGATGTGTCTTTACCGATCCGCAAATCACCGGTTCTCTGCCGGCTATCCTATATACTGGGGTCGATTATGGCCGGGCATCCATCGACTATGCGGCACCCGTCTCGGCCTCGCTGCTCGAGTGGTCGAAGTCGTCGGCGAATCCTATAATCCAGGGGAGACCGGCCGGTCTGAGCGATGACTTCCGTGATCCGTATTTTTTCCGTCACGGCGACAACGCCTACATAATCGTAGGATCTTCCAAAAACGGCGTGGGCACCACAACCCTGCACCGCTATAACGCCTCGAACGGCACCTGGAGCAATGACGGCGACATATTCTTTTCGGGCGCTTCGGCCTCACAGGCAGGCACTTTCTGGGAGATGCCCACTGTCACGCAGATGCCCGACGGCCGCTGGCTTTTTACCGCGACACCGCTCGGCACGTCGGTAGGCGTCCGTACGCTATACTGGACCGGTACCGTCTCCGAGAACGGACACTTCACACCGGCTGCGAACTTTACTGCGCCCCGCGCCGTCGAACTAAACTCGCGCGACGGTTTCGGATTGCTCTCGCCGACAATTTACACACATGAGGGCAAGACTATAGTCATAGGCATCGTTCCAGACAAACTTCCCTCCGAAGAGAACTGGAAACTCGGCTGGGCGCACTGTTATTCGCTGCCCCGAGAGTGGAGCCTCGACGACCAGGGAGTGCTCGTGCAGAAACCCTACGAGGGCCTGAAAGGCCTGCGCACGTCCACCCGGATGAGCCGCAGCAACTTCGACCTCTCGGGCACGCTCGACCTCGCGCCTGTCAGCGGACGCCAGGCCGAGATTCTCGCCCGCTTCGAACTGGGATCGTCGCCATTCGGCTTCCGCCTGTTCAAGAACGCCAACGGCGCCGCTACCGCGACTTATACCCCGGCCACCGGTCAGCTCGTTTTTGACTTCAACGGTATCAACCATATTTCGAACGACAACGGCGTCTATAACGGCGTCTACAGCCTGTCGCTGCCCGAATTCCTCCGCGCAGGCCAGGAGCTGAAGCTCAACATCTTCATCGACCACTCCATCATCGACGTGTTCATCAACGACCGCTGGGCTACCTCTATCCGCGTGTTCCCGACCGACGCTGATGCCGACGGCATCGAGGCCTTCGCCAACGGTACGGTCAAGGTGCTCGAACTCAATGCCTGGACTCTTGATCCCAAGACCGGCCAGGGCGGGGTAGGCGACATCACCGCCGACCAAGCCCCGACCGATGTCCCCACCGACATATACACGCCTGCCGGAGTTCTGGTGCGCGCGAACACCACGGTAGCCGAGGCCCAGACCGAGCTCCCCGCCGGCATCTACATCGCCAACGGCCTCAAGTCCGCTTCCATCAGCTCCGTCACCCAGACCGCGGACGCCCTGCGCCGTGAGGGAAAGGAAGTGCTCGTGTTCAGCATTGGCCGCCCGGGCTTTGACACGCCCGAGCACATCAAGTCTGCCGCCAACGACGCGCTGGCCAAGGGATTCGTCCACTATACGCACAACCGGGGCATCCTGCCCATGCGCGAGGCCGTGGCCGCCTACCTCAAGCGCCAGAACGGGCTGGACTACGATCCCAAGACCGAAATCATGATCACCGCCGGGGCGCAGGAAGCCCTCATGCTCTGCACTCATGCCCTGCTCGATCCCGGCGACGAGGTGCTGGTGCCCTCGCCGGGTTTCCTCCTCTACTATTCGAGCATCCCCATGCTCCATGCCGTACCCGTGCCCTACGTGCTCAAGGAACCCGACTACGACTGGGACGGCGCGGTATTCACCTATGACATCTTCCCCGACGAAAAGACGGCGGCAAAGCAGAAATACGACAAAACCGATATCGGCTTCTCGCTCAGAATGACCGTCACGCTCGAGGACGGCAGCATGATAGTCGGCTGCACATACAAGAATATCACAGGCAACCCCGACGCCTGCGTCGAGAGCATGGAGCTGCT
>OGNF01001759.1_pt1 | contig 18446 bp, 19 predicted proteins | sample 1573321 | NCBI WGS metagenome assembly OGNF01 (sample SAMEA2581911, study PRJEB24529) | metagenome | biome: Human gut stool | place: China | collected 2011
AAATGTATCTCGTTCAGCGGTTGCAAAGTGGGAAACAGATGGAGGTATTCCAGAAATTGATAATCTGATACAGCTGGCAGCAGTTTTTGATATCAGTTTAGATGAATTGCTTGGAAATACAAAAGGACAAAAAACTAACAAAGAAGCAGACAGACCGAACTGTGAAAATCATAATTTGGGAAACATGCGATATGATATAGAGCTCACGGGATGGAATGACGGTGTGTATGGTGTTTATATTATCTCAGAAGATAGAGATTTTTTGTACTATTATCAAGGCTCAGACAAAGGAAAAGGCGTATATGGAATGATAGGAAGAAAATATATTACATCCGTCTTGCAGGCAAGTGGAAATGAAAAAGAGAAACCGTATATAGAAGAAGTTGATAAAAGCTTTTTCTGCGCTAAAAATGTGAAGATTGAAGTAGCAAAAAGAGAGGGATTGATAAGGGGACTTTTGGATTTCCGGGATGATGCCTATCGTAACGTTGTGATTGATTCATTCGATGCAGATACAATACATTTGCAGTTTGGTGGATCATTGGAACTTGGTGATATTGCTAAGATTGAGGAAACTAATGAATAGTATTAGAACATTTTGAAGCGAGATGGTTAAAAGTATGTTTTTTAGGGGGATTAGCAGAGTATTTTCAACAGAAAATGAAATGCAGTATAACACGATAGGAGCTTTCTGGGATGAACTGGCGGAAAAGTATGGCAGAAGTAACTTGCGGGGACTTGGATATAACTGGACACCAACCACGATTGAGTACGTTATCGGACTTAAAGAAGGAGATATTCAGGGAGGTAATTGTAGCGTGGAACTGCCCGATGATAGCTGGAACGTAGTGAACGGAAAAACGGACGATTTAGGGAAGATATACGATGAGATATATAAGAATGGAAATCTTACTTACGAGATAGAGATGTTTACGGATAATGGAGATTGTGAGATTTGGTATTTGAGGTAGGAAATAGAGGGACAGATAATGAAAATGATAAATGATATATCAAAAGAAACGAGAGAGTATCTTCTCTCTGTGTTAGACTTTGATGATGGGGAGATATTGGACTTTGTTCCATGCACCGAACCAGATCAAACGGGAATGAAGGCACTGGAAGTTAAGTTTGCTCATGGGATTCATTTTGTGTGGTATCAGACAATTTGGAATTCATCTTACTATGCAACCAGAAACGGAGAAATAATTACACATAAATATTATGCAGGCAGAATTGCTAAGAATACGCATATGTATCTTCAGGGATTTATAGATGATCTGATTTCCGGTCGTTTTGATAACGCTGAAACTCCAACGGAGAAGTATCTTAAGTACATAGAGAAAAATAATCTTACATCATACATGAATAATACCAGATGGAATCAGCTTTTTGATATAATCCATCAGCTTGAAAGCGAGACAGGGCATGAAGTACAGATAAGCTACAAATTATTGGGAGAAGATGAAGAAAAATGGTATTGGACTATTAGTGGCGATGAAGAATTGCCTGGCATAAATAGTCGATATTTTCAGTGGTTCAAGATAAAACCTATATATGTGAAGCGAATTTATAAGGGGAGACTTATGGATGATGAGTATATTAGTGAGGATTATACAAATTTGTTCTTAGAGAAGATAAATAAGACAAATTTGAGGTATGAGCCTGTAAATGGTGATGGGGCTTTTATAATATATGGATATAGGTGATTGTTATTGGAGACTTTATGGATTACACAATAAGAATATTAAAACAGGAAGAAAACGGTATATTGGATACATTTTTATATGAGGCAATATTTATTCCAGAGGGCGTGGAGGCACCTCCAAGGGATATTATCAATCAGCCGGAATTGCAAGTGTACGTTGACAACTTTGGAAACAGAGCAGGGGATATGGCATTTGTAGCAGAGGCAAATGATAAGGTTGTTGGAGCTGTGTGGGTTCGTATTATGGATGACTACGGGCATGTTGATGACGATACACCATCTTTTGCAATCTCATTGCTCCAAGAATACAGGAATTACGGTATTGGCACGGAGCTTATGAAAAGGATGCTGGCAGAGCTGAAAAAATGCGGATATAAGAGCGGTTCACTGTCTGTGCAAAAGCAAAACTATGCGGTCGGAATGTACAAAAAAGTTGGATTCCAGATCGTGGATGAGAATGATGAGGAATATATAATGGTTTGCAGGCTGTCGTAGATGGTAAGTGATTTAGAAGATATAAGTAGCTTTGGTAAGAAATAGGTGATAACAGATAAATAGATTAGTCTACGAAGCGTAGAACCCGCATAGATTCACCATATTCTACGCCTCGTGGGTGTGATTGGCAATAAAATGGGAAGATAATTGAGCCAGAAAGGAGGAAAGCAGATGAACCAGATTAAAATTGGGCGATTCATCGCTGATGAGAGAAAGAGAAAGGGATATACTCAAAAACAGCTTTCTGAAAAACTTGGAATCAGCGATAAAACAATTTCAAAATGGGAACGAGGAAATGGTTTTCCGGAAGTTTCATTACTGTTGCCGTTATGTGATGAATTAGAGATAACAGTGAATGAATTACTATCTGGCGAAAGAGTATCTGAAGAGGATTATCGAAAGAAAGCGGAGGTTAATATGGTGAATTTGGTTAGAGAGGCACAGGAAAGCAAAAAGAAAATTATTTTGTCTGCAATGGTCGCGACACTTACAATAGTTGCGGCATTTCCATTGTTTTTATTGTCAGGAATTCTGGAGATGGAGAATTGGCTGAGGGTTCTGCTTATCACAATAGGGTTAGTAGTGGTATGTGGCGGAATAGTGATTGCGTGTATTCTTGATAGAGAGGCAGGAGCATTTGAATGCCCTGATTGCAACACAAGGTTTGTTCCGGATATGAAGTCATATGTAATGGGAGCACATACATTAACAAGGCGTAAATTAGTTTGTCCTCATTGTGGGGCACATAAATATTGCAAAAAGGTGCTTACAAAATAGATTCAAGGAGAGGTCATGGAGATAAAAAAGATTGATGAAGAATTTTCAGTGTGTCAGGTGGAAGCTTATACATATGCGAATCTCGATTCTGAGTATTGTTTTCTAGGAAAAACTGATGAGGAAAAGTCTCTGGTATGCCCGGTGAGTGAAGTGCCGGAAAATGTTATAAAGCGTGATGATGGCTGGAGAGCCTTCCGTATTCAGGGCGTATTGGACTTTTCTTTGATCGGGATTCTGGCAAAGATCGCATCTGTTCTGGCGGATAACGGAATTTCGATATTTGCAGTATCCACATATAATACGGATTACGTTCTGGTAAAGAAGGAGAATTTTCAAGATGCACTTGAAGTTCTGGCGGCAGCAGGGTATGAAATTGTGGATTGAGAGTTGATAAACCGAAACTTAAAACCAGGATGAGAATCAGGGAGATACTATTATGAATATTCCTCACAATAGTTTAATGGAGAAAATCAAAGAACTTGTGCGCTTATGCGAACAGATTGCATCTGATTATGGTGACGATGCTTCATGGTTCAAACAACCTGCATCAGATGAAATGATTTCTAATTGGGAAAATAAACACAATGTTTTTATTCCTGAAACATATAAAGAATGGTTAAGTTTCACGAATGAAGCACAAATTAGAAACTCATTGGCACATTTTTATGGGCCGGACAAGTTTGTTATGAACTCTGGAGACTTACCAGAAGACTTGATTGTAATTGCAGATTTAATAGGTGATGGTGAACAATTATGTTTTTCAAAAATAACAAGGAATTTTGTTTGGGTTGACCATGGTGAGTTAGAAATAATAGATGATTTTGGTGTTGTTTTAAGTGAAATAATTAGAATGCTTAAGCCCAAAAGCTGCTTATCTCCTAAAATGGAAGAATTATTAATGAATATGGTTAAAAAAAATAATTGCTAGGATAAAAAGGAATGTATATGGATTATGATTTATTACAAAAAATATACAATATCAAGTCATTTGTAGGATATACAGATGAGGAGATAAAAGAGCTGAAAGAGGGATTTGAGAGCATCCCACACACGCTATATGAGATATGGAAGAAATGTGGTAAAACAAGCGAGCTGTTCAATCATAGCAATGATCCCTGGGTTACTCTTGATTTTCAGCGCAGGTATAAATGGACAAAGAAGACAAAAGGATATTTTTATATCTTGAATGAGAATCAGGGAGTATATCAGGTCGCTATCAGAAGGGCTGATATGGCTGAGGATGATCCACCTGTGTATGTCGTGGAAACGGATGATTATGGCACGGTCAATGAGATTGGCCGGGCTGAAAATAGTTTGTCTGCATTTATGATGGGAATGTTGATATATGAGGCGGCAATATCATGTTTTGAGTTTTGTGCAGAGGATATTATCTGGTATGATGATGGTGATGTTGAAAAGATAGATGGCATATTAAATAGATACCCGTATCATGTTTATAACTGGTATTCTGACAGAATAGATTTATACACGAAAACTGATGAAGAAATCTTGTTTGTTATGCAGGGAGATTCTCCGAATGGCACATATTCAGCACGGATAGAAACGGCATATCAGGAGATTGACAGATTGATAGGTGGTATTGGGGAAAGATAAAGTAATTATACTGATGTGAAGGATGGGATAAAGAAATGGCAACTATAAAAATGGGGAAATTGGTCGAGGTTGATATCAGAAAGTTATGGGGACATGAACAGTATGATTTTTCAAATTGGCTTGCGGATAAAGAGAACCTTGAATTACTAAACGAGACAATAGGATTAACGCTAAGTGAAGTTGAAAAAGAAGTTTATGTAGGTGCATATAGATGTGACTTGGTAGGGAAAGATGAGGTTACAGGAGAAAAAGTAATCATTGAAAATCAGCTTGAAGCATCAAATCACGATCATCTTGGCAAAATTATTACATATGCTTCCGGGTTGGATGCAAATGTTATTGTATGGATTGTTAAGGAGGCTCGTGAGGAGCATAGAAGTGCTATAGAGTGGCTTAATAATAATACTGCCACGAATATCAATTTTTTCCTGATTGAGGTGCATGCATATCAAATTGGAGATTCACTTTATGCACCAAAGTTTGAAGTGGTTGAAAAACCAAATGGATTTATAAAGAATGCCAAAACTCAATCTGGATCAGGTGAATATAATAGATCACAATCAGAAAGGCTGGAATTCTGGAATAGATTTAACGAAATAGTTGCGGAAAGAGGAAAGCCATTCAATGTCAGAAAAGCATCCACGGATCATTGGTATGATATAGCTATAGGGGTAAGTGGGTGTCATGTTGCATTAAATCTTGTAAATAAGGACAGTTGTGTTGTGATTGAGTTGTATATAAATGATGATAAAGAATTGTTCGATCATTTAGAATTGTCGAGAACAGAGATAGAGTCTAAGTTAGGATTAAAGTTAGATTGGCAAAGACTGGATGACAAAAAAGCCTCACGTATCATGTACAGGTTACCTGGATTAAATTTCGACGACCATTCAAATTATGATTATTTAATGAATGAAATGATAGACAAAGCAGTGTTGTTTGTTAAGGTATTCAAGAGATACATAAAATAAGCACAAAGATTAAGGAGCGTGGATTATGAGTAAGAATGAAATTGCTACCATAGATCATGTATTCCTGGAAAGCGTTTCTGATGTATTGTTACAAGCAAGGAAGAATGCTAAAACGGCAGTTAATCTCACTATGGTATATGCCTATTATGAAATTGGCAGAATAATCGTAGAGGAGGAACAGCGCGGAGAACGGAGAGCAGCATATGGACAGCAACTCTTGAAGGGATTATCTGATTATTTAACACAGAATTTTGGAAAAGGATTTTCTGTTGGAAATTTAAAAAATATTCGTCAATTTTATAAGGTTTATTCTGCGGATCAAATTGGCGAAACAGTGTTTAGCCAATTCAAGGATCTTCCATCGATTAACACGGGAAGAAAATTTTATCTTAGTTGGTCACATTACTTGAAATTGATGCGAATAGAAGATGTTGATGAGAGGCATTTTTATGAAATTGAAGCTGTAAAGAATGACTGGAGCTTGCGTGAATTAGAGAGACAGTTCGATAGTGCTCTGTATCACAGAATTTTACTTAGTACTGATAAAGATAAGATTCAGAGACTATCTGTGGAGGGACAGATAATAGAGAAATCTTCTGATTTGGTTAAAGATCCTTATGTTTTTGAATTTCTGGGGCTGGAGGATAAAAGTGAGTATTCAGAGAATGAACTGGAAACGAGGTTGATCAATAATCTGCAGTCATTTCTTCTAGAGTTGGGCACCGGATATACTTTTGTAGCCAGACAGAAAAGATTTACTTTTAATGAAGAACATTTCAGGGTAGATTTAGTGTTTTATAATAGAATGTTACGATGCTTTGTTCTTTTTGATTTAAAGATAGGTTCGCTGAAACACCAAGATTTAGGACAGATGCAGATGTATGTGAATTACTATGATCGTTATGAAAAGCAGGAGGATGAAAATCCTACTATAGGAGTTCTACTTTGCCAAGACAAGGACGATTCTATGGTGGAATTGACTCTTCCAAAGGATTCAAATATATTTGCGTCGAAATATCAGCTTTATTTACCAGATAAAAAGCTACTACAGGATAAACTGGGCGAATGGGTAAAAGAATGTGATGCAGATAAATGCACAAAATAGAAACGAGATTCAAAAGGAGCAGATTATGGTAGAGATACTATTTGGAGAAAGCTCGGCAGGCTCCATGAAAGCGGCAAAATGCGAGAATGTGGAATATAAGAATGGTCAGCCGCTGTGGATGGATACAGGGTTATTCTGACGAGGTGATCTGCCTTGGCTTCATGCTGGACATGGGCTACATCGGCGAGGCAGTTGACAGTCAATATCGCAAGGATTTTATCTACTCAATGTATGCAGCATCCTGAAGAACTATCCAAATGAAGTGTCTGTTGTCACGCAGCCAGAACATGTTGTGAAGAAAAATGTCATAGTGACATATCATAGCTGGAGCGAGGTGGCGGCGAGGATTGAACATTTTATCAGGCAGGGCAGGATAAAGGTTGTTGAGAGTGAGATGCCGGCAGTCTTGATGATGTTCAAATATATAGTGGCTTTTCCTCTCGGGTCATGTTAGAATCACATGTATATGCAAATAAATGTGGAAGGAAAGATTACGGGGATTAGTTCCAGGTAAAATATGGTGAAGGTATATGGAAGATATGAAGAATGGTAAGCGAAGTTCATTTTCGGGCAAGCTGGGGTACGTGCTGGCGGCGGCAGGTGCATCTGTGGGTCTTGGAAATATATGGAGATTCCCTTATCTTGCGGCAAAGTACGGCGGAGGAATTTTCCTCATAATATACATCGTGCTTGCACTTACATTTGGCTATACGATGATAGTTGCGGAGACGGCAATCGGACGAATGACGAGAAAGAGTCCGGTTGGAGCATTCAAATCATTTGGAAAGAAGAAATGGCTGTCGTTCGGCGGCTGGATAAATGCCGTTATACCTGTGCTCATAGTGCCGTACTATTCGGTTATCGGCGGCTGGGTCATCAAATATCTGGTGGAGTATTTCAGAGGAAATGCAAAGCTGCTGGCTGAGGATGGATATTTCACCGATTTTATATCAAATGGTGTGTCAACGGAGCTGTGTTTCGTGGCGTTCTGCGCATTTACACTTATCATTATATTTGCCGGTGTGCAGAATGGAATAGAGAGGGTATCCAAGATCATGATGCCTATACTGATCGTTCTGTCAGTCATCATTGCGGTATATTCCGTGACAAGACCGGGCGCACTTGCGGGAGTAAAATACTTCCTTGTGCCAAATGTGAAGAACTTCTCGTGGATGACAGTGGTTTCTGCCATGGGGCAGATGTTCTACTCGCTTTCCATTGCCATGGGAATACTCATAACATTTGGCTCTTACATGAAGAAAGATACGGCGATAGAGGATTCGACCAGAAATGTAGAGATATTTGACACTGGTATAGCGATCATGGCGGGACTTATGATAATCCCGGCGGTATTTGCATTCTCTGGGGGAGATCCGGATACCCTTCAGGCCGGACCATCACTGATGTTTATCACTATTCCAAAAGTATTCCAGAACATGGGATTTGGAACTGTCATAGGAATCGTGTTCTTCCTGCTCGTACTATTTGCTGCTGTCACAAGCTCCATAGCACTTACTGAGAGTGCAGTGTCAACATTTGAGGATGAGCTTGGATGGGGAAGAAAGAAGGCAACGGTGCTAGTGGGAGTTATCATGCTTGCGCTTGGAAGTCTGTCATCCCTGGGATATGGCCCGCTGGCAGGAATCAAGATCATAGGCATGCAGTTCCTTGACCTGTTCGACTTCCTCACCAATTCGGTGATGATGCCTATAGCGGCACTTCTCACAAGCCTGTTTGTGTCAAGGGTAGTTGGAATAGATAAGATAGAGGAGGAGATAATTCACGGCGAGAGTGCCTTCAGGAGAAAGAAGGTATTTGTAGTCATGATCAAATATCTCTGCCCTGTATTTGCCATCATTATCCTGCTCAGCTCTGTTGCAAATGCACTTGGCTGGATAAAGATGTAGACATGTATATAGATAATAAAGCCGCCCTGTCTGATACGTTATATGTATTAGACAGGGCGGTTTGTTATGTTCAGTATTTCTAGTTCTTTGTTGCGATGGCATTCAGATCTGGACTGACACTCTTGGTAGTTTAATTGGCTGTAGCTTGGAACTCGCTGATCTCATCCTGGCAGTCTGTTATAGTGCGTTCGATGGACTTAAGCGATTCTTTTGTCTGAGCTATGTCAGCTGGATTGTAGCTGACCATCTCGTCATCTTGCCCGTCTATGGATTTGGAGTATTTGGCTCCGTTCTTGATATCCTCCAGAATGCCCTCGTACATGGCGATCGTCTCATTTACTCTATCCTGTGTCCACACATATTTTTTGCCACCGGATATATATGAACTACCGATGATACTTTTGAGCTCGACTTTTTCGTTCTCAAGCCATGCCTTATACTCGTCGTATGTCCACCACTCAATATCAGGAGTTGGGAACTTTTCTTCAAACTCGGCGTCGGTCATGGCTTCAAATGTCTTTCCATTATCAAAGCTGTAATATGTCTTGCCGTCATCCGGATTTATATAGGACATTATTGTCTCCGTATCAACCGTGTCTGAAAAAGTGGTATTGGTAGTATCTGTAGCTTCGGTGACCGTACTGGATTCATCGCCCTTGGCCGATGTTGCAAATACTGTCACTGTTCCGGTGACTAAGACCATCGCTACAGCAAATGATATGATAGTCGTCTTTTTTGTTTTCATAATTGCTGTTATCCTTTCTTCGATTGCGTTTCTGCTAAAGTGGTTGCAGAGTGGCATAAAACCGCCCTTTGTCTCCTCCATACTGATCAGAGCCTTTGCGTAGGACGCCCTGCTTGTGCCTCCGAAATGGTGAATCACAGCCTCGTCGCAGGATAGCTCTATGTCTCTGTTGGCGAGAAAGTACATAACCCATACCAGAGGGTTAAACCAGTGTATGCAGACCGTGGTGATCAGCAGAAACTTGGTAACTGTGTCAAATCTTCTAATATGTATAAATTCATGTTCCAACACGTAACACAGGGTATCTTCGTTTTCCCAGTCAGTTTTCTTGGGCATAAGAATCACTGGATGCCACACGCCAAATGTAAGCGGTGCCGAGATCAGATCTGACTGTCGTATGGACAGCTTGCGTTTTAAATTGTGAGTCTCCAGCCATCTGTGTGCAAATGCATTTTCAACTGGTAATGATGTCTGAAATTCCCTGTAGCATCTGATATATGCCGAGATAAAAAATATCGCGCAGAGAACAAGTCCTGCCACCCAGATGATATCCCACGCTGAAATCGTGAGAGTAGGAATCTGAGATTGAGGTGCCTGGGTGGAGATAGGTCCTTGCGTATTGACCGGCATGAATCTGACAGCCGGTGTTTCATTTATGTCAGAGACTGTTTTCTTTCCCAGCAGAGAATAAATGCTAAACTTAGATGGATATGAAAATGGTATTAGCAGCCTGATGATCGTGATTCCCCACAGTATCAGGAATGTCTTTTTAGGCAATCGGTTAATTGCCAGAGCGCGAATGACTGTGATCACCATGATCATGACAGCCCCGGCAACGCTCATTTGCAGTAAGCTCATATTCATCACCTCACTCCAAATCGTTGACGATCTGTTTTAGCTTTGCGATCTCCTCAGGAGAAAGCTTCTTTCTGCCGAGAAGAGCGGCAAATAGTTTGTCGGCAGATCCGTCGTAGACCTTATTGATAAGTTCAGTTGTCTCGGCCTCCTGTACCTCCTCCTTTGGTATTATGGCGTGGCACATGAAATTAGGTTCAGAGCGTTCAATTGCTCCTTTTTTGATGCACCTCTTGATCAACGTATATGTAGTGTTCATGTTCCAGCCAATTTCTTCTTTCAGGACATCGGAGATATGTTTGGCAGTTGTGTCGCCCTCGTCCCAGAGGACTCCCATCACCTTAAGTTCTGAATCAAAAAGTTTTATATCCATATGTGTTCTCCTTTGCAAACTACTGCAGTAGTATTATGTCTTTATAATACTTTTCAGCTAATAAAATGTCAATACTACTGTAGTAGTTTGAATTAAAATTAATATTTGTAGCATGGCATGACTGATTCTGGCAGGTGATAAGATTTTGAAAGTTGACAGGATTTCTGTCCGGTTTTTATAATAATGTTTATGAGTACATGAAAGAAGGATTTTACATATGGATATAAAGAAAGTTGCTATTTTAGGAGCCGGAGCAGTAGGCTCTTATATGATATGGGGACTCTCAGAAAGAGATGACATAGAGCTTGGAGTTATAGCCGAAGGCGAGCGTGCCGAGAGGCTTTCCGCAAATGGCTGCCTGATAAACGGCGAGACATACAGACCGGAGGTGTGGACACCGGAGCAGGCTCATGGAGTTGATCTTCTCATAGTGTGTCTGAAGTACGGGGCACTTCCGGGTGCTTTGGACAGCATAGTAAAGGCAGTCGGTGAGAACACCGTTGTTATGAGTCTTATGAACGGTGTGGACAGTGAGGAGATCATTGCTGAGAGAATAGGGAATGAGAATATATTGTATTCGCTTATAAAGGTTGCATCCCACAGAGAGGGGCAGGGGTACTTTTTTGATCCTGAGACGACCATAGGCGTCATTTATGGGGAGACTGTGGCTCCGTATGTTAGTGAGAGAGTTCAGGCGATCGTCAGGCTGTTTGATGGAACAGGACTTCACTACACGATATCGGATCATATCATGGTTGATCTGTGGAGCAAATTCAGACTCAACGTGTGCAACAATCTGCCACAGGCTATCCTTGGTGCGGGAGTGGGCTGTTACAGGGACAGTGAACACATGAGGATCATAAGCGATGCACTCAAGTCTGAACTTGAGGCGGTGGCTACGGCGAAGGGGATAGACCTTTCACTTGCCGAAGGGCCATCGGTGCACGGAAGTGCGGTTCCACCTTCAGCGAGATATTCGACACTTCAGGATCTTGATTCTGGAAGGCATACAGAGATAGATATGTTCTCGGGTGCACTAGTAAGAATGGGAAGAGAGCTTGGAATACCGATGCCTTACAATGAATTTGCGTATCATATGATAAAGGCGTTGGAGGAGAAAAATGACGGGCTGTTTGACTACGAGGGCAGGGAGAATGAGAGAACCTGTGCAAGGTGATATGCTTCGACGGCTGTATTGATGGTATGTTAGTATTGATACTGACTGGTGTAAGCTTTTTTTTCATAATAAGAAAATGCTTTGATACATTTGCTAAATTAAGGAGGTATTGTCTATCATGTTGACATCACTTGCACTCATTTTCATAGTCGGATTGGCGATGGGCGCCATTTGTCAGAGGCTTAAGCTACCGCGCATCATAGGAATGCTGGCGACGGGAATCGTTCTTGGTCCGTATGTGCTGGATCTCTTCGATTCGTCTATATTGTCCATATCTGCGGATCTCAGAAAGATAGCGCTTATCATCATACTCATCAAGGCAGGACTGTCCCTTGACCTTAAGGATCTGAAGAAGTCGGGACGCTCGGCTGTGCTGCTCTCATTTGTCCCGGCGTCATTCGAGATTATCGGATATATACTGTGTGCACCTGTTATACTTGGAATAAACCGCACAGAGGCAGCTGTCATGGGCGCAGTGCTAGGCGCGGTATCACCGGCGGTCGTTGTTCCGAGAATGGTGAGTCTCATAGAGAAAAAGTACGGAACTGACAAGGCGATTCCGCAGATGATACTTGCGGGGGCGTCATGCGACGATATATTTGTCATAGTGCTTTTTACCACATTTCTCAGCATGGCGCAGGGAGGAAGTGCCCGTGTTATGGATTTTGTGAACATTCCAATATCCATCGTGCTTGGAATACTGCTTGGAGTTGTTGTTGGATATGGACTCTATCTGTTCTTTGAGACATCATATGCAAGGAAACACTGCGTGAGAAACAGCATGAAGGTCATCATCGTGCTGGGATTTGCCTTCCTGCTTATAGCGATAGAGGGATGGCTTGAGGGAAAAGTGTCGGTGTCGGGACTCCTTGCGGTGGTGGCTATGGCATGTGTCCTGAAACTCAAATGTCCAGAGTCGGTGTCGGGAAGGCTCTCACAGAAGTTTGGAAAGCTGTGGCTTGCGGCGGAGGTCATATTGTTCGTGCTTGTGGGTGCGGCTGTGGATATCAGGTACACCCTGGCAGCAGGACTTCCGGCGCTCCTTATGATATTTGTCGCACTGGTATTTAGAACGGTTGGTGTTCTAATCTGCGTGGCACATACATCACTTACATGGAAGGAAAGGCTGTTCTGTGTCATCGCGTATCTTCCGAAGGCTACAGTTCAGGCAGCAATCGGATCAGTTCCGCTTGCGGCAGGGCTGGCATGTGGTAATATAGTATTGTCGGTTGCCGTGCTGGCGATCGTGGTGACTGCGCCGCTTGGAGCGATAGGAATAGACGGAACATACAAGCATTTGCTTGGTGAGGATAAGTGATGTTTTGCGTTCGGTAGATATAGGAGACAAGTATGAATAATAAGATAAAGAACATTATATTTGACATGAACGGCACAATGATATTTGACGGAAAGTATCATGAGATAGCATGGAAGGATTATGCGGAGAAGCTTGCTGGCAGACAGATGAGCACGGAGGAGTTTCAGCATCATGTGCTGGGGCACACGAACAAGGATATTCTGGAATACCTCATGGGAAAGGGTACGCTCACCGAGGAGAGGATACTTGAACTTACCGAGGAGAAAGAGGCTATGTACAGAGAGATGTACATGGAAGATACTGCAAACTTCAAGCTGGTGGATGGCCTGGTGGCATACCTTGATAAACTTAAGGAACATGGGATAAATATAAATATAGCCACAGGGTCAAATATGACAAATCTGGCATTCTATTTTAAGGAATTTGATCTCGAAAGGTGGTTTGACATAACGCTGTGCGCATATGACGATGGAACCATGAATGCTAAGCCGGCTCCTGATATGTATATCCGGGCCATGGAGCGCATCGGAGCAGTGCCGGAAGAAACCATGGTCATAGAAGATGGACCGTCGGGAATCCGGGCAGCGGCGGCAGCCGGAGCAGGATATATAGTGGGAATCTATGGTGACTCATCAAGAGAACTGCTCGAAGAGACAGGGCTGTGCGATGAACTGATTCCGGATTATAGAAATAAGTGATAAGAATAGGGCGTGTTCAAATGGAAGAACATGCTCTATTTTACTATGATATATGGGTGCGGGGATGATTCCTACAACAACTCCATAAGTTTATTTGCAGCAACGCTCATACCACGGCGCCTGTCACTGATGATACACATGTGACGCTTTGGTATGGGCTTTTTAAATTGCAGGCGGAACAGGTCGCCGCGTTCTATATAGCTTTGGGCGAAGTCTGCCATGATGGAGCCGATGCCGAGATTTCTCATGACGAACTGGGCAATCATATCGCTGGTAGACAGCTCGAATTCGGGCTGCAGAGTCACGCCCTCATGGCTCAGGAATGTGTCGACATATGCGCGTGTGCTTGTGTCGTGTTCCAGACAAATGATCGGAAGTTCGTCAAGCTCGTGGTAGTCCAGAGTTTTGCCCTGAAGATATGAAAATCTTGGTCCGGCGATGAAGATGTCCTCGATCTCCCTTGCCTGCCTGATCTCCATGTGAGGATCTGCTGGAAGAGGACTTGTGACTATACCGAAATCTATGTTGCCTGAGAGCAGATGATTTATCGTGCTGGGGGTAGGCGCATTTGTGACATGGACCTTGATCCCCGGATATAGCTGGTGGAAATGCTCCAGATATGGCAGGAGATAGAACTGTAGTGTCATATCGCTTGCGCCTATCCGTATCTCACCGGTCTCCATGTGGAGGAGCTGTGAGAGCTGCTGTTCACCCAGGGATATGGATTCGTATCCCGCTGCAACGTGGGAGTAGAGGATTTCTCCGGCATTTGTCAGTGAGACGCCCTTCTTGGTTCGGATGAACAGTTCTATGCCGATCGCCTGCTCCAGAGCTTTGACTGCCTGACTTACGGCTGGCTGGGATATACACAGCTCCCTGGCAGCAGCGGATATGCTGGATGCTTTGGCGACGTTGTAGAAGATCTTGTAATATTCGAAATTTATGTTCATATATAATTTCCTCCAGATTCAATAGAGATCGTTTAATATGTGTGTGTCAACAATATGTTTTATTGCAAAATAATTCAGGACTTTTTACCGTTCTATAATGGTACGATTGAAATAATTTTGCTTAAAAAATTATGCATATATAATATAAGTAAAATGGTGTTTGAGGTGGACAAAATCCATTATATTTACAGTTTATGTTGGTTTCCGCAAAATGTAAAGATAAATATAAGATACACTTATGATAAATATAAATAATATTGATTTTACTTATGACATTATAGTGTTATAATGAGAAGGTATTGTGAGTGATCTGCTTATAAATATTATGTATAGGCAGAAACATTTGAACAGCCACAATACGGATATCAGAAAATATTTCAAAATGCTGCGAAAGCGAGGAAAAGTATTATGGTAAGAGCGGTTGTAGGAGCCAATTGGGGCGATGAAGGAAAAGGTAAGATCACAGACATGTTAGGCCAGGAGTCAGACATAATCGTAAGATTCCAGGGTGGTGCCAACGCAGGTCACACAATTGTCAATGACTATGGTAAATTTGCTTTACATACACTTCCATCAGGAGTGTTCTACAGTCACACAACAAGTATCATTGGAAACGGTGTTGCACTCAATATCCCTCTTCTTTTCAAGGAGATAAAGTCCATCACAGACAGAAATGTACCAATGCCTAAGATCCTTGTATCTGACAGAGCACAGATGGTTATGCCATACCACATTCTCTTCGACGAGTACGAGGAGGAGAGACTTGCAGGTAAGTCATTCGGATCAACAAAGTCAGGAATCGCTCCATTCTATTCAGATAAATATGCAAAGATCGGTTTCCAGGTAAGCGAGCTCTTTGATGAGGAAGCACTGAAGGAGAAGATCGAGAGAGTTATAGTACAGAAGAACGTTCTTCTTGAGAACCTGTATCACAAGCCACTCTTAAAGGTTGATGATATATTCAACACACTCATGGAGTACAAGGAGATGGTTGCTCCTTATGTATGCGACGTATCAGCATACCTCTATGAGGCGATCAAGGAGGGCAAGAACATCCTTCTTGAGGGTCAGCTTGGTTCACTGAAGGATCCGGATCACGGAATCTATCCTATGGTTACATCATCATCAACTCTGGCAGCTTACGGTGCCATCGGTGCAGGTATACCTCCATACGAGATCAAGCAGATCATCACTGTATGTAAGGCATACTCAAGCGCAGTAGGAGCAGGCGAGTTCGTAAGTGAGATATTTGGCGACGAGGCAGATGAGCTCAGACGCCGCGGCGGTGATGGCGGTGAGTTTGGTGCAACAACAGGAAGACCTAGAAGAATGGGCTGGTTCGACTGTGTGGCATCAAAGTATGGCTGCCGTATCCAGGGAACAACAGACGTTGCATTTACAGTACTTGATGTACTTGGATATCTCGATGAGATCCCAGTATGTGTAGGCTACAATATCGACGGTGAGGTTACAACAGACTTCCCAACAACATCAAAGCTCAAGAAAGCAAAGCCTGTATATGAGACACTCCCAGGCTGGAAGACAGATATCAGAGGAATCAAGAAGTACGAGGATCTCCCAGAGAACTGCAGAAAGTACATTGAGTTCGTTGAAGAGCATATCGGATTCCCAATCACCATGATCTCAAACGGTCCGGGAAGAAACGATATCATCTACAGAAATGCAAAGTAATTTGACCTGATTCACAGGGAAATTAAATAATAGAAAAAAAACAGGGACACTTTCCAGTAAGAGATTATTAGGGAGTGTTCCTTTTGTTGTTGTAAATAAGGACAAGTGGATTAATATTCAGTTTGGAGGAATAACATAATGTCAAAAGATGAGTATTTGATCACAGATGCACCGCTTAAAGCGCTGACAGTTTTTGCAATGCCTATGATCTTGGGCAGCTTTTTTCAACAAGTGTATAATATGGCTGATTCAATAATAGTTGGCCAGTATGTCGGATCATCTGCACTTGCGGCTGTTGGCGCATGTGCCGCTCTTACAAATGTATTCATTTGTGTGGCACTCGGTGCCGGCATAGGTGCGGGCGTGCTTGTGAGCCGCTATTTTGGAGCCAGGGATTATAGTAAAATGAAAACAATAGTATCAACATCGCTGATAAGTTTTATGGTTTTGAGTATACTTTTGGGTGTATGTGGTCTTATCTTTTCACGTTCGATGATGACGCTGCTTCAGACACCTGCTGACATACTGGATGAAGCGGTGCTGTATCTTCGTGTTTATTTTGCCGGATTTCCATTTTTGTTTATGTATAATATTCTTTCAACAATGTTCAATTCAATCGGTGAATCAAAGATACCGTTGGGTCTTTTGATATTTTCTTCTGTCTTGAATATTGTTATGGATCTTTGGATGGTGGCAGGCCTCGGCCTGGGCGTTTTCGGTGCAGCTCTTGCAACTCTTATTGCCCAGGGAATATCCGCAGTGTTTTCACTGCTGATTTTTCTTTGGCGGATGCGTCAATATAAAGGCCGTTTTGATTGGTTTGACAGGCACGAGTTACATTTCATGCTTAGAATTGCCGTACCATCGGTTCTTCAGCAGTCCACAGTGTCGATTGGTATGATGATCGTTCAGGCAGTTGTAAATCCATTCGGTACACAGGCACTTGCAGGTTACTCAGCAACGATGAGGGTAGAGAATGTTTTTTCACTGATATTTGTATCCATTGGAAATGCAGTTTCACCGTATGTTTCTCAGAATCTTGGCGCAAAGAAAATCAAACGTATCAAAAAAGGATATCGGGCTGCGTTGGTGTTGGATGTGTGCTTTGCGATCATCGCATTTATAGTCATTGAAACACTGCATACTCAGATTTCATCTTTATTCCTTGGCAAAGATGGAACCGCTTTGGCATATCAGGTGTCTGGGGGCTATATGAGATGGATTGGCTACTTTTTCATCTTCATGGGAATCAAGATGGCAACCGACGGGGTCCTTCGAGGACTTGGGATCATGCGCCCATTTCTCATTGCAAATATGGTCAACCTCGCGATTCGTCTGTCAGTTGCCCTGATTTGTGCGCCCCGTTTTGGTATCGAATTTGTCTGGCTTGCGGTGCCGGCGGGATGGCTTGCAAACTTCCTGATCTCTTATATGGCTCTCAGAAAGTCGTGGCCGGTTGATAAAACAATTGGCGAATGATCGGTTTGGTGCAAAGGAATGTCTGTTTTGCAATAGTACCGGCAATCATTGAGGAATACATCTTCCGGGTGTGATACTCGGAGCTTATCTGAAAGTGGAGATGATGGCGGCGGTTCTGATTAGCAGCCTACTACAAAGCATTGGATTTAAGATGGTATGGGTGATATAATCTGAAATGTAAATATTTTGCTTAACTATAGGGGTTGATGGAAATGCGATTGATTTATTATTCTTGGATATTGATTTGATTACGACCAGCGGCGTAGATATAGGACAGTATATTCGGCATAGACTGAATAATTACAGCATGGAGATTGTGTTTATGTGTCTTCTGAGAAGGATAATGCAGAGCCGGAATGAGCAGCAGATAACGCCGAGTGTGGTTCTGATAATTGTGCCGATTATCAGTATATGGTCAACTGCGTAAATCAGGGAGACATTTCCTTACCACCAAAGATGATTCGTATAATCATTGCATGGGTTTACAGAGTGTACAGGATGTTTTGAATCAAAATAATGGTGAGATAGGAGGTATCGTACATCTGTTGTGTGCGAGAAAGAGAAATGGGAACATTGGAAGTGGAC
>OGNF01001760.1_pt1 | contig 18415 bp, 19 predicted proteins | sample 1573321 | NCBI WGS metagenome assembly OGNF01 (sample SAMEA2581911, study PRJEB24529) | metagenome | biome: Human gut stool | place: China | collected 2011
CATGGGCCTTGAAGCACTCCCGCAGCCTGACCGCTTCCTCGTCGGTCCACAGGGCCATGTTCCAGGTCAGCAGCTGGCAGCGCCGGAAGCCCTGGGCCTTCATCCGGAGAATTTTCTCCTCCATGTTCCCGGCGTCATGGGTGACACACACACCGATGTCCATCGCTTTTCTCCTTTTTTCAACAGAATTTCAGGAGCTCCTATGGCTATCATACAAGAAAGTATGGTATACTGAGTAGAACCCGATTGATGGATTCTAGCACAATTTTATCCTTGGGAGAGGAAAGCTATGGAAACCGGCTTCAAAGAGCGGATGAACGTTCCTTATGAGGATCTGCCTGTCAGAGTGCTGCATATGGATATCCCCCCCGGCCAGCTGTGCTTTGCCCCCCACTGGCATGAAAGGATTGAATTCCTTCAGATAGAGGAGGGCGGCATGCTGCTGACCAGCCGGGGCAGGACGGTACCGGTGGGGACGGGAGAAACCGCCGTCATCTGCCCGGGCGAGCTCCACGCGGGCCGCTCAGGCGAGGACGGGGTGCGGTATACCGTCGTCATGGGGGAGCCGGAGCTGATGGACGAGGGGGACGTGTGCGCCTCCCGCTTTATCCGACCCGTGTTTTCCGGGCGGCTGCGTTTTGAAGCAGTCGTGCGGGACGATGAGGTGCGCGGGTCGCTGACGGAGATAGCGCGGGAGGACGCGGCCCGGCTATCCGCCTATCCCATGCGGATAAAGGGGCTGTTTTATGAGCTGTTCGCGCGGCTCTGCCGGGAGCATACCTGCCCGGACGCCGCTCCCGCCCACCCGGCGGGGCGGGTGGAGGACATCCTGCGGTATGTCGACGAGCATTTCACCGAGCCCCTGACCACTGCCGGGGCCGCCAGGCTGTTCGCCTTCACAAAGCTTTATACATCAAGAACGGCACCTGCATACGCATGGACGGCCGCCTCTATTTCTGTGTTGAATTCCTCCATGTAAAACCTGGCAAGGGCAACACATTCATGCGCACAAAGCTCAAAGACGTTGTCGACGGCCGCGTTCTCGAGCGTCGTTTCAACATCGGCGAGAAACTCGAAGACGTTCGCGTTGAGCGTCGGCCCTACCAGTATCTCTATGCCGAAGGGGGCGACGACATCTTCATGAACAACGAGACATTCGACCAGATTCCCATCAACAAAGAGCTCGTAACCGGCGCCGCTTTCATGAAAGAAGGTGACACCGTTGAAGTTGTCAGCGACGCATCGACCGACACCGTCCTCTATGCCGAGATGCCCATCAAGACAGTCCTGAAAATCACCTACACCGAGCCGGGCGTTAAAGGCGACACAGCCACCAACACCCTCAAGCCCGCCACCGTCGAGACCGGCGCCGAAGTGCGCGTGCCGCTGTTCGTCAACGAAGGCGACTCCATCGAGATCGACACCCGCGACGGCTCCTACATCAGCCGCGTCAAGGGCTGATCATCGCAATCGGCCAAGTCGTTGCGGCAACGCAGAGAGAGCAGGCGCTCCGGGCCTGCGGTTGCGGCCGGCAGTAGATGTTTCTACTCCGGCCGGCCCGCAGGTCCGGAGTGCGCCTGCTTCCCGTATATTGATATAAATTGCGCGTGGAGCGTAACAAAAGCGGCGGCGTGCTTGTTATCAGATAAAGCCCTGATGATTATGAACGACGACGCTATGAAAGACCTAGACACCTCCTACTTCAATCTGACCACCGAGAAGCTGCCCGTCGCCGGCGGCTCCCTCATCGTCGCGCAGCCATTCCTGTCCGACGAATGGTTCGGCCGCGCCGTGATCTCGCTGATCGACTGTGCCCCGGCCGACGGCGCCACCGGCGTCGTGCTCAACAACCGCATGGACTGCACCCTGCGCGAGGTCCTCGACGGCGTCGGCGCCCCCGGCGACGCCGTACCCGTCTACTGCGGCGGCCCGCTGAGCCACGACCGCCTTTACTTCATCCACACACTCGGCCCCGACATCATACCCGGCGCCCGCCTCTACGCCCCCGGTCTCTACATCGGCGGCGAATTCTCCCGCGCCGTCGCCTACGTCAACGAGGGCTACCCCGCCGACGGCTTCATCCGCTTCTTCATCGGCTACAGCGGCTGGACCGCCGGCCAGCTGCGCGACGAGATGCTCGCCGACACATGGGGCCCGGTGGCCGCGCCGCCCGACGCCTCCTCGCTGCTCGCCGGAGCGGGCGACGCCTACTGGCACGCCGTCGTCCGCCTCATGGGGCCCCGCTACCGCTCCTGGCTCGCCATCCCGCGCGACGTCCGCGCCAACTGAGCGCCGGCAATGTTAAAGAACGTTGCGGAGGGCGGCCGTCTCGCGATTTTTTCGTAAGTTTGTCCATTCTTTTTTATCTAATGTAACGATGACTGACGTATGGACTATAGGATCGGACAGACCTACGAGTTTGAGGTAGTAAGAGATTTCGGAGAGAACGACGATATGTTCCGGCTGCGCGTGCCGGGCTACAGCGATTTCTTTATCAACAAGCTGAAATTCCAGCGGGGGCAGCCGGCGCCGGTGTCGCTGGCGTGCAGGGTTAAGTCGGTGGGCCGGAGCGGCCCGGTGCTGGGCCACTGCATGCCGATGTACGTAAGGCGGTTCTACGGCGACGCGTTCGCGCGGCGGGAGCCGTGCGAGTTTACGGTCTACGCGGAGCCGGCCAGGCCGTCGGATCCGTACGTGCTGGAGGATGCGAACGGACTGCGCTTCAATCTGTACCAGAACACTACGCCGCTGACGCGCGGGCGCAGCGTCGTGTGCCGCTTCACGCGGCTCAACTCGGCGGCCTACAGCCTGGAGCTGTGCGAGAGCGGCATGAAGCTGCCGCTGCTGACGCCGGCCGACGTGCTGGCGCGCATCGGGACCCGCGGCGCGGGGGCGGGGCTGACGGCCCGCTTTCTGGCTGAGCGGCCCGAGCTGGCGGCGGCGCGGGCCGAGCTGGCGGCGGCCAATCCGTCGTGGGTGGTGACGGCTCTGAAGGCTGCGTCGGAGGCGCTGCCCGACTACTTCAGGTGCATGGACATCCGGCGCCACTGGCGGCTGATGGAGCGCCTGCTGGGCATCCTGCGCTCGGCGGCGCTCTACATCATAGAGGGATCGGGGCTGCTGCGCCAGGCGCCCGAGAGCGTGCGCCGGTCGGTGCAGGAGCAGATGACGGCCCTGGTCGAGGGTCTGAAGCCCTACAACGCGGCGCTGGGCCTCTTCGCCACGGACGGTATCGACGGCTTCATCACCAGCCTGATGGAGAAGCTGCGCCAGGCGGGCTATCTGTACCGGCCCGTCGATCAGTTCGCGACGCTGATGCTGATATTCCGCACGGATACGTCGCTGGTGAAGAAATACCTGGGCGGCATTTTCGACACGATCATGGAGTGGAACCTGGAGACGTGGACGCAGGAGCCGTTCCGCACGGCGTTTGTCAGGCAGTTCGAGATCTATATCCGTCTGAGCTGCCGCGAGGTCGACCGCCTGCCGCAGGCGCAGACCGAGTCGGAGAACGACCGGCTGCAGAAGATAGTGACGGCGATAGCCCTGCAGATGCTGATCGGGGGCAAGAATCCCGAAGGGGAGTCGGTGCGGCGCAACCGCGCGCTTTTCTACCGCTACATATCGCTGCTGCGTCCAGGCAAGAGCGACGTGCTGCTCGACAAGTCGTACGCCACGCTGCTTGGCGCCCGCCTGCCGGTCGAGTTCGGCTACGACGACATCAAGGAGCCGCAGCTGATGATGACTAAGGCGTCGGTGAGCGTGGGCGGCGGCGCGGCCAAGCTGCCCACGCGCCTTTTCCGCGCCGGGAATGTCGAGATCACCGCGGGCGACGACGGCATAAGCATCAAGCGTGCGGGCGACGCCGACATCACGCCCGTGCTGCCCTCCACGCTGATGCCCTGGCTCTCGCCACAGGTATATCTCGACGGCATCAGGAGCCTCAACGGCTCGCGCATCAACAGCTTCGACGCCCACCGGCAGATGTGGAGCGACATAGAGAAGGTGCTCTTCGAAAAGACCGCCAAGCCCGAGGGCGAGATGCGCGAGCGGCGCCGCGCCGAGGAAGGCGACCAGGTGGCGGTGATCATCGATCCGCGCGAGATCGCCGGCGGCGACGACCCGCAGTGGCGCTGCCGCATCGACGATCCGTCGTTTCTGCCCGGCGAGGGCTACATCAACCGCAGCGACATAGTCGCGTACAGCCTGCGCGGGCTCGACCTCGACCGCAACCGCACGATGATCGAGCAGGCCTTCCGCGACGACAGCGGCGCTCCGCTCCACTTCATTGCCACGGTCATCGGGATCGACAGCTACGGCCGCTACCGCATGTCGCTGACCGACGACGCCGCGGCCCAGGCCCCGGCGCTGCTCGACTACAACAGGACGTATCACGGCGTGGTCACCTGGGTGTCGCCGACTGAATATCTCGTGATAGGCGACTGCGGCTACGGCGTCTATCTGAGCCGCGAGGCCGACCGCGACCTGCGGCCCGGCGACGTGGTCGACTTCCGCGTGCTCGACCACAGCAATCCGGCGCATCTCGAGGGTACGATACTGGGGCTGTCGGACGACGGCGTCAAGGTCGACAAGTCCATCGCCTTCGTCAGTCTGCTCAACGGGCTGGCCGTCGTGGCCGACGGCGAACCCGGCGAATCCGAGGACGTCGACGACGGCCCCGATGAAGAAAGCCTTGCCCGCGAGGATGTCGACGAGATCGTGCAGCTGCTGCGCTTCAAGTCGCTGACCTGCTCGAAGCTGCTCAGCGCTTTCGACTATCTGCGCTACGCCCGTCTGCTGGCCCTGGCGACCGGCGACTCCGACATGGCGGCCAACCTGCTCACGCACGCGTCGCTGCTCCATCAGCATCAGTTCTATGCCTCTAACAGCCGCATCGACGCCGCCGAGCTCGAGGCACGCCGCGCCGAGGCTGCGGCGTCGCCCCTGCTTCAGATAATATTCCACCGCCTCGAGATTGTGTCGTGGCTCGGCGACAGCTCGCGCAACGAATCGCTGTGGGCCACGATCAACACGCCGCGCAACAATCTTGAGAATACCCTGGCGCGCATGGTGCTGTCGTACAACATGCTGCCCGAGGAAGGACGGCCCGACAACACTATAGCCAAGGGCCTCAAGGCCGAGATCGCCCGCCTGCTGGGCGTCAACTTCGAGCCACGGGTGCTAAAGTCGTACGGCTCGGAAAATCAGTTCGTCGAATTCAAGTCGAGCATCGTCTATCCGGCCCGCAAGTCGGCTTCCGACAAGGTCGAGGCCGATCCCGACCGCCAGCAGCACGTGCTGCTGCGCACCGTCGCAGGCTTCATGAACGCCTCGGGCGGCACGCTCTACATCGGCGTCAACGACTCGACCCACTGCGAGGCCGGGCTGTTCGAGGATTTCGAATACTACAAGCGCCACAAGGGCATCATCGGGTCGAACCACTACGAGATCCGCACCCCCGACAACGTCTGCAACTTCCTGACCAACCTGGTGCGTCAGACCTGGGGCACGCTCGTCACCGAGAGCGTGCAGATCGAGCCCGATCCGGAAGCTACGCGCGATGTGATAGTGGTGAAGATCCAGCCGCGCGTCGCGCCCGTCGAGCTCGACGGCGTCATCTATGTGCGCCGCAGCGGCACCACGATGCGGCTCGACGAGAGCGAGCGGGACGAGTTCGAGCAGGAGCGCCGCGCACGCGGATACCAGCGGCGCGCGGAAGAGGCCGCCGCCCCGGCAGCCATAGCCGCTCCGCAGCCTGCCTCCCCGGCCGTACAGGCCGCTCCGGCGGTGCCTGCCCGTGTCCGCATCGCCACATCGGCCTGGCGCCCCAATGTGCTCCACGACGGCGAAGAAGGCTTCGTCGAGCCTGCCGGATACCTATACTTCACCGCGGGCAACACGCTGAGCCACTCGCAGCGCGACTTCTACCGCGAGGATGAGCTGCCGCTGGTGATGGCTTTCTCGCCCGAGGAAGCCCGGTCGGGCAGTCTGCTGCTGATGTTCGACAGCCAGCGCCTGCTGCGCGTACCACTGAGCGAGATACTCGAGAAGCCGTCGAACCGCGAGGTCAGCTATTTCCGCGAGTCACTGCCCCTGTTCGCAACGGTAGCCAGTCCCGGCGACGCCCTCAATGTATACCTGACCGACACGAAGGACAACCTCTACCGCCGCACCCTGCGCGTGAGCGAGATACCGGCCGGTCACCTTACGTCGGCACCCGAGCGCATCCTGGATATGCCGGCCGGTCCTACCGTGGCCTGCGAGCTCGTGGCCTCGCCGCAGACCGACAGCTTCGCCGCCTCGCTTGCATCGAACCTTTCAGGGCGCCAGATCGGCTACACCATGCGGTGCCAGGCCGGAAGCGACAAGGCGGCCGAACTCATCGCTGCCGACACAAAAAAGGCTTCACAACCCAAATAACCGACAATGTCAACCGAACCTTCGACCCCGCGATTCTCGATAATCACCGTTACGTACAATGCCGCCCACACCGTCGGACGCACGGTCGCCAGCGTGGCCTCCCAGACCTGCCGCGACTACGAGCATATCATCGTCGACGGCGCGTCCGTCGACGGCACCCTCGACCGCGTCCGCGAGGCCTGCACGCGCCCCGACACCCTCGTGGTCCGCTCGGAACCCGACCGCGGCATCTACGACGCCATGAACAAGGGCATCGGCATCTCGCGCGGCACATATCTGATATTTCTCAACGCCGGCGACAAGTTCCACTCGCCCGCGACGCTCCAGACCATCAGCGACCGCATCGACGCCGCCGGCATCCCGGGCATCGTCTACGGACAGACCGATCTGGTCGACGACAGCGGCGCATACCTGGCCCCGCGCCATCTGACCGCCCCCGCCTCTCTCGGCTACCGCGACTTCGCCCGGGGCATGCTCGTATGCCATCAGGCCTTTGTGGCTCTGAAGCGCATCGCGCCTCTCTACGATACGGCCTACCGGTTCTCGGCCGACTATGACTGGTGCATCCGCTGCCTGCAACACTCGCGGCGCAACGAATACATCGACGATGTGCTGATCGACTATCTCTCCGAGGGCCTCACGACCGCCAACCGCCGCAAATCGCTCCGCGAGCGATTCCGCATCATGTCGTATTACTACGGCCTGTTGCCGACCATGCTGCGCCACGCCGGCTTTGCCGTACGCTTCCTGCGAAACAAGTTCTTCAACACCCCATCCTGAACAAGCCATGCTGCTCTACAATACCACATTCGGCATCGACCGGGCCATCGAGAAGGAATTCATCGACTGGCTGCGCTCCGAATTCATACCTTCGGCTACGGCCGACGGCGAATACTTCACTTCGCCCGAACTCTTCCGCGTCGAGGCTCAGAACGAACCCGGCGCCACGAGTCTGGCGCTCCATCTGCGCGCCGCTTCGCGCACCGACATCGAGACCTGGTACGCTGACCACGGCAGTCGCCTCTTCGACGAGCTGCTGCAGCGGTGGCCCTCGCGAGCCGTGTTTTTCTCAACTACCTTATCCGAAATCCAATGAGCGACAGCCGCGACTTCCAGCGTGTGATCATCGGTATCGACCCCGGCACCAACGTCATGGGCTACGGCATCCTGGGCGTCAACGGCAAGACACCCTCGCTGATCGCCATGGGCGTGGTGAAACTGAGCCGCTTCGAGACCCACTACCTGCGTCTGCGCCGCATCTACGACCGCGTCGTAGCCCTCTGCACCCAGTATCTGCCCGACGAACTCGCCATCGAAGCGCCCTTCTACGGCAAGAACGTGCAGTCGATGCTGAAACTCGGCCGCGCCCAGGGCGTGGCCATGGCCGCCGCCCTCTCGCGCGATATTCCGATCACCGAGTACGAGCCACGCAAGATCAAGCAGGCCATCACCGGCAACGGCGCCGCCTCCAAAGAGCAGGTGCGCGAGATGCTCCGCCGCATACTGCGCATCGCCGACGAGGCCCTGCTGCCCGAGCTCGACTCGACCGACGCCCTGGCGGCCGCACTCTGCCACTTCTACGAATCGGGCAAGCCCGCTGTGGCCAAGTCCGCGTCGTGGAAAGATTTTATAGCCCGTAACCCCGACAAGGTAAAGATATGAAAAGATATGTGATACTGACGGCGGCCGCCCTGGCCGCAGCCCTGACGGCCCGCGCCGCCCTGACGGTCGACGGCTCCCGGGCCATCACCGTACAGGCCCCGCCGACGACCGGCCTGGCCGAAATCATCGTGGTCGAGAACGCCGCAGGCAGCACACTCGCCTACACCCCCGCCGGAGCAGCCGGAGCCGTGACCTGGCAGCGCTTCAGCAATCTCGGCGGCGGTTACGCCCAGGACATCCCCTCCGCCACCGACGGCATGCGGTCCTTCATAACCCTCGGCCCCGACGACATGGGCTACATCATCACCGACGGCACGCGGCGCACCTGCGTCTGGGTCGTCAACTACGCCGCCCACGCCTATGCAGTGAGCGGCATCGAGGTCGAGTCGTCCGACTGCGCCCGCGTGCAGCTCCGCGTCGCCGATCCTGCCCTGCCGATCCACTACTACTCCGTCAACGGCCGCCGTGAGGACCTCGACCGCGGCATCGAACTCAGCTACACGTCGCTGCGCTTCGACGAGTCATCCATGACCTACGTGCAGGTCCCCGTAACCGAAATGTACACAGGCCTCGGAACGACAGTCTCGGCCCCCGTGCCGCTGTGCGACACGCAGTTCACCCTCCACCCCGACCGCTTCGCCGCCGAGTGGGGCATCGGTGCCGAGGTGCAGTCCTCCACCTTCGTCACCGCGGCCGTAGCCGCCGAGACCCGCGCCGAGCAGACCGGCCGCGACGCCGACAACGAGCAGAAAGTCGAGGCCGACGGGTTCGGCGGATCCGCTCCATGCGAGATCACCTTCCGCGCCGCCGTCACCGACGCCGCCGTCTACCGCCGCTGGGAGATTTCCTCGTACCCCGAGTTCGACGACGTCAGCTACAGCTACGACCAGCTTGAGTTCACCTACACGTTCACCGAAGCCGGCACCACCTACGTGCGCTTCACAGCCGACAATGCCGCCGGCACCTGTGCCTATGTAGGCGACACCTATGCCGTCGCCGTCGGCGACTCGCGCCTTGAGTGCCCCAACGCCTTCTCGCCCGGCACCTCCGAGGGCGTCAACGACGAGTGGCGCGTCAGCTACCGCTCCATCATCTCGTTCGACTGCCACATCTTCAACCGCTGGGGGCAGGAGCTTGCCCACCTGACCGATCCCTCGCAGGGCTGGGACGGCCGCCGCGGCGGCAAAGTCGTCGGCCCAGGCGTCTACTACTACGTGATCAAGGCCCGCGGCGCCGACGGCAAGGAATACAACCTCTCCGGCGACATCAATGTCATAGGTTCCCGCCCCGACTCCTCGTCCGGCCCCGTCGCCGAATGACCGCGCCGGTCCATTTTTTTGTCGCCCGGGAGGCAGCCCGATTGCGAAAAAATTGCTAACTTTGCATTTCAACAAACCGATATACGAAAGTGCTTACATACAAAAATCATATGAAAGAGCTCGCGCTGCCCGAATACGGCCGCAACATCCAGAACATGGTCGACCACTGCCTCACGATCGAGGACCGCGACGAGCGTACGCGCTGCGCCCGGTCGATAGTCGACGCGATGGAGATACTCTTCCCCCAGCAGGGCGACCGCCAGACCTACCGCCGCAAGCTGTGGGACCATCTGGCCATGATCAGCGGCTTCCGCCTCGATGTGGATCTGCCGTTCGAGCTGCTGCGGCCCGCCGCGCTCGAAGAGAATCCGCAGCCAGTGTCGAAAGGCTCGACCGTCATCCGCCGCCGCCAGTACGGCCATCTGGTCGAAGAGATGGTGGCCCGTGCGTGTGCCATGGAGCCGGGCGAGGAGCGCGATGCCCTGGTAGAGCTGCTGGCCAACCACATGAAGAAGCTGCAGCTGGCGGCCAACCCCGAGGGGGTCGAGGACGTGAAGGTGTTCAAGGACCTCTACGAGATGAGCGACGGAGCCATCGAGATCTATCCCGAGGACCTGGCGCTGCAAGACTATGTCATGGCTCCCGCGCCCTCTAAAAAGAAACGCAAGAAATAATGATACGGCGCAGCGAATTGCAGCAGGTGGGGCGCCTTTACAAGACGCATGGCATCCGGGGCGAGCTTCAGCTCGAACTCGACGACCGCTACACGCCCCGCGAGCTCGGATTCCTGGTCCTCGACATGGACGGCATCTGTGTGCCTTTCTTCGTGGCTGAGGCGCGGCGCCGCGGCGCCGACTGGCTGGTGCGCTTCGACGGCGCCGACACCGACGCGGCAGCCGCCTCCTTGGCCATGCACGATGTATATTATCCGGCTGCACGGCTGCCTCACACCGACAGCGACGAAGGCGTCTATCTGGCCGATATGGCCGGCTATGAGCTACGCGACGGCGCGACGGCGGTCGGTACCATAGAGTCGGTCGACGATTCGACGGCCAACGTGCTGATATATGCCCGCGACCCGGCCGGACGCCAGCTTATCGTGCCGTACCATGACGACCTGCTGCTCGACTACGACACCGACGCGCGCTATCTGTCGCTGCAGTTGCCCCGGGGGCTTATCGAACTAAACAAGTGAAGCTATGGAATTTGACGAAAACGATGCCGTGAAGGCGATGCAGGGAGCCGTGGCCGCCGGCTACGACGACAACGAACTGCTCAATATCATCGACATGATCTATGATTACTACGAGTCGAACGGGCTGCTCGAAATCGACGCCGAGGCCGACGATGACGACGACGTGGACCCCGCCGACATAGTGGCCTACGTCAGTCGCATGCTCGCCCGCGACCGCGGCGCCCACGTGGCGCCCGATGATGTGGGGCCGCTGGTGCGCGCCTATCTGGACTATGAATCGAACTTATAACGACAAGATGCGAAATATTCTTTCCTCAATAATAGTAGCCGCAGCGGCGGCGCTGGCGCTGCCTCCGGCCGCCGCCGCGCAGGACGAGCCCGACAACCTCGACATGAGCGTGTCGGAGAATATGGCGGTGCCGGCGGTGCCCCAGAAAGCGCACGGCTACGTGACGAGCGCCATGGACCAGCTGCGCCGTTACTTCGTCAGGGACGGATTCGCGGCCGAGATGACCCGCGGCGGCGAGGTGCTCCGGCTGACAGTTCCATGCGAGAAGCTGTTCGCCCCGGGGGCGGTGGAGCTGAAGCCTTCGGCCGCCGCCGTGCTCAAGCCGTTCGCCACAGTGGTGCGCGAGCCGGGCCGATACAAGATGCTCGTGGCCGTGCATACCGACGATACCGGCGACGAGGTCTACAGCGATTCGATCTCAGCCGCGCGCGCCAATGCCATCGACGACTATCTGTGGCAGCTCGCCGATCAGGCGGAAACCAACGTGATACCCTATGGGCTGGCCCACGACGAGCCCCTCAAGCCCGACGATTCGCTGATCAACCGCGCCGTCAACCGCCGCGTGGAGTTCATCATCATTCCCGATAAGGAAATGCTCCGCGCCGCCGGCGTCAAGGTCAAGTGACGGACGCGCCGAGGACTGAAATTGCGAAAAAATGCGTAACTTTGTACAATCATTACATTATAACAGAAGGAAAAAGTAACAAAATACTATGGCAATAGAACTACAACATCTGACCAAGCGCCAGGAGAATTATTCACAGTGGTACAATGAACTTGTCGTGAAGGCCGATCTGGCCGAGCAGTCGGCCGTGCGCGGCTGTATGGTGATCAAGCCCTACGGATATGCGATATGGGAGAAAATGCAGCAGACACTTGACCGTATGTTCAAGGAAACGGGCGTGAAGAACGCCTATTTCCCGCTCCTGATCCCGAAATCGTTTCTCTGCCGCGAGGCCGAGCACGTGGAGGGTTTCGCCAAGGAATGCGCCGTGGTGACCCACTACCGCCTGAAGAACGATCCGAACGGCACCGGCGTGATAGTAGATCCTGAAGCCAAGCTTGAGGAGGAACTGATCGTGCGCCCGACTTCGGAGACCATCATCTGGGGAACGTACAAGAACTGGATCCACTCCTACCGCGACCTGCCCGTGATCTGCAACCAGTGGTGCAACGTGATGCGCTGGGAGATGCGTACCCGCATGTTCCTGCGCACGGCCGAGTTCCTGTGGCAGGAAGGCCACTGCGCCCACGCCACGGCCGAGGAATCGGAAAAGCGCACCGTGCAGATGATCAACCTCTATGCCGATTTCTGCCGCCGCTACATGGGGCTGCCCGTGATCATCGGCGTCAAGACGGCCAACGAACGCTTCGCCGGAGCCCTGAACACCTACACCATCGAGGCCATGATGCAGGATGGCAAGGCCCTGCAGTCGGGAACGTCGCACAACCTGGGCCAGAACTTCGCCAAGGCTTTCGACGTGACCTTCGTCAACAAGGACAACAAGCCCGAATACGTATGGGCCAACTCGTGGGGCGTGTCGACGCGCCTGATGGGCGCGCTTATCATGGCCCATTCCGACGACAACGGCCTGGTTCTGCCCCCGCATCTGGCGCCGATCCAGGTGGTGATCGTACCCATCTCGAAGAACGCCGAGCAGCTGGCCGCCATCACCGAGGCCGTCATGCCCATCATCGAGCGCCTGGGACAGCTGGGCATCAGCGTCAAGTATGACGACGATGACAAGCGCCGCCCGGGCTTCAAGTTCGCCGACTACGAGCTCAAGGGCATCCCCGTGCGTCTGGCCATCGGTGCCCGCGATCTCGAGAACGGCACCGTAGAGGTCATGCGCCGCGACACCCTCGAAAAGGAGACCCTGCCGCTGGCCGGAATCGCCGACACAATCAACACTCTGCTCGAGGATATCCAGAACAACATCTACCAGAAGGCCCTGAAGATGCGCGACAGCCGCATCATCAAGTGCGACTCGTACGACGAGTTCAAGGAAAAGATCGAGGACGGCGGCTTCTTCCTCTGCCACTGGGACGGCACCACAGAGACCGAAGAACGCATCAAGGCCGAGACAAAGGCAACCATCCGCTGCATACCGCTCGACGGCGAAGAGGAGGAAGGCGTCTGCATGGTGACCGGAAAGCCCTCGAAGCGCCGCGTGATCATAGCCCGTGCATACTAAAAGGTAGGATATGCGCCTGGCGATAGTGATGCCCTGCTACAACGAGCAGGAAATACTTCCGCACACGCTGGAAGTGATGCTCGGCTATCTCGAGCGGCTCGTTTCGCGCGGGCTGGTGTCGGACGACTCGTACATGTTTCTGGTCGACGACGGCAGCAGGGATGACACGTGGCGGATCATCAGCGAGGCCCATGCGCGCGATCCGCGCGTCAAGGGCATCTCGCTGGCTCACAACCGCGGCCAGCAGGCGGCCCTGATCGCCGGCCTGGAGTCGGTGACGGACCGCTGCGACGCCTGCGTGACGATGGACGCCGACCTACAGGATGATCCCTCGGCCATCGAGAAAATGATAGCCGAGTACAACGACGGCTGTGAGATAGTGTTCGGCGTGCGGTCTGCGCGCGACAAGGACACTGCTTTCAAGCGCGGGACGGCCGGCATGTTTTACAAATTTTTGCAGAAGATGGGTGTGGAGACCATACCCAACCATGCCGACTACCGCCTGATGAGCAACCGCGCCCTGCATCTGCTGGGCGAGTATGCCGAGCGGTCGATGTATCTGCGCGGCATTGTTCCGCAGATCGGCCTGAAGACCGCCATCGTGAAGTATCCGCGCCCGGCTCGCCTTACGGGCGAAAGCAAATATCCGCTCAGGAAGATGGTGGCGCTGGCGGTCGACGGCGTGACGTCGTTCACGGCCCGTCCGATGACCTTCATCTTTCTGATCGGCCTGTCGCTGCTGCTGATCGACATTGTGGTGGCTATCTGGGTGCTGGTGTCGTATTTCACCGGCTCGGCCGTGAGCGGATGGACGTCGCTGATACTCTCGGTGTGGTTCCTGGGCTCGCTGATACTCATGTCGATAGGCATTTTGGGCGAGTATATCGGTAAGATATATATCGAAGTGAAGCACCGCCCGCGCTATGCCGTGCGTGAAGAACTGTTTGACTGAACTTTACCGCTCTCTCCGGCTATGACAAAGACAGAAGTAACACTCGGGATATTTTCACCGGACCTTTCGAGCCACGTGGCGCTGCCATATGCCGACCAGGGCATACAGGCCGGCTTCCCGTCGCCTGCCCAGGACTATATCAGCGAGACGATCGACCTGAATCGCGAGCTGATCCGTCACCCGGCGGCCACGTTCTACGGCCGTGTGTCGGGCGACTCGATGATCGGCGACGGCATCGAGTCCGGCGACATCCTGGTGATCGACCGGTCGATCGAACCTTCGGACGGCGATCTGGCCGTGTGCTGCCTCGACGGGGATTTCACACTCAAGCGCATATCGCTCAGCGACGGCGTGGTGCGTCTGATACCCTCAAACGAGTCGTTCGACCCGATACTCGTGACTCCTGAGTCGCAATTCGAGGTGTGGGGCGTCGTTACTTACACAATCAAACAACACCGCCGCCAGTCGCGGACCAAGCATTGATTTACGGCTGTGTACGGGCTGATCGACTGCAATAATTTCTTCGTGTCGTGCGAGCGCGTGTTTGTGCCTGCGCTGCGCCGCCGCCCTGTGGTGGTGCTGTCGAACAACGACGGCTGCGCCGTGGCGCTCAGCAATGAGGCCAAGACTCTGGGGCTGAAGCGCGGCGACCCGTATTTCAAGATTCAGGCCCTTTGTGCCCGCGAGGGTGTCGAGGTGCTCTCGGGCAACCACCGCCTCTACGGCGATATGTCGAACCGCGTGATGGCCACGCTCTCGTCGATGGTGCCCGAAATCGAGATATATTCGATCGACGAAGCCTTCCTGCATCTCGACGGCTGGTCAGCGGCCGAGCTGCCCGAGCTCGGGCATAAAATCGTACGCCGTGTGCGCCGCGACACCGGCATCCCGACCTCCATGGGTATAGCCCCGACCAAAACGCTTGCCAAGGTGGCCGCGCGGTTTGCCAAAAAATATCCGGGCTACCGCTCGTCGTGCATCATAGGCTCGGAGGACGCGCGCCGCAAGGCGCTGTCGCTGATGCCGGTGGGAGATGTCTGGGGTGTGGGGCGCCGCATGACGCGCCGTATGGCTCAGGCGGGCATAACCACGGCCCTTGACTTCGCCGACATGTCCGAAGACGACGTGCACCGCACCTTCAATGTCGTGCTGGAGCGGACGTGGCGGGAGCTCAACGGCGTGTCGTGCATCGACATGGAGCTGATAGATCCGCCGCAGAAGCAGATGTGCTGCTCGCGGTCGTTCGGAACGATGCTTACCGAGTTCGACGACCTTCGCCAGGCCGTGGCGCTGTTTGCAACGATCGTCTCGCGCAAGCTGCGCGAGCGGCGTCTGGCGGCAGTGTCCGTATCGGTGTTCATCCACACCAACGCTTTCCGCGACGATCTGGAGCAGTACTGCAGTTCGGCGTGCCGCCGCCCGGCCGAGGCGACTAACGACACAATGGCCATCACGGCAGCGGCCGTAGAGTGTCTGCGCGCGATCTACCGCCGCGGCTACTCGTACAAGAAGGCCGGAATACTGATCCCCGAGCTTGTCGACGAGCGAGCCGTACGCAAGTCGCTTTTCGGCACTGAGAAGGATCGCGCGCGCCATCAGCGGCTCATGGGAGTCCTCGATGACATAAATTCGAATTCGATAGCGCACGATACGGTGCACGTGGCGTCGTACAAGCCCGCGGAAAGCCTTACCCGCGGCGAGCGGCGTTCGCGGCTGTATTCGTCGTGCCTCAAGGATATAATCATAGTTAATGCACCTCAAATCAGAGTGTAATGGATTCAAAGGTATTCAATGCGAAATTGGCCAAGAGTCTCGATATGACTCCGAAGCGTGTCGGCGAACTGCTCGACGCGTTTGCCGACATACTGCAGGAATCGGCTCGTACGGCCACTGCGGTGGCCGTGCCGTCGTTCGGCAGTTTTGTGCCCGTTAAGGCGGACGAAGAAATAACAGTGGACCGTTCGAGTGGCCGGCGGGTGCTTCTGCCCCCTCAGATAACGGTGGAGTTTCACGCCGCGGCGATGCTGCGCAAAAAACTGAACAGCCATGAATGAGACGATCAATCTGCCCCGACTGATATCCATGATCGCCGCCCGCACCGGCAGCGACCAGACGACCGTGCGTCGTTTTCTGCACCAGCTTTTCGGTCAGATCGAAAGCAGCCTGTCGGCAGGCGAAAGTGTGTCGGTCAAGGGCGTGGGCGACTTCGTGCCTTACGACGACAGCGCATCACCCGTGAAATTTCTGGCCGATCCTGAGCTTGCGGCGATAGCTAACGAACCATTTGCGGCGTTCGAGGCCGTGGAGCTGAACGACGGCGTGACGGAATCTGTCCTCGCCGAGACAACTCCAGCCGTCGAAGTCCCCGCATCTTCCGTAGAGCCGGAGCCCGAACCCGAGCCGGAACCCGAACCTGAACCTGAGCCCGAACCTGAGCCCGAACCTGAGCCGGAGCCTGAACCGGAACCCGAGCCCGAGCCGGAGCCCGAACCTGAGCCGGAACCCGAGCCGGAACCGGAACCCGAGCCCGAACCTGAGCCCGAACCTGAGCCCGAACCGGCCCACGAGCCGGAATATGCCTATCATCCGCATCATCATCACCGGGAGGTATACGAGGGCGACCGACCGGCCACGAGTCACAAGCTGTGGCTTATACTCGGAGCTTTGGCCGGATTACTCATCGGTGTGGTCGGCGGTTATTTCGCCGGAAAGCATTTCGGTCAGTACCACACCGACGGGGGCATCCCCATTTCCGACACAACTACGATCGACATAGGTGAATTCGAACCGATCGTACCGGTGGCCGAGCCTGCCGCAGCTGTTGAAGAAGCTCAGCCCGCAGCCGAACCCGCAGCGGAGGAGCCTCAGGCCGCCAAACCCGCCGCCCAGGCTGCTGCGCCAGCCGAACCCGTCTACGACACCGTGACCAATTCACGCTATCTGAGCATCCTGGCCAAGGACCATTACGGCAAGAAAGCCTACTGGGTCTTCATCTACAACGCAAACCCGCAGCTGAAGGACCCCAACAAGATAGCCCCCGGCACACGCGTACTTATTCCTGCGAAGGCTGACTTCGCCGGCGCCACCGAGGCCGAGACCGATGCCAAGGCGCAGAAACTTCTCAACGAACTCAGCCGCCGCTACAAGCTATGACCGCTCACTCACGCCCTTATACCTTTGACCGCGTCGTGCGCATGATCATAGGCTGCCTGCTTGTGGTGGGAGCCGTGTGGCTGATCAATACGCTCAAGAACGTGCTGCTTCCCTTCTGCCTCGCATGCCTGATCGCCTACATCCTCGAGCCGCTTGTCGAATATACCCGCCGCCTGCTGCGTCTCCGCGGCCGCGCCATAGCCATTTTCATCACCCTCTTCGAGGTTACCCTCATCCTTTCGATCCTCGGCTATTTCTTCGTGCCGATGGTGGTCGACGAGTTCGACCAGCTCATGGACATGATGAAGCGCAATGTCGGCCAGACGCCGGCAGTGCCGTTCATTCCCCGCAGTCTCCACGAGTTCGTGATGCGCTACATCAACTACGACAGCCTCTCGCAGCTCCTGGCCGAAGGCCACATCCAGAGCATCGTCGACCGCGGCTCATCGCTCATCGCCCAGACCCTTGACTTCCTCCTCCACACTCTGGAGTGGCTCCTGACGTTCATCTACGTCATATTCGTCCTGCTCGACTACAAAAACCTCATGAAGGGCTTCCGCATGCTCGTCCCCCCGAAATACCGCCCCGTGGCCTACAAGATCGGCGACGACATCAAGTTCAGCATGAACCGCTACTTCCGCGGGCAGGCCCTCATAGCCCTCTGCGCCGCCGTTCTCTACTGCATCGGCTTCTCCATCGTCGGCATTCCCATGGCCATCATCCTCGGCATCCTCGTCGGCATCCTCTACCTCATTCCGTACTTCCAGTACGTCACCCTCATCCCCGTGGCCATCGTCTGCTACGTCGCCTCCGTCGGCGGCGGCGACCCCTTCTGGCCCGAGCTCGGCCGCTGCCTGATGGTCTACGTCGTCAGCCAGTGCGTCTGCGACTATGTCCTCACTCCCAAGATCATGGGCCGCGCCATGGGTCTCAACCCCGCCATCATACTGCTCTCCCTCTCTGTCTGGGGCACCCTCCTGGGCCTCATCGGCATGATTATCGCCCTGCCGCTCACCACCCTCTGCCTCGCCTACTACCAGGAATACGTCATCAACGGCCACGGCATTTCCTCCGGTGAGCGCCGGTCCGACACCGACACACTCCAGAGCATCGAGAGCAGCCGCAAGCAATAGCGTCTCTGCCGACATACGAAGCGTTGCGACCGGGCGTGTCACCCGTCCGCAATAGTCACCTTCTTTGTTGGAATGCTCATCGGCGAGCTGTGGGGCA
>OGNF01001762.1_pt1 | contig 18379 bp, 14 predicted proteins | sample 1573321 | NCBI WGS metagenome assembly OGNF01 (sample SAMEA2581911, study PRJEB24529) | metagenome | biome: Human gut stool | place: China | collected 2011
TTAATTTATTATATCACGCATTGAACTTTTTTGCAAGTTGATAGAAATAAATTTATTTTTTATTTACATTATTCACCTATTGACAAAATAGAATTATCGTGCTATACTGATATACTAACTCAAAGGAGGAATACAACTTGGCTAATACAGGGAATAAAAAAGTTAGACGAGTCAAAAATATTGGAACTGTCTATTTTGATAATAATCTAAATCAATTTGTCGGACAGATTGAAATTGGAAAATATAATAATGGGAGAAAGAAATATAAACGTTTTTACGATAATTCGTCAAATGGAGTTGTTCAAAAAATGCGAAATTACAATGATACGCATTTTTCACAAATAAATACTACAAATATAGAATCCAATATTTCAGTCAATGATTTTTTTATGATGTATATTTCAACTGTCAAAATCGCGCAAGTCAAACATTCTAGCTATATAAGAAATTTATGTACATTTGACCATCAAATAAAACCTTTAATTGGAGAATACTTTCTTACTGATTTAACAGTAAATGTTATACAAATTGAGTTTATCAATAAATTGATTGCATTAGGGTATAGTTATTCTACCATACACAAAGCTTATGTTTTGTTAAACGAAGGATTAAAATATGCTCATGCGAAAAAACTTATATTGGAAAATCCATGTGATTTAGTTCATGAACCACGAAAGAAAACTTTTTCCAACACCAAAGAAATAAGGTTCTTCAATGATGAAGAAATTCATAAATTTGAAACAGAAGCTTTAAAGAAAAATTCTAATGGAGAATACCATTATGTAAATGGATTGGTTTTAACAATACTTATTTATACAGGATTGCGAAGTGGAGAAATTGCAGCCTTACAATGGAAGGACGTTCATTTAGAAGAAGGTTATTTATATATTCATAGAAATGCGGTTGTACATTATGACAAAAATAAAAAAAGATCATTTGTAATAAATGAAGGAACAAAAACAAATAATGGCAGAATCATAAATTTAACTAAGTCAGCTAAAAAATATTTTACCCTCTTATATGATATGCGTAAACCCATTGAAACAGATTATGTTCTATTAGTAGATTCAAAAAATGAAATACGTCAATCTCCAGATGGGCTTCGTGCATCATATCATTGGATATGCAATAATGCTAATATCAAAAATCCGCAAAGTTTGCACACTCTCCGTCATACTTGTGCGAGTTTGTTAATTCGTAAAAATGTTGATGTAAAAATTATAAGTGAAATGTTAGGGCACTCTAGCGTATCTTTCACCTATAATACTTATATTCATTTAATAAAAGAAGAAAAAGCAAAAATTATTAAAGAGCTAGATATATAACAAATTGTAAAAATAAGGGGCACTGATTTTTAGTCAGTACCCCTTAAATTATAAGACTTTTATAAGACTTATTCTAATAAAAGTCTTATAAAATTGTTGGTATACACATAAGCAACACCTCCTCGATGACTTGCTCCTAAATTAACTCAATAATCAAGCGTAAAAAATAGGGTACTAGAAATAAACCTAGTACCCTTATAAATTATTCCTTTAGTGCGAACACGCCGTTGTAAACATATTTTGTGCTATCAATGTCTATCGTTATGCCCGACTGTCCTGCAAACTGCGTAAACGGTACGAAAAACATATTTTCGCTATATGTACCCGCATCGGTGCAAGCTGGGGTAAGTGCTGTTGCTCCGGCTGAATATACACCAGCCGCTGTTAAGTCGGCAGATGTAAACGTATTCTGAAAGTAGTTTGATTTTAAATAATTTGTCGAATTATTAAAATCTGCGATAGTCCAATACAAATGATCGGTTGACTTATCAACAAAATTGTGTGCAATCAGTATACTGCCGTTTGTTGATTTAGTTATTATAACACTATTGGCTTTATCGCAATATAAGCAAATACCGTTGTCTGTTTTATATGCTCTGACCACACGGTTAGTGTTGCTCCATCTGTAACCGCCTGAAACACTTTGACCATTTTTTATTCTTGTCGTAAATAGTTTCGGGGTGTCTATATCTGTACGATAATTGATTTCCAATGCAGTTATATCGCCTATTTTACAAACACCAGTATCATGACCATCTCCGCCTATAATTTTATCAAAATATTCTGTAGCATTTGCTGTTAGCCATGTGGTTACTTCCAAATTGTTAGCTTCACTGCTTGTTCCACTAAAATATGTTGTTTCTATTGCCATCATTCACCCTCCTCTTCTATTTTAGTTGCATTACCAACTACACCAATGACACCATCTGTTGATAACGAAGCTTCATATGCCCGACTGTTTTCTTTAATTGTAGTGACTACTTTGTCTGCTACTGGGACAAGTTTCTGATTTACTTTATCCCATATATTAACACTCACCTATTTTTCATCTCCTTGTTTTCAAAAAAAACTAATTTAAAATATTAGTTTTATTCAATATTTCCCTCTCGTGATTTTTTTCGTATTCATATGCTGTGATTCCACCTTTTTCAGCAAACTTTCTTACCTAAATTTCAGGTTGATATAGCCCTCTTTAGTTAATTAAAATACTTATCAATCCTAATTAACTTGTACATTTCACTTTCCATTCTTTTTGCAAAATATTCATGACCTTTTAACGTTAAGTGTGTTTTATCAGACCCAATAAAAGCATCATGATTATTACTGTTGATGATACCTTTGATGTACCCATTGGTGTTGTCTGTGATTATGTTTCCGTCGGAATCATAAGTTATGCCTCTTGCCGTATCAATCAATGGTATACCGTATTTGGCGCATATTTTTTGCAAGATTGGTAAAAAAGCATCACTCATTTGCATAATGGTTGATTGCGGATTAAATGGAGTTACGCAAATAGCTTTGCACCCTAATTTTGATACCTTATTCCAATACGCATTGATTGCTGTCTCAAGTGCGTTTAAGTCCGAGTAGCTATCATTTAAGCCACCCATCGAAATAAGAATATCAGGATTATATTTGGCTACATTATCCTCAAACCTATCTACCATATTTATTCTACCAGTGCCATTATTAAGATAACCAGTCCCACCAAAAGCAACATCAAACAAATCGTAGTTAAATACTTTAGCCAATTTTGAAATCCATGAGTTTATAACAGCTTCTCCGCCGCCAATAATCGACGTTGACTCCGTGATGCTGTCTCCATCTGCTATAATTTTCAACCTATTGGCGTTGTACTTCTCGATTACACCATTTGTTTTAATCCCGCGGAATATTCCGTCAATATAAATTGAAATATGTTTATGCTCGATTTCGCTTGGGAAAGTCACTTTTTGATAATATACGTTTCCGTCACTTGGCATCTGCATACAGTTACTTGTTATGCTGTATTCATCAACACACACCGTCAACGCCGAGTTCCCGTGAATCATTACCTCAAATTCTTTCCCGGAAAAATAAAACTCAATCTTATAACCTAAATTTATCGGCAAACCAGAAGTGACAGCTTTATATTTTGGAAAAGTATCACCTGCAATTTTCATAGGTACAGAATACCTAAAAATTTCCGAAATTTCAGCGTTAGCAACGTCATTTTTAAGCGCTGAAACAATTACACCATCAGTTATACTGGAAGCAGTTGACGCAACTGCTGTTTCTGCAATACCTGTTTTATATGTATTCTCATTCAGCAATCTTCTGCTGAAAACAGAAGTATTAGATTTTACATTAACTTTTAACTGTTCAATATCATTTAGTGCATTATCTACACTTGTTTTGATTCCACCGTCTCTTCTGTCCTCTAATTTTTTGATTGTAATCGTACTCTTATCACTGTTCGTATGTGCAAATACAACCATTTTTACATTATGTGGAAATGTAATATACCCACCTGTTGAAACTCCAACTCTTCCCGATGTTTGCACTTGGTCACTATATTCTGCAAGCAATTCATCCGTCGTTCCGTTCACGCCGGAAAAAGCGCACCAACATCTGGTAGGATTCCCATACGAGTCGCTGGAAAGATTTTCGGCGCGAAACTTTCCGCCGTTATTCAGAAAAAAACAATATAATGTATTATTGTGGTCTGCCACATAAATACCATTGTTTATTCTTCCGGGTGTGGTATATCCATTTTCCGTCTTATTTTCTGATATCAAAGTCAATGCATCAATTTCAGTTTCCTTAACCGTTCCAAAAATACTATCTTTGACATTTCCTAAATCTCCTAAATCTTCCTTTAGCCCACTGACATCATTTGACAATTCGCTGTAATCTGCGGGTATACTTTCGGCTATTGCCTGTGTCGCAGCCTGTGCCGCTTCTGCTTTTCCTGCCGCAGTTGTCGCATTAGTGGCTTTTTCTGTGGCAATGTTTGCCCCATTTTCCGCTCTTTCTACAGCAACATTTAAGTCGGCTGTAAATTTTTCTACATCTGCATTTGTCAAAACCGTTTCTTCATCATCAGTAATATTTATCTGTTGTCCATCAACAAGAGTAGACTTATCTAAAGTTTCCCATTCAGCTTTTGTACCAGTCCACGACTCAACTTCTGATATTTTTTCAATTATTTTTTCAGAACTATATGTTGATTCAGAACTACCGTTAGATTCATCATCGACATATGTGGGTGTATAGCCTAGTGCTTCGGTAACTTTTTCTTTAGTAACAACACCACTTTCTTTAGCTGCACCTGCCATACCCCTAGCTATAATATCTGTATCCATTTAATCACCACCTTAAAACATCTTCTTCCAACCATCGCTGAACAGCATATAATACAGTATATCTCCTTCACCGTTACCAACTACACATACACTGCCCATAGCTGGCAAATTATCAAAATCAGCATTATCAGCGAATTTTCCTTTAGCTTTTTCGGTCATAGTAGGAAGTAAATCAATTTCTGCTGCTGTGTCAACACAATATTCAGCCACACCACTATTAGGGTGGTCTGCGTATTTCATGCACGTTCCTGCCATAGTTATCATTCCTTTCTTCATAATTGCAGACAAAAAGGCGTATATTGTATACGCCTTTAAAATCTACATTTTATTTGTCGTTTTTCTTATGTTTACTTAATTTTATTACTCAGTTTCTTAATCAGCTTCTTACCTGCAATACCATTCTGTTTGTAGCCAAGTTTTTTCAGTACAGCATTGGTAGCTTTCTCAGTACCGCCACCAAAACCTCCATCATCGGCAATGCTGGCAGATATACCCATCTTTTTACAAGCGAGTTTTAAAAGCTGTTTATACGCATACACGCCTACGCCCTTATCACCGCGCTTATAACCATTACTGTCAAGCACCTTTACAACGGTCTTTTCATAACCGTTGTAACCACCCTTTTTTATAATGGTAGGGAAGTCTTTATAACAGTAGTCCATGTCAACATTACCACTTATACCGTTTATCCTGCCAGTAGAACTGTACTGCCACATTGCGTAATCACCATTATAATTACACTTAGAGTTGTATTCTGCTATCCACAATGTATAACTACGAGCAACATCTTGTGAAATATAGTTCTGTAACGGATCTCGACTTATATACAATCCAACGAAATACCCTGCTTTTTCAAGTACTTTACAAAAAGCCGATACCATATTAGAGCACACCGTCTTACCTTTTGCAAACGCCTTGTTCCACTCTAAATCAAAATAAATAGGATATTCAAACTTTTTACCTTTAATATATTCAATGCACCGAGCAGCATCTTGTTCTGCACCATATGAGCTTGTTTCCCAAGTATAATAATATACACCAACATTAAGTCCTGCTGCTTTTGCGTTTTTATAATTCTTCTCAAAATAAGGGTCTTTTACAACACAATTCTTATATTCGCTCCAATCGTTGCAACGAATAATAACAAACTCAACTCCACTTTTTTTAACATTTGCGAAATTTATTTCGCCTTGCCATTTAGAAACATCAATTCCTCGTTTAGTCATAACACATCTTCCTTTCATTACTTAAATCATTATTTAAAAATCGTGGGGCAAAGTATACCTAACAAAAACGCAACTATACCAGTAGATACCGCTGTGAAAATGACTTTGCCTATATCATCAAACCATCGCGCTTTCTTCTGATTATCTTTCTGTTTCACTTCATCAAGGTCTGATTTAAGACTGATCTGTGACTCTTTTACTTCACTCACATCGTCCTTAACTCTTCCCAAATCCATTGACATTAACTCAATACTAGTTGCTATCTTATTAAGTGCTTTGTTATCTTCTTTAATATCTTTTATTTCTGACTTCAAATCATCTATTTGATGACTATTCGATTTTGCCCTTTCAGCCACCTCGGTTATCATCTGAATGTATTTTTCTTCCATTGTTACTTAGCACCGCCGTTCTTGATTTCATTTATAAAATCAGTTAGCGAAGTGCTATTCATATCTTTAACTGCGCTTTCCAAAAGAAGAACAATTTCATTATCTGAGATCGTTATACCTTTTTCTTCAAGCAAAGATAACATATATTCAACAGCCTTATCCAGCTTGTCCTTGCCATGAATATCTTTAAAAACCTGTTCAACATATTTGACCGTTGTAGCAGCTACATCTTTCTTGATATTGTCATTGGCTATTTTTGTATACTTTGATTTAAGTGTTGCTACAAGAACTGTCATGATAAATGTAAAGATAGTCGGCAGATAATCTCTCAGCATTTCAAAAATTATGTTTTTCATATTGTTTTCCTTTCTGTAACTTCCGTTACTTTATATTTTATATTAGAATAACTTACCGCTTCTGTATCAAAGGCAATAGTTATACTGCCTATTCCATCAAATCCACAACCACTTTGTCCGGAAATGGTGTATGCAGAACATGAACATAAATACAGCCCTGTTTCAGGTTGAAATGTAATAGTTCCTATATTTAAAGCGAATGACAATCCACTAGGTAGCTCTCCAGTTTCACTTGTGCCATAAGAGCAAATAGTCTGTTCTGTTGTTGTTACTGTGTTATACGCCGACAACACAACACTTGTTCCCGATACAATAGGTCTGATCTGGATAACCTCACCTTTGTCGTTATTTACAGCAACACTTGTGTACGCTGTAAACTCCCCCCAATTCTTAATTTCACTCATGACCATATCACATATTTTAAGTGACAGGGGAGTGCTATTTGAATATACCTCAGTTCCATTGTATTTGACAATTTTATGGCTTGAAGCAATTTCACCATTTTGACCTTTTGTATAAGTGTACGTTGTTCGATACAACGGCGTTGGACTGTCAAGCTTATAACCGTTTGTTACTAGAACAGGTGCATTTGATAATGGTAATCTCATCGTCAACACCTCACTCCATAACGTTCTTTTCTGTTACAACTTGTTTAGCTTTAATATAATCTATTTCAGCTTGATCGGTTGCAGTTACTACTAACCAATTCCAACTTTGCGTAGAGTATCTATCCTTGTAGTAATAATCACTTCCGACTTTTAAGATAAGTTCAACGTCAACGTGTAAACTGTCTGTGAAAATGGTTGTTGTTTCACCTGATGGATATTGCTGATAGCTGTCTGGAAAAGTCAGAATAATACTGGCACTATCCAACGAAATTGTGTCTGATACAATTTCATTGCTAGTAATATAAGTATAATTTTGCGGTGAGTAATCAGTTGCTGTATTACTTTCAGTATAATATAGGTCGGAAGCACTAATACAAATTCTGTATGTAAACCGCCCATTATCATATTTGAAATCATATAATTCTATACTGTAAGTAATTGGTCGAATGTAATTTTCACTTAAATGGCTATGAACAGTATCATACTTGAATAAAATAACTTGCTTATACTGATAAACTGTCCCGATGGTGTTTAAAAACGTTTCATACGTTGCTTGCGTGTCAATTGCTCTAAGAGTCGCACTAGGAATATAGGTAGCTGCATAACCATTGACTACAATGTAACCACGTTGATAACTATAACCAACGAGAACATCTTTGGAAAGTGGAACTGTATGAAGATTGTTTACAAAATCAAAACTTTCTGTGTCAGTGCAAGTGATTACGGCATTGTTCATTTTCGCACTTTTTCCCAACGGTGTAGGAACGCCATGTTTAACAACTATATAGCCGTTGCTAATATTCGTCCAATAATGTATCTCAACTTCATCTCCAACGGTTAATTTCTCACCACTTTTATTGAGAAATGAGAACACATTTTGATTTACCTTTACTTTCGCTTTTAGCCCATCTTCAAGCAATTCTGTCACTACACCAATAGCACGTTTTAATATATCAGCCGTCTTAATTTTATTCTCCACAAGTTGATTTACAATTTCTAACAAAACATTACACCTCCTCGACTTCTGATCGAGTAGTTGTTATCAGCGCATACTTGTATTCTTCTTCACTTGCAAACCCAACTGTTAGAGAGATATAATCTGGGGCATATACTGAACTCGTAGGAATTTCCCGAACGAGAACTACATCTGCACAGCCATATTCAAAGTTATTGCTTTTCTCAACAGAATTAGGTGCATAAACCGTTTTGAAGAATAGCTTCAATACACCATCACCGTTATATTGCCACACATATTTAGGCATGACTACGTTTCGATTGCTCTCTTGCACTGTTCCAGTGTAACGATACCAATTAGAGCCATCCCATTCTTTTAACATGAACTCTTCATGATATGTTTCATTGGTAACCGTATTATCCTCTTTTAACTCTTTAAGAACAATCGTTTGATAGCTAATATTAGCATTACTAACCATTGTTTTATAACTGCTGTCCTTATCAGATAACGCTGTATCAGATACAGTTATAGGATATACCACATACCCATTTATTAGTATACAGTTATTATCAGCTCCGTACTTAACAATCAAAGTCTTATATGTATCGACTGTATCGGTTGAAGTTGTTAAAGCGCTACTTTGTTTAGCTGTTAAAATCACAGCATTATCCACACTTAATTGATTAGATGTAAGTGTGGATAAACCGTGTCGCAATGCTATCCACCCATTCCCGATATTAGTCCAATAATGAATTGTTACTTCATCTCCAGAGGATAACTCTTCGTTAGACTTATTGACAAGTTTTAGCGTTTTACCATTGATGTTTACATTGGCATATTCATTATTCTCATCTATATCAACGACTTCTCCCCGAACGTGTTTCAAAATAGTTGCTGTCTTTAATTTCTTATCTATAATATCGTTAATATATTTCTGTATATTACTCATTACTATCACCACTTTCAATTTCAGTAAATGCAAGTCCATAAGCAGTGGCAAAAGCTTCTGCATTACCCCCAGCTATGCCGTGTATAGTAAGAGCAGAATTATTTCCTTTAAGTAAACTGCTATTCGTGGTAGGATAAGTAATATTATCATTATAGAAGTAAATATCTGTTAAACTAGAGTTTCCACAAAGACAAGTTCCGCTAGTAGCTGAAAAATCACAACTGCCATGAAAACGTATTGATGTAAGCCCATTACAAGATGTAATGAACGAGCCACTAGCCCATACAGTATTCCCCACAATGTCAATCTCTGCGTTGATGTTCGTAAATGTTTCTGAAGCCAACACACTGACACTAGACTTAGTGTTATCTCCTACGATCATGTCACCAGTAAACGATAGCGAATGATTATGTTTACAACTGCACAAAGCACTACCGCAATGAATATCAAAACCGCCGAATTGTTGTATTGTATCATCTTGGAACGTTACGCTATTCATGAAATTAGAACCATTGCTACTTAAAGTTACAGTACCACCAATAGAAACATTACCCACAGAAACGCCTAATACTACATTGCACGGAGATAACGTAATATCACCCGAAACAATAAAATTGTTAATTACGTCATATGAATTAGTACAGAAAGCCCCTCCGGTATTACAAAAGAATGAACCTAGCTGAATTTTATTGGCATATATTTTTTCAGTACCACTGTTTGTAACTGTAAATTTACCAGAAACAATAATGTTTCCTAAATTATCAGATTGTCCAATGAACAGTTCAGAGCTGTTCTTGACCTCACAATCCCCATTAACAGTTAGATTTTTTAAATTTAATTGCGTATAGTTGCATAACATTAAATCGTTCGTAGTCATGCTACAATTAGAATTAGAATTATACCCCACTGTTACTGAATTAAGAGAAGTGTTGCCGTTGATGTTTATATTTTTTATAAGATTATCATGACCACACAAATTATTGTTACCACGAGTTACTGTCGAAGGTATCTCTATTGTCAGATTGCCACCGATAGAAAAATCTGTCAGCTTATTGCACCAACAACCCATGTATAGCTGATTGCTTGTTATAGTCACATTCCCACTAATATCAATAGTTTCAAGATTATTTGAAGATGTAAAGAAGTAGTACGGACAACCATTCTCGGTAGCAATACCAGTTAAATTACCGCCCAAAGTAGCAGTCACTAAATCGGGGCAATTATTAAGCATTGTCATATATCCTTTTAGCGTTAGATTATGACCAAAATTAAAATTCTTATAGCCGTCTACACTGGAGAGAAAATACTTTTGGCTACTTGTATACCCGATAAACATTAAATCATGATCGGGGAATGTTATTGAAGTCGCTCTAAAATATTCAAACCCTGCACCTGTTTTACCAATTGTTAATTCCTCAGTAGGGAGCTTTTTTGGGAAAATAAGTGATACGTCAGTGTCTTTGTTTTTAGCATAATTTAAAACAGAACCTATCAATTCTGTTTCTATCAACCTGCCAATATCAGCCGTTTCAAAACCTTGTTTACTAAACCCATGGATATATTCAGTTGTAGTTAAACCACTATGAATATCGCGATAATAACTGCTAGACAGGTAAGGTGTACACCAATTTTGATAAATATATTTCTTTGTATTACCTAATACTGTATACTCCGTTTCACCTTTACTCAATTGCATCGGATAAATAGTAGAAGTGCCAAGTTTTGAAATATCACTAAACACGATTTTAAACTCATATTGTGAAACGTTATCCCACGCTGCGTAAAGAGTTGTATCATTCATAGGAGCAGAATATGTTTTTGCAGAAGTTGTGTATTTAACATTTTTACTTGTTGTATCTAGCCCCCAACCAATAAACTCGTAACCATTCTTAAAGTATATATCATCTACTGTGGCGGGGAATGTTGGTGTAAATGTACCGTAATAATCTACAATTTGAGTTGCAGGAGCATTTCCAGTTCCTCCGTTTAAATTGTACGTTACTACAATATCGTTAAGATCTGAACTACTGCTTCGTGAAGCGTTTGACTCGTTATAAATATCAGTAGGTAAATATTGCAAATTTACAGCGGATATTTTCATCTCACTTGTATCAAAACTATTCGTTATTGACTGTATGAAAAATGGAGCACAATCAAGTTCAGACTGTCTATCTGTAATAGTTACTATATCTCCCTCGTTTAAATGTGGTAAAAACTCACATGAAAAATCAAGAGATAAGTTCAAACACGTTTCTTTAAGAAGCCTGTATTCTGCATATTCTTTACATTTTATCTCAGGCGTATCAATATTCTCATCACCCGAAGAAATATAAACCACACCGCCGTTATCTTCGAGCGTTCTAGCACCGATCTTAAAGTAGCACAACGGCGAACGTGGATTATTGTTGTATGCAGTATAACTTGCATTTTTAGTCAAGGTGTTATCTGTCTTAACAATTATCTTATTAACACCACTTAATGCTGACGATACACTCGGAGAAATTAGAGTTGATTTTCCATATCCAGTGTTAGTGAAGTCAAAGTGCCATGCAGGAGCTTTATACGCATACCAATAGGCTATATCATCATTAAATACACGCCTTACAGTTAATCTTCCTAAATTATCATAGAAAATATCACACCCGAAAGAAGTCATAATCTCATTGAGATAATCACCATAATAGCTTCCTGCGCTCATGGTGTATTCTTTGTAAAGCTTTCGTTTTCCTATTGTTGGGTCAATAATAGGCTCTATTGGGTCTAAAACCAATCCATTACCAATATCAAGCATGAGAATATCTCTAACACTTTGTTCGACAGACGAGCCAATTTCAAAAGTAACGTCCATTTCATCGGCTTGTAATACCTTTAATGTTCCGTCAAGCTGTCCATATTTATCTACGGCGTTAATAGAAACACTGTTAGTTGAACTTTCAACATCGGCATCTTGTGTGATAAATACGCCTTTGGCAAAATAATAAGTATCTGTACCATCAGTTATTCCCTCGTACAATCTAAACTTACGATTAAACCAAAAGAAATTATTTTCGTCAATAGTATACTTTTCATCAACATTGACTAATGTAAATGAACAACTACGCCTTGTACCTTGCTGATTATTTGATACAACACTACCACTGTCACCATAGTCTATATCCTGTTCTATTACACTTAAACAGTTTTCAAAATGATCGAGCAATTCCAACCTGATACGCTGATTATGTATAGGGTTGTCTAACATAGCCATATAGCCATTGTCTGTTATTTCATAAAAGTTCAACTTATCACCTCTTTTCTTTAAGTATAAGGTACGATTTCTACGTTATTTACTTTGTCAATTTCTACCCACGAATATGATACATTTGTTAATATAGGATTGCCACCTTCATCATACTTGCGTGAAGTATTCTCGGAAATTGCTACTATCCAAACGTCACCTTTTGCGGATTTCAAAATAAACGCACAATCGTCATTTATAAATCTTATCCAACGGTCAACCTTTTCAATATTGTCATAAATTGTATTATCAGGGCAAGTAATACTTAGTAGGTCTGCCGTGAACGAACCGCTCTGATAATGATTGTTTGTTCTAGTTACGGTCGGGAATGTTGATGTACCTACATGAACCGTCAGCCCTAGATTATGTATAATATCTCCAGAATCTATATCGCTAATAAATTTCCACGTTTCGCCAACCACATATGGTTCTTTAGCAAAGATCAATGACAAACGATTTGAAACTTCGTTTGTTCTTATGTCGTTTTTATTGTAATATTTTTCATAATCCGTATAAGGTCTGATCGAGGAAATAGTCCAACCATCCCAATTAGTTGTTATCCCTGTTATCGTATAAGGCTTGTAATTGTTATCTGGGTTATAAATCCCTTTTACCATATCGCTTACATCAATAGTTTTCGCTATCAAATACTCATACGTTCTGTGATTACCTACAAGATAATCAATAAAATATTTTTGATTTTCCATAAAACCAATAAAATTCCATGTGGTTTCACCTGCTTCACGCCTATACACATTGTACCAACCTATATTTTTATCGCCAGCTTGTATTGTGAGAGTAGGGAAGTCCAATCGAATAGTGTGATTACTCTCGTTTATCGTGACTCCATGGCTTGTAATAGGGCAAGCTTTCGTAGGCATTGAGAATGATATTCTATCACTATTTGACAATATCTGTTTTTCATAAGTAGTCAATATTGTTTCGACCTCAAAAGATTTACCGAAAACATAGACTGGAAAATTATAACACATATGATAAGAATAAATGTCATCACTGTCTGCGAGAAGTTCTTTTGTGCCTTTATCAATGCTGTATTTTGCGCCTACACTAGGCATAACAGACAGTTTATTTTCAAGTGTTACTATGCCAGTTGTGCTGTTATAGTTTGCAATAGTCCCACTAAATCCGCTTGTTACTATTGACTCTGCACTAGAATCTGTTTTTGATTTAAAGATAATGCTCTTACCAATTACATTGTCTGTAATATCTTTTTCGATAGGGATATTTTGGTTATCAACCAATTTGGCAATATCACTAGTTGTTTCTTGTACAGTACCATTGATATAAGTGTTACCCTTAGTGGCGTAGACCTTGAAACGATAATTTTCAAGTCCTACATTGTTAGGCTGCGTATAGTCACATTTGCAACGCAAGCCTACCGACACTGGCAGAGTAGTTGTCCTACTCTGAATTTCATTCCGCACATAAAAGTCATACGAACCTTCGCTCTCAGAACCGCTTGTTGAAATATAATTGCAGAATAGATAATACTGCAAATTACTTACATCATCAAGTGCTTCATTTGAAAAAGCATTTTCAAGAGTAACTATGCCAGTGGTTTTATCATATGATAAAACTTTGCGCTCCTCGTTTTTGATTTTCATGTAAGTACACGAAATAAGCAAATCTTCGTTACCCCAATATTCAGGGGCTTTCAACTTGTCTATATTGTCTTGGATTGTAAGACTTGACGGCGTATTTACTGTTAAGACCTTACCACTAGCGTATGGTACACAGCAGTTAGGCTGATTCAAATACTTGCCTGTTTTGTCTGGGTTACACGAATATAAAGTCAGATTATATTTATAATGCCTGCCGTCTACAAAGGTTTTTCCAAATGTAGTACGGTTCATAGTCAACCTTATTGTATCTCCGCGCTGAAAAGTCAAAACAGGTTTATCATCAACAGTCTTATAGTTATGATAGATTATGTCTAAAAATGTTTCATTGGTTGCACAGTCGATGAATGTATATTTATAGTAAGCGAGTGCATCGGAATTGTTCGTAAAAGACAATGCAAACTGCTCATTCTCATCAAAGACAACTACGTTACCATTGCGAGGATATACATTTCTAGGAGTCATAATAGCATTTCTTGCCACACGCTCACGTTCCTTTCTAAATTAAAATATAACTAATGGCAGAAGATATAAACCCTCTGCCATCAATCATACTATCTTATTTTATTGTTTACCGACAATCAAATTCATTTGCGCTTCACGAACGTATCTGTCCATGTACGCCTTAAACTCATTGTAATTATCAGCCTTAATGGTGTTACCTGTCAGAACCCATTGATATGAGTTGTTGGTAACTTGGCTATTTGTGTTAATCGTTTGACTTATGTTATCCGAGATTTTCTTCGTGATTTCAGATATATCTGCATTTTGTAGCTGCGGTAACGTATTGTTTAAACTCATGTTTCTTACAATGTTATACAGCTTTTTAGCTTCTGAAGAGTTGAACACAACTTCGGGCTTGCTTGGTGAACCGTGAACATCTGCTTTACCGGTATAATCAATTACACCGCCATTAGCATACGAACCACCAGTCCAATTCTGATTCCAAAGATTACTGAAATTAGGAGCTATTGTAGAAGAAGCATTGTCAATTATACTTCCTGCCGCACCACCTAACAACTTCGTCCACGCACTCATAGCCTTATCTGCGGCTTGACTTAAACGATCAGTATCAGAAACAACCTTATCGACCATATCTGTATAAGTGGTCGTTGACTCGCTCAGATTATCAAGTAAGGTTTGATTATTGTCTTTAACGTTGTTTTGTGTAGTTATCTGTTTTTCAAGAGAAGTGATAACATTCTGAACATCTGCTATCTGAGGTTCAATAACATTATGAAGTCTATTCTGATAAGACTCATAGTTTCCTGCAAAATTATTAAGAACGCCACTATCTTTATTAAGTATACGCTCACGCCAATCAGAACCGAGAACCGTAGCAGTAGTCAGTTCATCTTGTGCGTTCTGATAGCTGCTAACAACATCTTCCCATGCCTGCTTATAATTCTCGTACTCTTCGATACGTTCATCATAAATAGCAGTTTCAGAATCACGCTGTTTTTCAAGTTCATCTATCTTGTTTTCGTTCAGAGCATTGTCATAGTCAGCTTGTGCTTTACGAACAGCTTCACTATCGGTCTGCACTGTAAAACCGCGAGAAGCACTGTACACTCTCGTTTTGGTATTCTTTGCCTTATCAAGAGCAATCTCCTTTTCTCGGAGGTCAATATTTCTATCTCTCTCGTCATTTTCAGTTTGAAGTGCTTCAATTTCCTTATTGTACTTATCCTCAATAGCCGACTTTTGTTCTTCAATAGCCGATATTTCATCTTCAATTACAGAAATTGCGGTATCAGAAGCAGTTTCGTAGTTGGAGATAATATCCTCTAATTCACTCTTCTGGTCTTGTAAGGACGAAAGAATATCATTCTGAACTTCTTTCTCCTTATTCAGATTTTCAATGACTTCTTCAATACTCTTTATCTGATCTTCGTAATATACCTTTTTAGCTTCGAGAGGGTCAGTTTCAGTATCAAACGTTTCAGCACCCGCGAGATTAGAAGCGTCTTGAATGATTTCAATGAGATTTCTGATTTCTTTTTGAGTAGTGCTATCAGCTTCGGGTAAAAACTCCATAAGCTGATTGACCAACTCTGAAGATTTTGTGTTGGCAATTTGATTGAGTTTTCCTCTTAGTTTCTCTGTGTCATCGGCATATGCCCTGAGATCTGGGAACTTTTCAAAGAGTTCGACTTTATCAATATCCTTACCGTCAACAAGATTGCTGTACGCCGTCTTTAACGACTCAATATCACTCATCGTATCGTCAAAGTTAATATCTTCGTCCTCAAAGAAACTATCAAAATCAAATTGTGATTTTATCTTGTCTAGCTGTTCTTGGATAGAATTGAATACGATTTTACCGTCATTATCAGCAATCGTGCCAAAGTTACCTCCGAAGAAGCTGTTAAGGTTGTTAATAATAGCTTCTTCAACTTCGGAATCACCGTTATTCTCTCTGAACTGGTCGATAAGTGCCTGTGCATAATCTGCATAGGTATCTTTGGCTACATTCAAATAACTTACGCCATCGTCAGACATGAAGGAATAGATTTTAGAATTGGCGAGGTCGCTAATTGCATTTTGTTTATTAGTTACTTCTTCTTGATAGTGAGTAAGTAAATTGGCTAAATAAGTATGAGTGGTGTTGTATTCCTCTTCACTTGCTTTATCGGTTACAAGTTCTTTTTCGTGCTTGTCTAATTCTTCAATAGCATTAGTAAGAGCCGTTACCTTGTCCTCCGAAGTTAAACCAGTTAAGGAAAGCTGATACCACCTAGATTCAGTAGTAGTATTTGGTGAAAGTACTTCACCATTGCTAATATAACCTTTAGTAGTCACAACCCCCTCAGTTCTTACCAGTTTTTGCTCGAAACCGTCTAACTGAGATAGTATTTTTTGAAGAGCACTACTTGTAGATTTTGTATTAGCTTCTATAACCTCATAGGTAATAGGATTTTGAGCAACATACGATGAAACTACATACTTTTCACCAATAGCATTAGCTTTATTATCAGTTGTCGCTCGTTCAGCCGTATTGTAAACATCACTTGCAACGCCCTTAAACTGAAATGCTTTCTTTCTTGCCGCTTGATTGATTACGTCTAAGTTTTCCTTATATTTTCCATTTACAAGGTCAAGTTTATCGGCTTCTATGCCGTAGGTATCAATAAGTTGTTTTTGAATATCAATAAGCTTTTCTTTATCAGAAGAGGAAAGGGAAGTTTGTGAATTTATTTGAATATACTGCTTTGCAAGGTCTGCTAAAGACTCATAGTCATTCTTATACTGATCTGCCGCTTGTTTGTTCTCTTCGGCAAACTCTTTTGTCTGTTCTGCTAATTCAGCCGCTTTCTGCTTTGCTTCAGTAAATGCGGATATAGCTTTACTAATACCAATTGAAATTAGCATCGTTATGCCCATATTCGCCGCCGCTGTTACTGTTTGAAGTGCTAATTGTTTTGCGGTGACTTTGGCAATAGCAAAGCCGTATTCAACTATATTAGTCTTAGCGCCATTAAGATTCACCAAATATTTACCCAATTCTTTATTGGTTAATCCTATCGCATTTGCCATTTGGTTAGCGCTAGTGCTATTTTTGGGGTCAGCTAATTTATTATATTCTTTGATTGCCGCGTTAACACCAATAAAACCTCGTGTGTTCTTCAAATTGGCGGCGTACAAATTTATTGCGGCTTTGTCAGCAAAATCATTTGCGCGGTCTTTTATGACATCAAACTCGTTTGCAACTGTTTTAAGATAATCGACATTGAAATTGTCAGTCTGAGTAAAGAGATTTCCAAATGCTAATTCTTTACCATTTTTATCAAGGTCTGATTGTTGTATCTTGTTAAGCTCCTCAACAAATTTTTGTATCTTTTTTTGACCCTCATCTATTTTAGACCAATCCGCTTTGTTCCCTAATAAACCAAACAAATCTCCGCTAATAGCATTCTCGCTATATTTAAATATCAGTCTGTTGTTCATCAAGATTTTTTGTGAGAAAATCGTTGACAATGAAGAGATTATATGGTATAATATTAGAAATAAATAACAATTAAAGGAGTTGGGCTTTATGACTTCGTTAAACTGCCCAGAATGTGGCGGTATAGTTGAGCACGGAGTAAGAATCTGTCCTCATTGCGGATTTGATATATGCAAAGAGGCTGTTGATAAATATTCAATTGAACTGCAAGCAACTAAAAATGAACGCATTACCAAATATTCCGAGCAATTAAAACCAGACCTAGAAAAAGAAATTGAACAAATAAATAATTGGTACGACGAAAATGAAACAAAATACTCTCAAAAACCCTCTATTTTTAAGACAGAATTTGTCAAAAAGTACC
>OGNF01001766.1_pt1 | contig 18328 bp, 14 predicted proteins | sample 1573321 | NCBI WGS metagenome assembly OGNF01 (sample SAMEA2581911, study PRJEB24529) | metagenome | biome: Human gut stool | place: China | collected 2011
ATCAAGGTCTATACCTCTCCAGAATACGGTTTCACCACCAATGATTTTGCAGGAAGCCTACTCACGTTCGTCGGTTATTTTGACAGCGGTACTTTCAACATCAAGACCGGAAAGGTAGAATGCAGTGACGAGTCGGTGACGACCTAAAGGAGGTAACGTGGGCGGCAGCTCTCGGGCGTTATGTCGTCCCATTCCACCACAAGGGGTTCGTCGGCGGGGAAGTCGAGTTCCACGGGCGTCAGCACCTTCTCGGGGCGGAGTATCTCCACCTCCCAGACGGTGCCCCCTATGGCCACGAAGCTGCCGCGCCAGTGCACGTAGGTGCGTTTGATTACAGGTTTGCTCATCTTCTTTGTCTTACGCGGCGCTCCCGATGGAGCACGCCCTCGAGGTTGCGCCCTTTTATCTTGAACGTTACGTCTTTTTTGCCACCAAAACCGCCGTCGCCGGTGTCGAGCATCGACCGCAGCTTGTTGAGCGGCGCTATGACTTCGGGGTTGTTAGAGGCGCCGGCATACTCGCCCACCAGCGCCAGCGTGGGGCCGGAGACCACGCCGCCCTCGGCGAAGACGCCTATCGACTTGAAGGCCATCGCCGACGCCACGATGGTGGCCGTACCTGCCGCTATCGACGCTATCCAGTCCCAGACGGTGACGGAGGTCTTCGACTTCTCCACCATCTGCGCCACCATCTGCGCCAGCGACGCGGCCAGCGACACACCCGCGATGGCGGCCTGCAGGCCTTTGCTCTCGGAGGATAGGTTCTTGAAGCTCTGGCCGAGCCGGTCAATGGCGCCAGCGGCCGACGACATCCCCTCCATGTTCTTGAGCACAGTGTCGGTCTGCTCCACGTCCTTATGGTACTTCTTCCACAGCGCGAGCTGCCGTTGCAGTTCCTTGAGTAGGTCAGGCGAGAGGCTTCCGGGATTCGCGAGAATCTTCTCTATGTCCTTTATTTTGGCCTGCATCTCGTCGAGGCCTATGGCCTGGAGTTTCACCGTCAGCTGCTTGCCGTCGAGACCGGCGAGCTCGTCGAGGGTGCGCTGCATCTCCGGCAGGCGCATGCCTACCTCCACGGTGTACTTCTTTTTGTTGAGTTCCTCTATGCGCTTCTGGAACTCCCATACGCCCTGCGCGTCGGCGTCCTGCTGCATCTCGGAGTAGAGGGAGATCTGCGCGTCGATGTCGCCGGAGGTGGAGACCTCGGCGGCGGTCTTGGGGAGGGGGCGCAGCTGTTTCTCCATTTCGGAGCGGAGCTTTTTCAGCTCTTCGAGACGGCGGGCGAGGGCTTTCAGTTCGTCGCCGGAGGCGCGGTTCATGCTTTCCTGCACCAGCTGCATGTTGGCGTCGATGTCGGCGAAGGTGTCGAGCGACACGGGGGTCTGGAGGTCGGCGCGGAGGTCGGCCAGCTCCTGTTGCCGCGCCCTGAGCTGCGTAATGCGGCCGCGTATGGCCTCGCTTTCCTTCTCGAAGCCGGAGGCCGCCGCCTCTGCCGCGTCGTAACGTTCCTGATACTCGGAGGCCACGGCGTCGTCGTTGAGGTCGAGTTCGCCGGCGTCTATCTTCGCGGAATATTCGGCGAGCTTGTTTTGCGCGGCGGCAAGGGACGCCCACAGCTGCTGGAGCTTGCGGTCTTCGGCTTGCAGCGCGGCGTTGATGGCTTCTTCGGGGGTCGGGGCTTCATTCGCGGTGTCGGGCTTCGGCGTCGTGGTGCTGCCGCCGCCCTTCGCGGGTTTCGACCTGGTTCGGGAACCGCCGCCGCTCTTGGAGCTGCCGCCGGACGGGCGGGTCGCGGGGGTCGGGGTGCTCTTCATCGATGCCGCCTTTGCCTGATACTCCCGCATGTGGCTTTGCATGGTCGTTTCCGCATCCTTCAATACGCGACGCGCCCCTTCCATTGCCGTTTTTATAAGATAGGATGCGGGGGTCTCGAAACGCGGCTGCCCCCCTTTGCCGGGGAGGTACACCCCGGCACCAACGCCCGTCTCGGCGCGCGGGCGTCCGGTGCGCGGGTCTCTGTTCGCCATCGCCGGATTAACGGTGAGCGAGAGGTCATATTGCCGCTGCAAATCTTCGAGGTCGGCACGGTATTGCGCCACTTTGGAGGCGTCGCGCTTTATCAGCTCCTCGAGCACAAGTTGGTCGCAATAGTCCTTCGATTTGGCCACGAGGGTGTCGTACCAGTCGGCCGCCGTCTTGTAGGTGCCGAAGATTTCGCCGTACTGGTTGTTGAGGCGGTTCACCTCGGCGGTGGCGTCGGCGTGGTTGTCGATGAGGCTTTTGAGTTTGGCCTTCTCCAGCTCCATGGCGGCTGCGGCGTCGTTGCGCACGCGGTTCAGTTCCTCGGCCTGCTGCTGTTGCCGCTGCTCCGCCTCGGTGAGCTGGTCCACCTTCCCGGCGGCCTCCTCGCTCTTGTTGCCGAAAAGCTCGACGGCAACGGAGACGACGCCGATGGCGATGCCGATACCCGAGGCTATCATCATCCCGCGGATGGCCCACGTCAGCACACGCGTGGCGGTGGTGGCCAGCCCCAGGGAGGTGGCGTACATGGAGGCGCCGAGCGTCAGGGAGGTGAAGGCGCGCTTCGTGCCGGCCACCACGAAGTTCCACGCTTTTTGTGCCACCGCCGCCAGGCCTATGTTGCGTGAAAAAGCAAGCATCGCACCGCCGCACACTTTGACGGCGTTCCCCATCGAAGTGAACGACATGGCCACGATACCGACCGTGGAAGCGAGATTGAGCGCGGGAGTGATCGCGTTGATGATTCCGGCAAACCTATCCATGAAGGCACCGAAGCTGTTTTCCATCAACTGCGTTTTGCTTGAGACACCCTGGCTCATCGTGTCGAACGCCTCGTCCATGGTGCCGGCGCTCCCCTTCATCGCCTCCACGTTGGTGGCGAACGTGGAGGCCAACTGTCCGGTGAGCGGACCGATGGCGCGCAGCGATTCGGCGCTGCCGAACAGTTTGCCGTAGACCTCCTGCTCCAGCATACCGGAAGACTGCGAATAGCTCTTCACTGCGGCGTCCAACTGCGTGAGGAAGGCTTGCATGCCGCCGGCCGCCTTGATGGCCGCAGCGTCGAACTGTATCCCCATCTCCGCGGCCATTTTAGTGGCCTCCGACGACGGCTTCACCAATGCCGTAAAGATGGCGGCCAACTGGGTCGATACCTCCGCCGTGTTACCGCTCACGCCGGTAAGGGTCGAGAATGAAGCCATAAGTTCATCCATACTCACACCAAGCGTGGCGGCGTTACCGGTGACGCGCGGCAATGCGTCGGCCAATTCTTTAAAGCTCGTCACGCCGTTCTTGGCCGTCAGTTGGATTTTATCCTGAACGGCTGCGGCTTCTTCCCACGACATGCCGTAGTTCTTGATTACGGTGGAGGTCACTTTCACCGTTTCCCCGAGGTCGGCCATACCACCCACCGACGAACGCGCCGACGCCTCCAGGAAGCTAAGCCAGTTGTCTTCGGGCACACCGTTGGACACCACCTGATAGAGGCCGTCGGCGAGCTCGTCACGCGCCACCGGCACCGTCTTCGAGAGTTCGGAAACCTGGTCTTTGAGCCGCTCGAAGTCCGCACCGCTCTTTCCTGCCATAGTATTGGCGGCACGCATGGAAGCGGCGAACCGGCCGTTCTCTTCCGTCAACGACGACAGCGAGGTTTGCAACGACTGGAAACACTGTATCGTGGCGTTCAGCGGCACGGAGACCTCGCCGAGCGTCTTCATGGCCTTGCCCAGGCCGTGTGTTTCGCCTGCGGCCTTCTTGATGGTTTTGTTAAGGTCATCGACCGAAACTTTTGCGCTAATCAGATTCGGCACTCCGTTGACCGATAGGTCCAGGGTTACTTTTACCGATTTTCCCATATACTAAAGCGGTTGTTTCAAGTGTTTATAAAAGAAAAAGCATGTTTAAAAAGATTATAGCCCTGGCCGCCATAATAAGCCTGCCCCTTTTTGCAGCAGCCCTTGCGGTCTTCCTCCTTTCCTCCGACCGTGCCGTCCTGAAGGTGTGCTCCACAATCGGTGCGTGGAGTCTGATTGCCTTTGTAATCTCCTTCGCGTACATTATGATAGCGTCGGCAGGGTCCGGCCCCGGACACTCGTACTGGAACGGTTTTTACAATGACGGAGACGAGGACAGCGACGAGGACGGCGATTCCGACGACTGACGGCGGCGCGCCTCCAGCAGCGCGGCGAGGCGGCGGCGGCTCTCCTCGGCGGTGCAGGGAGCGGCGCCCCTCTCCGGCACGGCGGCTTTCGCTTCCCCGTCCCACGGCAGCGGCATGAGCTTCGAGGGGGAGAGGCGCTGCTTGACGTGCGGCTGCACCGTCATCAGCGCCAGCAGCCTCATCCGCTCCCAGGCGTCGCGGCGCCGCGATTCCTCCGCCTCGCGCCACGACTTCACCGCCGCCGCGAACTCAGCCGGGGTGCACGCGCAGAAGTCAGAGCGACTCATGCCCATGCACCCCGTTGCGATGCCCAACCATCCGGTTATGTCAGGTTCCTCTACTTCGCCGCTTTCGCCGCCGTCATCTTTTTTTTTGCCTCGGCGGCACGCCGCTCCTCGGCGGCGGCGTACCACTCCGACACCTCGTCGGGAGTCACGTGGTCGCAGAACTCCTCGAAGGTGGCGGTGAACTCCACACCGTCGGCACGGCACGCGGCGCGCACGGACGCCCGGATGCCGCGTCTTCGCCTCCCGTTTCCCCTGCATCGACAACATCCGCCGCGGCGACATCTACGTGGTCGAGACCTCCGAAGGCGCCGTCATCAAGCGCCTCACCCTGAGCGAAGGAGACCGCTACGTCACCGCCGAAAGCATCAATCCCGACTACGCCCCCTACCGCATACCGCGCGCCGACATCCGCTCCCTCTGGCGCGTCCTCTGCCACGTCGTCTACCAATAACCCCACCAAAAACCTATGGAAATATTGAAAATATTATTCGGCATCGTGTGCATCGCCGAAGTGGTGGCCGTCCTGCGCCGCTACATCTGACACCTCCCCTCTCCCCCTCTCTCGAAAGCACAACGCGAAGGAACGCGCGATCCTCCCTCCTCCCGTACGCGCAAGAGCGCTATGTTTCACCCATGTCTCACCGCACGGAAACCGAAGCACATAACATCCTGAAAACCAAACAATTACCACAATGGAAAACATTCCTGGCAGTCAAGAGGTGACCAGTTCGAGTCTGGTATGCTCCACCAACGGCAGATTTGGAAGTGATTCCAAGTCTGCTTTTCTTTTACCATCCTCGCAATTCTCTGCAAACCTGCGGAATATTTCGAGTGCAGGATTGACAGAATCGGTTAGATAATTCCGTCACAAGCCGAAATCCCGGTGCATGGGTTAAAATAAAGAGAATCTTTCCGGGGCTTACGGAATTTATTACTTTTGCAGACAAATGGAAAACGGATTTTTTGGCAGACTCATAAAAAATGTTTAACTTTGCGGCGTAATTCGGTAACGAGCGTAGCCTTTCCTGACGCCACACAGCGGTCGGCTTTACGCATACACTTGATTTTTAATCACTTATTCTACGGTCAAAATCTGTAGATTGATTTTTTAACCAACTCCATTCATGACCAATAAACTTAAGACTGTCGCTCTCTTAATGGCCTGCGCTGCCATTTTATCCACTTCCTGCGGCCAACAGAGCGGGAATGCTACTGGCGGCGACTCCGACACTTCATCGCTTCCCACCGTAATGGACTCCACCTACAAGACGGACACCATCAAGGTGGAAGAGAAAACCATAAGTTTCCCCACTACCGAGGCGGCCCTCGACTTCATGGACAAGTCGGCCAACGCCGCCCGATACCAGTCGGGAATCCTGCCCCGCATGGCCGGGGAGAACCTCGAATATTGCGAAAAGCTGCTCAACAACAAGCATAACTATTTCATAGTGGTAGACAAAGCCGTGATGAAGGTCATCCTCTACGACAAATACGGCAACATGGTAAAGGAATACGGTTGCGCCTGCGCGCGTAACTACGGCACGAAGCATCGCCGCTCGGACTGCCGCACGCCGGAGGGCTTCTTCGAGGCCGAGGGCGTGTATAACAGCACCGACTTGCTCTACACCAACGACGCCGGTTACACGTCGCCCGCACGCGGTGTCTACGGTCCGCGCTTCATCCGCATCAAGACACCCGTGACCTCGACGGTAGGCATCCACGGCACCTCGTCGCCCGGTTCCATAGGTCGCCGCGTGAGCCACGGCTGCATACGCATCAGCAACGAGAATATCCTCGAACTCGCCAAGTATGCCGAGGCCGGTATGCCCATCATCGTAAGCCCGGGACCGCACGACATGGCCGTCAACAAGAAAGAGGGCTACGACGTGAAGGCCGTTACCACAGGCGCCACCAAGGTGGAAGCCGCACCCCTGCCCGAACCCAAGAAGAAGGGCGCCGACAAGTCCGCCAAGAAGGAGACGACACCCGCCGAGAACAAGGAGGTAAAGGAAGAGGATCAGAAAGCCGCTCCCGCCGATGAGAAGAAGACGGAGACGACACCCGCCGAAACCCCGAAGGAGGAGAAGAAAGCAAGTCCCTCAGAATCCCAAAAGGAGGAGAAGCAAAAGACCGCGCCCTCGGAACCCAAGAAAGAGTAAGCGCACCGCGCCCGCTATACACACATGTCCCCGCCGGTTCAACGCCGACGGGGTTTCCTTTTTTAAAGTAAGTAAGTGTTCAAATTAAACCGATAGTAAGTGAAAGAATTAATCTCACATATCATAAACTTGGCCTTTTTGGCGCTTTCAGCCAAGTCTCCTCGGTTGCGATGCCCGCATCGCGCCCTCGTCGACTCGCTGAAATCGCTCAAAAAATGCCGGCGTTTCTGATATGTGTTTAATTGAACACTTACTTACGATTTTTGAAAGAGCCTCTCTGCCGCAGGGTCATTACGATTATCCGGAGTGATTGGCAGATAGGCCGGGAGGTCTACCCTCCATATTTGGGGAGGCTTCGCCGCAGGCTTACACCGGGTCTACGTCATAGTGCAGCATTATGCCGCGGAAGCGCGGGTCGCGCGACATCTGTACATACAGGCTCCGCAGAATGGCCTTCACCTTCGCCATCGAGGCACCGGCCTCCACCTTCAGCATTATCGTCTGGATGTTCATGTTCGCTATCTTGGAGACGTATGGCCGCTCCGGTCCCAACACTCTTGTGCCGAATATCCGCTGCAACTCGCGCGTATAGTCCACCGCCAGCACGTCGAGCAGCGCACGGTCGCGGTGCCGCAGGTATATGTTTATAATCTTGGTAAAGGGAGGATAGGCGAAGCGGCGGCGGTTTTCGAGTTCCGCACGGTAGAAGGAGGAGAAATCGTGGCGGCGCACATGCTCCAGCACGTCGTTGCGCGGGTCCGTGGTCTGTATCACCACGGTTCCGGTGTCTTCGCGGCGCCCGGCGCGTCCCGACACCTGTTCCAGCATATTGAAGGCACGTTCGTCGCTGCGGAAGTCGGGATAGTTGAGCAGTGTGTCGGCATTTATGACACCAACGACGTCCACGCGCTCGAAGTCGAGTCCTTTCGACACCATCTGCGTGCCTACGAGTACGTCGGTCTCCCCGGCGGCGAACTTGTCTATGATTTCCTGATAGGCATGTTTGTTACGCGTAGTGTCGAGGTCCATGCGCGCCACGAGCGCCTTGGGGAACTGCGAATGTACCTCTTCCGCGATGCGTTCCGTGCCGTAGCCGAAGGTCTCTATGCCGTTCTGGCCGCAGGCGGGACAAACGGCGGGGAGTTCTATGTTATGGCCGCAATAATGGCAGCGCAGCCGGTTGGTAGCCTTATGGTAGACGAGCGAGACATCGCAATGCGTGCATTTGGGCACCCAGCCGCACTCCCGGCACACCACCATCGGGGCGAAGCCGCGGCGGTTCTGGAAGAGGATGGTCTGGCGTCCGGCGTCCAGGGTTTTCGCCAGTCTCTGCATCAGAGGCGAGGAGAGCGACCCGCGGTTGAGTTTTCCTTTCCTCTGCGCCTTCATGTCCACGATTTCCACCTCCGGCAGACTCACTCCGGAGTAGCGTTCCGGCAGTTCCACGAGGCCGTATTTCCCCGTAACTGCCTTATAATAAGTCTCAACCGAGGGAGTAGCGGAGCCGAGCACGGTGGGCGCGGCGTGCATCGAGGCCAGCACAATGGCGGCGTCGCGGGCGTTATAGCGCGGCGCCGGGTCGTACTGCTTGTAACTGCTTTCATGTTCCTCGTCGACCACCACGAGCCCGAGGCTGCGGAAAGGCAGGAAGACGGCCGAGCGTGCCCCGAGCACCACCAGCGGCTCTTCGCTGCCGTAGAGTTTCATCCAGAGGTCCACGCGCTCCGAGTCGGAGAATTTGCTATGGTAGACCAACAGACGGTCGCCGAACACACGGCGCAGGCGGTCCGTAAGCTGGGTGGTAAGCGATATTTCGGGCACGAGGTAGAGGGCGTTCATCCCCTCGCCCAACACGCGTTTTATAAGATGAGTGTAAATTTCGGTCTTTCCGGAGCCGGTAACGCCATGTAGCAACGTCACTTTCTTCTCCGGCCAACCGTCGAGGATAGCTTTCAGGGCGCGTCCCTGTGCTTCCGAGAGTTTAGGCAGCGTCACCTCCCCTTCGGCGCCGCCGACATCGTTGAACCGGTTCACGGTACTCTTGTACGCCTCCATTATCCCCTTCTCTACCAGACGGTTGAAGGTACCGGGAGCGCAGCCGGTCTTCTTTATGAGCGCTGCTTTCTCCACATCGCGGAGCGGCTCTCCGCGCTTCAGCCAGTCGCTCGCGGTGAGGTATGCCATCAGTATGTCGGTCTGCGCGGCGGCACGTTTCACTTTCTCCATATATTCGTGCAGCGCCACGTCGTCATACCGGTCGCAGCACAGGCGCACCAGCGTCTTGCTCACGGGACGGTATTTCTCCACGGCACGTTCATCCACCTCCACTATCCCGTGGGCCATCAGCGGCGTCACTACCTGCATCACGTTGGCGGCGTCCGACATCTTGTCAAGTTCCTTGACGGTGGCGCGTCCCTTGGCTTTGAGGAAAGCGACGACTTCCGACTGCCGTTCGGTCAGCTTCACCGGTTTCTCGGGGTCGAAGTCGGGGTTCAGGCGCACGTAGGTTTCGCTCTCCACACGCAGTCCGGTGGGGAGTGCGGCCTTATACACTTCGCCGGGAGTGCAGAGATAATAGTCGGCGAGCCAGTTCCAGAACTTGACCTGCGGGAAGCGCACCACCTCCGCCGGGTCGAGCAGACGCAGTATCTCCTTCACCTCATAACCGGCGGGCGCCTTGGAGTGCACGGCCACCACCACGGCGGTATAGAACTTGCGGCTGCCGAAGGGCACGAGCACGCGGTGTCCCGCCTTCAGCTTCCCGTCCAGTTCGGCCGGAACGCGGTAGGTGAAAGTACCCTCCACGGGGAGGGGCACCAGCACGTCGGCGTATCTCTCCATCGGTCAGAGTGCGGCTGTCAGCGCCCGAAGAGCCAGGTGACGTTTACGTTCCACGTCGACGGACGGGCACTATAATTGTCAAGCTTGCGGGTACGCATCTCGTAGCTCACGCCCAGATCGTAGTTTCCGGAAATCTGCAGACGCTCGAACAGCTCCACGCCGAGGCCGAACTGTATGGCCACGGTGCCGCCGGGATATTCGAGTGCCTTGACACCGTTGTCGCCGAGATGGAAGGTAAACACCGGGCCGGCAAAAGCGAACGGGGCGAGGGTGCGTTCCAGTCCATGGAGGTTAGTGTATTTAAAGCGCAGGTGTACGGGGAGTTGCAGCGTGTGCAGGCGCACGCTCTCGTTACCATAGCCGTCGGCGGCCCACACTTTCTGCGAACCGAGGTCGAGCTTCGCCCCGTGGTTAGAGTAATTAAGCCCGAAGTCCACGCCGAAGCCGATGCCGGGGAACATCCACTCGGCCACGAGTCCGCCATGGCCGCCCACGCCGGGAGTCACGCCGAAGAGGTGCGACTTAAAGTGATAATCAGTGAAGCTGACGCCGGCGGTCGGTCCCCAGCGGAACTCGGCGGAGGCCGTCAGTGCCGTGGCGGCCACAACCCCCGCGGCAAGCAGTTTCTTCAATATCGTCATCTTTTATCTCGTCAGAAAAGCCACGCGGCCGTAACGGTCCAGTAATTATTGCGCGTCTTGAAGTCGGAGGTGGTGGTAGCGGCATCGCCCACCACGTGCTCGAACACGTTGTTCATACCGAAGCCGTAGCTGCCCTGTATCTGCAGGTGGTTGATAAGCTCTATGCCCACGCCCACGTTCCAGGCACACTGGAATGTCTTGGTCTCGAAGACGTCGTCCTTACCGCCGAGCTTGAAGGCGAAGTCCGGGCCCGTGAAGAGGTAGGGCGAGAGGAAACTGCTTACCACCGGCAGAGAGAACTTATACTTAACGTTGATAGGTATCTGGAAGAAGTTCTTAGCCTTGCTCGAAGTGCCGTTCGCCACCACGCCCGAAGTGGTTCCGTCCGGAATCACGGGGACATCTACCGACGAGTTCATGCGTGTGTACATTAGCGAGGCGTCGAGACCCAGTCCTATGATGGGGATAACACCTTCCACCATCACACCGCCGGTGAATCCGGCACCGTTGTCGGAGGTAAAGTTATCCTTGACGTCGGAGAGATGCAGCTTGTTAAAGTTAGCGCCGGCTTTCACACCGAAGCGTATCTGCGCCTGTGCCGGAACGGCGGCGGTTGCGCCGAGCAGCAGCGTTGCGGCAAGTATCTTTATCGTTTTCATATCGCTATTTCGTTTGCGTTCTTTAAGTTCATAATGGGGAGACTGAGCGCCGCGGAGGCGTATACGTCGATGCAAAGGTAATATCTTTTCCCGAATATCGCAAATCTATTTTCATTTTTACCTCCCGTCAGCAAAAAGAGTGCGCCGCTTTTGGCCGTTCGCGCAATTATTCTTAAATTTGCAGTCTGCGGAGAACACCCTCCCCCGCCAACACATTATATATAATATGGAAGAAGAAAAGAAACCCGACACACCGACACCGGCGCCGACGCCTGCACAGGCGCCGCAGAGCCCCGAAAGCCTCGCCATCACCGAAAAGGCCATCGAGATGCTCCGCACTGTGTTCGACCCCGAGATACCGGTCAACGTCTACGACCTTGGCCTCATTTATAAGATAGACTATACCGACAGCGACAAGACCCTGCACGTAGACATGACGCTGACCGCGCCGGGCTGCCCGGCGGCCGACTTCATCATGGAGGACGTACGCCAGAAGCTGGTAAGCATCGAAGGCCCGGAAGCCGTAGACCTGCGGCTGGTTTTCGACCCCGTGTGGTGCTACGACATGATGAGCGAAGAGGCCAAGCTCGAACTCGGCTTCCTCTGACTTTATGGAACGGAGGCAGGAATGCCTCCGCCCCAAGCCGCATCAGCGGCTTAGCTAAGAGCGGCTACAAAGAAAAGTGACGGCAAGAACCTGCACATACTTCCTGAGCGACCTGCACCTCGGCGCCCGTTACGCCGGCGACATCCACGCCGCCGAGCGCCGCGTGTGCCGTTTCCTCGACGCCATCTCCCCTACCGCCCGTAGAATTTTCCTGGTCGGCGACGTCCTCGACTACTGGTACGAATACCGCTACGTGGTGCCCCGCGGTTTCGTCCGCTTCTTCGGCAAGCTGGCCGAGCTCTCCGACTCCGGAGTGGAGATAACCTGGCTCATAGGCAACCACGACATCTGGATTTTCGACTATCTCCCGGGCGAACTCGGCATCCGCGTGGTGGACGGCGACCTGCTCACCGAGATAGACGGCAGCAAATTCTTCATCTCCCACGGCGACGCGCAGGACGACTCCTCGCGTTCCTTCCGCCTGATGCGCCGCCTCTTCCGCAACCGTTTCTGCCAACGCCTCTACGCCGCCATCCACCCGCGCTGGACCATCCCCTTCGCCCTCGGCTGGAGCCGCCACAGCCGCGCCGCCGACTCGCAGGACTCCGCCCCGAAGCCCGACCGCCTCGTGGCCTTCGCCCGCCGTTACCTCCGGGACCACCCCGACATCCCGTACTTCATCTTCGGGCACCTCCACATACTCGAAGACATCCCCGTCCCCCCCGCATCACGCGTGATAATACTCGGCGACTGGCTCACACATTTCAGCTACGCGCGCTACGACGGCCACTCCCTCTCGCTCCATACGTACCACGACAGCGATGACGACCGCGCTTATTTTAAATATTTAAAATAACACACCGTCGCCCTGACCGTGAGTTTTAGCACTTTACGGCACACAGTGTTAACACTTGTAAAACTCCTGCCGGCCATCTAACACGCTGACAATCAACCCACTTATGCCACCATGACACTCCGGGGCACAAACGCGTACACACCCGTGCGCCCAACTCTCTGATAATCAATACCGTTATCAACGACTCGTAAATTCCAAAAAATTTAACAGTTTTTTTATCCGAAAAATTTTCCGAATTTTGTACTCCCCAAAACGGCCGCCGACCTGCCGTCCGACCCGGGAATAACGTTATGGACGAAACATATAAGCTACTTTGGAACAAGTGTCTCGAAATCATACGGGACAACATAGGCCAGGAGAAGTTCGACGCATGGTTCAGCTGCTCCAAGCCCATCTCGTATGCCGACGACACTCTCACGCTCGAACTTCCCACCCTATATATACAGGAACTCTACGAAACCCGCTTCCACGAGATTCTCAGCAAATCGCTGCGCCGTGTCTTCGGCGACACCATCAAGTGGAAATACGACGTCCCCGTCATCAGCGGCGACCGCCAGAGCCACGTCCACATGTCTGCCTCGCGCCAGAGCAGCATCGCACTGAACAAGACCGTCACCTCGGCACAGGGCGCCGCCTCCCCTTTCGCACAGTCCCGCCTCTCAGACATCGACTCTCAGCTCAACCCCGTCTATAACTTCGAGAACTACTGTGTGGGCGAAAGCAACCACCTCCCCTTCGTCATAGCAGAGTTCATAGCCCAGAATCCCCGGAAGAACGACTTCAACCCCTTCTTCCTCTACGGCGACGTGGGCGTGGGAAAGACGCACCTCATCCAGGCCGTGGGACTGCGTCTCAAGGAGAACAACCCCCAGATGAGGGTGCTGTACGTCTCCTCGCGCATGTTCCAGAACCAGTACAGCACCGCCAAGATAAAGGGCAACATCCCCGACTTCATAACCTGGTACGAAGGCATAGACGTGCTGCTCATCGACGACCTCCAGGAGATTTCATACAAGGCCGGTACGCTCAACGCCCTCTTCCCCATCTTCAACCACCTCCACCAGCGCGGCAAGAAGCTGATGTTCACCTGCGACCGTCCGCCGGTGGAGCTCGACGGAATGACCGACCGCCTCATAGACCGTTTCAAATGGGGAGTCGTGGAACAGCTCCCGAAGCCCGACCTGGCGCTCCGCAAGGCCATACTCAACTTCAAGGCCGAACGCAACGGACTCAGCATCCCGCCCGAGGTCATAGACATCATCGCCGAGAAGGCCGACGGCTCCGTGCGCCAGCTTGAAGGCATCGTAATGGGGATCCTCACCAACTCCATCGCCCGCAACCAGCCCATTACCGTGGAGATGGCCCTCGAAGTGATGCGCCACAGCATACGCCACGAGAAGCGCGTCATAAACTTCGACATGATAGTGGAGGCCACGGCAGAGTACTACAAGCTCAGCCCGGACGTAATCTTCACCAAGAGCCGCCTGCGCGACATAGCCGACGCCCGCCAGCTCATCATGTACCTTGCCGGCAAGCACACCAAGCTCTCCTCCTCAGCCATAGGGGGTAAGCTTAACCGCCGCCATGCCACGGTGCTCTACGGCATCAAGACCATCAAGGACCGCATCCCCTACAGCCGCGAACTCGCCGAAGCCATCGACTCCATCGAGGCCAGCCTCAAGAAAATGTAATCCCGGCCACCCCTTTTATCCCACGGCTGTATTACACAATAAAACGGGCGCGAACTGCGTTTAACAGTGAAGGGACAAACCATCAACCCCCTTCACACAGACTACGCATGGCCAAGTTTGCTCACATCTCAGCTCTACTGCTCGCCGCGGCGCCCCTCACGGCTTCGGCGGCGGCTACCGACATATCATTCTCCGGCAACGTCCGCGACGTCATCACCGTCACTCCCGAGCGCAACACCGGCCTCGACGCCGTGTACGTGCTCTACTCGCTCGACGGCGTCAGCATCGACTATGCCACCTCGTCGCCGTCCGTCAACTGGCTGCGTTACAGCAACCTCGGCGGCGGTTTCGCAGAAGCGGCACCGGGTGTGGAACGAACCGCCTCCGGCTTCCGGCTCACCGCTCCCGAAGGCGACACCGGCTACATAATAGAGGACGGCGACCGGCGCACATACTTTTGGCTCACGGACTATTCCGCCCACCGCATGACCCTCTCAGGCGTCACCGTGAACACCGAGGAGAGCGACTGCGACCGCACCGCGCTCGACATCGCAGGAACTGCCGACGCGATACACTTCTTCACCATCAACGGCCGCCAGGAGACCCTCGAACGCCAAATAACGATAGAGTACAACCAGCAGTCGTGGCCCGACGGCGCAACGGACTTCGAGACATCGCTGATTAACTTTTACATACCCGAACTCGTCCATACCGTACACCTCGTACCGCCGGTCTATTGCTCCACCTACTTCACAATAACCGGCGACCGCTTCCTGCAGCATTGGGGCGAAGCGCTGAGAGCCGAGAGCGACTTCTTCCAGCCCACGGCCGTTGACTGCCGCACCACCGCCGAGCAGCAAGGCTCCGGCGACACCGGCGGGGAGGGCGAAGAGAAAGACCCGTCGAACCAGACAGGCGGCGACAACACCTCCGGACTCGGCGGCTCGGCACCGGCCGACATCTCCTTCCGCTCGTTCACAACCGATGCCGTCATCCACCACGAATGGCAGATGGCCACGGACCCCGACTTCGAGAACATCACTTACCGCTTCAACGAGCGCGACCTCGACTTCACCTTCATGGAACAGGGCGTGACCTACGTGCGCTACGTAGGGAGCAACGCCGACGGCTCGTGCCAGACCTACGGCGACGTCTATGAAGTGCAGATAGGCGACTCGGAGCTGCGTTGTCCCAACGCATTCTCGCCCGGAGCCTCGGAGGGGGTCAACGACGAGTGGAAAGTCTCTTACCGCTCCCTCGTGGAGTTCGAGTGCTGGATATTCGACCGCTACGGCCACCAGCTCTTCCACTTCACCGACCCGTCAAAGGGCTGGGACGGCAAATACAAGGGGAAGCTCGTGAAGAGCGGCGTCTACTACTACGTCATCCAGGCACGCGGCGCCGACGGCAGGAAGTACAAGAAGAGCGGCGACATCAACATCATCAACTACAAGCAGACCGCCACCCCCGGCACCAACCCGGTGGAGTGAAAAAAACCATCAGCAAAAAGAAATTGGAAAAACATATATCCGCCACCGATGCCGTGGAAGTCTACGGCGCACGCGTACATAACCTCAAGAACATAGACGTCGCCATCCCCCACGGACGCCTCTCCGTAGTCACCGGCCTGAGCGGATGCGGCAAATCGTCGCTCGCCTTCGACACCATCTTCGCCGAGGGCCAGCGCCGCTATATCGAGACTTTCTCCTCTTACGCCCGCAATATGCTCGGCTCGCTGGAACGCCCCGACGTCGACAAGATTACCGGCCTCAGCCCCGTCATCAGCATCGAGCAGAAGACCGTGAACCGCAACCCGCGGAGCACCATCGGCACCACGACGGAGATTTACGACTTCTTCCGCCTGCTCTACGCGCGCATGGGCGAGGCACGCAGCTACATCTCGGGGCAGCCTATGGTCAAGTACACCCGCGAGCAGATAGTCTCGCTCATCCTCGGACGCTACTCCGGACGCAAAATCTACATCCTTGCGCCGCTGGTAAAGAACCGCAAGGGGCACTACAAGGAGCTCTTCGAGTCGCTGCGCAAGAAAGGTTACCTCAACGCGCGCGTGGACGGGCGTCTCGTGGAACTGGCCTACGGCATGAAGGTGGACCGCTACCGCAACCACTCCATCGAGCTCGTGGTGGACCGCCTGCGGGCACGTGCCGACGACCTGCAGCGCCTCAAGGAATCGGTGGAGAACGCCCTGCACCAGGGGGGCAAGGAGCTTATGATATACGACGTGGAGGCCGACGAGACGCGCCACTATTCGCAGCTCCTGATGGACCCCGAGAGCGGAATCTCATACTCCGAACCGGCGCCGCACGACTTCTCCTTCAACTCGCCGCAAGGCGCCTGCCCGCGCTGCAAGGGCATCGGCACCGTCTCGCTCGTGGACCGCGAGAAGATTATCCCCGACCCCTCGAAGAGCATCTACGCAGGCGGCATAGAACCGCTCGGCAAATACCGCAACACGCTGATATTCCAGCAGGTGGACGCCATCTGCCAGCTCCACGGCGCCACGCTCAAGACGCCAATCTCGGAGTTACCGCCCGAGGCCGTGGACGACATCCTGAACGGCACAACGGCACGCCTGCGCCTCGAGAGCGGCATCTACGCCCACAGCTACGACGGCCTCGTCAAGTACATAGAAATGCAGCAGGACGAGGAGGCCGGCGCCAAGGCCAACCGCTGGAGCAACCGCTTCTACGCCACCGCGCCGTGCCCCGAATGCGGCGGACAGCGGCTCAAGCGCGAAAGCCTCCACTTCTTCATCGACGGCCGCAACATAGCCGAAATCTCGCAATGGGACATAGCCACGCTCTACGAATGGACGCAGGGGCTCGAAGACCGCCTCGACCCCGCGCGCCGCACCGTGGCCGAAGAAATACTCAAGGAGATACGCACGCGCCTGCGGTTCCTGCTCGACATAGGGCTCGACTACCTCTCGCTCAACCGCGCCTCGGCCTCGCTCTCCGGCGGCGAGAGCCAGCGCATACGCCTCGCCACGCAGATAGGCTCGCAGCTCGTAAACGTGCTATACGTGCTCGACGAACCCTCCATCGGCCTGCACCAGCGCGACAACGTGCGCCTCATAAACTCGCTGAAACAGCTGCGCGACAACGGCAACTCAATCATCGTGGTGGAACATGACCGCGACATAATGCTCGACGCCGACTACGTGGTGGACATCGGTCCCGGAGCGGGCGTCCGCGGCGGCGAGGTGGTATTCTCCGGCACTCCGGCTGAAATGCTCAAAGCCGACACGCTGACGGCCTCTTACCTCAACGGCACGCGCTCCATTCCCGTCCCGGGGAAGCGGCGCCCCGGCAACGGCAAGGAGATAGTGCTGCGCGGCGCCTCGGGGCACAACCTCAAGGACGTGGAGCTGCACCTGCCGCTCGGCAAGTTCGTATGCTTCACGGGCGTCAGCGGCTCCGGCAAATCGTCGCTGGTCAACGGCACGCTGCAGCCCATCCTCAGCCAAAAGCTCTACCGCTCCCTCACCGAGCCGCTCCCTTACAAAGAGGCGGAAGGGCTCGAACACATCGACAAGATAGTGACCGTGGACCAGTCCCCCTTGGGACGCACGCCGCGCTCCAATCCCGCCACCTATACCGGGGTATTCGCCGACATACGCAAGCTCTTCGTGGCGCTTCCGGAGGCCAAGCTGAGGGGTTACAAGCCCGGCCGCTTCTCCTTCAACGTCTCCGGCGGACGCTGCGAAACGTGCAAGGGGAACGGCTACCGGACCATAGAGATGAACTTCCTTCCCGATGTGCTCGTGCCCTGCGAGGAGTGCCACGGACGGCGCTACAACCGCGAGACGCTCGAAGTGCGTTTCAAGGGGAAATCCATCTCCGACGTGCTGGAAATGACCGTAGACCAGGCGGTCGAGTTCTTCGCCGGAATACCGGTGATTCTCAAGAAGATAAAAGTATTGCAGGACATCGGCCTCGGCTACATCAGGCTCGGCCAGCCCTCCTCCACCCTCTCGGGCGGCGAGAACCAACGCGTGAAACTCGCCACGGAGCTTGCCAAGAAGGACACCGGGCGCACGCTCTTCATCCTCGACGAGCCCACCACCGGACTCCACTTCGAGGACATCCGCGTGCTGCTCGACGTCATCAACCGCCTCGCCGACAAGGGTAACACCGTGGTGGTCATCGAGCACAACATGGACGTCATAAAGGCGGCCGACTGGCTCATTGACCTCGGACCCGAAGGAGGACGTTCCGGCGGACGCATAATAGCCGAGGGGACACCCGAGCAGCTTGCCGGAGCCGACACGCACACCGCCCGCTTCCTCCGCGAAGAACTGAAGCGCTAATATGGAGCGCAGCTCCATATATAAATCCGACTTTTAGAACAATTTTAAAGCTGCAACCGTATTGCAACCGTCCCACGC
>OGNF01001776.1_pt1 | contig 18232 bp, 12 predicted proteins | sample 1573321 | NCBI WGS metagenome assembly OGNF01 (sample SAMEA2581911, study PRJEB24529) | metagenome | biome: Human gut stool | place: China | collected 2011
TTTTCAGGTTGCCGATTCAACTTTCTTGGGGGATCGCTTATCCCGAACTCGCGTTATTAACAAACACTAAATTGTCGTCTTTTACATCTATCACGATGGGATGCTCACGGTCAACCTTCTGCGCCAGGATATCCTTCGACAGCTGATTGAGCACCATGCGCTGAATGGTACGCTTCACAGGACGGGCACCGAACTCAGGATCATATCCATCCTCGGCGAGCAGGTCGAGTGCCGGCTTTGTCACCTCGAGACTGATGCCGTTGGCGGCAAGCATCTTCTTCACGCTGCGAACCTGAAGCTCTACAATCTCGAGAATCTCCTTCTTATTGAGCGGCGTGAACATCACAGTCTCGTCGATACGGTTGAGGAACTCCGGACGGATTATCTGTTTGAGACGGTCCATCACATCCTGCTTCGTGGTGGCGATTATCTCCTCCTTCTCATCCTCCTTCTTGTCGGCGAAATCCTTGAAGTTCTCGCGGATGATGTCGCTTCCCATGTTGGAGGTCATGATAATGATAGTGTTCTTGAAGTTGATGAAACGCCCCTTGTTGTCGGTGAGACGTCCATCGTCGAGCACCTGGAGAAGGATATTGAAAACATCGGGATTTGCCTTCTCTATCTCATCGAAGAGCACTACGCTGTAAGGTTTGCGGCGCACAGCCTCAGTGAGCTGGCCACCCTCCTCGTAACCGACGTATCCCGGAGGCGCTCCTACGAGACGCGACACTGAATGCTTCTCCATATACTCCGACATATCGATACGCGTCATCATGTCCTCGTCGTCGAAAAGATATTCAGCAAGAGCCTTTGCGAGCTCAGTCTTACCCACACCTGTGGTGCCGAGGAAAATGAAGCTGCCTATCGGACGGCGCGGGTCGTTAAGGCCGGCACGCGAACGGCGCACTGCATCGCTGACGGCGCGGATGGCGTCCTCCTGACCCACTACGCGTTTGTGAAGTTCCTCCTCGAGATGCAGGAGTTTCTCCTTCTCGCTCTGTGCCATCTTCTTCACGGGGATTCCGGTCCAGCGGCTCACCACTTCGGCGATATCTTCCGCATCAACCTCCTCCTTGATCATGGCGCCTTCGCCCTGAAGTTCCTTCAGTTTGGCCTGAATCTCGATATTTTCCTGCTCTTTCTGCTTGATGCGGGAATAGCGGATCTCGGCCACCTTGGCATAGTCACCCTCGCGCTCGGCACGCTCAGCCTCATAATTGAGTTGCTCGATGTCAATCTTGTTCTGCTGAATCTTATTGATCTCGTTTTTCTCAGCCTGCCATTTCGCACGAAGGGATTTCTCTGTGTCGCGCAGGTTGGCCAGATCCTCATCAATCTCTTTCAACTTATAGGTGTCGTTCTCACGCTTGATTGCCTCGCGTTCGATCTCGAGTTGTTTGATCTTGCGGGCAGCCTCGTCGAGAGCCTGCGGCTGCGAGTCCATTTCAAGGCGAAGTTTAGAGGCGGCCTCGTCGATAAGGTCGATGGCCTTGTCGGGGAGGAAACGGTCGGTGATGTAGCGCACACTGAGCTGCACGGCTGCGATGATGGCCTCATCTTTGATACGCACCTTGTGGTGATTCTCATATCTTTCCTTAAGGCCGCGGAGAATGGAAATGGCGGAAAGTTCATCAGGCTCGTCGACCATCACCTTCTGGAAGCGGCGTTCAAGAGCCTTGTCTTTTTCGAAATATTTCTGGTATTCGTCGAGGGTGGTGGCACCGATAGAGCGAAGTTCGCCACGTGCCAGGGCCGGTTTGAGGATATTGGCGGCATCCATGGCGCCTTCACCCTTTCCTGCACCCACAAGCGTATGAATCTCATCGATGAAAAGGATAATCTCGCCATCACTCTGAGTCACCTCATTCACAATAGCTTTCAGACGCTCCTCAAACTCACCTTTGTATTTGGCGCCTGCCACAAGCGCCCCCATATCGAGCGAATAGATCTGCTTCGACTTCAGGTTTTCAGGCACGTCGCCACGGACGATACGCATTGCCAGACCCTCGGCGATGGCTGTCTTGCCGGTGCCGGGTTCGCCCACAAGCATAGGATTATTCTTTGTTCGGCGCGAAAGGATCTGGAGCACACGGCGTATCTCCTCATCGCGGCCGATCACCGGGTCGAGTTTGCCATTGCGTGCCCGGTCGTTGAGGTTGATGGAATACTTGCTCAGTGCCTGATAACTCTCTTCGGCGCTCTGGTCCTTTACGGTGTTGCCTTTGCGGAGCTCCTTGATGGCCTCTTTCAGGCCATTCTCGCTCAGTCCGGAGTCCTTGAGAATCTGTGAAGCCTTGCATTTAGTGAGGAAAATTCCGGCGAGCATCGACTCCACCGAGACATATTCGTCGCCCGATTTCTTGGAGAAGTCCACAGCCTTCTGCAGGGCATCGTTCGACTCGCGGCTCAGATAGACATCGCCGCCCGAAACCTTGGGTAATTGCGAGATAGCGGCTTCCACCTGTTGTCTCACAGCGGCCGGCGTCATCCCGTTCTTCTGGCAAATAAAATTGACGATGGAATCAGCCTCCGTGAAGATGGCCTTCAACAGATGCAATGGCTCAATCTGCTGCTGGCCGGCCTCCTTCGCGTAATCGATGGCCTTCTGGACCACCTCCTGCGATTTAATCGTGAAATTGTTAAAATTCATAGTATATAGTTTAATCCGTAATAATCAAGATAATCTGTTCAAGATAATGGAAGGTATAAAAATACTCTTCAATAATTTTAACAATTGATACAATCAATAGTTGTGCCAAAAAACCAAAAAAATCAAAATATCTCTTCGAATCAATAATAGATAATAGGGCTGTCGCTCCGCCACTGGAGGCTGGTTTTATATCACTTTCCACGCACAGAACGCAGCGCGGCGGAGTGCCGTGCACGGATGATAAAAGCGGATTTTTACGAGTAATTTGCAACTATAAAAAATATTCACTACTTTTGTGAATCAAAAACCCTAAAACAAACTATACGATGAGTAAACCGTATGTAGTCGGTATTGACATAGGCGGTACAAATACCGTGTTCGGAATAGTCGACGCACGTGGCCATGTAGTGGCAAGCGATTCTGTGAAAACCAAAAAACATGTGGATTTCGATGACTATATCGAAGAGTTCCACGATGGCCTTTCGCGCCTTATCAGCTCGCACGACGCTGAAGATCAGATCCAAGGAATTGGTATTGGCGCTCCTAACGCCAACTATTATACCGGCGAAATACTCAATCCGCCGAACCTTCCCTGGGGTCCCGTAATCCCCCTGGCTGAAAAGGTGAGCAAAGCATTCGGCGGTATCCCCGTAGCGGTTACCAACGATGCCAATGCAGCCGCTCTGGGCGAAATGACTTATGGCGCTGCCCGCGGTATGAAGGATTTCATCATGATCACTCTCGGCACCGGCGTTGGCTCCGGTATCGTGATCAACGGCCAGCTTGTTTATGGTTCCGACGGTTTTGCCGGCGAACTTGGCCATGTGATCATGAAGCGCAACAACGGGCGTGTGTGTGGCTGCGGCCGCACCGGCTGTCTCGAGGCGTACTGCTCCGCAACAGGAGTGGCTCGCACAGCCCGCGAATTCCTCGAAGTGCGCAACGAGCCCTCAATGCTCCGTAATCTCGACATTGACACCATCACTTCCAAAGATATCTACGACGCCGCAATGAACGGCGACAAGATGTCGAAGGAGATCTTCGAATTCACAGGCAAGATCCTGGGCGAAGCCTTTGCCGACATGGTGGCATTCTCCAGCCCGCAGGCTATCATCCTCTTCGGCGGCCTCGCCAAGAGCGGCGACCTGCTCATCAAACCCCTGAAAGAATCATTCGACAAGAATATTCTGCCGATATTCCGAGGCAAATGCAAGATCATCCTCTCCGAACTGAAGGAGAGCGATGCCGCAGTGCTCGGAGCCTCAGCCCTCGGTTGGGAGGCCAAATACCGCTACGAGAACAAAACCGCCGAACCGGTAGCCCTCGTAGAGGAGAAGCCCGCCAAGCCCGAATAAAGAGCCGCGGAGCGGCTTGGCTTCACTGCATATTAACCGCGTACAGCGCAGAGCGTTAGCGATGTGCTGTGCGCGGATATTTATATATTACATACACCCCAGTCGCGGAGCGACTGCACTGTCTCACATTTTTACCCCCAAATTTCCATATTCTCAAAATAATTTACTATTTTTGTAGTTAATTATCCGCAGCCCCGGTGACTGCGGTCATCACTCCAACCTAACATGTTAATAATCAAAAGAAACAATTCATAAATCTAACCATGAAATCATCCAGAATCTTATTAGATGCTGAATGGCCTGAGATGCCAGGCTTCCAGGAGGGAATCCGTCGCGCCCCCGACCGCGGCTACACCCTTAACGACAAGAAAACAATCGTAGCGCTGAAGAATGCTCTCCGTTATCTTCCCGAAGAGCTTCACGAAAAAGCCGCTCCCGAATTTCTGGAGGAGCTCCGCACCCGTGGCCGCATCTATGCCTACCGCTGGCGCCCCAAAGGCGACCTGAAAGCCAAACCCGTTGACCAATACAAGGGCAAATGCCTAGAGGGTAAGGCTTTCCAGGTGATGATCGACAATAACCTCAGTTTTGACGTAGCCCTCTATCCTTATGAACTCGTGACATACGGCGAGACAGGTCAGGTGTGTCAGAACTGGCTTCAGTATCGCCTCATCAAGAAATATCTTGAGGAACTCACTGAGAATCAGACTCTCGTGGTGGAATCGGGCCATCCTCTCGGACTCTTCCCCTCGCGTCCCGACGCTCCCCGCGTAATTATCACGAATGCCATGATGGTGGGGATGTTCGACAATCTCAACGACTGGCATGAAGCCATGCAGCTCGGCGTGGCCAACTATGGCCAGATGACAGCCGGCGGCTGGATGTATATCGGCCCGCAGGGCATCGTGCACGGCACTTTCAACACCATCCTCAACGCAGGCCGCATGAAACTCGGCGTGCCCGCCGACGGCGACCTCAAGGGTCATCTCTTCGTGTCCTCCGGTCTCGGCGGTATGAGTGGCGCTCAGCCTAAGGCCGCAGAAATCGCCGGTGCAGCCGCCATCATCGCCGAAGTTGACGAATCCCGCATCAAGACCCGTATGGACCAGGGCTGGGTGTCGGCTAAGACCGAAAGCATCCCCGAGGCATTCGCAATGGCACGCAAGGCCATGGAGGATAAGCGTCCCATCTCCATCGCTTACCACGGCAATGTGGTCGACCTGCTTGAATATGCCGTGGAGCACAACGAACCCATCGAGCTCCTCAGCGACCAGACAAGCTGCCATGCCGTATATGAGGGCGGCTATTGCCCCGCAGGCATCTCCTTCGAGGAGCGCACACGCCTGCTTCATGCCGACCCGGAGAAATTCCGCGAACTCGTTGACGCCACTCTCCGCCGTCACTTCGAGGCTGTGAAAGCCCTCGTGGCCTGCGGCACATATTTCTTCGACTATGGCAACTCCTTCATGAAGGCCATCTACGATGCCGGCGTGAAAGAGATCTCCAAGAATGGCGAGGATGAGAAGGATGGTTTCATCTGGCCCTCCTATGTAGAGGATATCATGGGCCCGATGCTCTTCGACTTCGGTTACGGTCCCTTCCGCTGGGTATGCCTCAGCGGCAAGCATGAGGACCTCGTGAAGACCGACCACGCCGCCATGGAATGCATCGACCCGAACCGCCGTGGTCAGGACCGCGACAACTACAACTGGATCCGCGACGCTGAAAAGAACGCCCTCGTGGTAGGCACGCAGGCCCGCATCCTCTATCAGGACGCAATGGGCCGTCTGCGCATCGCCCTTAAATTCAACGACATGGTGCGCAAAGGCGAAGTTGGTCCCATCATGCTCGGCCGCGACCACCACGATGTGAGCGGCACCGACTCCCCCTTCCGTGAAACCAGCAATATCAAGGACGGCTCCAATGTAATGGCCGACATGGCTGTGCAGTGCTTTGCAGGCAACTGTGCCCGCGGCATGAGCCTCGTGGCGCTCCACAATGGTGGCGGCGTGGGCATCGGCAAGGCTATCAACGGCGGCTTCGGCATGGTGTGCGACGGTTCCGAACGTGTTGACCGCATCCTCCGCAACGCTATGCTCTGGGATGTGATGGGCGGTGTGGCCCGCAGAAGCTGGGCCCGCAATGAAAACGCCATGTCCACTGTGAAAGAATGGAACGACACCCAGATGGAAAACGGCTTCTGCATCACAGAGCCCTTCATCGCCAATGAGGAAATGATCAAATCGTTATTGAAGAAGTAAGCAATTTCATATAGGCAGATACTTAGATGAGACAGATTATTGAATGTGTGCCCAATTTCAGCGAGGGTCGCGACAAGACAATCATAGACGCCATCACAGCGGAAATCACTAAGGGCGGCGAAGTGAGCCTCCTAGATGTGGATCCGGGTGAGGCTACCAATAGAACAGTGGTCACCTTTGTGGGAGAACCCGATAAGGTGATGGATGCAGCCGTGAGAGGCGTGAAGCGCGCCGCCGAACTCATCGACATGCGCAAGCATCATGGCGCTCACCCGCGCATGGGTGCCACCGATGTGTGCCCGCTGATTCCCGTGAGCGGCATCACTCTCGAGGAATGCGCCGAACTCGCCCGCAAGCTCGCCAAGAGAATCTCCGAAGAACTCAACATCCCCACATATTGCTATGAGGCCGCGGCTTTCACTCACGAGAGAAAGAACCTTGCCGTATGCCGTGAGGGCGAATATGAGGCTCTTCCCGAGAAGATGGCCCATGAGGGAAAGGCTCCCGATTTCGGCGACCGTCCCTATGATGAGGGCGTGGCCCGCACTGGCGCCACTGCCGTGGGTGCCCGCGACTTCCTGATTGCCGTAAACTTCAACCTCAACACCACCTCCACCCGCCGCGCCAATGCCGTGGCATTCGACGTGCGCGAGAAGGGTCGCCCGATGCGCGAGGGTGGCAAGGTGACAGGTCGCCCCATGAAGGATGAAAATGGCAACACCATTATGATTCCCGGCACCCTGAAGGGCACCAAGGCTATCGGATGGTACATCGACGAATATGGCATCGCCCAGGTGTCGATGAATATCACCGACATGCACGAGACCCCGCTCCACAAGGCTTTCGACGAGGTGAGCCGTGCGGCTGCCGCCCGTGGCCTGCGCGTCACCGGCACCGAAATCGTAGGACTTGTTCCGAAGAGCGCACTCATCGACGCCGGCAAGCATTATCTCCGCATGCAGCAGCGTTCAATCGGCATCCCCGAGAGCGAGATTATCAAGATTGCCGTCAAGAGCATGGGACTCGACGAACTCAAGCCCTTCGTTCCGGAGGAGAAGGTGGTGGAATACATGCTTGAGGCCGGTCAGGAGAAGGGTAAGAAACTCACTGACATGACCCTCACAGCCTTTGCCGATGAGACAGCTTCCGAGTCGCCCGCACCGGGCGGAGGCTCCATCGCCGCATATATGGGAGTGCTTGGCGCAAGCCTTGGCACCATGGTGGCCAACCTCTCCGCCCACAAGGCAGGCTGGGACGACCGCTGGGAGCATTTCTCCGATGCAGCAGAGAAGGGCCAAAGCATCCTTGAACGCCTTGAGGCTCTTGTGGATGAGGACACCGAGGCTTTCAACCGCATCATGGCCGTGTTCTCAATGCCCAAAGGCAGCGAGGAGGAGAAACGCCAGCGCGCAGAAGCCCTCGAAAATGCTACCGAATATGCCACACGCGTGCCCCTGCGCACAATGCAGACCGCTTTCGAAAGCTACGACCTGCTCGACAATATGGCCTCCAACGGCAATCCCAACTCAATCAGCGACGTGGGCGTGGGCGCTCTTGCCACCCGCGCCGCCATCGAGGGTGCTTATCTCAACGTGAAGATCAATGCCGCTTCGCTCAAAAACAAGGCGCTCGCCAACGAACTCCTCAACGAGGCGCTCCATATCTCGGAAAACTCCACTCAGCGCGCTCAGCAAGTACTTGATGCCGTGAACCATATCATCGACAATCAGTAATGGACAATCATCTGATTATTACCAACACCACTATCGTGACCCCTCAGGGCAAATCAGCCCTGAAGGGGAGCGATATGGGGAAACTTTGCGTGATTCCCGATGGTGTGATTGTCATCTCCGACGGCATCATCGACTATGCCGGCCCGGCCTCCGGGGTAAACCTCGCCGACTATCCCCATCATCATCGGCTTGATGCTGACGGGAAGGTGTCACTGCCCGGATTTGTGGATTCCCACACTCATCTTATATTCGGCGGATATCGTGCCGAGGAATTCGAATGGCGTCTCAAGGGCGACTCATACATGAGCATCATGGAGCGAGGCGGAGGCATCCAGTCCACCGTGAATGCCACGCATGAAGAGTCGTTTGAGGATCTCCGCGAAAAGGCTGTTTGGTTTATCGACCGCATGGTCGATATGGGCGTCACCACGGTGGAGGCCAAGAGCGGTTACGGTCTCGATGTCGACACCGAGATGAAGATGCTGCGCGTGATCAAGGATATCGCCGACGACCCGCGCACTCCTCTCTCTGTGGTGGCCACTTTCCTTGGCGCACACGCCGTGCCGAAAGAATATAAGGGCCGCACCAACGAATATATCGACCTGATGATCTCCGAGATGCTTCCCAAGGCCAAAGAGTATGCGGAATTCTGCGATATCTTCACCGAGAAGAATGTATTCGAGATTGATGAGTCGCGCCGCTTCATGCAGGCCGCCAAGGATGCCGGCTATAAACTGAAATTCCACGCCGACGAGATTGTGACGCTGGGTGGCGCGGAACTTGCCGCTGAGTTAGGTGCCGTCTCCGCCGACCATCTGCTTCATGTGAGCGATGAGGGTGTGCGCCGTATGGCTGAAAGGGGAGTGGTGGCTACTTTGCTGCCTCTCACAGCTTTCGCACTCCGCGAACCATTCGCTCCGGCCCGCAAATTTATTGAGGCTGGTGCGGCAGTGGCCCTCGCCACCGACCTCAACCCCGGTTCATGCTTCTCCGGCTCGATTCCCCTCACCATCGCCCTCGCTTGCATCTATATGAACATGAGCATCGAGGAAACCATCACTGCCCTTACCCTTAACGGCGCAGCAGCCGTAGACAAGGCCGACATCACCGGCTCTCTCGAGAAGGGCAAACGCGGCGATGTGGCCATCCTCCATTTTGACGATTACAAATCGCTCCCATACTATGTGGGCATGAACTGCGTGGACCATGTGGTGAGCCGAGGAAGATTAGTAAAATAAACAAACGTGCAATAATTCACACATTTACCATGAAGAAATTAGAAACATATGCCATAGGACAGTCAGAACTGACCTATGATCTCATAGAGAAGATCCTTAAGGACGGCACAAAGCTGGTACTCTCCGACGAGGCCCGCGCCAAGATCGAGAAATGCCGCACATACCTCGATGCGAAGACGGAAAACGACACTGTGCCTATCTACGGCGTCACCACCGGTTTCGGCTCGCTCTGCAGCAAACATATCTCCAACGACGAACTGAGCACACTCCAGGAAAACCTGGTAAAGAGCCACTCCTGCAGCGTGGGTATTCCCGTTGACAATGTGATTGTAAAACTGATGATGCTCCTGAAGGCTCACGCCCTGTCGATGGGATTCAGCGGGGTGCAGGTATGCACAGTAGAGCGCATCCTCGACTTCTACAACAACAACGTGATTCCTGTGGTCTATGACCGCGGTTCGCTCGGTGCTTCCGGCGACCTTGCTCCACTCGCCAACCTCTTCCTCCCGCTTATCGGCGAGGGTGAGGTGTTCTTCAGAGGCCGTCGCGTGCGCAGTTTCGAGATGCTCAACGAGATGGGATGGCGTCCCATCAAACTCAAATCGAAAGAGGGTCTGGCCCTGCTCAACGGCACTCAGTTCATGAGCGCCAACGGCATCAAAGCCCTTATCGACGGCTGGCACCTCGTTCACTGCTTCGACCTCTTCGGCGCTATGTCGCTCGAGGCTTTCGATGGCCGCATCGAACCCTTCTGGGACTGCATCCAGGAGGTACGTCCTCATCCCGGACAGATTGAGACAGGCAAGGTGTTCCGCGCTCTGCTCAAGGGCAGCGAGATCATCAAGCGTGAGAAGACTCACGTGCAGGACCCCTATTCCTTCCGCTGCATCCCGCAGGTGCACGGCGCTGTGAAGGACGCTATGCTTCACGTTACCGACGTGCTCCACATCGAGATCAACTCCGTTACCGACAATCCTACCGTGTTCCCCGATGAGGACCTCGTGGTTTCGGGCGGTAACTTCCACGGCGAACCCCTCGCACTCGCTTTCGACTATATGGGCGTTGCCCTTCACGAACTCGGAAACATCTCCGAGCGCCGTGTGGCTCAGTTGATTCTCGGCAACCGCGGACTGCCCGAGTTTCTCGTGGCTAAACCGGGTCTCAACTCCGGCTTCATGATTCCGCAGTATGCCATGGCATCGATGGTGAGCCAGAACAAGATGTATTCCTGGCCTGCTTCGTGCGATTCGATTGTAAGTTCCAACGGTCAGGAGGACCTCGTGTCGATGGGTGCGAATTCCGCTACAAAACTGCACAAGATCATCGCCAACCTGCAATATATCGCAGGCATCGAGTTGATGAATGCTGCCCAGGCTCTCGACTTCCGTCGCCCGCTCAAGTCTTCTCCCTACATCGAGAAAGTGATGACCGAGTATCGTAAGCATGTGCCCTTCGTAGAGGACGATGTGGTGATGGCCGACTATATAGCCAAGACCATGGCATTCCTCAATGAGTTTGACGTAAACCTCGAAGAGGTGAAACAAAATGCATAATCTTGCATTTGAAATAGCATAATTCAATGCCTGAATTTAATTTAACCGAACTCCAGGCGCGACATTCCATCCGGAATTTCGCGCCTGGCGATCTTTCCGAGGATATCCGGAAAACACTCAGCGCCGAGGTATCCATGATTAATTGCCATGAGGCAGGCCTGAATTTCCAGCTCTGCTTCAACGACCCCGAACCCTTCCGTGGCTTCACAAGGAGTTACGGAATGTTTCATGGCGTCAGAAATTATCTTGCTGCGGTGATCGACCCTACTTTCCCCGACGCTTATGAGCGTGCGGGATATTTTGGCGAGCAGTTTGTGATGGCTGCCCAGCGTAAGGGGGTGGGCTCGTGCTTTGTGGGTGGCACATTCTCTGCCTCGCATGTAGGGGCGCGCATGGAAGTATATGAAAAACTTCCGTTCCTGATAGCCTTCGGAATCCCGGAGCAAAAGCAGGGCGGACTAGCCGCTATGATGAAGAGATTTATAGGGGGAAGAAGCACCGATTTCCGCTCCTTCTTCGCCGGAACCGACGAGGATTATGAGAAGGCACGCAAAAGGCTGCCATATCTCGACACGGCGTTGCAGGCCGTGGCCTGTGCGCCATCGTCATTAAATAAACGCCCGGTAAGACTGAAGATGGTAGAAGTGGATGGGGCGCCGCGGCTGTCAGCCTTCACCGGGAAGCGCGACGACAAGACTGCCATCGACCTCGGTATCGCCAAATGCAATGTAGCCCTCGTGACTGACGGCATCTGGGAATGGGGACAAGAAAATAATTTTGAATTTTGAATTGGCTGCCGGCCAAAGGCCGGCGGGACTGTTCGCTAATCAGCGCATTGCCTATATCTTTAAACTATATAAGCGCTGATTTGTCTTATTTTCATAGAGCATCATTGCTCTGATTTTTATTATCTCCAGACTATGACACACAGATTCATATCCATTATCCTGATTGCGGTGACTGCCTTATGCTCATGTCATTCGGCCACTGCCGCCACTCCTTTCGCCAATGAGACGCTTCATTATGTGATTTCCTATAAGTGGGGGCTCATCCACAAGGACGCCGGCGACGCGACCCTCACGCTTCGCAACCAGGGCAACAAATACTCCGTAATGCTCGCGGCCAAGACTAAACCCTGGGCCGACAAATTCTACTCCGTGCGCGACACCCTCAAGGCCACAATGCTCCGCAATGGACTGAAACCCACATACTATGCCAAAATCACTCACGAGAAAGGGAAATACAAGAAAGATGAAATCTTCTATTCCTATTCCGGTTCCAACACCTCCGGCCGCGCCGTTCGCCATCGCCTGAATGATTCGGGAGAGATGTCAGCATCAACCAAGACATTGACAGCCACAGGGCCGGTATATGACATGCTCACGGTGTTCTATTACCTTCGCAAGATCAATTACAACGAACTGTCGCGCAATAAGGTGTTCCGTGCCACGGTGTTCTCCGGTTCGAAGAAGGAGAAGATCACCATCAAGAGTTTAGGCAAGGAGAAGATCAAGTTGAAAGACAAAACGGTACATGAAGCCTTTCATGTGAAGTTCAACTTCACGCAAGAGGGAGGCAAGAAATCGAGCGACGACATGGACACATGGATCTCCACCGACGACCGCCACATCCCCCTCTACCTGGTAGGCCAGCTCCCCGTAGGCGAAGTCCGCGCCTACTATCTCCCCCATAAATAAATTCAGCCGTTACTCATCATGTTTTTGACTATCGCCACTGCCAAACATATGCAGGGCAAAAAGGCGTACAATGTCTACATTTACGGCATTTCCAGAAGCCTGATGTTATCGTTTTTTCAGGATAACGTAGAGGACCACGGGGACGCCGACGATGGGGGTGAGGGCGTTGATGGGAATCACATTGGAGTCGGGAATCACACTCAGCAGACAGCAGCCTAATGCCACTATCGCGCCACAAAGCATTGTGGCCGGGAAAAGAATCCAGTGGTTGTCGGTGCGCCAGATCATCCGGGCGATGTGGGGCACGGAGAGTCCGATGAATGCCACAGGGCCGCAATAGGCCGTGACTACGGCTGTCAGCAGGCCGGTAATCAACAGCAGGTAGATTCTGACACGGTCTACGTTCACGCCTAAGTTGCGCGCATAGCCATCGCCGAGCATGAGGATGTTGAGCGGTTTGGCGAGGAGCAGGGCAAGCAACAGGCCGATGGCGGTGCTGATGGAGAAGAAGGGGAGCTGATGAGTGTTGACGCCGCTGAATGTGCCCATTCCCCACATCACATAACTCTGCACGCCCTGCGAAGTGGCCATCGAAGACAGGAGCGTTACAAGCGAGGAGGTGAGATAACCCACCATGATACCGGCGATAAGGAGCATGGGATTGTTGCGCACGCGCAGGGAGATGGCTGTAAGCACACCCATCACCGCGAGGCTTCCCAGGAAAGCGCCGATAATCACGGCGGAGTTGCCCGCTGCTGTCAGGGTTCCCAACGTGAGCGTGCCGCCGAAAAAGAGCATTACCAGAGCCACACCCAAGCTCGCGCCCGAACTGATACCTAAAATAGAGGGGCCGGCGAGAGGATTTCGGAAAGCAGTCTGGAGCATCAGACCCGTCACGGCGAGCGCCGCGCCACCGAGCAGGGCTGTGACCGACTGCGGCAACCGGCTCTGAAGCACGATGAAGCGCGTGGCCTCGTCGCCTACACTGCCTGTCAAAATACCCAACACCTCACTCCACGGAATCGACACCGACCCGAAGAAAAGACCTCCTGCAAAAAGCAGGAGGGTAAGAAAAGCAAATATTGTAAACTTAAGCTTCATATAATCAAGCCTCAAATAATAGGACAGTCTCTCCGCGGCTAATCATCAATCATCAATCATCAATCAAAGAGAATCATCAATCCGCTGGTAATAATGTGGATAGGAGGAGTCAATCTCAATCTCGGGATGGAGCACGCGGATCATGTCGGCCAAGATGCGGTCGGGATGAAACGAGGCGTCTTCAAACACCATGCTGCGCTGCGTGTCAGAGCCATATACATTCCCCTCCTTGAATGCCTTGAATTTCGTATAGATAGGATTGTCGGCGGCTATCTTGCCGAGCGTAAGCGGTCCGCCACCAAAGTGTCTTACCATCCACACATCGGCATCCATCCCCTCCATCAGCACCTTTTCCGGCGAGAGCTGCACGTTGCCTCCCTGCCCATTGCCATGAAAGAGCACGCTTCCCCCCGCGTCCTCAATCATGCGTCCGGTGGTCGACTCAGGAGTGGGCTGACACCAGATGCCATTATATATCATATCATACATCACAGAGGGACGATGTCCGGCACCTTTTGCCTTTGCCGACATAGAGTTATAGTTGGAGCGTAATTTCTCAAAGCGCGCGTCGGCCTCATTGCCTTTACCAAAAAGCCGGCCATAGAAACGCATCCATTCGGCGCGTGCCAGTGGAGTGTTTTCCATATATTCGGCCCCCTCCACCACCGGAGTGCCGGTCTGGCGCATCTGTGAGGCCACACTCCCGTTCTGGAATGCGCTCATCAGAATCATCCCCGGTAGCGAACCTATGATCTTCTCCCTGTTGGGACTTGAAATCAATCCGCAGTCGGCCACCAATCCCTTCTTGATACGATCCTTTATCGCAGGATCAGCGATATACTGTGCGTCACAAACCCCTGCCACATTCTCCATGCAACCCAATTCGCTGAGCAACGTGGTATGCACGGAAGAAAAAACCACGGCGCGCTCCACAGGCACCTCAATCTTCACAGCGCCATGCGGCACCTCCACATCCCGGCCACGCTCCACAAGATAATATTCCGCCGGGGCAGCCAGCGTGTCCCAGGGATTCTTAATCCGTGCCACGCTATATCCGTCATGGTCGGAAAGGCTGAGAAGACGTGCCTCCCCGATGATATTCGAGGAGGAATCATCGATGCCCGCTCTCCTCCCTGTGCAGGAGGAGAGGAGCATGACGAATAGTGATATGAGGGTTAGTACCTTGAAAGAAAAATTGTTCATATCAGAATGTGATTCTTCATCAGTTGAAGAATATGCAGGGTTGGCCTACGCCGATGTTGTATTTGCCCTGCAGTGTGTTTTTCTGTGCGTCGTAAACCTGAATATATCCGGGAGCATCATATGCGGGCCAGCCGCCATTCAGGATATATGAGGAGATAATCACCTTGGAGTGCTTTCCGTCGTAGGCGATATTGGAAGCATAGTCCACGGGGGTCACCTTCCATTCGCTCACATTGCCGGTGCGGATGTCGCATACGCGGTATTCAGCCTCGGGAATGCCATCGCTCTTGTAAGGCTGGTTGATGTAATACACGTTGCCATTGCCGGCTGTGATGATAGTGGCATCGGCGAGTGGGGTGCAGGAGAAGTCATCGTTGACTCGATATACCTTTGATGCGATATCACCATAGTCGCCGCGGCAGAGAAGCACGAGGTTCTCACCGTCGCTTACAAACTGGCTGGGATTGAGGGGAGTCTCGAAGGTCTTCGTCACTGTGAATGTCTCGAGGTCAACCACGGAAGCCGTGTTGCCGAAATGGTATGTGGTCATGCCTGTGGCGGGGTCATACTCGTAGTCCTCGCCGTTGGTGTTGGGCACATAGAGCTTGCCTTTGTGGAGAGCCATGATGTCGGGGTTGGGACCCACCTTCACATCAGCCTCGATTACAAGCGTAGTAGTGTCGAGGCGAGCCACATAGCCATCATACATGGAGATGTACACCTTACCCTTGTAGGCCACCATGCTGCGGGGACGCTTGCCGTTCACCTTCACATCGTCGAGACGGATGCGCTTCAGCGACTTATAGTCGGAGGCGTTGATAATCTCCACAGTGTTGGATGCGAAGGTGCCGAGATAGATCTTGCTGCCATAGGCCACGCCACACTGAGGAGTATCGCCGAGTTTCTGGCCGTTGGCTGCCTGGAAGGCACCGGCGGTCAACTTCGAGTTGGAGAAGTCAAACACGTCGAATTCACCCTCGATGCCCGTGTAGTGTCCCTGAGTGAGGAGGAAGGCACGTGGAGCGCCTGCGCTCACAGTGGGGTCTTCGGGAGTGTAGTCGTCGTTGCTGTTGTCGTCGGAGCAGGAGGTCAGTCCGAGTGAGCATACCGCCATAGCTGCCATGTAGTAATAGAGTTTTTTCATCTTATGCCTTAAGTGTTTTATATAATTTGGGTTATTTATTTTTATAATTTGAATACCACCGACGTGCTCCATGCTCTACCCGGCATCGGATAGCGGGCCACGAGTTCATATTGCTTGTCGAGAGCATTTATGAGGTCGGCGCGCAGTTCCAGCACATGACCTCTGAAATGGAAAGCGTGTGAAAGAGTGAAACCGAGTTCCATGTATCCCGGAATGCGTGAGGAGGGAAGATTATGGTTGGTGGAATAGCGGCCGGAACAACCCGTCACATGGGCGGTGACATTCACCCAGGGATTCGTCCATGTGAGCGAAGCGGAGCCGGAGTTGAGGGGAGTGTAGGCGAGCTGTTTCATCCAGTCGAGCATAGTGCGGTCGGTGCGGGGTTGTGCGCGGGTATAGCTGTAGGTTGCGTTGAGGAGAAGCATGTGGCTCTGAGCCAGGCGGAAGTCGCACTGAAGGGTGGCATCCGCGCCGAAGATTCTCACTTTCCCGAGGTTCATCATGCGCATCATGAACATGCCCACAGGCATTGCCACAATCTTATTGCGTACCTCATTGATGTATCCGTCGAGGGTGATGCCCAGCTGGTCGAGGAATCCCATTGAGGAGCGCTGCCATGTGACCCCCAGATTGTATTGGCGTGTCACTTCCGGATCGAGGTTGATGCTGCCGTAATGGTCGAAATAGAGCTCGCTGAATGTGGGCATGCGGAAGATCTCCTTATATGATGCGCGAACAAAGAATTCTTCGGAGGGAATAGGTTGCAGCAAGAGGCCGAGCGAGGGGGATAGGCGCTGGTGGGTGCCTGCGTCGTTGACTCCTGTGGCGGGATGCATATAGAGCGAATAGAGCGCCTTGGCTATGATTTTCAAGCGCCACACTGTATACTTTGCGGCCAGCGACTGTAGCAGCGAATTGCGCATATAGAGGGCGGCGCCGTTGCGGAACTTGTTGTGGGCATAATCGGCGGAATAGTCGAATTGCAGACCGGAGATAGGGGAGAAGAGCAGGGCGGCGGAGCCATAGTATTCCTGCTGGATGTAGCGGTTGCGGAGCAGGCCGTTGGGATATATGTCGCTATGGTTTTCGTAGCGGGTGGAGGCCCAGTTGTATTTGGCGTTAATCATCAGACGCCATTTGGGGGCAAGGCGCTGGCGATAGGTGGCCTGCCCGAAGGTGTTCAGTTCGCGCAGGTATTCGTTGTTTTCGGGGTTATAGAGGATGGCGGGACCGGGGAGTTGCTGGTCGTTGCCATATACATATCCTTTGATCGTGAGGGAGCCGCCGGGAGCACATTGCCAGAAACAACTGAGTTCGCCGTTGCCGTTGTTGATGCGGGAGTTCCGGCGGCGTTCATGCATGGTGGTGTTGCCGTTGGCGAGCGTGTAGGGGTAGTCGTTGTCGGAATGGAGGAAAGAGCCGGAAGCGGAGAGCGCCACCTTCTCGGAAAAGGATTTGCCGATGGATGCAGAGGGACGCCAATGGTTGAATGAGCCGGCCTCAAGGGCCACGCGCATGCGGAGCGACGGGTCGTAGAGATCCTTGTCGGTGTAGCTGGAGAGGATGAGAGTGGATGCGGAGGCAGAGGCGCGGGCAGGGAGGAATATCTCGTCGTTTTCGCCGGTGTTGAGGCTGACACTGTTGAGGTTGTCGAGGTTATAGCGGGAGAGGTCGATTTCGCCGTTCTGGAGATTGCTGAGGGCAATGCCGTCGTAGACCACGCCTGTGTGCTGGGCACCGAAACCGCGCAGCGAGACAGTCTTCATGCCTCCGGCGCCACCGTAGTCGCGGAGGTTGACGCCGGCAAACCGGCGCATGGCGTCGGAAATGTCGGTGATGCCCCGGAGTTTTATCTCCTGGGCGTCAATGCTTTGGGTCTGTGTGGTGGTTTTTATGGGGTCGATGGCGCGTTTTGACGTCACCTCCACTCCTTGCAGCGTGACTCCCTTAATTGAGTCGGGCATATTTGCCGACAAAGCCGGCATGGCGGTCAGGGAGCATGCCGATATTAGTAATATGTGTGTTATAATTCTCCTCATCCTCGTGGGAAACTATTTGGCTATCACATGGTTCTCCAAAGGAGTGGGTCGGACTTTTACCGTAGCGGGACTGTTCGGGGATTGCACCCGGATTCCACCATGTAGATTTTTAACGCCGCAAAGATAATAAATGTTTATGAATATTTGCCCCATCCCACAGAAAATATTAACGCATTGTCGTCCCCTTCACCGTTCACACCGATTAAGACCCCATCCCACAAAAAATGTTAATGCAGGGGTCGCAGATGTGCCTCATAT
>OGNF01001778.1_pt1 | contig 18209 bp, 24 predicted proteins | sample 1573321 | NCBI WGS metagenome assembly OGNF01 (sample SAMEA2581911, study PRJEB24529) | metagenome | biome: Human gut stool | place: China | collected 2011
TACCAATTTCCCTGATTTATTCCTAATATTGCAGCAAAATCTCGTTTTACCATTTCACTTTTATATGGTTCATATAACTTTAAAAATTCCTGGCATGTTATCTCTCTATCCTCATAACCTTGTTGCTTTAATCTTTCCTGTATTTCTTGTTTTACCTCTTCTGAAACTGGTTGTGTCTTTAGTATTTTTGTACTGATAATTTTACTATTTCTTAAATAATACCAATTAGTATGACTTATTCCTAATATTTCCGCAAAATCTCGTTCTACTATTTCATTTTTATATGGTTCATATAACTCCAAAAATTCCTGATATGTTATAGTTCTATCTTCATAGCCTTTTTCCTTTAATTCCTTTTGTTCCTCTTGTAGTCGTTCCTTTGAAATTTGTTGGCTTTTTAATATTACTGCTCTATTTCCTCTATTTTTCATTGAATTCATATAGCTCCAAAAACTCTTGATATGTTATAGCTTTATCTTCATAACCTTTTTTCTTTAATTTTTCTTGTATTTTTTGTTTTATATCTTCTGGAACTGATTGTGTCTTTGTCTTTAGTATTTTAGCTCTATTTCCTTTATGCCTTATGTTTCCCAAGTTGCCATAATTTATTCCTAATATTTCCGCGAAATCTCGTTCTGCCATTTCATTTTTATATGGTTCATACAACTTTAAAAATTTCTGATATGATTAATGTTCCTATTGTACTTGATTATCATCATTATAAATGTAATAAAAGTGATATTGATATTGAAAGAATATTTAAAACTTGGAATATTAAACCTAAATTACATTTTTCTTCTCCTAAAAGTAAAAAGAATTTTAGAAGTCATAGTGATTATATAAATAGTGATGATTTTATAGAGTTTATTGAATTTATTAAGAAGTATAATACTGATGTTGATATTATGTTAGAAACAAAAATGAAGGATGAAGCATTATTTAGATTAGTCAGAGAGCTTAAATATAAAACTAATTATAATTTTATTGATGACACTAGTTTTGAAATATAAAAAAATGTAGCTATGTTATAGTTACATTTTATATTATTATATTTAATAATTCTAAAATTAATCCTGATATTACTCCTAGTGAATATAATAAGCATATTATAAATATGTTTTCTTTTATATTTTTATTTTCCTTAAATAATACTATTAGTGCTGTTCCACTACCAGTTAATAAACCTGCGATTAATGAAGATAAACTTATAGCATTATTTAAATATAGTTCTGTTAATATTATACTAGCTCCGCAATTGGGAATTAGTCCAATAAGGCTAGTGATAAATGGTCCCAGTATGGTACCTTTTAGTAAGATTTTTGATAAATAGTCTTCACCGACATAGTGAAACACTATATTTATTATAAGCGTAGTAATAAATAAAAATAATACTATGTTTAAGGTATGTTTAATTGATGATATTAGTATTCCTTTTTCACAGTGACAATGTTCTTTATCACATATTTCATAGTTTGTTTTATCTTGCTTTTTCTTTATTTTTCTTAAAGTCAAATCTATTAATACTCCATAGAATATACCAAACAATATTTTTATTAAAATTATTTGTAATATTATTTTGATATCTGCTTTTTCTGATATAAGTATTGGCAACATCTCATCACTTGTAGATAAGTATATTGAAAAGAGTGTACCTAGTGATATTATTCTTGTTATATATAGATTTGTTCCCATTACTGAGAAACCACATTGTGGTATGATACCAAGAAGGGATCCTATTACTGGACCAAATTTTTTTGATTTTGTTATAATGTTTTTATTTTTGCTTGTTAATTTATGTTCTAAAACTTCAATTAATAGAAAAGCAACAAACAAAAATGGTATTAATTTTAATACATCTATTATAGTATCAACTATTATATCTATCATAATGATTCCTCCGCATAAAGATTATATCATTTTATTTATGATAGAGCAAGTTAAAATTCATACCATTTTCTTTGCTTTATCATAGATTTGGGTAATTCTTTTATAATTTCTTTGCTATTAATTAAATATTCTGATAAATAATTTAAAATAATATTGTAAATGGCTATTTCTTTTTGCCTTTCATTAAATAATGGTATTTTTTCATTTTCTAATGTTTTAAATAGTTCTTTAATTTCTTTTGATTTTTCGTTAGTTATTAATACTTTGCATCTTTTTATAATTTCCGCAATTGTTTCGAGGTAATTATCATAGTCAGTTATGTTTGGATAAAATGATAATAATTCATTGAATAAGTTTTTTGTGTATAAATATAGGTGTGTGTAAATATCACATGGTTTGTTTATTGTTTTATCATTACTTGTACTAATTATTTGAGGTAAGTCTTCGCTATCGTATGGATTTTGTGGCATTATATTAATACTTTGATATTTTTCTATGCAGTCAATATTAAATAACAGAAGTGTATTTATACTCCAATCTTTAAAAGTTTCTATTTCTCTTGAAAAGTTTATTCCATAATAATTAATATAAACACCATCATATTCTCTTGATAATTCTTCAAAATCAAATATTTTATTTTTGGTGGTTAGTGGCTCGCATAATCCTAATATGTGATGATATGATGGGTATTTTTTTGCTAGTTCTTTAATTTGATTACAAGAATCTATGGTTAATATTTTTGCAGCATCCTTTAATGTAAAGACAGCTGCTAGAGTAATATCTTTTATTGCTTGTAGATATGAACCTTCATATATTATATACTCATACCAATCACTTACCATATATTTATTAAATTCTGATGCCCAGAGACCACCAGTGGGCTTAAAAGTATAATTGTTTAGTGGACGTAATATTTTTCTAAAAATATTACTTGAAATTGTTTCTGTTCCTACAGTTACATATTGTTTTTTCATGTTCTAACTCCTTGCATTTATATATAATACTTTAAATATGTTGTTATGTCAATATTGTATTTTTGTAGATTTAATGATATTATATTGTTGTGATGTGTATGAGTAAAAAGAAAATTTTGATTTTAATTGTTACTATTAGCGTATTGTTTATTGCAACTGTAAGTTTTTTAATTATTAAGAATAAAACTGACAAAATGGAAAAATTTGAAATAAATAACAATGAAAATAATGAAGAAAATAATACAGAAAATAATACAAAAAATGAAAGCAAAGAAGATAACGATCAAAATAGTAATGATGTAAATATTAAAGATAATAGTGATGATAACTATAATGATTCTGTTACATCTGAAGAAGATGTTGTTAATTACTTTGAAAAAAAGTATGATGAAGTTAACAATAATTCTTGGGATGATGTTAAAGATAAAGCTAAAGAATATTTTATTACTATAGTTGATTTTATATTTTATGATGGTAAAATTAAAGGACATACTTTTAATGATTTGAGTAGTACTGCAAAGCTTAAAATTATTAGTATTGCTTTAAAAATAGATAATAAAATCGAAGAGTATATTCCAGGCTATAAAGAAACAATCTCTAGTAATGGTAGTAAAATATATAATAACGTTAAAGAAAAATTGGTTACTTTATATTTAGATATTTCAACTGAAATATGTAAAAATCATGAAAATGGATGTAATACCGCTAAAGAAATATTTAAAGATGTTAAAGATAACTGTAAAATAGGGTGGGACTTTATTAAAAAATTGGTATCTTCTGGTACTAGTAAGTTAAAAGAATGGTATGAGGTTTATAGTGGTAAATAAAATTATTAAATTTTTATGTATTGTTGTTTCTTTACTATGTTGTGGCTGTTCTGCTGCTGTAAATAATAAAAATAATATTATTAAGGATATTGTCTCTTTTAATAATGAATTAGATAATAATTTTTTAGAGTATGTATGTGATGAGTATGGTATAGATACTTTAAATAATATTTTGACTGCTTATACTAATAATAGTTATACAAATAAAATATGGCATGATATTTTTGGAAAAACTTATAGAGTGTTACTTGATGAATATAATGGTATATATGATAATAATGATAAAGTAAAGATAATTAATAATAAGGATAAAACTGTTATAAGTTTTGTTGGTGATGTAGCTTTAGCAGATAATTTTGATATAATGCCTTATTATGATTCAAGAGGTAAAGGTGTTTACGGTATACTAGATGATAATGTTGTCAATATTATGAAATCTAGTGATATAATGGTTGCTAATAATGAGTTTACTATAAGTAATAGAGGAACTAAACTTAATAAATTATATAATTTTAGAGCAAGACCTGAAAGACTAAAAATATATGATGAAATGGGTGTTGATATTGTTTCTATTGCTAATAATCATGCATATGATTATGGAGAAGATGCTTTTCTTGATACTATTAAATATTTAGATGAATATGATATTAGTCATGTTGGCGGTGGTTCTAATATAGAAGAGGCAAGTTCTGCTTTTTACTATATTGCTAATGGTTATAAAATATCTTTTTTATCTTCAAGTAGAGCTGAAAAGAATATTGTTACTCCTGGCGCAACTGAAACTTCTAGTGGAATATTTAGATGCTATGATAATGAATTGTTGCTTAAGAGAATAAAAGAAGAAAAAGAAAAGAGTGATTTTGTTATACTACTAATTCATTGGGGAAAAGAAGATTCAAATGAACTTGAAGATGTTCAACTTACTACTGGTAAAGAATATATTGATATGGGAGCTGATTTAGTTATTGGTAGTCATGCTCATGTACTTCAGGGTATGGAGATATATAATAATAAGTTAATTGCTTATAATTTAGGAGATTTTATATTTAATAAAGAAACTAAAGATACGGGAATATTATCTGTGACTATTAATAATGAAGGTAATATGAATTATACTTTTATTCCATGTAAACAAAGTAATTATAAGACTTTTTTACTTGATGGTAAAGATAAAAAAGATGTTATAGATAAAATGAAAAATTATTCTATTAATGTTATATTTAATGATGATGGTGCATTTAAATAATATAATTATTTTGTATATGTAGTTATGGCTTCTATATGATAGATATGGTTGATATATTATTTTGAGACTTAATGGCTCAAAATAATACTCCAAGATTATAAGCTTGGAGTGAAAAAAATAATAAAAAAATAATGAAAAAACTTTACATATTTTGTCAAAACTGCTATAATACTTGGTGAGCGAAAGCTCCTTGCCTGAATAAGGCCGTTAGTCCAAAAGGAGGTGTAATAATGAAAAATTATGAAATTATGTTTATTGTAAGACCTGATGTTGAGGAGACTGTTGTTAAAAATACAGTTAAGACACTTGAAAAAGTATTAACAGATCATAAGGCTAAGATTACTTTATCTAAAGAGTTAGGACAAAAAGAATTTGCTTATGAAATTAAGAAATTCAAGTCTGGATATTACTTTTTATACAACATTGAAGCTAAAGATGATGCCGCTATTAAGGAATTTGATAGAGTATCTAGAATCGATGAAAATGTTGTTAGACATCTAGTTATTAACTTAGATAAATAAGGAGAAAAAGTATGAATAAAGCAATATTAATTGGAAGATTAACAAAAGATCCTGAACTTAGAACTACTCCAACAGGCAGAAATGTTTGTCAGTTTTCAGTAGCAGTAAGTAGAAATTTTACTAATGCTAATGGAGAGAGAGAGGCAGATTTTATTAACTGTGTAGTTTGGGATAAACAAGCTGAAAATTTGGTTAAGTATCAAAAGAAAGGTAATCAAATTGCAGTTGAAGGAAGAATTCAAACAAGAAATTATGATGATAAAGATGGTAAAAAGGTTTATGTTACTGAAATACTTGCCTCTAATATTAGTTTCTTAGATTCTAAAGGAACTGGTGCTACTGGTAATACAAGTTTTAATAATTTGCCTGAACCACCAATGGTGGATACTTCAAGTAATAATATGGAAACAGTATCTGTTGAAAAAGATCCGTTTGAAGCATTTGGTGATTCTATAGAAATTAGTGACAATGATTTACCATTCTAAAAAAGGAGGATAAACATGGCAGAATTTCGTAAGAAAAGAAAAAAAATATGTCATATGTGTGCTGGTAAAACAGTAGATTATAAAGATGTTAATATTATATCTAAATATGTTAATGATAATGGTAAAATTTTACCAAGAAGATTTACTGGTACTTGTGCTAAGCATCAAAGACATGTTGCTGAACAAGTTAAAAGAGCAAGATTCATGGGATTTATTCCATTTTGCAAATAAGAGTATAGCTTAGGCTATATTTTTTTCTTTTTATAATGACAATAGACTAAAATTATTGTATAATATTAGTACGAAGGTGGGATATTTATGAAAGTTATATTTTTAAAAGATTTAAAGAAACAGGGAAAGAAAAACGAAATAAAAGATGTTAGTGATGGATATGCTACTAACTACTTAATTAAAAATGGATATGCTGTTAAATATACCAAATCTAGTAGTGACAGGCTTGATGCAGAGATTACACAAAACAAAATAAATGAAGAAAATAATATTAGAATTGCTACTGAAATTAAAAATAAATTAGAAAAAGAGGTTATATCTTTTACAGTTTCTACTGGTAAAGATGGTAAGGTCTTTGGTAGTATTTCTAGTAAACAAATATACGAAGAACTTAATAAAAGAGGTTATAAAGTAGATAAGAAACAAATTGTTATTACAGATAGTTTGTCTTCTATTGGAATGTTTTATGTAGATGTTGTTTTACATAAGAAAGTTATTTGTAAACTCGGGGTTGAATTAAAAAGTAAGTAGGTGAAGTGATGAACAAAGAATTACCTAAAAATATTGAGGCTGAAAAAAATTTGCTTGGTTCAATGTTTTGGTCATATGAATCTCTTCAAAAAGGATGTGAAGAGGTTGATAGTGTTATATTTTATTTAGATAGTCATGCAAAAATATTTGATGCTATTAAAACTTTATATATTAATAATACTCCGGTTGATATTAGTTCTATTACAACATATTTAATTAATTGTAATAGACTTAATGAGATAGGTGGTGTCCAGTATTTAAACGAAGTAGTTAACTCTGTTGCCACTGGCGCTAATATTGAATACTATATTAGTTTGGTTAGTGAAAAGTATACACTTAGAAAAATGATTGAAGTGGCTACTGATATAGTGAATAAGGCTACGAATAGTGAAATGAGTGCTTCTGATACTATTGATGAGGCCGAAAAAGAAATTCTTAATATTTCAAAGTTTAGGAAAACTAGTGAATTTAGAAAAGTACAGGATGTTTTATCTAAAGCACAAAGTGATTTAGAATTTATTGCTAAAAATGGTGGTAAATTAAATGGACTTACTACTGGTTTTGGAGAACTTGATGCATTAACTCAAGGACTTCATCCTACTCAGCTTATTATATTGGCTGCTAGACCGGCTGTTGGTAAAACTGCTTTTGCTCTTAATTTGGGTTTAGCTGCCGCTAAAAGCACTAAGAAAAATATTGCTATTTTCTCTCTAGAAATGCCTGCGGAGCAACTTATTATGAGAATGATTAGTTCTTTGGGACAAATTGATAATAAGAAACTTAGTACTGGTAAACTAGAGAATGATAGTATTTTAGCTGATACTAATATATTCTTTCACGATGCAGGTGGTGTTACTCCTAGTGAAATTAAAGCTAAATGTAGAAGACTCGCTACTCAGGGCGAAGGCCTTGGACTTGTTATAATCGACTATTTGCAGCTCATTGATTCTTCTTCAAGATATTCTGGCTCAAGACAGCAAGAGGTATCTGAAATATCTAGAGCGCTTAAAACTATGGCTTTAGAACTTGAAGTACCAGTTATTGCTTTGTCTCAGTTATCTAGAAGTGTTGAAAAAAGAGAAGATAAAAAACCTGTACTTAGTGATTTGAGAGAGTCTGGTTCTATCGAGCAGGATGCTGATATTGTTGCAGCATTACATGCACCTGATGTTGAAGTTCCTGTGGGTGATGAAGTACCTAATCCTATACAACTTATTATACTAAAACACAGAAATGGACCTACTAAAACTATTGATTTGTTATTTAAGAAAAAGACTTCGACATTTTTATCTATAAGGAAGGAGAATGGTGCTAGTGCAAACTAAAAAAATAAATTTGGGGTTAATTGTGTTTTGTATATTTCTTTCTGTATTTGTTTTGGTCTTAACTTTTACTACTTATGCTACTAGTGAACCTACTGCTGTTTATACTGTTTATTTGGATGGTAAATCTATAGGTAGTATTTCTTCAAAAGAAAGTTTTAATGATTATGTAAATAGTAAAGAAGAGGAACTAAAAAAGAAATATGATGTTGATACGGTTTATTCTCCTAAAGGAGTAGAAATAAAGAAGAATATTACTTATAGTCCTTCTGTTAGCAGTGATGTTGAAATTTATAATAAAATAATTAGTAATAAAAAGTTTACTGTTCATGGTTATCAGATTGCTATTGTTAATACTGATGATGAAGATAATAATAAGAAAACTTTAAATTTATATGTATTAGATAAAAAAGTATTTGATGAAGCTGTTGAGAATACTATTAAAGCCTTTGTTGATGAGGAACAGTATGAAAAATTTGTTGCAGGTACTCAAGAGGAAGTTAAAGATTTAGGTAGCATGATAGAGAATATTGATTTACTTGAGAATATTACTTATAAAGAAACTTTAATTTCTACTGATGAGAAGATTTTTGTTGATGTTGATGAGCTTAGTAAATATTTACTTTATGGTACTTTAGAAAAAAAAGAGACTTATACTGTTAAAGCAGAAGACACAATAGAATCTATTGCTAATAAACATAAATTAAATGTTAAGGAGTTTTTAATAGCAAATCCTGATTTTACTAGTGAAAATAATCTTTTATATGAGGGACAAAAAGTTAATGTTGGTCTTATAAACCCAGTTATATCTGTAGCAGTTGATGTTCATAGTGTTGGTGAAGAAGAAAGAACATATGATACTGAGATTCAATATGATTCTAGTCAATATATTGGTTATCAAGAAACTATTAGAGAAGGAGAAAATGGTTTATATAGAGTTACCAGAAAGAGTCAATATGTTAATGGTCAATTACGTTCTGGTACTATTGCAAATTCTACTGAAATTAAACCTCCTGTCAATAGAATAATTGTTAAGGGTGAGAAATATGCTCCTAATGTTGCAGATTTAAGTTATTGGGCATGGCCAACGGAAAAGCCTTATACTATTACAACCTATTTTGAATATCGTTGGGGTTCTTTTCACGATGCTTTAGATATATATGTAGGATATGGTTCACCAATATACGCTGCGAATAATGGGGTTGTTGTTGATGCTAAAAGTGGATGTTATCCAGGCAATACACGTTGCAATGGGGGAAGAGGCAATTATGTTATAGTTAATCATAATGTTGGTGGATACTACACTATTTATATGCATTTAAAAGAATACTATGTTAGTATTGGTCAAACTGTTGTAAGAGGTCAAAAAATAGCCGCTATGGGGAACACTGGTTATGTTGTACCTACGCCTAGTTCAGGAAATCCTTATGGTGGCACCCATTTACACTTTTCTGTAAGAGTCGGTGGGCCTAATGCTACTCCGATAAATCCTCTAAGTTTGTATCGATGAAAGTATCTGTTTTATCATCTGGTAGTAAAGGAAATACTACTTATATAGAAAGTAATAATGCAAAGATACTTATTGATTTGGGAAATACTTCAAAATATGTAAAGGAAAAATTAGAGGATTTGGGAGTATTTCCTGGTGACATTGATGCTATACTTATTACCCATACTCATGTTGATCATATAGGGGGCCTAAAAATATTTGCTAAGAAATATAATATTCCAGTATATATTACTGAAGTGATGCATAAAACATTAGATTATATAGATAATTATAAACTACTTGAAGATGAGTTTGATATTAAAGACATTCATGTTACTACGATTAAAACTTCACATGATGCTCCTGATTCAAGAGGATATATTATTAGTAGTGAAAATAAATCAATTGTTTATATTACTGATACTGGATATATTAATAAAAAATATTTTGCTATACTTAGTAATAGAGATTTATATATTATGGAATCTAATCATGATGTTGAAATGCTTACTAATGGAAAATATCCTTTTAATATTAGACAGAGAATACTATCTGATAAAGGACATTTATCCAATTATGATTCTTCTAAGTATTTGTCTTCTTTCATAGGAGACAATACTCATTATATACTGTTAGCTCATTTATCACAGGATAATAATACTGAAGAACTTGCTTACGAAACACTAGCAAATAGGTTAAAAGAAGATAATAAACATGTAGATAATATAATTATTACTAAACAAAATGAGGAAACTGAGCTGATAAATGTATGATAAAATTAATATGTGTTGGAAAAATAAAAGAAAAATATTTAACTGATGGAGTAAATGATTATTTTAAAAGAATTAATAAATATCATAAATTTGAAATAATTGAAGTTGATGACTCTATACCCTCTATAGAGGAAACTAAGATAATGAAACATATTGATAATAAAGATTATGTAATTACTTTGGAAATTGAAGGTAAAAATCTATCTTCTCCTCAATTTGCTGATAAATTAGACAATACTTTTATATCTCACTCTAATATTACTTTTGTAATAGGTGGATCTTATGGACTTTCTAATAATATTAAGAATAGATCTAATTATAAACTATCTTTTTCAAATATGACATTTCCTCACGGACTTTTTAGACTTGTTTTCTTAGAGCAATTATATAGATGCTTTAAAATACTTAATAATGAAACATATCATAAATAGAATTTTATTTTAATAATTAAAGATGTAAATAGAGTTTTGACTCTATTTTTTCTATTGATAAAAGTACACTATTATGATAAAATATTTGTTGTAGAGGAGGCAGTATATGTATTGTAGAAATTGCGGTAGTAAACTTGACGAGAATGCTTATGTGTGTGTTAACTGTGGTGTTTTAGTAGATAGTAATATAAATAATAGTATTCCTTCGAGAGTATATAGAGAGAAGAAAAAAGGTGATAGTAATGCCACGGGTATACTTAGTATCATTTTTTCTTCATTAGCAGTTTTAGATGCTTTTGATTGTTTGACTACTGACATAAGTGCTGTAGGTATGTATACGAAAGTATTAGATAGAATAATGTATTTATTTGGTTTTGTTGGCTTTTCATTAGCATTTATGGTTGTTGGTTTTATTTTATCATTAGTATATAAAAATAAGACTTGTAATCAGGTTGGACTTGGCCTATCTTTACTCGCTTTGTTTCTTATAATAACTGAAGTATTGGTAGTGATGTTTTATTAATATGTATAATTTTGATTTTAAAAAAACACTTGGTCAAAACTTCTTGAAGGATGATAATATTGTAAATAAAATTGTTAATGCTACTGAATATAAGAAAAATAATTTGGTTATTGAAATTGGACCGGGAGCTGGTTCTTTGACTAAGAAACTACTTCCTAAAGTTGACAAAGCAATATTGTATGAAATTGATACTAGATTAGAAAGAATATTAAATAAGGAACTTGCTGAATATGATAATTATACTATTATATTTGATGATTTTTTAAATAGAAATGTTAATGATGATTTAAGTAATTATTGTTTTGATAATTTATATATTGTTGCTAATTTACCATATTATATTACTACTCCTATTATAAGTAAAATTATTGAAGAAAAGATACCTGCTTGTGAGATTGTTATTATGATTCAAAAAGAAGTTGCTGATAGATTGTGTGCTCTTGTTGGAACTAAAGAGTATGGACAACTTACTGTCTTTCTTAATTATTTTTATGATATTAAACGAGTTACTAATGTTAGTAAAAATTCTTTTGTACCTAAACCTAAGGTTGATTCCGCTGTTATTAAGATGGTTAAAAAGGATAATTTAGAATATGTTAAGGATTTAGATTTCTTTAGAAAAATAGTTAAAGATAGTTTTAGATTTAAAAGAAAAACTATTAAAAATAATTTATGTAATTATGATATAAATATAATAGAAAGTGTACTTGAGAAGTATAATTTTAATATTAATACTAGAAGTGAAAATATTCCTTATTATGTATTTGTAGAATTGGCAAATGAGTTATTGAAGTAATAACTCATTTTTTGTTATATATTTTTGCTTATTACATAATATTATATGGGTGAGTATTATGTTTCAAATTGGTGATTTAGTTACTAGAAAGTCTTATGATAATGATATTATATTTAGAATTATAGCTATTGATGATAACAATTATATACTTAAGGGTGAAGTTGTTAGATTGTATGCAGATAGTCCAAAAGAAGATTTAAAAATATATGTTGATGATGATAAAGATGATTTCGCTCCGGAGATTGATAATTTTAGGAATCTAGATAGAAATGAATACTTTTATTTACCGGGAAAGATTGTGCATTTGGACCAGGACCTTTCTTTTATGAATAAGTGTATGAATTTTTATAAAAAGAATAGAATTAAGGCTTATGGAATATGTACTGATGGTAAGGATTTATCTAATGTTGTTACGGAGAGTCTTAATAAATATAACCCTGATATTATTGTTATTACTGGGCATGATGCATTATACCGTAAAAAAAGAAAAGATAATAGCTATAAAAGTAGTGATGAATTTGTAGCGGCGATTAAGACTGCTAGAAAGTATGAAAATTCTCATGAAAAACTTATTATAATAGCGGGGGCTTGTCAATCTAATTATGAAGAACTAATAAAAGCTGGGGCTAATTTTGCCTCTAGTCCTAAGAGAATTAATATACATGCACTTGATCCAGCAATTATTGCTACTTGTCTTGCTTTTTCAGATAAAAACAAGGATATTGATTTGATAAAGATTCTTAATAAAACTAAATATGGCTCTGATGGAATAGGGGGGATTATTACTAAGGGTACTATGTATGTTGGGTATCCTAGATAATTATGACAATAGAGAAAATTAAAAATAATATAGATAGTAAAAAAGGAAATAATGTAAAGGTAATTTATAATGGTAGTAGAAATAAGAAAGAAGAATATGAAGGAATTATAAAAGAAGTGTATAATTATATATTTATTATTAAAACTGATGGTAATGAAGTTAAAAGTTTTAGTTATAGAGATGTTCTTACTAATACGATAGAGTTATTTTTTGATAAAGTGTAAAATTTGTATAAAGTACTTGCAATTCTTTTATAAATAATATAAAATGTAATTAGAAAGTATTTTCTAGAAGGAGTTGATAGACATGAAGATTACTTCAGTAACTGTTCGTAAAATCGAAAAGGAAAATTCAAGAATGAAAGGAATTGCATCAGTACTTATTGATGACTGCTTCGCTGTACATGATATAAGAATAATTGATGGTGATAATGGGTTATTCATTGCTATGCCAAGTAAGCCTACTGCTACTGGTGGACACAGAGATACAGCACATCCTATTGATAAAGAAACAAGAAAGATGTTTGAAGATGCTATCTTTGAAGAATATAATAAGACTGAATAAGAACTATTAGGAAAAACTAATAGTTTTTTCATATCTATTTGTTTTTTTGCATATAATCTTCTAGGAGGATATATTATGGATAAAACAAGTAATATTGATAGCGGTTATAATCATAGTCTTGCTATTGCAGAAAGAAAAAGTATTGTTTTAACTGGTGTAAAGAAAATTGAAAGCTTTGATAGTGAAGAATTTCTTATGGAGACAACAATGGGATATTTAGCGATAAAGGGTAGCGAACTTGAAATTATTAAACTGGATACTTATCAGGGAAATGTTTCAATAAAAGGAAGAATAGATAGTTTGATGTACTTAGATAATGTTAATGGTAAAAAGAATAAAGATGATTCTCTTTTGAATAAGTTATTTAAATGATATTAAGAATTCAAATATATTCTTTGTTATTTTCTTTCTTTTATGGAATATTTGTGTTTTTTTTATTAGAACTTAATTATAAATTATTGTGGTAAGATGCTTTATAAAATTATTATATCTTTTTTGTTTGTTATGTTTATTTCACTATTATATTTTTATGGATTACTTAAGATTAATAATGGTATTATTCATATATATTTCTTAATTGTTATGTTTACAGGTTATATGTTATCTTTTGTCATATATAGGAAAATTCGTTGTAAAAAAAGTTAAGTTATGCTATAATCTTAGTGTAAGAAGGTGATAACTTGGCTAAGAGTAAGAATACTAGAAAAAGTAAAATTAGTAAAAAAGCTAAACTTAGAATACTGCTATTCTTTATTATTTTTGGTGGTATTATAGGTTCTCTTAGTTATAGTTTTTTTTCTAATGTTAATAAGATAGTTAGTATTAAAAAAGAAAAACAAGTTCTTAACAATAGAATTGCAGAACTTACTGATGAAGAAAAAGTGAATTCTGATATTAAGAAGCTTGAAGATCCCGAATATGTGGCAAGATATGCAAGAGAAAAGTATTTGTATTCTAAGGATGGAGAACTTATTATTAGAATACCGGATGAAGATAATTAAAAGAAGATACTATTTGGTTTTAGTATCTTCTTTTTTGGTAGTCTTTTTTGATTTTTTTGTATCTTCTTTAACCTCATTTACTTGTTCTTCTTCTTTTTTAGTTTCTACTTCTGGTAGATGTCCATGTTCTACTAGAAAGTCAATTTCTTCTTTAGTTATTGTTTCTTCTTCAAGTAAAGTATTTGCTATTAAAGATAATAAGTCTTTATTTTCAGATATGATTTTTTTAGTTTTTTCGTAACAGTTATTGATTATTGAACGCATTTCTTCATCTATTTCATGGGCTACTGTATCTGAAATATTTCTATTTTTGGTATAATCTCTACCTAAGAATGTATTGCCATCTGGTTCTTCAAGCATCATAGGTCCTAATGAACTCATACCATATTCTGTTACCATACTTCTGGCTATTTTTGTAGCTTTTTTGAAGTCATCATGGGCTCCTGTTGTTATTTCTCCAAATGTTACTTCTTCAGCAACTCTTCCTCCAAGTAAACCACATATTGATTCTAGTAATTCGTTCTTTGTATAGTTGAATGATTCTTCTTTAGGAGTCATCATTGTATAACCACCAGCATGTCCTCTTGGAATTATAGTTATTTTTTGTACTTCATTGGCACCATCTAGTTTTAATCCCATTACAGCATGTCCTGCTTCGTGGAAAGCAACTAGTTTCTTTTCTTTATCGGTATATTTCTTTGTTACTTTAGCAGGTCCCATTAATACTCTGTCTGTTGCTTCATCTATTTCAGCCATTGTTATTTCTTTTTTGCTTCTTCTAACTGCTAGTAGAGCGGCTTCGTTAAGTAAGTTTTCTAGGTCTGCTCCTGAGAATCCTGGAGTTCTTTTAGCAAGATATTCTAGTGTTATATTTTTGGCTAATACTTTGTTTTTAGCATGTACTTTTAATATTTCTATTCTGGCATTTTTATCTGGTAAACTTACCGTTACTTGTCTATCAAATCTTCCTGGTCTTAATAGAGCTGGGTCTAATACATCTGGTCTATTGGTAGCGGCTATTATGATTATTCCTTCATTGGCACCAAAACCATCCATTTCTGTTAATAATTGGTTTAGTGTTTGTTCTCTTTCATCATGACCTCCACCTAGGCCTGTTCCTCTTTGTCTACCTACGGCATCTATTTCATCAATAAATATTAGACATGGGGCATTCATTTTTGCTTGTTTAAACATATCTCTTACTCTTGATGCACCAATACCTACGAATAATTCTACGAAGTCTGAACCACTTATATAATAGAACGGTACTTTTGCTTCTCCTGCTACAGCACGAGCTAGTAGGGTTTTACCTGTTCCTGGGGGGCCTACTAATAGAACTCCTTTTGGTATTCTAGCACCCATACTAGTAAATTTTTTTGGATTTTTTAAAAAGTCTATTAATTCTTGTACTTCTTCTTTTTCTTCTGTTAAACCTGCAACATCTTTAAATGTTACTTTATCTTTATCTTCTTGAAGTTTTGCTCTACTTTTTCCAAAGTCCATAGATTTACTTCCGCCACCAAGTTGTCTTGTGAATATCCAAATTGTAACGCCTGCTAGAATAACTATTGGAACAACATCTACTAAAACAGCAAGCCAAGATGATGCTTCAGCATCTGTATTGATTTTTAATTCAAAGTTACTTGTTCCTTCTTTAGCGGCTGTTATTTTTGAAATGAATTCTTCTGATTGCGGTAAGTAAAGTATAAAACTTTCATTTTCTGCATAATCAGATAATTTTCCTTCAAGCATATATGTTTCAGTACGAACTTTAGGGGTTATAGTTAATTCTGTTACTTTACCTCCGTTTAAGTCTTTCATGAATTCATCATAAGATAGTTCATTTACTTTTACATTGAACATTTTGAATATTATTAGGCATCCTATAATGAATATTAATAAAAATGCATAAGGTGCTAAACTTTTCTTTATACTTTTTTTATTCATAATTTTCCTCTCTTTCTTTGCACTCTATTATTATATCATACTTTTCATTTTTTTTAGAACAAAATTTACTTTTTTTAATACCTGGTATCCAGATTATGTTGTTATTACTATCTATTAATATTGGATAAGTTATTCTTTGTGATATTGGAAGTTTATTTTCTATCATTATTTCTTTTATTTTCTTTTTATTATTACTTCCTTTTAATATTATATAGTCTCCATCTATTCTATTTCTAAAATATAAGGGTAGTGCTATTGTACTTTTATCTATTCTACATATATAATTGCTATCGTTTTCGGTATTATCTATTATATTGAATTCTAAATTATCGATAATTAAATTATTAGTTAACTCTATTTTATAATTGCTTTTTTTTGATGTGTTTTCTTTTATTAGTAATTTATTATATTCTTTTACTATTATTTTATTATTTGGTAAGTTTATATTTAGATTTGGCTTGTTGTTATTTATTAATTGGATAATACTATTTATATGTTTTTCTGTTACTATGTTACTTTCATTTGAATAGATATCATTTAATATATAGTATAAAGTGTTTTTTATTAGAAAACTGTCTAACTTTAACAATTCATCTATATATATTATATTATCTTTATAAATACTAGTAATATTCTTTTTTACTAATGATTTTATATAATTATCGTATTCTAATAGTGTATTAGAGTATTTTAAGAATTTTTTGTGGACATCTTTGTCTTCTTCTTTTAATAAAGGAAGAATTTTTTGGCGATATCTATTTCTAGTATAATCTGTATTTGTGTTAGAACTATCAATAAAATATGTGATATTATGTGATTTATTGTAATTTATAATATCTTCCTTTGTTACTTTTAGTAGTGGTCTTATTATTTGATAGTTTTTTACTTTGCTTATTTCTTTAATACCAGCATATCCTTCAAGGTTGGAACCACGAACTATTTTCATTAATATTGTTTCTATTTGATCATCGCCATGATGAGCAAGGAATAGTTTAGTAGAATGATATTTGGATAATATTTCTTCATAGAAGTTATATCTTTTTTTTCTGGCTTCATTTTCGAAGTTTGTTTCTTTATATTCTGTTATTTTCATACTTTCAAAGATTAAATTATGTTTTTGGCAGTAATCTTTTAGATATTCTTCTTCGGTAGTACTTTCTTTTCTGACATTATGGTTTATATGACATACTACTAGTTTATTTGTTTTTTGTTCTAATAGATTTAATAAACACATAGAGTCTGGTCCTGAAGATACTCCTACTACTACGGGGTTATTATCAAAAATAATGTCGTCTAAAATATGTTCCATATTTTCCTCCTTTGTCATATATTATAGCAGATATTAAAGAAAAAAAGAATATTTATTTTGACTTTTATGAATATTTAAGTTATAATTATCTTCCGAGGTGAAAAAAGCATATATGAAAGATTTTCAAGATGTTACTATGTCTTCTTTGATAGCGGGTTATTTTTTAGCAAAAGAAACTAGGATAATTGAATTTAATGCTATTACTAATTTATTAAATGATTTATATATGTGCGAAAATATAGATGTTATGGATACTGATGAAGATAATGACAAACTTCGTATTATTATTTTATTTCATTATAAAAGTGTTATTTTGAATTATGATTTTAATGAAATTGTTAATATAAATGGAACTAATATTACAGTTTATGATTATTTGTATAGTTTAACTAATGAATGGGTAAGAAATTACTTTAATGTGGATGAAAATATAAAGAAAAGAACTAAGATTATTGCTTAGTTCATTTTTATTAGATAATATTTTTTCTTACCTTTTCATTCTCTGCCATTGTCAAACTTAATAGAACGTTGC
>OGNF01001784.1_pt1 | contig 18179 bp, 17 predicted proteins | sample 1573321 | NCBI WGS metagenome assembly OGNF01 (sample SAMEA2581911, study PRJEB24529) | metagenome | biome: Human gut stool | place: China | collected 2011
CGGGTCGGGGTGACAAGATTCGAACTTGCGACCTCACGCCCCCCAGACGCACACTCTAACCGGACTGAGCTACACCCCGTAGGCGGCTTTCAGAGAATCACCTGTATTCGTGGGGGGAATGCCGAAACATTGTTACTGTGCCTTCTTTTGTCTCCGCTTGCGCGTTGGCTAAGGCTGAATACTTACTCCGCAAGCGGAGGGGATTCTCTTGAAAAGCGATGCAAAGTTAGCTACTTTTTCTCGTTCCACCAAATTTTTTGACAGAAAAAATTTTAGATTTTAGCTAACTCTTTGGGTTATAGAGTATTATAAAGAGAAATATTTTCTGGATTTTAGCCGGGAATAGTCCGATAAATAAGGAGGGCACGCCTCCCTGACTGCCGCCGGACATCGCTACTCGGCCTTCCGCCGGTGAACATCGACTTGGATTACGCAGGCCGGGAGGCCTGTGCTCCATGTGATTCTTACGGGAGGAAGTGTTGGGGGTTGGCGATTATCTTGAGTATTTCAAGGCCGTATTCTTTCCATTTGGCGGGGCCTAAGCCGTTGATGGCCAGAAACTCTTCGCGGCTGCCGGGCAGCGCGGTGGCCAACTCGACAAGGGTCTTTTCGTACATGATGGTGAAGGCCGGTTTGTCGGTGGTGTACATTTTTTGCAGGCGCCATTTTTTCAGCGCGCGGTAGACGTTTGCGTCTCCCTCGAATCCCGGGGGCAGTTGTATCTCTCGAGGTTTACGCTCTTTTTGGGCGGTTTTTTTAGCTGACTTGCTTTTCTTGGCGGCAGAGCGTACGGGTGTGGTCTTCTCGTTAGCTATCAGTGCTTTGGAGCGTGCGCGCAGCAATGCCATCGGGGAGAAATCCTCCTTCTGCAATGCCTCGAACTGGGTGGATTTATCGCCCAACTCTTGCAGCAGTTGCGTGGTGTATTCAGCGAGCCGCTCCTGATACGTCCGGTTGTCGTGAGAGGAGGGGAGGGTTTTTACGTACTTTTCGAGGTCGCTGACCAGTGGCGCGAAGTATCCGGCGGCAGCACGCAACCGCGCGTTGAGGGCGGCGAGGTCCTGTCGCTGGATGAGCGTGGTGTATTGCGCATGGAATCTCGATGCCGGGATTTCCATCTTCTCCACGATTTCCGCCTTGCGCTCGTTGAGCATGGCCGGGAGTTTCGGGGCGATGTTGCGGAAGGCTTGCGTGGCGAGGATGCGCAGGTTGTCGAAGTCGTTGCGGACGCGCGAGAAGTCGAATAGATTATCGAGAAGCGTCTGTGAATAAGCGTGTTCCATCTGCTGCAGTTGCTCTTCGCCGGGACGTGTGCTGGTGCCCGACTGCAGGAATGAGGAGACCACGGTGTCGCTGATGATGCTGCTGGCGGGAATTGGCGAGGAGAGCACGAGTCCCTCGAGCGTGCGGCAACGGGAGAGAGCCACGTAGGTCTGGCCGTGGGCGAATGCCGCCGCCGCGTCGATGACGGCGTGGTCGAACGTCAGGCCCTGGCTTTTGTGTATGGTGATGGCCCAGGCGGCTTTGAGCGGCAGTTGGCGGAAGAACCCCACCACTTTCTCTTCGATGTCGCCCTCGGCCTCGCGCACGGTGAACTCGCGGTTTTCCCACTCCTGCATCTCCACGCGAATTTCGTCGTTGCGGTCTTCGGGCACCACTATCACCGTGTTGTCGTCGTTGATACGTTTCACGGTGCCGAGCAGGCCGTTGTAGTATCCGTGCAGCGGGTCGTTCTTGATGAACATAACCTGCGCGCCGGGCTTGAGGGTGAGTTTGGCTTCGGCGGGGAACAGAGCTTCGGGGAAGTTGCCCTCTACCTGTGCCTCGAAGACGCGGGGCAACTCCTTGATGCGGCTCATGCGCCCGGCATTGATGGCGGCTGCCAGGTGGTTGTGGGTAGTGAGCTGAATCCAGGGGCGGTCGCCGTCGCCGGTGAATCCGGGGCGGCAGCGGGCGTTGAGCTTATTGAGGACACCGGCGGTCACTTTGCCGTCGCGTATGGCATTGAGGATGCTCAGGAAATGCGAGTCCTCCTGGCGGTACACCTTCTCCAGTTCGATGACGACGTAAGGGCACTGCCGCAGGGCATGGCTCGAAAAGAAGTATGGGGTGGGGTAATGCTCGCGCAGCAGGTTCCACTCTTTCTCTATTACTACGGGGGGAAGCTGGCGCAGGTCGCCGATGAGCAACAGTTGCACGCCGCCGAAGGGGAGCGGCGAGCGGCGCAGGCGGCGCAGGGTGTCGTCCACGGCGTCGAGAAGGTCGGCTCGCACCATGCTTATTTCGTCGATGACCAGCACGTCGATGCTGTGGATGAGCTTCAGCTTCTCTTTGCGGAAACGGTGCGAGGGCTTGTGCGGCGCGCCGGGGACGAAGGGACCGAAGTCGAGCTGGAAGAGCGAGTGGAGCGTCACACCGCCGGCATTGATGGCTGCGATGCCGGTGGGCGCGGCCACCACTATGCGTTTGTGCGTTGACTGCATGAGGCGCCGCAGGAAAGTGGTCTTTCCGGTTCCCGCACGACCGGTGAGGAAGAGGTGTTCTCCGGTGTTCTCGATGATGCGCCAGGCCAGCTCGAAGTCGGCGTTGCCGCTGTCCGCGGGGGGAAGGGTAGGTTGTTGCATAGCGGTGGTCGTGTGTGTCGGTGAATGGCGGGATTATTGCTCGGGGAGGAACATGGGGTCCCAGGCGGGAAGCATCTTCGGCTTCTGTTTCAGCACTTTGCGCGCCTTGTCGGTGAGGTATTTCTTATTGACGACGAGGCGGAACATGTACTCGTCGAACCAGCGGTCGCTCATGATGAGGTGGCCCTTGTTGGGACCGTCGCCCCACGAGTTCTCCACCATCCACTTCACGGGACGCCCCTCGGCGTCGAGGTCGACGGCGGTAAGCGTCATGGCGTGGGAGGATGCGGAGGCGAAGGTGCGTATACGGTCGGCCTTCGACATGGGGAAGTCGGTGCCCATCAGCGCGGCATAGTCGAAGTTTTCGGGGTCGAGGTAACCGCGGTCGCGGTCCAGGAATTTGCCCACATCGCAGGAGAAATACATCTTGGTGCTGTCCTTGATGGCTTCGATGGCCATGGTCTTTATGTCTTCTATCGGGAGGTTGACGTATGTCCAGTTGCTCCCGTCGTAGGCGTGGCGGTCGAAGTCGATTTCGTAGAGCTGGTAATACTCGCGCGTAGGGTCGTTCATGAGCATAACGTAGTCACCCTTGAGGTCGTTGCCGGCAAACTCGCGGTAGAATGATTGCGGGGTGTACTTCTTGGTGGAGACGGCCTTTCCGTCCTTGTCCTTGCGCGTCCAGGTGAACTCCGCGGGCGGTTCGCCCAGCGTCATGGCCAGCATACGGTACACGGTGCCGAGCATCTCCTCCTTCTTGGCGGCGATGGCCTGCGGCGATGCGCCGTCGGCCTTCATCTTGCGCAGCTCCAGGCCCCACTGGCGCAGCTTGAGCGACAGCAGGCTGTTGAGCTTGGAGGTGTTGTTGCTGCTGAATGTCTCCACCATTACCGTGGAAGGGACCACGCCGTATTTCATGATGTTGTCGGAGAGTCCGGTGTACTGGCCGCCGTCGCTGAGCGGATGCTGGAAGAGCCATTCAACCATGCGGTCGTCCATCGGTTTTTCGGCCGTGTCGATGATACCCTGGAGGAAGAGGTTGGATTTTTCCAGCTGGTCGAAGAAGAAGTTATAGTTTTGCGAGAGTTCGAGTTCGGGGAGGCCGTGTCGCGCCATCATCTGCGAGCGGAGCACGTTCAGTCCGGTGAATAGCCAGCAGCGTCCGGAGCGCTTCTGGTCGGTGATGCCCTTGGTTTCGACGCGGTTCGAGAAGTCGGTGTCGAAGCTGTTTAGGCTTTCGGAGTTCTTGGCGAGCTTGTCCATATCGTTGGCTGCCAGGGCGTTGCGCAGGGCGCGGTCGGCGGCGGTGGGGACGTATGAAGCCTTGATGCGCTCCATCATCTTGGAGTCGATGCCGCCGGTTGTCTTGGCGGCGGCAGGCAGCATGGCCAGGAGGGCGGCTGCTATCAGTGCGTAATGTTTCATGGTGTCGGTTGCAGAAATAACTTATTTGTACAAAGTTAGTCAAAAAAATCGGAACGGTCATCAGGGACAGGCGATTTTTTTTCGGGTCATATTGATAGAAAACGGGAAATTCCACGTTATTATCAATGAAACGGCGCCGCACGGGCATTTTCCCGGCAGCGGCACAACAGAAAGGAATAAAGATGGATACAACCGACGATATGCGCCTGTACGACTTCATGCAATGGCGTGAGCAGGACGCCTGGGAGCGTTACTGCCGGCATAAGAGAGAACAGGTGAAAGAGCTTGAACACCAGCTGGATACGGCCTATGCCTTCGTGCCAAACGGAAAAGTGGGCGCGGTGTATGTGGCGCGGCTCTTCATTCCCGAGCGGCTGCGCGGCTTGCCCTGCTCCGTGCGCGACAACGACACCGACAACACGCGACTCGGCTTCCACACCGGCTCCGAAGGACTGAACATAGTGGTAAGCGGCACACCGAGGCAGCCCGGCAACTACTTCATCTGCCTGACGGTAGCCGTCGGCCCGGAGGAAACTGTCAGCCGCGTGTATCCCTTCACAATATTCCCGTAATTTACGGACAATACAAAAAAAGAGCGTTCCCTCGGGCCTATATGCGGTGGGGGGACGCTCTTTTATCTGTTGCAGCCGGCGTCAGGGAATCCGGTCCACGTATTGATAGCAGTAGGTGATGATGCCTTGGTTGGTGCTCCAGCGCATCCAAAGGTAGTTGTAGTTGTTTGAGAACCAATACGACATGGTCGAGGCCTGCCCGTTGTCATACTGAATGTTTATTTCGGGATTCGAACCGGAACCGTAGAAATCCTCGCACCAGTAGGCTATGCGGCTGTTGTAGAGGTTGCCGTTCTCGTAGTAATAATAGTTGCCGCGTCCGCGTCCGTTGAAGTAAAGATAGTTGGTGCGACTTGGCGGCACGGCGCCGAAGTTGTCCTCCACCAGCATCCAGCTGCCGGTCAGGTCGCTGTCGTAAAAGACGTTGTTCCAGCCGTTGGGAGGATACGGGTTCCAGTAATCATCGTCATCGCAGGAGGAGAATCCGAGCATGGCGGCCACTGCCACCACCGCTACGGTCATTATAAGCGTAAATTTTCTTTTCATAATCTTTCAGGTTTAGAATATTAACCGTTCGCGGCTCAAAATGGTTCACCTCTCGGGCTTCCCGACTTACTCGGACGGCAGCTCGAAGACGATGGGGATTTCGACGGTCGACTTTTCCGGAGCGCCTCCCTTTTCGGCCGGTGTCCAGGCGGGCATGGTCTTGACCAGGCGGATGGCTTCCTGTTCCAGGTCGGGGTCGATGAGGCGTACTATCTTGATGGTGCCGATGGAGCCGTCGGTGTTCACCACGAAAGAGACGTTCACCACCCCCTCGATGCCGTTGTCTTTGGCGGCGGCAGGATACTGTATATGGCTTTTGATGAAAGAGTCCATGGCCTCCTTGCCGCCGGGGAACTGTGCCGGGGCATCGGCGAAAGCTGAAACCACGAAGGCCATTATAGCCGCCAGTGCGAGATAAAATCTTTTCATAATATTCATTTTTTTGTGGATGAGCGGGATTGGCCGCTTACCCGTTGTTGTTGATTTCTTCAAAAAGGCCGCGGCAGGCGTCCTGCAGGAGGTCGAGCACCAGCTCGAAACCTTCGGCGCCTTCGTAATAGGGATCGGGGACATGGTCGTAGCGGGTTGCCACGCGGCAGAAGTCCATCATGCGCACCACCTTTCGCTCATCCTCGGGCGATGGCGCCATCTGGCACAGTTGGCGGTAATTACTCCCGTCCATGGCCACGATGGTGTCGAAGTCGAAGAAGTCGGACGTATGGACGGGGCGTGCGCGGTGGTCGAGGGTATATCCGCGCCGGTTGGCGTGCACGCGCATCCGACGGTCGGGGAGTTGCCCGGCGTGGCCGGAATATAGCCCGGCGGAGTCGATGTAGAAATCGGCCGAGGCCCCGGCTTCGTCTACAATCTGCTGCATGACAGCCTGTGCGGCCGGGGAGCGGCAAATGTTGCCGAGGCACACGAACAGAATCTTATGTTTCTTCTTGGTGGTCATACCATATTGACACGCGCAAACGCGAAAAGTTAATTCCCGTGGCGACCAAAAAATCCGGAGGTAAAATCAGCGCACCGTTATCGTGCCGGACGCACCTTTCCGCACCGCGCGTCAAACCTCAATTTATCGACTGCGTTACCTATGGTAAAACTGTGAGGAAAGGTGCTAAAAAACAAAAAAAGGATTGATTGTCTCACGACAATTAATCCTCTAACCTTAAATCTAATACCATGAAAAACACTTGCAAAGTTAATACCTTGGCGAGCTAAATCCAAATAAAAAGTGAACTTTTTTCGCGGATTTTTGATTTTTTTAGGGTTGTTAACCGAATTTGTCAATCAAATTAACACATTCGGGTAGCTTGGGCTGTGTCTGTCGTTGCAAAATGATAGCGGAGCCGGAGGCTCGCTTTTGCGAAAAAAACGGCGGGATAGACCCGGTGAGCCGAATTGCCCCGACAAGAGGAATCCAACGGCGGCGTGTTACCTGCGGGGTTCGGTGCTGGCGGGCGGGTTGCAGAAGATGTCTGCGGTGGTACCGTTGGTGCGGTACAGGCGTCCGTGGATGAGCTGCCCGTTGTCGTATTCCCCTATTATATAGTCGCCGGGACGAGCTACCGTGTGCTTGGGGTCAAACTGGCTGATGAGTCGCTGTTCGGAGAATTTCAGGGTGCCGTTGCCGTCGGGCTGTCCGTAGCGGAACTGGCCGTCCCATTCGCCGTAGCTCAGCATGTTGTCGGCTTGCCCGGCGGGGATGTTGATATGGCGCTGTGTGGCGGCCGGGACTTGCTCGGCTTCGTTTCCGCTGGTGCCGGGAAGGAAGATTACTGCCGCAATGGCCACGATAAGCAGGAATATCATCCCGAAGAAGACGGGAATAGCAACCGATTTTTTCTTCGGTTTGCCGTTGAGTGAGGTGCCGCGGATAACGACGCCGGGGGGTGCCTGCCTGCTCCCGGGTTCGATACGGTAGGTAGCTTCCGGATCGGGAGGCGGCATGGGCGGCTGCCCGTAGTTGTTGCGGGGAGCCGGGTTGATCGGTTTTGTATCGTTGTCGTAGTCAGGCGCCATGGGCTCGGTCCACGGATTGCCTTTCGGTTGATTAGAATCCATATTAATGCGCAAATTTATTACTTTTTCTCCGTACTGCAAAACTTTACCGTCATTTTTAACACTTCCTGTCGTTTTAACATTTGGCGGTTCTGTAATTTATAGCTAATTTTGCACACTTTCACGTGATTATTTAATATTTACATGACGCTGAAAACACTTACTAATAGCCGGCCGCAAGATCGTGCTGTAACCTTCCCGTCTTAAAATTATATATGCAAGGAATGGAATTTACCCAAGGTCCCGAAACTAAAAGAACTGGCTGCCGCCGTATTTCTGTCGGTTTCTTTGCCGTCGGGGGCTTATGCTTATGGCGGAGAGGCCCTCAGAGTGGAATGTCAGCACATGCTGCAGAACCTGTACTATGTAGGTTTGCGGCATACTTCCCGTAGGCTGTATGACAAGGCTGTATCGGAAAAGGACTCCAGGCTTGGGGCCTATGCCTGTTATTATCTTGCCGCTTCCGAGCTTAAGACAGGTTCTGTAGAGAGCGCGCGGCGACATGCCGCGGCGGCCGATTCGCTGGCGGCTATTTCCGGCAATGACACGTTGAGGGCTTCCTCGCTCAATTTGCTCGGCATAATAGCAAATGAGTATAGTCGCAACAACGCCCTTGCGCTCGGTTACTACCTCAAAGCCCTCGACTATGCCGGACGCATAGACTACAATCCGGTGCTGGGCGGAATCTACAGCAACATATCACTGCTCTTCATCTCCCATAATGATACCGCCGGACTGCGGTATTGCAAAGAAAGCTACCGGATAGGGAAGGAGACCGGACGGCCGGAGAATCTCTACTATCCCGCATTCGCATACTGCTCCGGACTTAAAATGATCAATATCCCGGAGTCTTGCCTGACTCTTGACAATTATCTGTTTGACCACTGCACGTCACTCTCCACAGTGTATTTGCCGTCACAGCTTGAGACACTGCCGTTCGGAATCTTCGCTTACTGTACGTCGCTGCCGTCAATATGGATTCCCAATACGATAAAGACAATCATGCGCCAGGCTTTCGAAAACTGCTTCGGGCTCGAGACTATCAATCTCCCCGAGTCGATAGAATTTATGGACGAAGGCACGTTCTTCAAGTGTCTTTCGCTCAAGAACCTTACTTTTCCGACATCCATGAAGGTTCTTCCCTACCAGGTGTGCCAGCTTTGCGAGAGCCTGGAATGGGTAAAACTGCCGCCGGCACTTGAGGAGCTCAGCTACGGCGCGTTCCAGAAATGTGAGAGCCTGAAGGAAATAGAGATTCCGGAGACTGTGACGAGCATTGGTGATTACGCTTTCGTATGGTGTACAAGCCTCAAGGAAATCTCGATTCCCAACAATGTGACATATTACGGCGACATGATATTTGTGAAATGTACGAGTCTGGAGAAGGTAAAGCTCTCCGACGGCAATGGTGGCCATGTGCCCAACATCAGGGCCGGAATGTTCACCCAGTGTGATAATCTTACCGAGATAGAGATTCCGGAGGGTGTCACTACAATCGCCGAGTATGCCTTCGCGCTCTGTCCGAAGGTGAATGTGAAGCTTCCCTCCACTCTTACCACAATCGGCGGCATGGCCTTCCGTGGCTGCAACGCCCTGACGACTGTGGATTTCGGTCCCGAAATGAAATATGTAGGCTATCAGGCATTCTTCAACTGCCCGAATCTCGAATATATCAACAGTGAGAATACTGTTCCTCCCACGCTTGACGGCCCCTGCTTCGAGCCGGAAGCTTATTCCACCGTCCAGGTCACTGTCCCGGCATCAGCTCTCGAGGCCTACAAGCGTGCCACAGGGTGGAAGGAGTTCCTGAACATCAAAGAGACCAACGGAATAGAGTCCGTGGAGGCCGGTGAGATAATCTCGGTAGGGGGACTGGATGTTACGGTCCATGATGCCGACGCCTTCCTGGAAATCTATAATCTTTCCGGAATGCCCGTCTATAGTGGCGTGCCCGGCGGCGAAGCCGTATCACTTCCCTCTGCAGGCGTTTACGTGTTGAGAATAGATGGCCGTCCTGTCAAGATCAGCGTAAAATGATGTGGAAACAATCCTTGAAATAATGTTGAGCCAGTGCCGAAAACCTTCGGCACTGACTTTTTAGTTTGGTGCAATTCTTTATCCCTTGATACGGTCGGGGGTGTATAGAAAAGGCAGGACCGCCTCTGTGCCAGTCCTGCCTTTTCTATGTGAGAATGTCGGGGATTTACTTAGTGACGAGGGCGGGAGCCTGGTTCGCTACGTCTGCGACTTTGCCTTTGAAGATTTTCTTCTTGGCCATTTCGGCGTGATGGCGGCAGGCGTGTTCCACACCCTGGCCGGTGGCGTAGGCGTCGGCGACGCGCTGGGCGGCCTGCGGGTTGAGGAATACGCTGACGCTGTCGTAGAGGGCGATGGCTTTGGCGAGGTCACGTTCCTGGCCGAAGATTCCTTCATAGGCGATGTCGCCCAGACGGATAACGGCGCGGTAGTAACCGGCGTCGGCCGATGCGGTGTAGTATTCGAGGGCCTTTGCTTCGTCGGCTTTCACGCCGAGCCCTTTCTCATAGCAATATCCTATGCGGTAGAGAGCCTGTGCATCACCCGCCTTGGCTGCTTTCTCGAAGAGTTTGAACGCCTTTTTGGGGTTGTTCTTCGGATTCTTGTCGTTGAGGAGCACCATGCCCTGGAGGGTGACGGCTGCCGGAACGGCCTTCTCGATTTTCTTGCAGAGCTTGGCCGCTTCTTCGTATTGTCCTTCCTCGTAGAGGCGGCGGGCCTGCATGTAGATGTGGAAGTCAGACTGTGCGAGACCCGGCTCTTCCTCCTGGAAAGCTTTCTTGAGGGCACCTGCCTTGCCGTTGGGAACGGCCACCATCAGCCAGTTCAGGCCCATGTCATAGTCGGCGGGGTCCCCCTGGATGAGCATCATGGCGAGGTCATACTGCGGGTTTCCGGGCTGCGGCGTATGGTTGTGGATAGCGGCCTTGGTGAAGTATTCGCGGGCTTTGGCGGTGTTGGCTTTCACACCTTTGCCGTCGCGGTAAGCCTGTGCCAGGAGGTAGTATGCCATGGGGAACTCCTGGTCGGCGGCGTGCATCAGGTAGTCGACGCCCACCGAGGGGTTCACTGGGAACGTCTGGCCTGGCATGTCGCCGAAGAGGAGCATCTTGCCGGCGTAGAACTGGCCTGTGGGGTCGCCGTTGTCGGCGGCTTTCTTGAACCATCTGAAGGCGTCGTCACCCTTCTTCATGTTGAGCAGCATTACGCCGAGGTCGCGCTGTGCCGGCACATTGCCGCGGTCGGCGGCCGCCGTGTAGAACTCCACTGCCTTGTCGAGGTCGCGGGCCGGGGTCTTGTCATTGCGGAAGAAGTTGGCCAGCAGGATGTTGTCGAAGATTACGCCGGTGCCGGCGGTCTGGATTTTGTTTTCCAGGAACTTCTTGTTACCGTTTACGAGCGAGGTCAGCTCATACTTCATTGCCTGCAGCGAGTCTTTCTCCACGCCGTGGCCGTACTGGTAGCAGAGTCCGAGGTTGCCGAGGGCGATAACGTTTTTCTGCTCGGCGGCTTTCTGATACCATTTGGCCGCTTGGGTATAATCCTGCGGCAGACCGTTCTGGCCGGAATAATACCAGTTTCCGAGGAGCACCTGGGCTGTGGCGTCGCCGCCCTTGGCGGCTGTCTGTATAGAGTCTACGTTGACGGCGGCGGGAGCCTTGATGTCTTTTTTACGTTTCTTCTTTTCAGGTTTTTTCTGCTCGACTTTGGGAGTTGGAGTTCCCTTTTGGGATTTGTTGCCCTGGGCTGTTGCCGGCAGTCCGGCTGCTATGAGACCCGCGAGGGCAAGGATTGCTATTTTCTTCATATTGTTACTGTTATTTTGCGCAAGTTGGAAGGTGTCGGTGATTAGAAATCGACGGCAGGGTCATAAGTCTCGGGTTCGACGGCATCAGCATCAGCAACCGGCTCTTCGAACGAAGGTGCGGGAATGTCGTCTATAATGTCATTGGCAACTGCATCGGCATTGATGTCGTGAGCAGCCATTGGTGAGGGAGCATCATTAACATCAGGTTCAGCGTCCACTATCGAAACAGAGGGTTCGTCTCCGTCGGCGTGGAAGCCGTCATGCCCGTGGCCGTCGGCTGCGTGGACCGGCTCAACCGAGTGGCCGTCTGCCGGGTGACCGATGGCGTCTGTCACTCCACCGGAGGGATTGTCGCTGTGTGCGAACATATTGCCGAAGAAGGAATCATCTTCGTTGTCGGCGGGATCGACGTCCTCTATCACTTCGGCACTCTCGTCATCGTCAGGCATGAGTCCGTCGTAGTTTGCGGCGGCATAACCTGCGCCGATGGCGGCTGCTCCCGCTGCACCGGCTACGATGCCACGTTTAAGCGATTTGTGGCTGCTTTCCTGCCGGTCAAGATCTTCTTTTTCTTCTTTTTTCATAATTCTGATTTTTAGTTTTAATTTCTGATGCGAAATTACTAATCTTTGGCGGACTTTGCAAATAATTAGTCGCTTATTGGATGAAATATTGCAGTTATTTGACGAACCTCCCCGAATCGCAGAGATTAAGGCTGATGTGCCGAATACGCCGGATATACCTGATAAACAGCCCTCGCGTCAGGCCGCTTATCGCGACAGCCGGACTCGTCAGGCCTAAAATCATATAGGTGTTTGGCCAGCGGAGCAAATGCGCGAGCACCGGCGCCATCATCATGGTGCCGGTGCCCCGGTGCGTGCTTATGTGTCAGCGGGGTTATTGATTGCCGTTTATCTCGTCAAGGATTCCAAGAAGCACCTCTTCGGCATCGGCATGGCCGAGTTGGGCGGCTTTCGTGAGATATGAGATTCCGCTCATGATAGCGTCTTCGTCGCCGTCGGCGCCGGCCAGGAAGATTACCGCTACTGCGTACATGGCATCGGCGTTTCCGAGTTCTATCCCCTGGAACAGATAGTCGGTGGCTGAGTCGATATCATCGGTGTCGAGGTATCTGAGGCCGAGGGCGGTGGCGGCGCCTCCGTCATAGTCGGCCATTGAAGCCAGTTGTGAGTCGGTCATGGATTCGTATGGAGTGTAGTCTACATGCCAGACTTCGTCGGTGAAGATTCCGGCCTGCGCGGTGAAGGAGCCGCAAGCCAGCAGCATCAACGCTGCGAAGAGGGTGAATATCTTTTTCATAATCAGTCGGTTGGGGTTAAAATGTTATTGTGCCGGTAAGTCAGTTGGTTCTCGGTGTTTATAAGGGTGATTGTCGGTAGGAGTGAGGCTTACTCTTCGCCCAATGCTTCCAGGAGGGTGTAATACATTTCGTAGGCCTCTTGCTGACCCATGTCGGCGGCGGTTTCGAGAAGGAGCATTGTTGAGATGAAGGATTCTTCGTCCATGTCTTCAACATCTACGTTTTCAAAATAAGTGCGTGCCAGGACGTACATGGCGTCGGGGTTGCCCAGGTCGCTGGCGAGCGAGAGATATTCGAGGGAGGTGTCGAAGTCATCGATCTGGATGTAACGGCAGGCGAGTTCGAAGGCTGCGAATCCGTCGCCGTCGTCGACAAGGTTTTCGAGGCTGCGGATGGACATTGCTTCATATTCCGAGTAGTCGGGAGCCCAGACGTCGGCGGATTCTTCGTATCCGTAAGACTGCGATGCGTCAGCTGTAAAGAGGGCGCCGGAGGCCATAATCATAATTGCTGCGAACAATGCTACTAATTTCTTCATGGTGATGTTTTATTTAGGGTTTACTGCGCCTTCTATAAAAGCGGTCGGGAGTGGCTAACTTCCCCTTAATTTTATGCACAAAAAAATCGGCCACTTTTCACAAAGAAGCCGATCAAAACCTTAATCTTAATTTAATACTATGAAAAACATACCGCAAAGTTACTGCTTTTCTACGCTTTCCGAAAAATAATTTCCATTCTAATTTTAATCTGTTAATAGACTTTAACATTTAGTCGCAAATATTAACCAATTTTAAAGTTTAATTTTTGCTTCTTTTCTCGATTTTTAGCGCCTACCGTTACTTTTCACCTTTTTCTACCCATCGGTATATTTCTTGCAAGTGGCTGGATGTCGGCATACTTCCTACTCTCCGGTTTGTATATCTTACCCCTTCAACCCTCGGGCAATAAAGCTATTTGCCACGGCGTTATTATGGTAAACTACTTCATTATGAAACGGAATATCACCCTCCTGCTCCTTTGTATCATCCTGTGCGTCGGAGCCGCCACGGCCCAGAAATCCGACCGTGTTCTCTGGGGCGCGAAAGTCAACGCCAACATCGAACTTCCAGGAAAGTGGAGGTTCGACAACGGCGGCTCAGCGAAGATGTACAAGCCGGGCTTCGGCGTCGACCTCGGCGCCGTGTGCAACATCTACCTCGGCGCCGGATTCTACTTCGAGCCGGGCATCGACCTCTTCTACGAAGGATACCGTTATGATGACATCTACATAAACCAGGGACAGAAAACAAATCCGAAAGTCACGAAATTCGGTATGCGCTTGCCGTTGGTTGCTGGCTACACCTTCAACCTTTCCGACCGCATGGGCCTGAGCATCTTCGCCGGCCCGCAACTGAGCTACGCCTTCGCCGGCAAGGTAAGTGTGGAGGGCAACCTCGACCTGGGCGAAGATTTCCCGAACGACGACCTCTTCGGCCGCGCCGGCCAGAACCGTTTCGACTGCGCCTGGAAAGTGGGTGTCGGATTCCCGGTGGACAGCTATATGCTCTCGCTGGAAGCCGACTTCGGACTGACCGACCTCCAGAAAGGTCCCGTCAAATTCCGCGAAAACCGCGTAGGCCTCGCCTTCACCTACTACTTCTGACACCTTTCTCCACAAAGCACAGCACGGCCGGGAATACCGCGATAACGGTATTCCCGGCCGCGACATCCACAGAGCCGACCGATTGTTAAAATCCGGAAGAAAACCGGAGAAAACGTGTCGGGATTTGGAGAATCAGGGAATTATTAGTAATTTTGCAACGAATGCACGGCGCCTGAGCCAAGCGAGGCCAACCGTCGGCAAGACATATCAAGAACAATCTTGCTTTGTCCGGCTATCGAAAATCGCCATATTCTCAATAACTGCGGACAGCCACAGCAACCCGACTTGTTCCCTGCATCCCGTTGCCAACGTTGCGGCTGCCGTTCCCGAAAGGAAAGTATCCGCTTCCGAAATATGGGACCGCGTGGGGGTGGACTGTTTATTCCGCAGTGGGTGTTTGGCGATGCCCCGATAGCAATATTCCGTTCATACCCACGCCTTTATTTATGGAGCATTACCTGTATTTACTGCGCGTCGCAGTAGAGAAACGTTTCGGCGCACCCTTGCAGACTTCCCGCGACTACTACACCCTTTCCGACGAAATCTCCGAGTCTAAAACCGGGTCGCTTTCGGCCTCTACGCTGAAACGCCTTTGGGGTTATGTCCACGACTCCCATGGAAAGCACCGGAGCACGCTCGACATCCTGGCGCGCTACGCAGGCTATGAAGGCGGGTTCCGCGATTTCTGTTCGCACTGCGACGCCTCCTCCAGTGGTTTTGAGATGGAACGTGTACTCGATGTCTTCGCCCTCCCCGCAGGGGCAATCGTTTCCGTTACATGGGAACCGCAACGTAGCCTCCTGCTCCGCTATATCGGCCGGTGTATCTTCACCGTAGCGGAGGCCGCCAACACCAAAATCCCAGCCGGCACAAAGGTCCGGTGCGCACGCCTGATTGACAGCGAGCCGCTCCTGCTCGACATCCTCGACAAAGCCGATAGCCCGGTAAGTCTATATCATGCCGGCAAAATAAACGGCATACACTGGGAAATTATCAATTGATTTTCCCCGCCGCTTCATCATACATTTTCACAATCTTTTTTCCCACAGCCTTAATTGCGTCTACATATAAGGTCATGGCTTGCTGCACTTCCATTTCCATTCCCGTACCCCAGGTTTCATGTTTTTTCAATACATCTTCCGGACATTCCCGGAGATAGTCCCTGATTATAACCTGCGGCATCAACGGTTGCTGCACGAGTTCATTATATCGATCCCGAAGCTCTTCTTTTGACATTATGTCATCTTCAAGCAGAGCCTGGAATTTCTTTGTCCGGCTTTCAATCTGCCGGACTGCTGCATCAACCCCTTTATTATGGAGCCTTATCCATTTCTCCTCTCCCGGCGCCCCTTGGGGAAGAGTGGACGTTTCGGGGAGGGCGGCAACGTCGCCGGCAGTCTTGACGACAGGAACAGAATCCGGTTTCCTTTCGCGCCAAAGCGTGTCGGTGCGTACTACTGTCACAGGCTCAGGGGGCGGCGCGATGAGCGGAGGCACTACGGCAATGGCTGTGAATATGAGCGCACCGGCAGCGGCGAACAACCCGGCACACCGCAAGACGAATCCGGTCCGGCGTCGGGCAGCAAGCATCGCGGACGCGTCTGCAAAACGCTTTTCCGGCTCCGGAATCATCGCCCTGCGCACTATGGGGCGCCAGGCCAGCCCCGGACGTATCTCCTGTAACAACTTCCCGAGACTCCACACGTCGGCGCGCGGCGAGGCCACATATCCCGCTTCCCACTGCTCCGGTGCCGAGTAGGCGCGGTTGCCGCCGACGGTCTTGCCGCGCGAATATTGCGCCGCGTCGCTGAGATTGAAGTCTATGACGGTGACACGCGGATTGTCGGCCGCGCCGCTGACCAGGATGTTTTCAGGCTTCAGGTCGAGATGCGCCACACCTTTCGAGTGGACGTATGCCATCGCCTCCAGCAGCAGCCGCGCCAGCAACGCACGCCGGCTACGCCCCGCCTCATGCAGGTATTCGTCGAGATGCACGCCGCTGACATGCTCCATCAGCATACTGAGGCCTACCCCCGGTATCCCCTTGAGCGCCACCACCCTTACGATACCGGGATGGTTGAACGACAGCAGTATCTCGTACTCCTTGAGCAATAGCATCCGCGCCTCGGAACTCTGTCCCAATTCGGCACAAAGGCTCTTCACGAACCACACGTGGCCGTGCCAGCACACCGTACCGAGCACGAACACGCCATGGCGCGAAAGTTCCTTGTAGCCACTGAAAACACCGTCGGTCTCAGCCGTCGGCAGTGACATTATTTCAGAGCTGTTATCCTCCATACGCCACAAAATTAATAAAAATCTTAGTTCCCCGCTATACTTGGACTAAAAATGAACCAACTAAATTCATTCCCAATGCTTAACTTTGCGGCGAAATTGTTATCGGAATCGCCATACCCAGTTCACTGACAATCTAACAATCCTCTCATAAGCCCTACTGTCACGGCTAACGACGAAAAACGCCCGGCACCGTTCTATCGGCGGTGCCAGGCGTTTTTTCGTTGAATGTTTTCCTAATATTCTGCTGGCTCCAATAGGGTGCTTCACGCTCCCGAGGTGGCCGGCGGCTATCAGAAATTATGATAATTTTGGGTTATTCTACGTCTTTATAACGCACACGCTCCCGCAAAGGTTCATTTATTCTCAAGTACCGGGCGAATGCGGCGGTTTATCTTCTCGAAATGCGCTTTCTGGCCGGGAGTCATCTCCCCTTTGAGATGTACGAGACGCCGGTAACGCTCCATCGCCGGACGGTAGAAAGTCTCCATCACCGACCCTGCGCCGGGATGGAATTTCCCGTCGGCGGAGATAAAGTTTTCCAGATCCATCGACAGCTTGTCATACTCTCCAAGCAGCGTGGCGATTTCGGCAAAATGCGGCGAACGCGGTGGCTCCGCGGATTGCGCCTCGGCTTGTGCGCGCCGCAGCGAGTCGGCCATGCGCAAGGAGTCGAACCGCGCCGTCTCCAGAGCGTCACGCAGCGAATCGAGCCGCGCCAGCGAATCCTCGGCACGCAACGAATCCACACGGTAAAGCGAATCCCAAATAGCGCCGGAATCCACCGCCGGGCGCCCCGGCTTCTTTCCGCCACACGAAGCCAGCAGCAACAAAGCCCCGGCAACCGCCAAAATCTTTCTCATACCGCAAAATTACTAAAAACTTCTGATTTAAACCTAATGATTATCATATTCCGCGCCCAAAACTTGCCGATAACGGCAAGTTTTGCTATCTTTGCACTAAATTTTAACCAAATTACCTGCCGATAATGGAATATATCTCAGTTAAAGAGTGGGCGCGATCGCATGGCGTATCGGAGCGGACAGCACGAAACTATTGTGCGCAGAACAAAATCGAGGGCGCGTTTCTCGTAGGGAGGACATGGAACATTCCTGCTGATGCGCAACCGCCGAAACGCTCGCGAAAATCCTCACCATCACCGTTACTAAGTATGCTGAGGGAGCAAAAGTCCGGGAAAACAAAGGGCGGCATCTACCACCGCATACAGATTGACCTCACCTATAATTCCAACCATATAGAAGGCAGCAGGCTGACCCATGACCAGACCCGCTATATTTTCGAGACCAACACCATCGGCCTTACAGACGGCTCGGTCAACGTCGACGACATTATTGAAACCACAAACCACTTCCGTGCGATAGACTACATCATCGACAATACTGACGGAAAGCTCACTGAAACGTTCATCAAACACCTTCATTTCCTGCTTAAATCGGGAACATCCGATGAACGTAGAGCATGGTTCAAGGTCGGTGATTACAAGAAACTGCCAAACGAGGTTGGTGGCAACGACACGACGGAACCGGAGAATGTCCACCGCGAAATCAAGGCGCTGTTGAAAGAATACACCGGCAGGAAACACCCTACGCTCGAGGATATTATTGATTTCCACCAGCGGTTCGAGGCGATTCATCCTTTTCAAGACGGCAATGGCAGGGTAGGAAGACTGATAATGTTCCGCGAATGTCTCCGTTTCGGCTTCGTGCCGTTCATCATAACAGACGAGCTGAAGATGTTCTACTATAGGGGTCTGCGCAACTGGCCTAGGATAAAAGGCTACCTCATGGATACGTGCCTGACCGCCCAGGACAACTTCAAAATCCTC